>Ga0302179_10000110_pt1 | contig 71174 bp, 74 predicted proteins | sample I_Palsa_E3_1_FD_198788 | JGI IMG/M metagenome (GOLD analysis project Ga0302179, IMG submission 198788) | Peat permafrost microbial communities from Stordalen Mire near Abisko, Sweden - I_Palsa_E3_1 | ecosystem: Environmental > Terrestrial > Soil > Palsa > Peat permafrost | place: Sweden...
GAACCGCAAGCCCCCGGCAGCCGGGTACCACAACGGGCCAAAGAACCCCAGCCCGCTACGGCGCCGCACCCTGCCCCCGGATCTTCTCGCGGATGCGACCACCCCTCGGGGGAAGGTGGCTGTTAACGGTCTCATCGAGCGAGGGCACACTGGCGTCGGCGGGCAGCGTACGCACCCACCCATTCTCACACCTGGGAGTGGGTCACGCGGCAAGGCAAGCTGTTAAGGCGCGTAAAGCTCCTCAGGGCCGATGAGGAGGACGTTTTGGGGGGCGCGGGCGGCCTGATCGCGCAGTCCCTGATCGAAGCCGGCAGTGCTGTAGCAGGCGAGAACCGTGGTGCTGGTGTCGTATTTCTTCGCGGCGAGAAGGTCGTGGGCGCGGGCGAGACGGGTCAGGTGGCGCAGGCCCATGACCTCGCCCCACTTGGTTTCGCCGAGAGACAGGATGCGCCGTGGGAGTCAGGCGCGGGGACGGCGAAGACCGCCACGTCCACCTGGATCTGCGCGCGTTCGGCGGAGTCGTTGAGGGTGCCGTGGCCGACCTCGGCGGGCAGTTCGCCGAACAGTCCGGCGCCAGCCAGGGTGGCGAAGGACCGGCAGATTTGCTTCGAAGTGCGGTCCCGCGACCTGGGCGCTGAACGTGCGCTGGGTCGTCGGCCAGACCGTGTCTGCCAGCCCTAGTTCAAGCTCGGGCCAGCGGCGGCGCATCACCGCCTCGTAGAAGGTAATGAGCGGCCCGGTGATGCGGTAGGTCGCCCGGCCACCCCGGAACAGGTCAGGTTCGCGGACGATCAGCGCCGTGTCTTCCAGCACGGTCAGAGGATGCGAGAGCTCCTGCCCGTCACCACAGCGCTAACCGCGCACCCGCCCAGTCGGCACTCCGCGCCGGTAGCCGAATGCCCGGCTGATGGCTCGGATCAGCTACGAACGGCCGAGCCATGACGTCATCTCACCGGTCGGGCTCGTATTCATCTAATGAGTCTTAGGGGGCCCGCCGTCTGGCAGACTCCGGGTGTGGTGGCCGCCGGCAGGTGAGCACTTGTTCTTCCCGGGCTTTGAGCCCTGATGAAAGATCGTGCCCCTGCCGGTGACCGGGAGAGTTGATCGCTGCTGGGATGTCGTGCCCTCCGGCTGGGGTGAGCACAGTTTCATTAGGTCGCTGATAGTTCTCCCGCTGGCTGCCGCCTGTTTTCGACATCTTGGACGGGAGAGCGGATGCGGCTGTTCGTGGGTGATGACTGGGCTGAGGACCATCACGACGTGGAGGTGATGAGCGAGGCCGGGAAGGTGCTGGCGAAGCGGCGGCTGCCGGAGGGCGTGGCCGGCATGGCCGGGCTGCACGAGCTGATCGGGCGGCACCTGGGCGAGGACGCGGATGAGGCGGAGGTGGTCGTCGGGATCGAGACCGACCGCGGCCCGTGGGTCACGGCGCTGGTCAGCGCCGGCTACCTGGTGTTCCCGGTGAACCCGCTGCAGGCGTCGAGGTACCGGGAGCGGCTCGGCGTGTCCGGGGCCAAGAGCGACGCCGGGGACGCGCACATGCTGGCGGACATGGTGCGGACCGATTCGCATCAGCTGCGGGCGGCGGCGGGGGACAGCGCGGAGGCGGAGGGCCTGAAGGTGCTGGCCCGCACGCACAAGACGCTGATCTGGGAGCGGACCCGGGCGGTGCAGCGGCTGCGGCACCAGCTGCGGGAGTACTACCCGGCCGCGCTGGAGGCCTTCGACGACCTGGACGCCCCCGACACCCTCGAGCTGCTGGGCAAGGCCCCGGACCCGGCCCGGGCCGCGAAGCTGACCCGCGCGCAGGTCAGCGCGGCACTCAAGCGCGCCGGCCGCCGCAACATCACGGACAGGGCGACGGCGATCCTGGCGGCGCTGCGCAGCCCGCAGCTGGGCCAGCCCGCGGCTGTCACCGCCGCCTACGCCGCCACCGTGCGTTCCCTGATCGCGGTGATCACTGTCCTGAACGAGCAGGTCAAGATCCTGCAAGGGCAGGTGGAGGAAAATTTTGGCCGGCACCCGGACGCTGAGATCTACCGGTCCCAGCCCGGCATGGGCGCCGTCCTCGGTGCCCGGTGCTCGCAGAGTCCGGCGACGACCCGCACCGCTACGCCGACGGCAAGGCCCGCAGGAACTACGCCGCCACCAGCCCGATCACCCGCGCGTCGGGCAAGAAGAAGGTCGTCGCCGCCCGGTTCATCCACAACGACCGCCTGGTCGACGCGCTCAACGCCCAGGCATTCACGGCTCTGAGGGCATCGCCCGGCGCCCGCGCCCTCTACGACGACCTCCGCGCCCGCGGCATCGAGCACAACGACGCCCTGAGACGGCTCGCCAACCGCCTCGTCGGCATCCTGCACGGATGCCTCAAAACCCGCACCCTCTACGACGAGGCAACCGCCTGGTCCCACCGGCAAAACCTCCCTCAATCTTCCATAGCGGCTTGACACTTAAGCTCCTGGGATGCCTTTCATGTGACCCGGCTGGACTGGACGCCCAACGGGTCCCTGTACGTCTCCAGCTCGTTGTTGCCCCAGTCGCCGTACCCGAGGTCGTAGACCCACCTGGCCGGGTCCGGCGGCGTCCCGGCTGCGCCGTCGAATTCGTCATCGAACAGGTACACCGGGGCAGGCGGCGTGACAGGGATATTGATTACCTGCCCGATTTGCAGGTCATTAGGGTTGACGCCGGGATTGGCGGCCTCGATCGCGCCGACCGTGATGCCGTACGTCCGGGCGAGGTGATAGAAGGTATCACCGGCCTTGATCGTGGACGTGTCCATTGACTTATCCTCTTGTGAGAATGACTGATATCGGCTCAAGGCTCGCGTCTTTGATTGTCATTACATTGCCGCCGCCGGAAAGCGTAGCCGTGAACGCGGTCGTGTTGACGGATGCGCACGTGCTTGGATTCCAGCCTTTCTCGCTTCCTGAGTAATGGCCGCCGGCTTTGGAAAGCGTACCCTCTTTTGTACCGGGCGGCAAAGAACAATTACCTGGCGGTACCTTGATTGCAGTTTTCGCGGTGATGACGTACGTTCCTGCGGTCGATTGCGTAATGGAATACTGACCGAGCACGTCCTTTGGAGCCGCGCTAACAGTAAAATTCCAGGTTCCGGCTGGCGTGGCAGCGAATTTTGATCCGCTGCCGCCGCATGCGACCACGATCAGGATTATTACAGCGGCGATTACAATGGCCGAGATAATGATCCTTTTCATGATCCGGTAAAGCTTGCCGGGAATTGGACGCCAGCGGCTGCACAGCCAGTCGCAACCGCTTGCTCGTCAGCCTGCGCTGTTGCGTCTGGCGACCCGGTTAGCGTTGTATCATCCAGATCGCCGTTTAGCGCCTGGAATTCGTTGAATAGCGTCTGCGTCATACTCGCGTTCGGTATCGAGGCAGCAGTAAGCGCATCTGAAGTCGTGGTGTTCTCATTCGCCGTGAATGCATTGTATGCCTGCAGGAGATTTTGGCAGGCAGTCGCATCCGCTGGTTCTGTATCTGCTATCGCAGAACTAGAACTCGGCGTTGCTGAGGCAGGCTGTGTCGCCGCCGCCGCCGCTGGCGTACCGGCAGCTGGCGTACTGGCAGGCGTTGTTGTCGTTGTCGAACTTCCGCATGCCGCTACTCCGAACCCAAGCCCGGCGATTACGATAAGCTTGATGATAAGTTTCATGTTATAGCCCGAGTGCCTTGGCCCGCGCCGCAGCGTACTCATCCTGCGTGATGCGCTGGGTGGCGAGCATCTTATCGAGTTCCGCGATGCGATCACCTGTTGTTTGCGGCCGGGAAGCAGGGTCGATTACCACGCCCTTCTTCCCGGCCCGTACCACTCCACGGATTGCGGGGAGGGTAAGTCTCGTGAAGATGAGATAGCCCACCCAGCCGATTCCGCCGAGGAATAGGAGGCCGATGATGAGAATTACTGCGCCCATGATATTTTCCTTTCGGTTACGGGAGCCAGGGCCAGGGAGGCGGCCCGAGGATTCCGCCGGTCGCGTCTGCGGGAACCTGGATGGTGTTCCCGAGGTGGTGCGCGTTCATGTACTGCACAATCCCCGGCAGCGCGGCGATCGTGTTGACTTCCCAGGTAGGTAACTGCTCGTTCCTGGAAGAGGTCGGAGTCATCACGCGCAATGGCACTCACCGACGAGAACCTCAACTCCGGGCGGCCCTGAGATGGTCATGCTCAGCGGGGCCGCCAGGTCGCCGATGCGGTAGAAGGGCGTGCGCCGCTGCCATCGGCGAAGATGTAAAAGATCGCGGGCCTGATCTCGGGATTATTCCAGACTGATCCAAGACCTCCGCCCAGGTCGTACAGGACGGGTAGCGGAGCCGGTTTCAAGGTCGTGACCGTTGATGCGCCCGCCGAGCCTGCTGAGCCGGCCAGCAACGCGGCAGCGAGCGCAAGCGCGAGCAGGATCTTCCTCATAGGTTCGTGTCTCCTCTCGCGTAAGTTACTTATCCGGGTTATGTGCAGACGGCTGTCCAGCCGCCGGTGGCGCGAACAGCCGACCCGCAGCCGATGCAACCGAACACGGCGGCGTCGAAGTAACCGGGCCTCGGCGAGGCGATGGTGACCGCCGGCGATCCTTCGGCGTTCCGCCCGGTGTGCGCGCACAGGCGACGGGACCTTTCCCGGTCCTCGGGCGGCGCGGCTGACCGTGCGGCGCCATCTGCCCGTCGAATGAGTTCCCCGACTGACTCCGGACCGGGAGTCGCCCTCCAGCGCCCAGGCGACCGCGATGGCCGTCAGGGGTTATGCGACAGGTGCCCTTGCGGAGGTGACCTGCACAAGCCAGTCCAGCCCGCATCCGCATCGCTCCCTTTCGAGCCCGCCCCAAACGATAAACCAGACCGTAGCATATCTTCCCAGAGCAGGACAATAAGCATATTCGGAAACATAGCTAACAAAAATGTACTTTCGTAACCTCAAGACCACAAGCCACACCAGGCAATCCCGGGCTCTCGCAGGTTGTCACGGATCTGGCCAGCTTGAAAGCCGCTGGTCCGGCCAGCAGTCCGATCCAGAACGCTGCACTGTTCGCCAGCGCTGTCATGGCCGGCTGTCCTCGCCGGACGGAGTGCCGATCCTTTCCCGCTGCTCGGCATCTACCTCGGCCCACGAAGGGTGGTCACGGTCCAAGACCACCGGCCGTTCCTCGTCTGGGACCGGCTCGTCGCCCTCGTCCTCGTCCTGTGGTGTGAGCGGAATGTACTCGTGTCTAACGATGTCTTCGGCCTGGTGGCGGGCGGCGGTCAGCCGTCCCGCCTTGGCCAGGTATCCTTCGCCCGGCCGGTCGCCGCCAGCCAGCTCCTCGGCCAGCTCACCGGCCCGCAGGGTCAATGCTCGCCTGAATGCGGCGAGGTAGGCACCCAGATCCTCGACCTGCTCATACCACGGCGGTCCGAACCAGGGCCACAGGAGCTGGCACCACTACGGCAGCTCGTCGTACGGCTTCATGCTCATGCCGCCTCGCTCTCGGGCAGGTGGCCATTGCCGGACACGGTGACCTGGGCGACGAGCTGGCTGACCCTGCGGCGAGACAGGCCGAACCGCTCGGCCATGGCCCGCTGGCTCAGCGGCGCTCCCGCCGCGACCGACGCCGCGTGCGCAGCGCGGACCGCCTGGTCCACGTCGCCCGGCACCTGTGGCGCTGCTGGCGCGGCGGTGGCCACCCGTGGCCCGCGGGCGCGGCGCACGAGCTGCATGGCGATTTCGACCGAACCGATCAGGCCACGCCGAGATCAGCGCCCCCAGCAGCCCGTATCCTGCCCAGTAGGCGATGTTCGCGCCGATCGTCGCGCCGATGCCGAGCCGCAGCATCAGCCGGCCCAGCCGTGGTGCGTCGCGGTCGTTACTGGCCTCGTGCAACAAGACGAGCGAGGCGGCCAGGATCAGCCCGTCCACGCTCAGCGGAAGAAGGCGGGCCGCGGTGCCGTCCTGGCCGTGCGTCCGGCCCAGGCCGTAGATGTGGGAGTAGCTGACCACCGCCGCGAGGGCGGCCACGGCGCAGACGGCCGCCGTCGCGAAGCGGATCACCCGGTCCCCGGTCACCGGCCCACCTCGCGTCGCCTCGCCGGAGCCGGGCTGCTGGACGTGGTGCGCGGCCGGATCTCCGAGCTGTCGCGGAAGCAGCAGGGATAGTAGAGGTTACGGCTGGCGGTCCCGCGCGGTGCCCGTCGGCCGTCGCGCAGCACGGCCAGCTCGTGGACCTCGACGCACACGTACCACTCGTCCGGGCCGCACTGCTCTAGAATCGAGCCAGGCAGCCATGGCCACGCTGATCGGTCGCCCTGCTCTTCCTGCTTGCTGCGGGGGTAGCGCACCTCGACTGGGCTCTCGTCGGGGAACCTGCCGTCGTTGTCCTCGTCGTAGTCGTGCATGCCGGCTGCTTCGAGGAGCCAGGTGGACAATGTGTGTCATTATCGTTTGCACGGTGGGCTGTCGTCACACGCACATTTCGGGCGACGACTTCCGCCTATGGCCGGCTCTGTCGCCGGTGGAACCCGTCAGTCGCCCGGCATCATCACGGCGGCTGGGCGACTGGTGGCTAGGCCCGGTGCGACGTTCACCGCGGACGTTCCGGGTAACGGCAGCGTCACCTATGTCGGGCCCGGCGGCATGAGGCGTAGACCACATTAACCGTGTTACTGTGAAACTGTGAAGAATATTACGGTCTCCGTGCCCGATCACGTGTACCGCAACGCCCGGGTCGCCGCAGCGCAGCGCGATACCTCGCTGAGCGCATTGGTCGTCGCGTATCTCGAACGGCTGTCCGGATGGAGGGAAGAGTTCGCAAGGCTGGAAGCGCTGCAGCACGAAGTGCAAACAGAGATCGGCCAGTTCCGCGCGGCCGACAGGCTTGGCCGAGACGAGGTCCACGACCGTGCGGTTCATTGACACCAACGTCCTGCTCTACGCGATCTCACGTGATCCCGCGGAGCAGGATAAGGCCAAGCGCGCCAACGACATCCTGGCCGACCGTGACCTCGCGCTGTCGGTCCAGGTGTTGCAGGAGTTCTACGTGCAGGCAACCCGCGCAAGCCGACCGGATCCCATCACCCACCAGCAGGCCGTCCAGCTCATCGAGTCATTCCGTCGCTTCCCCGTCCAGGATGTCACGAGCGCGATCTTGATGGCGGCCCTGGGCACGCGCCAGCGGTTCCAGCTCTCGTACTGGGACGCCGCGATCATAGAGGCATCGCGTGCGATGGGCTGCGCAGAAGTACTGTCCGAAGATCTAAGCGACGGCCAAGACTACGCCGGAATCCGGGTCATCAATCCGTTCCGCTGAGCCCACCACACCTGTGTCATTAAGGCTTGCATGATGGCGAGTCGATGCATTCGCAGATACCCCCATGACCTGGAAGAACAGCGCGGATCGCTTACTATGCGCTGGTAACAGGCCGGGTGCACGAAGCCATTGACACGCCCAGATGGGCTATTTAGGCGCGTTCCCGGTTTGGTTGGCAGCCTTCAGAATGATCGCGGTACGGTACCGCTACCTCTCCCCGGTACCCGGTATGAGCGTAGCGGTCCGCATCCCAGCTGAAGGCGTATGCAGGGACCGGCAGGCCGAGGGCGCGCATGGCGCAATCGGGCAGACGCGTAAATGGCGGGTATTCGCGTTGCAGTCCCACCCGCAGGGCGTCCATCTCCCGGATTCCGTCCACGGCTCGGTATTCCGCCATCGGCCGGATGGGCGGTATCCAGCCCGTGGCGAGAGCCGCGAGCAAGCCAGGTAGTGCCTCGATGAGAGGGTGGCCGGGGCTCAGGTCCCATCCAACATAGTTGTGCAGCACCCCGGCCGGGTGAGGGGCTTCGATGACGACTGCATGCTCGCAGCCCAAGAGTGAGGCGGTGCCGCGGACCAGTCGGCTGTAGCGGCCCGCTGGGCCGTAGAAAGGGAAATTCTCAGCCGGGTTTTGGGTTCCGTGTATATCGAGGACCAGGTCTGCTTTCTCTGCCAGCAGAGTTACCTGCCAGGCGTCTCGTTGTTCCCGGTTTCCGTCTGGGCTGCCGGGAAAGCAACCTGTTATGTTGGCATCGTACCCGCGTCGCGGCCTCCTGCCCGGGCCCGGGGCTTCCCGGGTGAAGCCAGCGATATCCGGATGGCCTGCCAGGCCTTTAAGTACCTCCGCTACCTGATCCGATGGCCATTCATCAAGGTGCATCCTGTTGAGCACCAAGATTCTGGGCATAGGAGCCTCCAGAAGCTGATACCGAACGAGGCGGCCATCGCGGAATGGCGGGAACCGTGCCGTCGTGCTCGGCTCCCGCCATTTTCCGCGAGCTGGTGATCTGGCGCCGCTATGCGGGCCGCTTCCGGTCATAGAGCAGGCAGATCGCGCCGCTGTCGGTGGGCGTGGTTTCTGCCAGTGACCAGGCCGAGCCGGGCAGGTCATCGCCGAACAGCCGGGCGCCGCCGCCGGCGAGTGCCGGGCATAGCGTGATGCTGAGCCGGTCCACTTCGCCGGCCGCCAGCAGGTTGCGGATGATGCTGGCGCTGGCGAGGACGATGATGTCGCCTCCCCCCTGTTTGCGCAGGCGGCGCACCTCGGCGGCCGGGTCGTCGGCGACGATGCGCGAGTTGGGCCAGCCGGCCTCTTGCAGGGTGGTGGAGAAGACAACCTTTTCTACCGCGTTGAGCCATTGCGCGAAGGCGCGGTCCCGGGGGTCGGCGTCGGGGTTATCGGCCACCGCGGGCCAGTAGGAGGCGAAGCCCTGGTAGTTCTTGCGGCCCAGCAGCGCCGTGCTGGCCGGGCCGGTGACGTTCACCATGTGCTCGCGGGCGCCGTTGGTCAGGGCATGGGGAACGATCCAGCTCATGTCGTAGTCGCCGCCGGGGCCGTTCAGCCGGCCGTCGAGGGACAGGGAGATGTTGGCGACCACGGTGCGGCCGGTCGGCTCATCGCTTCGCTTTCTCATTTCTGCCTCCGCCTTGGGTTTTCGGTTGGTGTCACCCGCCAATGCTGGCGCAGGCGGCAGTCTGCTCGAATCTGCGAGATCACCAGTCGGCTATCCAAGTGTTCGCCGCTGCGGGTAGATCGATGGTGGACAAGCGGGCGGCCGGGCCGTCAGCAGGTGGCCGCTACGCTTACGGATGGTGGTGGTGGTCCCCAGCGGAACCTGCCTGGGGCCCAGGCTATGGTGTCACTGATCTTTCGTTGCTGTGTGATGGGCTGGATGTGACGGAGCCAAATACAGCTTTGATCGGCCGTGAGCGCGACTGCGGCCGGATCGAGCGGTTGATCCGCAACGCCCGCAACGGCGAGGGCGGCTGTCTGGTGTTGCTGGGCGAGCCGGGGATCGGTAAGACGGCATTGCTTGAGCACGCCGCCCAGGTAGCGGGGGCCGTGACGACCGTGCTGCGGGCCGGGGGCGTGGAGGCCGAGTCCGATCTTGCCTTCGCCGGGCTGCATAGCCTGTTGCGACCCATCTTGGGCAAGCTTGACCAGCTGGCCGGACCGCAGCGGCAGGCACTGGCTGGGGCGCTCGGGCTGGCGCCGTCGTCGCGTCCGGACCGTCTTTTCGTCTCGGCGGCGGTGCTTGGCCTCATCGTCGCCGCCGCGGAAGATCGTCCGGTGCTGTGCCTCGTCGATGACGCACAGTGGATAGACAGCCCGTCGGCTGGTGCGCTGGTGTTCACCGCCCGGCGGCTGCGCGCCGAGCGCGTGGCGATCGTGTTCGCGGCCCGCGAGGGCGAGCCGCGCCAGTTTCAGGCCCAGGACCTGCCGGAAATGTCTCTCGACAGTCTGCCCGAAGCCGCCGCCGGGCAGCTTCTGGACTGCGCCGCGCCTGCCATCGCACCCGCTGTCCGCAACCGGTTGCTGGCCGACGCCAGCGGGAACCCGCTGGCGCTGCTCGAGTTGCCCGGCGAACTGACGACCGCGCAACTCGGCGGGCGGGCGCCGCTACCGGAGGCCATCCCGCTCACGCCCCGCCTGCGACGGATCTTCCGGGACCGCATCGAGGCGCTGCCCGCACCCACGCGCCTTGCGCTGCTGCTGGCCGCGGCCGACGACACCGGCGACGTCACGGCGGTGCTGGGCGCCGCCGAACGGATGAAGCTTCCCGCCGACGCGCTCGACCCCGCGGAAACCGCCGGCCTGATCCGCGCCGTCGGCGGGGTGCTCACCTTCCGGCATCCGCTGGTGCGCTCGGTCCTGTACCAAGGGACCCCCCTCCGCGAGCGTCAGCGCGCCCACGCCGCGCTGGCCGAAGCGCTGCGCGGTGACCAAGATGCCGATCGCTGTATCTGGCACCAGGCCATGGCCACGCTCACTGGTGACGAGGAGGTCGCGGCGGCGCTGGAGGCCTCCGCCCGGCGGGCACAGCAGCGCGCAGGCCACGCCTCAGCGGCCACCGGGTTCGAGCGCGCCGCGGCCCTGACGGTCGACCAGTCCCGCGTGGTGCCTCGCCTGGCCGCTGCCGCCCAGGCAGCATGGGATGCCGGGCAGGCCGAGCGGGCCCGGACGCTGATCGCCCGCGCCTACCCGCTGGCCGGCCCGCACGATCGCGCCCGGCTGCTGCACCTGAGCGGAGTCATCGAGGCGAGCTGCGGCAACATGGCCCGCGCGGTCATCACGCAGCTTGAGGGCGCTGACCTGAGCGACGACCCCTCGCTGACCCTGGAGATGCTGCACCAGGCCGCCGAAGGCGCCGCCGACACTCGCGACCTGCCCAGGTTGGCCGATATCAGCGCCCGGCTATCGAACACCCCGGACCACACGACGCGAGATCAGCTCAGCCGCGCCGTGGTCACCGGGATCACGGCCCTGTTCGGTGGCGACCCTGCTAGCGGGCGCGCGGCCTTCGCCGAGGCGCTGACCCTGACCGCACAATTCGATGACGACGCGATGGCGCAGCTATGGGCCGTGAACGCCGCGTGGCTAGATGCCGACATCGGGGCCAGCCTGCGGTTCGCGGCCCGGGCCGCCGCTCTCGCCCGGGCGCAAGGGCTGCTCAGCCTGCTCCCGGCTGCGCTGAACCAGCAGGCACGGGAACTGCTGCGCAACAGCAGCTTCACGCAGGCCTACGCGGCGGCCGAAGAGGGATATCTGCTGTCCACCGACCTGGGCCACGGCTGGGGCTGGCATCTGAACACGATGGCCTGCGTGGAGGCGGTCTGGGGACGCGAAGCAGACGCACGCCGGCACGCCCGGCAGGTGCTCGAGCTAGCGCATGCCCGCGGCGACGTCCTGCTCACCATGGCCGCCAAGGCGGCCACCGGGCTGCTCGCCCTGACCGTCGGCAGGCCCGCCGACGCAGCCCGGATCTTGCTGGAGATTTCCGCCAGGGACTGGCCGGAGCTGACGCCCAGCGTCGCTGTCGTCTCCAATCCCGACGCGGATGCGATAGAAGCGATCCTGCGCGCGGGCCAGCCTCGCGAGCTCACCAGCGCGCCGCTCGCCCAGCTCCGTGCCTGGGCCGAACATTTCCCAGCTGACGCCCGCAAGTCTGTGCTAGCACGCTGCGAGGCGCTGCTCGGCACCCGTCCGCCGGGCGCCGCCTTCACCGAGGCGCTGGAACTGGGCCACGCACTGGCACCGTTCGAACGCGCCCGGACCGAGCTGCTCTACGGCGAGTGGCTGCGCCGCGAGCGGAAACGCATGCCGGCACGCCTCCATCTGCGCGCGGCTGCTGACCTGTTCCACGCGCTCGGCACGCCCTCCTGGGCACAACGCGCCGAAGCAGAGCTACACGCCACCGGCGAGACTGCCCGCAAGCGCACCATCCCCACCCTCAGCCAGCTCACCCCGCAGGAACTCAAAATTGCCGGGCTCGTGGCAGAAGGACTGACCAACCGCGATATCGCTGCCCAGCTGTTCCTGAGCCCGCGCACCATCGATTACCACTTGCACAAGGTCTTCAGCAAGCTCGGCATTAGATCCCGAGCCGAACTGATCCGACACGGAGTCACACAGCAGAACCCATGATCCCGCCAGCCCCTGCTCTCACCGATACGGCGCGCTGAAAGCGAATTTGACCCGGTGCCGTTCGACGCCGAGGCGGCCCGCATCTTCGGCAGCCTAAAGGCAGCGGTCATCGCCGCTGGCCGCAAACCCGAGGCAAGAACGCTACACGGCTTACCAGCGGGAAGCCGACGAGGAGGAAAATGAAGGCGGTCCGCTGGAGGACACCAGGCGGCAGGTCCGGGAGCTGAACCCGGAATGGGACGCTCCGGAGCAGGTTGCGTCACGCGAGCGGAGCCGCGCAGCGATGCGCGCTGAGCAGCACGGCCACCAGTTCGCGCAGCTGCGGAAGAACACCGGGCTTCCCCAGGCGCAGCTTGCCACCGTGATGTGCGTATCGCAGGCACGGGTGTCGCAGATCGAGCTCGGCAAGGTCACCGAGGTGGACGCCATCCGAGGCTACGTCGAGGCCCTCGGCGGGACGGTCGACGTCGTAGCCCAGGTCGGCGACTAGACGGTCAGGGTCGCATGAGCGCGGAGCTGAAGTGTGTCATTATCGTTTGCACCTTGGACTGTCGAGGCACTCGCAGTTGTGTCCGTGACCTGGAATTATCGCTCACAGACAGCGATCATAAGAGCGTGAGTGCGGGGTCATGAGACTATGACCGCGTGCGCCGGTAACGCCTGTTAGGGCTGCGGGGGCGGGGCGGTGGCTTCCGACGCCAGTCATATTGTCGGTGTCCGGTGCGACACTGCGAGTCATGGGCACTGTCAGCAAGACATCGGACACCAACTACGAGCTTCCGCTAAGCGAGGCTGATCAGACCGCGCTGCGGCCAGCCTTGCTACACGATCTCGGGGCCCTGCCGTTCAGGTCCGGCGCGCCGATCAGCCGCAGCCTCTGGGTGATCTTTATTGGCGAATGGGGAGTCTGGACCCACGCGACCTTGCCCGTCGATGACAGGCTCGACATGCCGGACGAGGAGAACATCACTGGCCTGTGCGACCTGGTAGGCATCCTTATCAGGCCACCTCGATGCCATCAGGACGAGAAGGCGATGATCGTGCTATGCAGGCCGGGGCCGGCGGAGCTCAGCAAGGCGGATACGCACATCTTCAGCCTAGTGCGCCAGGCAGCCGCCGGCCGGGAGACCGCGCCTTGGGCGTTCTACGTGGTGGGGCCGGAGGGAATAAGGGAGGTGACTGACCCGCAAGCCATGAGCGGCGATGCCCAGCACGCACCCGGTCATCATCGCAGCCCGCGCTGCCTGCGGTTACAACCGTGAACGACGCCAGTGACCCAGAACGCCCGCACCGGCTGGCCGACGCGACAAAACGTTCAATCGGGGCCAGGAGATGGGTTCCGTTCCAGCAGCGCCCGGCTTACCTGCGCCGGAGTCCAGAAGCCCAGCCGCCCGTCCGAGCTGAGGTGCCGCGAATCCAGGGCTCCAGCCAGCGGGGGCGACACTACCAGGCCGTTCGCTCCGGCCCAGGCCTTAACCCGCCTGAGCAGCAGGTCACGGGCACGAGGTAGGTATCGGATCGAAGACCTGCAGCGGTCGCATGCTCATTTTGCTTTCGCTACGGGCCGGGAGCGCCCGCATGCTCCAATTGTCCCGCCCGCGGACACCGGGCACCGAGACCTCAGGCGTCCGGATGGCTGGCCCGGGAGGCATCAAGCAGGTCGAGATAGCCTTCGACCGCATCCCACAGTTCGTTCTCCGGGTAGCGGCCGTAGCCACGGTGCTCGCGCCGCCACCCATGATCCCAGTACTTGTCGCGGACCTCGCGCAGATGAGACAGCGCCGCGCCCAGGTCTTCCCGGAGCTGCAGCCGCTCATCGGCCGGCTCCGGGATCAGCCGCTCCAGCGACCCGAACTCCCTGGCTTCTAGCGCCGAGAGCGCCCGCTCGTCGGGACCGTCATCGACAGACCAGATGCGCACCGGCCCGCCGATGTGGTGATTCCAGATCGGGTCCAGGCAGGACCGCCAGAAGTACAGGAAGCCGCCCTTGCTGAGCCGCAACTCGTTCGCCAGCCAGTCGGTGCCTTCGGGGCTGGATTCCCACGGGACTTCCTCCGGGGACAGGTTGATCGCGACCGCGACCTGAACGGCATCCAGCGGGTCGGCTCCGTCCACCACCTCGCCGAAGGCATACACGGCCTTCAGGAACGGCTCCGTGTCGAACCAGAACATCTTCACGCGCTCACACGTCTCGGCGAGGATCCGCAGCTTCTCGACGGCGCGCTTGTACCTCATGACTGCATATCATGCATCAGCTTGCTCGCGCCCCCAGGTACGCTGGCCATTCGGTAGTCGTTTGTAATACGATCATCAGGTGGGCGGTGAGCGGTTCGATCCAGACCTGCTGGATGAGGAAGACCCGTTTGAAATCGACACCCAGGCCGCGCACCTGTTCAAGCATCCGCACCTCGGAATCGATGACATCAGTGATGTGTGGGCCAGCGACCCGTTGTTTCTACCCGGCCAAGCCGCCAGCGCACTGGCTCATGTGCGCCGAGGCCGGCGGCCGGGTGCTCGTGGTCCCGCTGGCTCCCGCGCGCAGCGGTGACCCGCACAGATGCCCTCCGATCGGCTGTTATGAGGCGGCGGACAGGCTTGCCGCCCAGTACCGGAGAGACCGATGACGAACACGCCTATTACACCTGACCAGGAATTCGATTTTTACGCGCAGCCGGAAAACCAGGAGCCGCAGGGACCGGCCCGCCGACGCCATGCCTCCCGGCTGGGCACACCGGTGCCCGTGCGGTTCCCCCCGGAACTGCTGGAGCAGGCCCGCCGCGCGGCCGATGCCGACGACCGGTCGCTATCGGCGTGGATCCGCCGGGCAGTCGAGCACGAACTGCGCCGGACCGCCTGACCCTGTACGCCCATACGCAGCGTTGAGCCAGCTCAACGCCCGGAACTGCGGTCGACGGATGAAACGAGACCCCATCACGGCGTGCGGCTGGCCGTATGACCGGAAGCCGTTTTGCCGGCTATAGGATCAACACGAGGGACTTAAGGCGCTATTGCCTGTGACCTGGGAGTTTCGCGGGCCAGGTGGCGTCCCGGCCGATTGATCATAAATATCCAACAACCCCCCGAGTTCCTGAGATCGTTCCCTTCCGCGCCAGGCATTCGCTTCTTGGGCATCCTATCCCGCCAAGGGCTTACGCCCTGCCTCCCTGCACTGGTACTCGCTTTAAGATTTAAGGTTCGGCGGGCTGACCCCCTGGGCCAGCAACGCTACGATTCTTGTCATGGCGAATGACAACGGAGCGGCCGGCGAAGGACATCCAGCCAACGGTGCGGCGGGCGAAGGGCATCCAGCCAAACCCGACGACTGGTCGTGGTGGAATAACAATTCGACTGTTATTGTTGGAGTAGTTTCGGTGGCAGTTGTCGCCTTCAGATTGCTGGCTGTCGCCCGAGGAGATCCAGAAATCGCCTACGCAATCCTTCAGACCGGGGGAACTGGAACCGTTCTTACTGCTACGCTGGTCTCCACACTGGGCTTGCTAGCGCTGCCATTTTTCGTAATATTCGGAATCAACGGAACCAACGCCAGCCGCGAGCTAAGAAAAGCCAACCTTGGCCCACTCGGCTCCATCAATACTCAGCTGTTGTTGACTGGTTCGTTGGTCATGCTAACCATAGCTCTTTATATGTCTCCTGTCCTTGGCCTACTTCTTGGTATAGGTGCGGCGCTACCAGCACTACTTGTGTGGGGCCCCATCAGAACGCTTACTAGCGGAAAATCTTTTCTCTTCCTTTATGTTTCAATTTACTTTTTCGCGCTCCTCGGTTATAGCCTACTTTCTCCGACTCCGTGGCTTCCTGTCCAGGCCATTTATCTCGCAGGACAAAAGCCTTTCAGCGGATATGTGCTATCGCAGGCAAACGGAGAGTATTCTATTTTGACTTCCAAGCCTGAAGGACTAATTAATGTCCCTTCTCAAAGCATTCTACGTACCGAGCAATGCACACCGCCTCTCTATGAATTGGAACAAGCTACACTTCTTGACCTGTTCGAGCAGGCTGGGCGCAAGCTCATAATCTACATGGCCTGCCCATCCACTAGCTACAGTCAAAGCAGCCAGGTGCGACCCATCCCGAGTCTCCGTCATCCAGCCCCTCTCCGTCATCCAGCCCCTCTCCGTCATCCAGCCCCTCTCCGTCAGGCAGCCCCTCTCCGTCAGGCAGGGCCTGAACCTCGCCAGATCACGCCTGGTCATATCCGGAGCCGGGCTGACCGCCACCCAGCTCGTCCGTGCCAGCGCCGCAGCCGCGCTCCGTACCCAGACGGCCGCCGCACGGGCCTTGCGCTGGAAGGACGGCGCGTCATGAGGAAAATAGACTCAAAGTCCGAAACGGAACACGAGACCAGTAATACCTCGGAATCCCATGACCCTGGTGTTGAGCCATAGGATGCCTGAGTGATTAACGCGGTCGTATTTGACGTCGGCGAGACGTTGGTCTGAGACTAAGGAGCATGAGAGCTGGGCAGACTGGCTAGGCGTACCCGTCATACCTTCTCGGCGGTATTCGGCGCGGTTATTGCCGTGGGGATAGATTACCGGAATACATTCCAGTATTTCCATCCTGGCTTCAATCTCGATGCCGAGCGTGCACGGCGTGCCGATGCGGGCCAGCCGGAGTGGTTTGGTGAGGATGATCTTTATCCGGACGCACGGCCGTGCATGACGGCGTTGCGTGAGATGGGCGTGTGGGTAGGCGTTGCCGGTAATCAGACATCGCGGACCGGAGAGCTGTTGCGGAAGCTGAATTTGCCGACGGACCTGATTGCGACTTCGGAGGATTGGGGCGCGAGCAAGCCGGACCAGTCGTTTTCCCGCGCGCTTATTTCAGCGGCACCGTGTGAGGCTAGTCGGATTGTTTACGTCGGTGACCGGGTGGATAATGACCTTCGGCCTGCTAAGGCTGCCGGGATGCGGACGGCGTTTATCTGGCGCGGTCCGTGGGGTTACATCTGGGAGCAGCATCCTGATATGGCGGCAGTGGCGGATTGGCGTCTGGTGTCGCTTGCCGAGTTGCCGTCTCTTGTGGCCGAGGTCAACCGGTCAGAGCGTTGACCGTGGTGTTTCAGTCGTATAGCCGTTCATCTAGCCGGCGTAGGCATGGCAGTCCTTCCCATCGCGTGAGCGATTCGCGGACGGCCCGGACGCGGTCCATTCCGGTTGCGTACCAGTAGCGCGCGAGGTGGTCTAGCGCCTCTTCCGCCAGAGCGCACGCCCGTTCTGGGTCATTCTCACTTACCGCCACTGCTGCCAGATCGCCCAGTATGACGGAACGCTGCTTGGCTGAATCCGGGGAGGGTCCTCGGCGCCGGGCCCGTGCGGGGGAACGGTTCCTCGGGCATGAACCACCCTTCGTTCAGAAGATCAGATGTTCAACCTGCCCTGTCATTATATCGAACCCATAGTCGAAATAGTGCTACGGTCGTACAGTTCTTCGGGAAAGTCTTTGGAGCGGCTGCGGCTGGTGCCCATCCGCCGATCCTGGTCCGCTGGCCGCGCGAACCCCGCGCCTTAACTCAGGGGCATAGTCGCAGAGGGATCCCAGTCGACTTTGAGGCCACCGGACCCCGGCCAGAACCCTGTCAGAACAAGGTGTTCTCCGGCAGCACGCCGCGCATCCGCTCGTAGTCCAGGGTGACGCAGCGGATGCCCCGGTCCTCGGCCAGGGTGCGCGCCTGCAGCTTGATCTCCTGGGCGGCGAAGATGCCCTGTACCGGGGCCAGCAGCGGGTCCCGGTTCAGCAACTCCAGGTATCTGGAAAGTTGCTCCACTCCGTCAATCTCGCCACGTCTCTTGATCTCGACGGCGACACTGAGGCCATCGGAGTCCCGGCACATCAGGTCGACCGGGCCGATGGGGGTCGGGTACTCGCGCCGGACCAGCCGCCAGCCTTCGCCGAGCAGTTGCACCTGGGCCGCGAGCAGTTCCTGCAGGTGCGCTTCCACGCCGTCCTTGACCAGCCCCGGGTCGATCCCGAGCTCGACCGAGGTGTCGCTAAGCACCTCGGTGATCGTGATCGCGAGCGTCTCGCCCGCCTTGTTGGTGACCGACCACTTGCCCGGCTCCTCGGTGAGTCGGCACGGCGGGGACATCCAGTTCAGCGGCTTGTACGAGCCGCCGTCCGAATGCACGAGCACCGACCCGTCCGCCTTGACGATGAGCAGGCGCAGGGCCGAGGGCAGATGAGCGGTGAGCCTGCCGACGTAATCGACGCTGCACCGGGCGATGACGAGCCGCACGTTGGGTAACTCTACTGGCAGCCAGGCGCGACTGGGGACGCCCGGCTGGCATAGGCTCAGCAGGCGTGAGCCCGCGCCGGATCCGCCGTGAGCGCTCCGGCCCGCCGGACCCAGTGCCGGGCCCGGAGCGGGTCGAGTCCTGGCCGGACGGAGACTGGGTGGTCCGGCGGGTGACCGGCGCGGGAACGGCCAAGGCGTACCGATGTCCGGGCTGTGACCAGGAGATCATGCCCGGCGTCCCGCATGTCGTCGCCTGGCCTGCCGACGGGATTCCCGCCGGTGCCGGCGTGGCGGAGCGCAGGCACTGGCACACCGCGTGCTGGGAGAACCGGCTGCGGCGCGGGCAGCGACCTCGGAGGATCCGGAGGAGAAACCCGTGACTGAGATCAGAGCCGCCACCGTGCTCCCGGCCAAACGCACCCCTGTCACCTTGCCGACCGCTGACGGGCTGCGGCTAGTCGGAGAGCTGGCGCTGCCCGCCGACGCAGAACCGGTGGCCACGCTGATCTGCCTGCACCCGCTGCCCACCCATGGCGGCATGATGGATAGCCACCTGCTCAAGAAGGCGGCGTTCCGCCTGCCCGCCCTGGCCGGCCTGGCCGTGCTCCGCTTCAACACCCGCGGCACGTCATCGGAGCAGGGGACGAGCGAGGGGGAGTTCGGCGGGGGAGAAGCCGAGCGGTACGACGTGGCCGCCGGCCTCTCGTACGCGGCCGACGCCGGGCTGCCTGGCCGCTGGCTGCTTGGCTGGTCGTTCGGCACCGAACTGGCGCTGAGATGGGGCCTCGACGATCCGGCCCCCGGCACCGGAGCCACCCCCGGAATCGAGGGCGCGATCTTGCTGTCGCCGCCGCTGCACCGCACCACCGACGCCGACCTGGATCGCTGGGCCGCTTCGGGCAAGCCGCTGATAGCCCTGATCCCGGAACTCGACGACTACCTGCGTCCGGACGAGGCGCGTCAGCGGTTCGCGCGGGTTCCCTCGGCCGAGGTGATCGCGGTCGACGGCGCCAAGCATCTGTGGGTCGGGGAACCCTACGTGCGGATCGTGCTGAACGAGATCGTGCGGCGGCTGAACCCCGCCGCCCTGGTGCCGCCCTCGATGGCGCTGCCGACCGAGTGGGACGAACCCTGACCGCGGGCCGGTAAACACCGGTAATACCGGTAAGCCAGTCGGCATCCACCTGAGCGTCGTCTGCGACATGCCCGGCTATCGGTACGGCCCGGTGGCCCCGGCCGGCGCGGTGAGTTCGCTGACCGACGGATCTGGCCGCTTCTACGGCCCGGAACAGCGGGCTGATTTCACCGAACGGGCCGAGCTCACCGAGCTGGAGATCGAGTTCCGGGCGCAGATCCAGGTCTTGCTCACCGCCGGGTTGCGACCCGGCCATCTGGACTGGCACTGCCTGGCCGACGGCGGCCGGCCCGATATCTTCGAGCTGACCCTCGGGCTGGCCCGGGAATACGGGCTCGCGCTGCGAGTCCACGACCAGACCCTGGCCCGCCAGCTGCGGGACCGGGGGCTGCCCGTCAACGATCATGAGGTCCTGGACAGTTACGGCCTTGATCCGGCCGGCAAGACCGCCCGGTACCTCCGGCTGCTCCGCGACCTGCCCGCCGGGCTGACCGAGTGGGCTCTGCATCCGGCTCTCGATACCCCCGAGCTGCGGGAGATGGAACCGGCCAGCTGGCCGGTCCGCCAGACCGACTATGAGTTCCTGATGTCGGCGCAGGCCCGCCAGGTCATCGAGGACGAGGGCATCGTCTTGCTCAGCCACGAGCCCGCCCGCCGGGTATGGGCGTCCCAGGAACGCGCGCGCTGACCGATCGACCAGCAAGCCGAACCGAGCCGAGGGTGACTCGTACCCAGGTGATTTCCGCGCCAGAGCCCGGGTCCCGTGGCGGACACGGGATCCGGGCTCTGACGAGCAGCCGCGAGGGGCCGCGAGCAGCTGCCTACGGGCGAACCTGGCTCAGCGGACCAGGTCCAGTTCCTGGGCCGGCTCGGCGGCCGGGCTCAGTTCCCTGACCGGCTCGACGGCCGCGCTGACCTGCGCTGCCTTCCGGCCCTTCGGCAGGAAGAGCGCGGCGGCGGCGGCCACCGCCACCGCGGCTCCGCCGACCCAGACCGCGGGCGCCAGGCCGGAGACGAAGGCGGCTCCGCTGGCGTAGCTGCCGTGGGCGGAGAACACCGTGCCGATCACGGCGATCCCGAACACGCCGCCCAGTTCCCTGATCGCGTTGCTGGCGCCGGAGGCGATGCCCTCCTGGTCACGCCGCACCGAGCTGAGCACCACGTTGGCGACCGGCGCGAAGAACAGTGACATGCCGACGCCGGAGATCACGAACGCGGGCACCAGCGTGGCGTAGGGCACGGTGGGGCTGGCCACCGCGGCCAACCAGCCCAGCCCGATGGCCTGCAGTCCAAGCCCGGTGGCCAGCAGCGCCCGGCCGCCGATGCGGTCGGACAGGGCCCCCGCGAACGGGGCGATGAGCACCGGCATGGCGGTCCACGGCAGCATCCGCAGACCGGCCTGCAGGGGGTTGTAATGCAAGACGACCTGCAGGAACTGTGCGAGCAGGAAGATAGACCCGAACATCCCGAAGAACATGAGCAGTGCGGCCGCGTTGGTCAGGGCGAAGCCGCGGTTGCGGAACAGCTGCAGCGGCAGCATCGGCTCACGGGTCCGCAGTTCCCAGCCGACGAACGCCGCCACGAGCAGCGTGCCGATCACCAGCGGCGGCAGCACGGTGGCACTGGTCCAGCCGTGGTCGTTGCCGCGGACTACCCCGAGCACGATGCCGAACAGGCCCACGCTGGCCAGCACCAGGCCCGGCAGGTCCAGCCGGGTGGCCGGCCCGCGGCTCTCGGTGAGCCGGGCCCGGGCGATCGGGAGCAGCGCGATGCCGATCGGCACGTTCAGCCAGAAGATCCACTGCCAGGACGCGCCCTCGACCACGGCCCCGCCGACCAGCGGTCCGATCGCGATGGCCAGCCCGCCGATGGCTCCCCAGGCGCCCAGGGCCAGCCCGCGCCGCTGCGGGGACACGGCCGCCGACAGCAGCGTGAGGGTCAGCGGGATCACGATGGCGGCACCGACGCCCTGCACGGCCCGCGCGGTCACCAGCCATCCGATGCCGGGCGCGAGCGCGGCCGCCGCCGACCCGGCGGTGAACAGGCCGAGGCCGATCACGAACATCCGGCGCCGGCCGTATCGCTCGCCCAGGGTGGCTCCGGTGAGCAGCAGCACCGCGAAGGTGAGGGTGTAGGCGTTGACCGTCCACTGCAGCCCCTCGAGCGAGGCATGCAGGTGATCCCGGATCGACGGCAGGGCCGTCGTGACCACGAGGTTGTCGAGCGAAGCCATGAACAGCGCGGCCGAGGTTACGGCGAAAGTCCATGCCGTGCGGCTTTTCGAGGTCATTTCTTTCCTCCTAGAAAGTGAGTAGTCACTAACTTATTGAGTTAAAAAAAATAGCCAGGCTCAGTCCTTGGGGCACCAGCTGGTCCACCGCTCGTCGACGGCCGGCAGGTCCATCGCCGCGGCCACGTTCATCAGCATGCCGACGGCGAAGAAATCCACTACTTGCTGGAACGGGAGCCCGGTCAGCCTTTCGGTCAGCTCCCACAATCCCTTGAACTCGGCCCGGGTCGCGTCCCGCACCTCAGGGTCGTGGCACGCGGCGTAGAACTGCATCTGCAGCTGGAGAAGGGTGCGGTCCTCCAGCAGCTGCTCGTAGGCGTCTGCCATCGCGGCGAGCGCCTCCTCGCCGGTCAGGCCGTCGGCGGCAGCGGTGAAGGTGTCCTTTACTCGCTGAAAACATCGGCCGACCAGCGCGATGAACAGCGCCTTCTTGGTCGGGAACAGCCGGAACAGGTACGGCTGGCTGATCCCGGCCCGGCGCGCGACATCCTCGGTCGAGGTGCCCGCCAGCCCGTTGGCCGCGAAATCGGTCATCGCGGCCTCCAGCACCAGCTCGCGGCGCTCCGCGGCGGGCATCCGCTGGCGGTGCTCCACAATCGGCACTTGCTGGCTAGTCTCGGTCATGAAACTTAAGATAGTGATGACTCACTACATTGTCAAGCCACCTGCCCGACGCTGCTGAGAGTGCCGTCCGCGACGCTAGCCGCCCGGCCGCGCCAACCCGGCCGCGCCAACCCGGCCGCGCCCGGCCGCCCGCCCAGGTGGGACCATGGGCAGATGACAGCTGAGCGGCTGGAGGTCAAGCGGATGATCCCGGCCGAACCGGCGGCGATCTTCCGGGTGCTGTGCGACCCGCAGGGACACGTGGCGATCGACAGCTCGGGGATGCTGATGGACGCGTCCGGCGAGCCGGTGACGGCCGTCGGCGACACCTTCGTCGTGCACATGGATCGCGAGGCGCTGAACGACGTCCCGATGGGCCGCTACGACGTGACCGTCACGATCAAGACGCTGGTGCCCGACCGGGAGATCGCGTGGACGGTCACCGGCCGGATCCGGCCGCAGATCGGTCACTTCTACGGTTACCGGCTCGAGCCGGCCGGAGACGACGGCACGCTGGTCACCTCGTACTACGACTGGTCATCGATCGACCCGCACTGGCGCGAGGCCGGCATTTTCCCGGTCCTACCGGAATCGGCGCTGCGGACTACCCTCGGAATTCTGGAACGGACCGTGGCCCGCGGCTACCCGGGCGCACATAGCTGACGGAGGATCTCCCTTGTACCTGTTCGATCTCACCGGCAAGGTCGCCGTCGTCACCGGGGGGACCCGCGGGATCGGCCTGATGATGGCGCGCGGCCTGCTGCAGGCCGGAGCGTCGGTCTACGTCAGCTCACGCAAGCCCGGGGCGGGGGAGGCCGCGGTCGCTGAGCTCTCCGCGCACGGCCGCGTAGTGTCCCTCCCGGCCGACCTGGCCCGCGAGGAGGAATGCCTCCGGCTGGCCGCCGAGGTCGGCCGCGCCGAGGAGCGCGTCCACATCCTGGTCAATAACGCCGGTACCACCTGGGGCGCGGCTCTGGAGGACTTCCCCAGCCACGGCTGGGACAAGGTCGTCGACCTTAATCTCAAGACGCCGTTCTACCTCACCCAGGCGTTCCTGCCGCTGCTCGAGGCGGCCGGGACCGCCGACGACCCGGCCCGGGTCATCAACGTCGGCAGCATCGACGGCCTGCGTGTACCAGATCTCCCCATCTACTCCTACTCGGCCAGCAAGGCCGGCCTGCACCAGCTCACTCGGGTGCTGGCCCGCGAGCTCGGGCCGCGGCATATCACCGTCAACGCGGTCGCGCCGGGGCCATTCGACTCCAAGATGATGGCGGCGACCCTGGCCGCAGCGCGCGATCAGATCGCCGCCGCCGCCCCGCTCCGCCGCATCGGCCGCCCGGACGACATGGCCGGCATCGCGGTGTACCTGAGCAGCCGCGGGGGCGCCTACGTGACCGGCGCCATCATCCCGGTCGACGGCGGCATCTGGGCGGCCCGCTGACGTGGCTGGCCGGATACCAGGCCAGAACTGGGCATCGAGTACCGGTAGCTGCTCCTTCCTGACCTAAGGAGGTCTTAGTTTGCCCGTGCTGGCAGGCCAAGATGACGGGCGATGAGCATGCGCTGGATCTCCGACGTTCCTTCGCCGATCTCGAGTATCTTCGCGTCTCGGTAGAACCGTCCTACCGGAAACTCGTTCATGAAGCCGTAACCGCCGAATATCTGGGTGGCATCTCGCGCGTTGTCCATGGCTGCGTTAGAGGCGACGAGCTTGGCCACCGCGGCTTCCTTCTTGAAGGGTTGACCCGCGAGCATCCGGGCCGCGGCGGCATAGTAGGCAGCGCGGGCCGCGCATGTCCTCGCCTCCATGTCGGCGATTCTGAACTGGATAGCCTGGTACTGCCCGATCGGCCGGCCGAACGCCTCGCGCTGCGGCACATAGCCCAGGCACTCGTCCACGCATCCCTGCGCCAGCCCGACGGCCAGCGCCGCGATGGCGATACGGCCCTCGTCCAGGATGCTCAGGAACTGGGCGTAGCCGTTGCCCTGGGTCCCCAGGAGGTTGGCTTGCGGTACGCGAACGTCGGCGAACGAAAGTTCGCGCGTATCAGATGCTGACCAGCCAACTTTCGAGTACTTCTTCCCGACCGTGAATCCCGCCGTCCCTGACGGGACAATGATCGTTGAGATGCCGCCATCCGGGGTCCTCGCCGTCACGGTCACGAACTGGGTGAGATCCGTGCCGGCGTTGGTGATGAAGGACTTCGAACCGTTGATGATCCAGTGACCTTCGTGGCTTGTGGTGCTGCTGTCGAGCTCCGCAGTCGTGCGCATCCCGCCAGGGACATCGGAGCCGCCGCCGGCTTCGGTCAGGCCGAACGCAGCGAGCGCCGCCCCCGAGCAGAGCTGGGGCAGCCAGCGCTGTTTCTGGTCTTCGCGGCCGAACCGGTAAACGGGCATCGCGCCGAGGGAGACGGCCGCCTCCAGGGTGATTGCCACCGAGGAGTCGACTCTGGCCAGTTCCTCAAGCGCCAGGCACAAGGCGAAGTAATCGCCTCCCATACCGCCATACTCCTCGGGGAACGGCAAGCCAAACAGGCCCATCTTCCCCATAGCGGCGACAATGGCGTACGGGAACGCGCCCCGCTCGTAAAAATCTCCGATCACGGGGGCCACCTGGCTGCGGGCGAAGTCCGCCACCGTACTTCGCAGCGCTTCATGGTCCTCGGTCAGTGTGAAGTCGATCATCGCTCACCCTCCGGTGCCCTCGGAACTTCTACGTCAATCACCGCGAGCACCTGATCCGCGGTGACCTGGCTGCCTGGCAGCACTGCCAGGGAGGTCACGATTCCGCCGACCGGAGCGGTAACGGTGTGTTCCATTTTCATCGCCTCGATGATCACCAGCGGCTCGCCGAGCTGGACGGCAGCTCCTAGGACGACTTTGACCACCTGCACGACGCCGGGCATCGGGCTCGTCACGTTGCCCGCTGGCGTCGACGACGCGGCTGCCTTCACGGAGATAGGCTCCGTGGCGCGCAACGCCCAGGTATGGCCGTTACGGCCCAGCCAGAATGTTCCCTTATCTCGGGCACAGAAATAGCGGGCCAGCTGGTCGGCGTAGCTGACGATCAGGATGGCACCGGCGCGGGACGCGCTGGCAGGCACCGGATCGCTGTCGTCGACTGACACGTCCGCAGCTGCTGCCAGGCCGCGAATCCGGATCGTGTGACCAGCGATGTGCCAAGTGGTCCAGGCGTTTCCTCCGGCGCGCCAGCTATCGGGAACCTGCCAGGGGCCGGCGGCAGGCACCTCGAGGGACAGCATGCGCTCCAGCGCGGCTGCCGCCAGGACCGCGGCCGGAACACTTTCAGCGGGCGACGCCACTCCTGCGGCGTCCGTGCCCGCTCCGGGCGGGGAAGGCTGCGTCGCCCGGCGCTCAGCCAGGCCAGTGTCCAGGCGGCCAGCCCGAACGTCAGGATCGGCGATCAGCGAGCGAAGGAACGCCACGTTGGTCCCGACTCCGAGCAGCGCATAGCTGCTCAGGGCGCGGTCGAGGCGGCTCAGCGCGGCCGCGCGGTCCGGACCCCACGCAATCACCTTGGCGAGCATGGGATCGAAGCCACTGCCGACGATCGTGCCTTCGAGCAGGCCCGAATCGACTCGCACGTGCGGCCGATCAGGCTCGGCCAGCACCAGCACCTTGCCTCCGGTGGGCAGGAAGTTCCTGGCTGGGTCCTCGGCGTAGATCCGCGCTTCGATCGCGTGGCCAGCGAACGCGACGGTCTCCTGGCCGAATGGCAGCGGTTCGCCGGCGGCGACGCGCAGCTGGAGCTCAACCAGGTCCAGGGATGCCTGCGTGCCCGTAGCGACCGCCATCTCGGTTACCGGATGTTCCACCTGGAGGCGGGTGTTCATTTCCATGAAGAAAAACTCGCCCGGCCGGTCAGCCGAGACGATGTACTCGACTGTCCCGGCGCCGACATAGCCGACAGCTCGCGCGGCGGCGACGGCGCTTGCGCCCATCGCGGCGCGGATACGCGGGCCGTCTGGGCCGCTTAGCAGCGGCGACGGTGCCTCTTCGATGATTTTCTGGTGGCGGCGCTGCAGGCTGCACTCGCGCTCACCGAGGTGGATGACGTGGCCACCAGTGTCGGCGAAAACCTGAATTTCGATGTGGCGCGGGTTGGTGATCCACCGTTCGACGAGCAGCGTTCCGTCGCCGAAGGCCGCTGTTGCCTCCCGCCGGGCGGCGGCGATGGCCTCGGCCAGGCCGGCCGGGTCGGTGACGAGCCGCATGCCCTTGCCGCCGCCGCCCGCTGAGGGCTTGAGCAGGACCGGCTGGCCGGAGGCTAGCCCGATCTCAAGTGCCGCCGCCCTCAGTTCGGCGTCCGTCAGCCCTGGCGTGTCGCTTCCCGGCACGACAGGGACGCCGGCGGCGGCCACGGTGCGCTTGGCCCGGATCTTGTCGCCCATCGTCTCGATGGCCTCAGCCGGCGGCCCGATGAAGGTTAGCCCGCTGGCGGCGCATGCCCTGGCCAGACCCGGATTCTCGGCCAAGAATCCGTAGCCGGGGTGGACTGCCTCCGCGCCGCTAGCGCGTGCCGCCGCGATGACCTCCTCGATCGACAGGTAACTCCGCACCCGGAATGCGGCGTCAGCTTCCCGGACGTGCCGGGCGCCGGCCTCCTCGTCGGTGTAACTCGCCACCGAGCGGATCTCCAGGGCGCGCAGCGTGCGCTGGATCCGGACGGCGATCTCGCCGCGATTGGCAATCAGGACCGAGTCGAACATCATCACATCCGGAAAATGCCGTAGCCGGGAGACTCCAGCGGAGCTCCGGCGCAGGCTGCCAGCGCCAGTCCGAGGTGCCTACGGGTATCCAGGGGGTCGATCACGCCGTCGTCCCAGATCCGGGCCGTAGCGTAGTAAGGGTTGCCCTGCTCCTCGTACTGGTCCCGGATCGGGCGCTTGAATTCCTCTTCGGCTTCGTCCGTCCAGTCCGGCCCGAACTGCTCGCGGCGCACCGTGGCCAGGACTGCGGCCGCCTGCTCGCCGCCCATAACCGAGATGCGGGCGTTCGGCCACATCCAGAGAAACCGGCCGCCGTACGCGCGGCCGCACATCGCATAGTTCCCGGCACCAAACGAGCCCCCGATGATGACGGTCAGCTTCGGTACCCTGGCGCAGGCCACCGCGGTGACCATCTTGGCTCCGTGCTTGGCAATCCCGCCGGACTCGTACTCGCGGCCGACCATGAAGCCGGTGATGTTCTGCAAGAACACGATCGGCGCGCGGCGCTGGTCGCACAACTGGATGAAGTGGGCGCCCTTGAGGGCGGACTCGCTGAACAGGACTCCGTTATTGGCGATAATCCCCACCGGATGGCCGTGGATGTGAGCGAAGCCGGTGACGAGCGTGGTCCCGTACTCGTGCTTGAACTCGTGAAACCGGCTGCCGTCGACCAGGCGCGCGATGATCTCCCGGACGTCGTACTGCGTGCGCAGGTCCGCCGGGATGACGCCGGGCAGGCTGGCCGGGTCGACTTCCGGTTCCTCCGCCGGCCGGACCTGCCAGGGGGGCGAAGCGGGCGGTGGCAGCGTCGTCACGATGGAACGCACGATGCGCAGTGCATGGGCGTCATCGTCGGCGAGGTGATCGACGACTCCGGACACGCGGGCATGGACCGTCCCGCCGCCAAGGTCCTCCGCGCTGACTACCTCTCCGGTGGCCGCCTTCACCAGCGGCGGTCCCCCCAGGAAGATCGTTCCCTGGTCGCGGACGATGACGGTCTCATCGCTCATGGCCGGGACGTAGGCGCCCCCGGCAGTGCACGAACCCAGGACAGCAGCGATCTGCGGGATGCCCCGGGCTGACATGGTCGCCTGATTGAAGAAGATCCGGCCGAAATGCTCCCGGTCCGGGAACACCTCGTCCTGCCTCGGCAGGAATGCGCCACCGGAGTCGACCAGGTAGAGGCACGGCAGCCGGTTCTGCAGCGCGATCTCCTGAGCACGCAGATGCTTTTTGACCGTGACCGGATAGTACGTGCCGCCCTTTACCGTCGCGTCGTTGGCGACGATGACGCATTCGCGGCCCGACACCCGGCCGATGCCGGTGATGATCCCCGCGCCGGGTGCCTCATCGCCGTACATGCCGCCGGCGGCCAGCGCTGAGAGCTCCAGAAACGGGGAGCCGGGGTCCAGCAGCCGCGTCACCCGGTCGCGTGGCAGGAGCTTGCCCCGGGCGACGTGCCGGTCGCGGGTCTTCTCCGGGCCGCCAAGCGCGGCCCGGGCTAGCCGCTCGAGCAGGTCGCGAGCAAGGGCCGAGTTGACCTCGGCGTTGTGCTTGAAGGCCTCGGCCTGGCCGGTTGCGAGCGTCCCGAGCCGTGCCACGTCCACATTCACCGTCCGTGTTAATAAGCGTTAACAGGACGGATGTTAACGGAGATTAACGACTGCCGTCTAGACTCGCAGACGTGACCGTTGACAGGCCAGTCGCCACGCGGCGAGCTGAGATTCTCTTCGCGGCCGCCCAGCTTTTTGCCCGCCGCGGTTATCACGGCACGACCATCGATGACCTCGGCACAGCTTTGGGCCTGACCGGACCCGCCATGTACCGCCACTTCCGGAACAAGGAAGCTCTGCTCACCGAGATGCTACTGGACATCAGCGAGCGCTTGCTGGCGGAGGGGCGCAACCGGGTAGCCAGCGCCGCTACTCCGCAGGCGGCTCTGGATGCGCTGCTGGACTGGCACATCGGGTTTGCCCTGGACGAGCCCGCCCTCATCACCGTGCATGAGCGTGAGCTCGAGAACGTGCCAGGCCCGCAGCGCCAGGAGATCCGCCGGCTGCAGCGGGCCTACGCCGAGGAATGGGTCCAGGTCCTGATCGGCGTTCGCCCCGGCACCGCCCAGTCCCGGGCGCGCGCCGCCATCCACGCCACATTCGGACTGCTGAACTCGACCCCGCGGAGTGCCAGCGAGCTCGGCCGGGACGCGATGGCGGACCTGCTGCATGCCATGGCCGCGCTCGCGCTCGCCGCCAGCTGATTCTCGCGGCCGCTGCCTCAGGCCACAGGGGCGGCAGTTCATGCTGTCCGTGCCCAGCCCAGGCACTGCCATCTGGCTGCATCCCTTCACGGTTCAGGCGAGGTCTGGATGCGTTTTGATCACGACGTCCGCGCCGCTCCGGATTTACCTTGACGAAACTTAAATCATCTATAAGATTTCACTATCTAACCCACCGGCCGCCAAGGGCGGCCCCCGAGGAAGAAGACGAGGGGTTCGGTGTTGATCAGGAGACGACACGGAAGACGCTGCGTCAGGGCGGTCGGCGCAGTGGGCGTCGCCGCCGGACTCGCTTTGGCGGGATGCTCATCATCTTCGTCATCATCGTCCGGAGCAACGGCAAAAACCGCTCCGTACCACGTTCTGGCTGTCTACGGCATGACCGGGGACCTGGAGGCGGCCGCTGTTGCCGTCAACCGCGGTGCCGAGGCGGCCGTCGATTACTTCAACTCTCAAGGTGGTGTCAACGGCCACAAGCTTGTCCTGACCACCGATAACGATCAGAGCAACCCGACCACCGCCGCCAGCCTGCTGCTGTCCGCCCTGAGCGGCAGTTCGCCGCCCGACGACGTGATCCCGGGCATCTCGAGCAACGAGGGTCTGGCTATGGCGCCGCTTCTCACCAGGTACAAGGTGGTAGGTCTCGGATCAGCCTCCGACGCCTCGCTGGACAACCCGGCGAAGTACCCGTACTTCTTCTCCCAGTCCACCCTGGCCAACACCGTTACCGCTGACGGCGCCACCTGGATCGCGACGCATCCTGGCGTCAAGAAGGTCGCCCTTATTACCTCGAACGACGCTCTGGGGCAGGCGGATGTACCGACGCTTCAGGCGACGTTGAAGGCGAAGGGCATCTCGTCGGTCGTTGAGCTCTTCGACCCGACGGCCACCGACTACACCTCGACCTTCCAGGCAGCTGCCGCCGCCAAGCCCGACTGGGTATGGATGGACGGCGCCGGCGCGGAGGTGCCGATCATGCTGAGCAGCAGGGTCAAGGCGAACCTAGGCAGTGTGCCGACCGTCATCGGCAACGTCGCCTCGAGTGGCTCGCTGCTGACCTATGCCAAGGGCACGAACGAACTGGCGAACACCTACGCGACGCTCGGTCCGATGGGCGCGGTCGTCCCGGCGTCCGCCCAGGGGCCCGAGTTCAAGGCGATGCTCGGACTGCTCAATAAGCAGGGTCCGCTGGTGGCCCCGCTCTTCGTGTACGCGACCGGCTGGGACTACATCAACTACTTCGTCCTGGGTGTAAAGAACCTGAACGGCAAGCCGCTGACCGGGCCCAACCTCGCCAGCTCGCTTGAGAACCTGCCAACCGCCACCGATCCGCAATTCCCGATGTACCGTCCGACGTTTACGGCGCAGACGCACAACCCGCAGACGCAACCCAGTGCCTTCACCTTCGGCACCGAAGTCGGCACTCAGAACGGCATGATCGCGCTCAAGACGGCCTATCAGGGCTAATGTCCGGGAAACGCATCCGTTGATTTCCGGCAACAGTCCCCGCGGGGCGGTGACGGCCACGTCAGACCGACGGGCCTGTCACCGCCCTGACCCTGTCAGCACGGTGTCCGGCCATGAGCCGCGCCGCCCGTGGCAGCCGCGCCTAGTCGCTGCGGCGACTGTCGGAGTGAAGGTGGCATATCTGTGATCGCGACAATACTGCTGGGTCTGGCCATCGGATCCATCTACGTTTTCGTGGCCGTCGGGTACAACCTCACGTGGCTAACGTCCCGGGCGATAAACTTTGCTCAGGGTGCTCTCATGGTCGTCGGCATCTTCCTGACCGTCGAGCTGTACGACCGCCACGTTCCCGTCATCCTGATCTTCGTCATCCTGGCGGTGGTCGGCGCGATCCTCGCGTCGGTCGAGCTCATCGTCGCCATCTTGCCGATCATCAGCCGGGGCGCTCATGGCGAGTTGGTGACCACGGTGGGCGCCATGACCTTGATTCAGGGCGTCATCGGCGTACTTGTCGTCGCGTCGTCCGAGGCAGTGCCGTTTTTCGGGCCGACCGGCCTTGTCTCCATTTCCGGTTCCAGCCTGACGCCGGACGAGCTATTCCTGATCCCGCTGGCTGTGGTCGTCGGGCTGGGCGCCCACTTGTGGGCGTCACGAACGAAGAGCGGCCTGGCGGCCGTCTCGCTGTCCGAGGACCGGGACGCAGCGCTGGTGCTCGGCGTCAATACCCGGCGGTTCACCTTCGTCGCTTTCATGGTGTCGGGTGCACTCGGACTGGTCGTCGCTCCGTTCGTAGGGCCCGAGACGACGGCCGTCGTTTCGCTCGCCACCACCTTCGCCGTCTACGGGTTCGTCGTCCTGGCGATCGCGGGCGTCGGCAGCCAGCTCGGCGCGGTCATCGGCGGTCTGGCCATTGGAGTCGTTCAGCAGCTGGTGGCCCGGTATGTCGGGCCGAACTGGCAGAACGTCGCCGTATTCGCGGTCTTCCTGGCCTTTTTGATGTTCCGGCCAACGGGCCTGTTCGGGGAACGAAGGGAACGGGTCGTATGAGCGGCAGCAGCCGGCCGATCGTGTCGTGGCGGAGCCTGCTCTCGATCCCCTCCCGGACAAAATCGACACTGACGCCGGTGCTGTGGGTTGTCGTGGTGGCCGTCCTGGCCCTGGCGCCGGAGCTGGGGCTGGGCGTCTCCCCATCCCGCCAGCTTGTCCTGATCTGCTTCCTCTGCCTGCTGGTGAGCGGCCTGAACCTGAGCTACGGCTTCGCTGGTGAGCTGTCCTTCGCTTCGCCGGCGTTCTATGCACTCGGTTCCTACGTCACCGTCATCGTTACCTCGCATTGGGTCAACGACGTCGCCGTGTGCCTGGTCGTCGGGGTGGTGGGCGGCCTGGTTCTCGGCCTCATCTCCGGGATTCCCGGCCTGCGGCTAGGCGGCTGGATGCTAGCCGTCACCTCGTTCTTCCTGATCTTGCTGATACCCGACGTGGTGAGCATCACCCAGAAATGGACGGGCGGCTACCAGGGAGCGAACGGGATTCCGCTGCCTGACCTGTTCGGCACTCAGCTATCTACCAATGGCTTCATCACTTTCGTGGTCATCATCACCGCCCTGTGGTTTGCCGTCTTCAGGAACCTGGTTAAGTCGCGGGTTGGCGACAGCCTTTCCGTCCTCAGGGAGAGCCCGATCCTCGCGGGGTCGCTGGGCATCTCGGTCTATCGCGCGAAGCTCACTGCCTACGCCATGAGCGGGATTCCCGCGGCGATCGGCGGAGTTTTCTTTGCCTACCTGCTCGGGTTCGTCGCGCCTCAGTCCTATGACCTGACGCTCGCCATCACGGTGCTGGCAGGCAGCATTCTTGGCGGCTCGCGGAGCATCTACGGCGCGATCGTCGGGGCAGCCATCATGCAGCTCGGCCCTAACTCCATCTCCTCGCTGGGTAACTATGCCCTCGTGGTCTACGGCGCTTTCCTCATCGTGATGGCGGTCGTGCTGCCCGGGGGAGCCGCCGGACTCGCCCGGGCCGGTGCCGGCCGGCTGCGCCGGCGGCTCGGAGTTGATGAGCCGCGCAGCGGGCCGGAGCTCGTCGCGGCCGAGCCAATGCCTGCCCTGCCGGGGCAGACACTCGTCATCGACCACGTCTCGAAGTCCTTCGGCGGGAACAAGGCCCTTACTGACGTCAGTTTCACGGCCAATCCCGGCGAGATCGTGGCGCTCATCGGCCCGAACGGCTCCGGGAAGACGACTCTGCTGAACATCGTGTCCGGCTATTACAAGGTGGGCCAGGGCTCGGTGCAGGTGGGGGGCAGGCGCATCTCGGGCCTGACGCCGAGCCGGATCGCGAATGCGGGAGTGGCGCGCACGTTCCAGACGCCGCTTGTCGCGTCCCTGACCGTCCGCCAGAATGTCGCGGTCGCCAGGGGCAGGCACGCTCCGGTGTCCGTCATCGAAACGATGCTGCGGCTGCCGCGGTTCTGGCGCGCGGTCCGGCAAGACCGGGCAGCTGTCGCATCGATCCTCAGCGCGCTCGGGCTCAGCGACCACGCCGACGACGAGGCGCAGGCCCTGCCGCTGGGTACCAGGAGGCTGGTCGAGCTGGCGCGCGCGCTCGCCTCTTTGCCGTCTGTCCTTCTGCTGGACGAGGTTGCCTCCGGACTCGATGAAGAAGAAGTCGCCGGGCTGAGCACGATGATCCGCTCTGTGGCCAGTAGCGGCAGCACGGTCGTGCTGGTCGAGCACAACTTCAATCTGATCCGCGACCTGGCGGACCGCGTCGTTGTCCTATCCCAGGGCAAGGTTGTCGTGGCGGACACCCCGGAGGTCATTTCGCGTCATCCTGAGGTCCTGCGGCATTACCTGGGCCAGAAGATAGAGCCGGAGCCCGGCGATCAGGCACCAGTCCCGCCGCCAGCCGAGACTGGACCGCAGGTCCTGCCGAAGGAGGTCCGGTCGTGACCGCTGCCGAGCTGGAGGTTAAGGGAGTTCGCTCGGGCTACGGCGACATCACCGTGATCAGGGATGTCTCGTTCGCCGTGCCGTCCGGGAGCATCACGGTCATTCTCGGCCGGAACGGCGCGGGGAAGACGACGCTGCTGAAAACGATCGCCGGGCTCATCCCGGCGTCGGCCGGCGACATCAGCATCGGCGGCGTCTCGGTCATCAGGGAACCGCCCTACCGCCGGCAGATGCGAGGCCTCGGATTCGTCCAGGAGAACAAGCGGATCTTCAAGCGGAGGTCAGTGGAGGAGAACCTCAGGATGGGTGCTTACGCTGCCCGGCTGAGCCGCAAAGAAGTAGCTGCGCGCATGGCCGAGGCCTACGCCCGGTTCGCGGTGCTTGGCGCTAAGCGGCGGGATGTGGCCGGCTACCTGAGCGGCGGAGAGCAGCAGATGCTCGCGATCAGCCAGGCGCTCATGAGCCACCCCCGGCTGCTCCTGCTCGACGAGCCTTCGGCCGGACTGGCGCCCTCCATCGTGCAGGACGTCCTGGACGCGGTGCGGCGGATCAAGGAGGAGGAGGGACGGACGGTCCTGATGGTCGAGCAGTCGGTCGACCTGGCGATCTCGGTGGCCGATCGCGTTCTGGTCCTGGACGTGGGGCAGGTCGTGCACTCCGGTAGCCCCTCCGACGCGGGTATCCGGGAGATTGTCGAGGACACCTACTTCGGCCGGGCACCTGCAGGCCGGGCTGCATCGCCGGCGGCGATTCCGGCCATCGCGGGTGTGGCGGGGGCGGGTGTGGCGGGGGCGGGTGAGGCGGGCGCGGGTGAGGCCGGCGCGGGTGAGGCCGGCGCGTCCGGGCCGCCGACGCCAGGCTAGGGGAGCACCAGCTTCTGCAGCCGGGCCACGATGTCCTCGGCCTCGGCGATGATGGTCGCCACGAGCTCAGCGCAGCCGGGGATGTCATGGATGAGTCCCTGCGCCTGGCTGGCCCACCACATGCCGCCCTCCATGTTGCCCTTCTCCAGCACCTCGGCACGGCCGCGAACGCCCGAGGCGAGCTCCGCGACGTCATCGAACGTGGCGCCCGGAAGCCGGGACCGGCGGCCAATCTCCTCCGAGACCGTGTTGCGCGCGACCCTGGAGGTGTTCCTGAACTCGCGGAAGACGATCTGGGTCGACAGCGCGTCATTGGCGACAATCTGGTCCTTGACGTTCCGGTGGATGGGCGCTTCGGCGGTCGCCATGAACCGGGTGCCCATGTTGACTCCGCTGGCGCCCAGGGCGAGCGCGGCCACCAGGCCCGCGCCGTCGGCGATGCCGCCGCTTGCGATGACCGGGATCTCAAGCGCGCGGGCGGCAGCGGGAATCAGCACCAGGCCAGGAAGATCGTCCTCGCCAGGATGGCCGGCGCATTCGAAGCCGTCGATGCTGATCACATCGACGCCGGCGGCCTGAGCGGACAGCGCGTGCCGGACGGACGTGGCCTTGTGGATGACCCTGACTCCGGTGCGCTTGAAGTCGGGCAGATGCGGTGCCGGGTTGCTGCCCGCAGTCTCGACAACCTTCACGCCGGATTCGCAGATCGCCTGCCGGTACTCGTCATAGGGAACCGGGCGGATGGTCGGCAAGATAGTCAGATTGACACCGAACGGCAGGTCAGTCAGCTCCCGGCATCGGTCAATCTCGGCCACGAGTGCTTCCGGCGTCGGCTGCGTCAGAGCTGTCAGGAATCCGAGCGCGCCGGCCTCGGCCACGGCAGCGATCAGATCTGCGGTGCCGACACCAGTCATGCCGCCGCACGTGATCGGGTGGCGGACACCGAACATCTCGGTGAAGGCAGTGCTGAACATGAGGGCTCCGTTCCGGTCGGCTGGCAGGAAGCTAGGTCATGGATCAAAATAATATTATAATGATTGAACCTGCAGAGAACGAGCTACGGACCACCCGGAGGCATGTCGGCGTGCGATTCGAGGACCTGGGCAGCACCGTCAACGGCGTCCTCGCCTCAGCCGGGAGGTACCCCGGACGACGGGCCGTCGAGGACGCGGGCATCTGCTGGACGTACGCCGACCTGCGCGATCAGATCGTGACGGCGGTCCGGGCCTGCATCGCCTGGGGCATCGAGCCCGGCGACCGGGTCGGCCTATGCGCGTCCAACTCCGCAGCGTGGATCCTGGCGGCCCTCGGCATCCAGGGTGCGGGCGGTATCCTCATCCCGCTGAACACCCGCTTCAAAGGCGACGAGCTCGCCTACATCCTGCGAGCCGGCGGTGCCCGGTATGTGCTCGCTGAGGACCTTGCCGTGCGCCGCGGCCTGGTCCGCGAGGCTGGCGGTTCCGATCTGGCCGGCGTCCGCTGGGCCGATATGAGCGACTGGGCGGCCTGGAGTGCGTTCGCCGATCTCGGCCACGCGGTGCCGGAGAGTGAAGCCCTCGGCCGCATCGGCGCGCTGACGCCAGCGGATGTCTCCGACATCCTGTTCACCTCAGGGACCACCGGCTATCCGAAGGGAGTCATCTTCAGTCATGGGCAGTCTCTGCGTGCCTACGGTGAGCTCGGCATCGGCTTCGGCTTCACCCCAGCCGACCGGTACCTGCTGATACCCCCGTTCTTTCACGCGCTCGGCTACAAGTCCGGCTGGTTCGCGGGGTTCCTGCACGGCTGCGCCATCCTTCCCGAGCGGAAGTTTGATGCCGCGCGCATGGCTGACCGGATCGAGCAGGACCGGGTGACGATGATGATCGGCCCCCCGACCATCTTCAGCGAGCTGCTCGTCCGGGCGGGCGGTGGTGACCGGGACTTTTCGTCCCTGCGGCTTATCGTGCCGTCGGCCACCAGCGTGCCGCCCGAGCTGGTCGGGCGGATGCGGGCGGATCTTGGCGTCGACGTGCTGACCGGTTACGGGCTCACGGAGGCGAGCGCAATTGTCACGTATTCTCGCGTCGGGGACGATCCTGAGCTCGTCTCCGACTCCGTGGGCCGCCCGGCGCCAGGCGTCGAGGTAACGATCACCGACGACGACGACCGGGAGTTGCCGGCCGGCCAGACAGGGAACGTCCTCGTCGGTGGCTACACGGTGATGACCGGGTACTGGGAGGATCCCGGGGCCACCGCCGCCGCGGTCATGCCCGACGGCCGCCTCAGGACCGGTGACGTCGGCTCCGTCGACGAGCACGGCTTCCTGCGGATCACCGGCCGGAAGAAAGACATCATCCTGGTCGGCGGTTTCAACGTCTACCCGGCCGAGGTCGAGCGATTCCTGGCCCTGCACCCGCTGGTGGCCGATGTCGGCGTCGTCGGTGTCCCCGACGAGCGACTGGGCGAGGTGCCGTGGGCCTTCGTGGTCCCCGTCACGGGCGGCGCCATCGACAAGACGGAGTTCCTGGCCTGGGCGAGGACCCGGATGGCTAATTTCAAGGCGCCCAGGACCGTCGTGGTGGTGGACAGCCTGCCCAGGAACTCGAGCATGAAGGTGCTGCGAGACGAGCTGCGCCGCCTCACTCGCCAGTGAAATGCGGGACGCGGCGCTCGAGACTGGCCGCGATGCCGATCTGGCTGTCCTTCGTGCGCCACAGGCGCTGCTGCTCGCGCAGTTCGGAGTCCAGCGCGGCGCGCGCCTCGGCGGCGAGCCCGGACCGCAGCGTCTGCTTGATCGAGCGGACGGCGAGCGGCGCCGCGCGCGCTAGCTCGCCCGCGAGTGTGAGCGCGCCATCCCGCTCGCCGCCGTCGGCGGTGAGACGGTCGGCCAGCCCGATCCGGTGGGCCTCCGTTCCGTCGATCCGGCGGGAACTCAGCAGCAGTTCAAGCGCTCGCTGGGCACCGACGATGCGGGGCAGCGTGGCCGAGAGGGCGAATCCCTGATGGAAGCCGAGCGCCGAGAAGTTGGCATGGAACCGGCTGCGCGCCGAGGCGACGCGGAAGTCCGCTGCGCAGGCCAGGCCCAGGCCGCCGCCGACGGCTGAGCCCTGCACGGCGGCCACGATCGGAAGTTCCAGGCCGAAAAGCCGGATCGCCTCGCCGTACAGCGCGGCTGACTCCGCGTCGCGGTCGTCGGCGTCCTCGAGCGGCCCGGCGCCGAAGTTAGCGCCGGCGCAGAAGTGCTTGCCCTCCGAGCACAGCACGATCACGCGCGCGTCCGGGCCGCGCTGCAGTTCCTCCCCGGCGTCGGCGATCTGCTGCAAAAGGTCGCGGTCGAAGTAGTTGGCGGGTCCCCGGCGGATTTCCAGCCGCGCGATGTGGCCGGTCAGCGACACACTCAGGCCGGGCATGGCACCTCGATGCCGTTGTCGTGATCGGAGATGGCGCGGGCGAAGGAGGCAGCCGCGGCGACCGCGGCCCCGAGTCCGACGGTGAGCTGGGCTTCGGTGCCGTACTCCTGCCGCCAGGCCGTCAGCCGGCGGGTATAGCGGTGCAGCGGGTATTCCTGCGTCATCCCGATCGCGCCGTGAGCCTGATGAGCTGACCTGACGGCGGTCCTGGCACTCTCATTGGCCAGCGTCTTGGCTGCGCACGCCTCGAAGGTCCCGTTGCGGATAGCCGCAGCGCGGCCCGCGGCCCAGACGGCCATCGCCGACATCTCGGCGGCTTGGGCGATGGCCACGACGTGCTGCTGGACGGCCTGGAACGCCGCGATCGGCTTTCCGAACTGCACGCGCTCACGCGTGTAACGCCGGGTGATCTGGTCGACCGCGCCGATCGCGCCCGCCATCTGTGCGGCTCGCAGCAGGCCGCCGCGCCAGAACAGCTGGCTGGCTCCGACGCCGGCCGGAGCGGCGGCAGTCGCACTGACGTGCGTGAGCTCGACCGTATCGCGGGGCTGCCCGGCCAGGTCGGTGCCAGGCGTGAGGCTGCCAGCAGACGGATCGAAGGACACCACCAGGTCGCGGCCGGACCGGTCGCTGACAAGCGCGACGACGAGAGCCGCCGACCGCGCCCACGGAACGTCGTGCACACTGCCGGCGAGGTAGCCATCGGACAAAGTCAGGCTGTCCCGGGCATCTCCGGGCACGACCGTAGCCGGCCCCTGGCCAATCTCCAGACCGGAGGACGTGAGCAGCCAGGCGGCCAGTGACGTCTCAGCCAGTGGTAGCGGGACGGCATGGCTGCCCATGGCGACCAGCACGGCGAGCAGATCCTGCAGGCTGCCTCCGGACCCGCCGGCCTCCTCCGGGATTGCGACCAGCGGCAGGCCGAGCTGCGCGGTCGAGTCCCAGCGCGGCGCGAACTGCGCGCCCGCAGGATCCTCACCGGCCGGCACCACGGCCGGGCTGAAGGAAGAGGCAAAGAATTCCCCGACGCTGGCCATCAAGGCCGGGTCGGGTCCCAAGTGCGAGTCCATCAGCGCAGTCCCTTCGCGATGATCGTGCGGAGGATCTCGTTGGTGCCCCCGCGGATTGACCACGACGGCGACACCAGGACCGCCCGTGCCAGCAGTGATTCATATGGATCTTCAGATATGAGGTCGGGGGCGCGGCCCAGATGCCGGGCCACCATCTCTACGCTGTCCTGCTCAAACCTGGTGGCCATCTCCTTGACCATGGCCGCCTCGATGACCGGCGACTCGCCGGCGTCGACGAGGCGGGCGATCGCCAGGCACAGTCCGCGCAAGCCCCAGAACCGGACGGACATGAGCCCGAGGTCGGCCAGGGCGGCCGAACCTAGACCAGGCGCCCTGGGCGCCCACTTCTCGATAACAGGGAACAGGGACATCCACCGGTCGACGCCGCCCCGCTCGAGCACGAGCTCGCTGGTGTTCTGCCGCCAGCCGTCGCCAACTTCCCCGAGGCGCTGTGCGTCGGAGATCACGACATCGTCGAACGCGACCTCGCAGAAATGCCGGGTGCCATCGATGAAGGGGATCGGGGAGATCGTCAATCCGGGCGCGTCGCAGGCGATGATGAACTGAGTCAGCCCCGCGTGCTTGTGCTCGGAGGTACGGAACAGCCCGAGGATGTGCGTTGCGTCTGCGGCTCCCGAGGTCCAGATCTTGGTGCCGTTGATGCGCCACCCGTCAGTGACCGGCTCAGCCCTCGATCGCAGCGACGCGAGGTCCGAGCCGGAATCCGGTTCGCTCATCCCGATCGCGAACGACAGCTCGCCCCGGCAGATCTTCGGCAGGTACTCCCGCTTCTGCTCCTCCGAGCCGTACCGCTCGATGCTCGGCCCGCTCTGCCGGTCAGCGACCCAGTGGTAGCCCACGGGAGCACCCCGGGCGAGCAGCTCCTCGACGACGATGAGCCGCTCGACTGCCGTCCGCCCGCCGCCGCCGTACTTCTCCGAGATCGCCATGCCCAGCCAGCCGCGCGCGCCGAGGTCACGGGAGAACTGCGGGTCGGAGTGGCCGGGCATGCCGAGGCCGAGCGGATAGCTGCCCGCGGGCAGCCGCTGGTCGAGGAAGGCGCGGACGTCGCGCTGCAGCTCTAGCTCGGCATCGGTGAGCTCTGTGGGCGCTAGGCTCATCGCGCAGTGTCCTTTGCTGCCGGGTCCTTTGCTGCCGGGTCCTTTGCTGCCGGGTCCTTTGCTGCCGGGTCCTTTGCTGCCGGGTCCTTTGCTGCCGGGTCGGGTTGGGCGTACTCGATGGCTTCCAGCTCGGCGAGCACGTCGGCGGTATTCTCGCCGATCAGCGGGGCGCAGCGGCGCAGTGTGCCCTGAGTCACCGAGAAGCGAGCCATCTGCGGGATCACCCGGTACCGCCCGGCTGACGGGTGGGTGGCAATCGGCAGCGGATCCACCAGGTCCTGCAGGGTGGCCACCTTCGTCGCCGGGATACCTGCGGCCCGGCAGTAGTCCAGCCACTCCTGGGTCGTGCGCAGCGGCGCGATCGCGCGGATATCCCGGTAAAGCGAATCGGAATTCCGCAGCGCCGCGCGGCGGTCGGCGTAGCGCGGGTCATCGGCCGCATCCTGCTTGCCGACCTCGGCGAAGATGGCCGCGTAGTGCTTGGGTAGGTAGGGGAACAGGTGTACCTGCCCGTCCTTGGTGGGATGCGGCCGCCGTTCGGGCGAGAGCACCCGCGGGTAACCCGCGGCCGGGAGGTCGTCGAAGGCGACGGGCGGCTCGGCGATCGCGCCGCTGCCGTGCTCGGCCAGCATGAAGGCGCTGGTCGCCTCCTGCATGGCGACCTCGATGTGCTGTCCCTCGCCGGTGCGCTGGCGGTGAAAGAGAGCGGCCGTCACCGCCTGCGCGATGACCAGGCCGCACACCTTGTCGGTAAAGATCGTGGGCAGCAGGGCCGGATGCCCCCAGACCCGCTCGATCATGTCGGACACGCCACTGGCGGCCTGGATGATGTCGTCGTAAGCAGGCTCGTTCGCCTGCGGGCCGTCCAGCGGGAAGCCCTGCGCCTGGCAGTAGACGATATCGCTCTTCACCGCGGACAGGGTCTGGTAATCAAGGCCCAGCCGGACGAGAACCTGCGGCCGCATCGTGGACACGACGACATCGCACGTTGCGACGAGCCGGTGCACGATGTTGCGGCCGGCCTCCGACTTGAGGTCGAGATCCATCGACCGCTTGTTCCGCAATAGATTCAGCGCGATGCCGGACAGTTCGGCGTGCGGTCCGGGGCCCATGACGCGGTTGGTGTCGCCGCCCTCTGCTTCCACCATGATGACGTCTGCGCCCTGGTCGGCAAGGATCTGCGTCGCCAGCGGGCCCATGATGACGCGGGTCAGATCCAGCACCCGGATCCCGGCCAGCGGTCCGCCTGTCCGGCCTGGCGAGACAGGATCCGACAGCTCGTTCAACGAGGACCTCCCATGTCTTGCCGCCTCGCAAAAATGTATACTAAAGTGAATGCAAATGTCGAGTCCGGCGATGCTGAACGGGCATCGGGATGGGGAGTGACAGCGTGCTGACGGTGGCTGATTACACCGCCGAGGTGCACCCCGAAGCGGTGTACCAGGCGCTTCTCGACCACGACGTCTTCGCCCTGCACCGATGCGTGCGCTGCGGGCGCGCGCATTACTCACCGCGAGTCCTCTGCCCGCACTGCGGATCCACCTCGCTGACGTGGCAGCAGTCAGACGGTCGCGGCACTGTCTACTCCACGTCAACGATCTCCCCGCGCAACGGCGAGCCGTATGCCGTCGTGCTCGTGGACCTGGACGACGGACCGCGGCTGATGAGCAATGTTGTCGGGATCCCGGCGGCCGACGTGCGGATCGGCAGGCGCGTCCGGGCGCGGATCGTGCACCGCGACGGCGGCGCGGTCGCCATGTTCGAGGAGGACCGGTCGTGAGCACACGCGAAAGCGACCTCCGCGGCAGCACGGCGATCGCCGGCGTCGCCGAGTCCGATCTCGGCGAGGTGGGGCCGCACCTGTCCTCGCTCGACCTCATCGGGCAGGCGACCGCCCGCGCGCTCGATGATGCCGGCCTGGACAAAGCGGAGATCGACGGGTTGTTCTGCCACTCGGCGTTCTTCCAGCTGCCCCCGGTCGCGGCCGCCGAGTACCTGGGTATCCGGCCGCGCTACTCAGACTCCACCGCCGTCGGCGGCAGCACCTTCGTCGGCTACCTGCGGCACGCCACCGCGGCGATCAACGCCGGGATGTGCGAGGTCGCGCTTATCACCTACGGCAGCACCCAGCGCTCAGCGGCAGGCGGCCTGGTAAGTTCCGGCACCCCGCTGATCAAGTCCTACGAGACCCCGTTCGGGCCCCGGCTGCCTGTCACTGCCTACGCGCTGGCCGCGGCCCGGCACATGTACCAGTTCGGCACTACCCGGGAACAGCTGGCCGAGGTCGCCGTCGCGGCCAGGAAATGGGCTCAGCTCAACCCGGTGGCGTTCGAACGCGGTGACCTCACGATCACCGACGTCCTGGCGTCGCGGATGGTCTCCAGCCCGCTGACCGTCCGCGACTGCTGCCTGGTCACGGACGGCGGCGGCGCGGTGATCGTCACCTCGGCTGAGCGCGCCCGGTCGCTCCGCCGGGCACCGGTGTTTATCCTCGGCGCGGCCGAGGCTCACTGGCACAAGGACATTTTCCAGATGCCCGACCTCACGGTGACCGCCGCCGCGGAGTCGGGCCCGCGCGCCTTCTCACTCGCCGGGCTGACGCCCGCTGACGTCGACGTGCTCCAGCTCTACGACGCGTTCAGCATTAACACGCTGCTGTTCCTGGAGGATCTCGGCTTCTGCAAGAAGGGGGAGGGCGGCTCGTTCGTCCAGGGCGGCGCGATTGCCCCCGGCGGGCGGCTGCCCGTGAACACGAGCGGCGGTGGCCTGTCCTACTGCCATCCGGGCATGTTCGGCATCTTCCTCATCATCGAGGCGGTCCGGCAGCTTCGCGGCGAGTGCGGCCCGCGGCAGAGCGCTGATGCTCATGTCGCTCTGGTTCACGGCAACGGCGGAATGCTCTCATCCCAGGTCACGGCGCTGCTCGGCGACGAGTCAACGGTTTAGCGCGCACTATTTCCAGCTACGGAGTGAGGAAAGCGAATGAGCACAGGCAAGCTGCAGGACCGGACCGCGGTCGTCACCGGCGCAGGCCAGGGGATAGGCCGCGCGATCGCCGAGCGCTATGCGAAGGAGGGCGCGAAAGTAGCGGTTGTCGACGTCAACGAAGCGAATATTAAGCAGGTCGTGGACGGCATCGCCGAGGCCGGCGGAACCGCCATGCCGGTTGCCTGCGACGTGTCCAGCCGGGATCAGGTGAACGCCGCCGCGGCCGCGATCGCGGCGGAGCTCGGGCCGATCAGCATCCTGGTCAGCAACGCCGGCGTCACCCGGCCCGCGATGCTGTGGAAGATGACTGACGAGCAGTGGGAAACGGTGCTGAACGTCCATGTCTACGGCAGCTTCTACTGGCTGCAGGCGGTCGTCGGCCCGATGCGGGAGGCGCGCGCCGGCCACATCATCTTCACGACGTCCGGGGCCGGCCTCCTCGGTTCCGTCGGCCAGATCAATTACTCGGTGGCCAAGGCGGGCCTGCTCGGAATGACCCGCTCCGCGGCTCGTGAACTTGCGCCCTTCAACATCATCGTGAATGCGGTGGCGCCTGCGGCCGCGACGCCGATGACGGAAACCATCCGCACCGATGAGCGGTTCAAGGAGCTCTACCTCGAGGGAATCCCCATGCACCGGTGGGCAGAGCCGGACGAAGTGGCCGGCACGTACGTGTTCCTGGCGTCACCGGATTCCAGTTACCTCACTGGCCAGGTGCTGTCCGTCGACGGCGGGCGGACGATGGTCCGCTTATCAGCTTTCGCCACCGGACAGATCGCGGACCGAGCGCTCCAGGTCCGCTGGCCGCGCCGGCCAGTCCGGCGTGGCCAACGGCAGGTCCGAGCTGACCCGCATCGGGAAGTCCGGCGCGCGCTTCGCCAGGAATGATGCGGCGCCCTCGGCCGGATCGCCGCCGCGCTTCAGCTCGGCGATGACATGAGTCTCGACGTAGTGCGCCGTCCAGGGCGACCGTTCCCCTAGCATCGACCACAGCATCCTGCGGGTCGCCGCCACCGACACGGCCGAGGTGTTGCTGGCAATGTCCTGAGCGAGGCCGAGCGCGGTCTCGATCAGGAGCTCGTCGTCCACGACCGCGGAGACAAGGCCTCCCGCCAGTGCCTCGTCAGATCCGAAGAGCCGGCCGCTCAGGGCCCAGTCCATGGCCCGCGAGATCCCGACCACGCGCGGCAGGAACCAGCTGGATGCCGCTTCTGGCGCGATGCCGCGGCGGGCGTAGGGGAGCGCGAAGCGCGCTGATCTCGCCGCTATCCGGATGTCCATGGGCAGGGTCATCGTGAGGCCCACGCCGACCGCCGCGCCGTTGATCGCGGCGATCACGGGCTTGAGCGACGCCGCGATCCGGAGCGAGACCACGCCGCCGCCGTCGCGGGGCAGCGACCCGACGAGATCCGCGTCCGATGCCGCAGGATTCGGCGCCGCCAGCCCGCCGGACAAGTCGGCGCCAGCGCAGAAGGCACGCCCGGCACCCGTGACCACGACGACGCGGACGTCGTCGTCGGCGTCCGTCGCCGCCAGGGCTTCGACGATCTCGCGCTGCATGACCGGTGTGAACGCGTTGAGCTTCTCCGGCCGGTTCAGCGTGATCGTCGCGACTCCGTCCTGCGTCGCGACGGTGATGTGCTCGCTCACTCCAGGGCCCATCTGCCGGTGAAGGTGACGTCTTCGCGGTTCTTGAACGCACGGATGGCGCGCGGCGCATCCTCAGTCGCATAGTTGATCGTCTGAGCCCGTGCCTCAGCCTGGAGCGCTTCGCCGAACGTACTGACGGCGGCCGCGTTGAGCAGCTCCTTGGTCTGGGACATCGCGATCGGCGGCATCGCCGCCAGCCGGCCGGCCAGGTCGGCGACGAACGAGTCGATCTCTGCCGGTTCGACTACCCAGGTCACCAGGCCCAGCTGTCTTGCCTCGTCGGCGCCGATGCGCTCGGCCAGCAGTGCCAGCCTCTTGGCGTTCTGCAGCCCGGCCAGCCGGGGCAGCAACCAGCTGCCGCCGAAGTCTGGCGATAGGCCGCGGCTGACGAAGATCTCGCTGAACTGCGCTGATTCCGCGGCCACGACCAGGTCACAGCACAGCGCGAGGTTCCAGCCGGCGCCGATCGCGTACCCCTCGACCTGCGCGATGACCGGCTTGGGGAAATGATGCAACAGCTCGGCGACCCTGCTGATGTGGCGGATGCGCACCAGCGGGTGCCCCGTCGGTACCGTGCTGATGTCAGCCCCGGCGCAGAACGTGTGCCCGGCACCGGTCATCACCAGGCAGCGCACCGACTCGTCGATGCTGGCGCTGCGCAGCTCGCCGAAGAGGATCTCCCAGGCTTCGGTGTCCAGCGCGTTCCGCCGGGCTGGCCGGTTCAGCGTCAGGGTCAGCACCTGCCCCTGCCGGGCCGCGGTAATCGGAGGACCGGGATCGGTCATCGTTGCCTCGCCTTCATCGTCCGGTGATGACCGCGTCGACGGCGACGACCCCGTCGCCGTCGCCGAGCACGATAAGGGGGTTGACGTCGATGCTCTGGATATCCTCGCGGTGCTCGTCCGCGTAGACCGACAGCGCGCTCAGCGTCCGGGCCAGTGCGTCCAGGTCGCGGCGCCGCCCGCCGCGGGGCGACTCGAGCGCGGATCTGCCGCGGATCTCGCTCACCATGCGCAGTGCCTCGGCCGGGGTAAACGGGGCCAGCCGGAACGTCACGTCGCGGATGCTTTCCACGAACACCCCGCCCAGCCCGAACATCACGGTCGGCCCGAAGACCGGGTCGTTGCTTACGCCGATGATGGTCTCGGTGCCCCCGCTGATCATCGGACTGAGCAGTACCCCGTCGATCGCGGCGCCTGGCGCCGCCGCCTGCGCTGACGTGATGACCTGATGGTAGGCCTCGGCGGCGGCGTCGGGGCCGGGTACGTTCAGGATGACGCCCCCGACGTCGCTCTTGTGTAGCAGGTCGGCAGAGATGATCTTGACGGCGACCGGCACGCCCAGCTCGGCGGCAGCGCTCGCGGCCGCAGCCGCGGAGTGAACCCGCCGCCGTGGCGCGACGGGTATGCCCGCGGCTTCCAGGAGCGCGGCCGAGTCGAATTCGGACAGCACCGTCCCTGCGGGCACTGGCACCGTCGCCGGGCCCCGGCCCCTGGGGGGCAGGGGCGGGTCCTCCGCCAGGCCGCGGGTGACCGAGATTGCCCTCCCGAGCGCCCGGACGGCAGTCGTCGGGTCGTCGAAGGCCCGGATGCGCAGCGCCTCCACCTGGCGTCTGACGTCCGGTGTCGTGAGCATCGCCACGGAGATCTCCGCGTCGGGGTACTTATCCCTGGCGTCGCTCAGCGCGTCGACGGCGACAGGCGACCAGTCAGGGAACATGCCGATGTAGCTCAGGAAGACGATCAGCGAGTCAAAGACGCGTTCCCGCAGTACTACCTGGAGAAACTCTGACAACAGGCGTCCGTCATTGACCAGCTGCCCGGTGGTGTCGATCGGGTTGCCGACGCCGGCGGCCGGCCAGACTGCCCGCAGCTGCGCCTGGACCTGCGGCGGGAGCGGCGGCATCTCGAGCCCGACGTCGGCCGCTGCGTCGGCCATCAGGATCCCGGCGCCGCCCGAGCTGGTGATGACGCCGGTACGCGTGCCGCCGTGCAGGGCGGCGAAGCCGAACGTGTAGGCCAGGTTGATGAGGTCGTCCAGCGATTCTGCCACGCAGACGTGGTACTGCCGGGCCAGCGCCTGGAAGGTCTCATCCGAGCCGACGAGCGAGGCGGTGTGCGATGCCGCTGCTTTCGACCCTGCCTCCGAGCGGCCTGCCTTGACCAGGACGACCGGCTTGCCCCGGTCGCGGGCGATCGCGAGCGCGGCCCGGAGGTCGTCGCCGTCCCGGCTGCCCTCCAGGTAGACGGCGATCACCTTGACGTCGTCATCGAGTGCGAGATAGGCCAGGCAGTCGGCGAGTGAGACGTCGGCCTCGTTCCCGGTCGAAATCCACGGGTCGAAGGTGATCCCGCGCCTGAGCCCGGCCAGCACGCAGTAGGCGGCGACGGCGCCGCTCTGGCTGATGAGCGCGATCCCGCCGGTGTTGCCGGCGGGCCGGGGCTCACGCTCGGATGCGGCGAAGCTGGCCGAGACGCCGTGCCGGCGGTTCACGCTGCCGAGGCAGTTCGGCCCGAGGACGCGCAGGCCCGTCTCCCGCGCGATATCGCTGATCTGGGCCTGCAGGAGCGTCCCCTCCTCATCCCCGGTCTCGGCGAAACCCGCGCTGAAGATCGTTACGGCCCTGACCGCCGCGTCCGCGCACGACCGCACGGCGGCCAGAACAGCGGGCCGCGGCACCGCGATCAGGGCGAGGTCGACCTGCTCCGGGATGTCGGTCAGGTGAGCGTACGCGGTCAGGCCCTGGATTTCCTCGTGCCGCGGGTTGACCGGGTAGATTACGCCGGCGAAGCCGTTGTCACGCAGGAAGCTGATGGGCCGTCCGCCTATTTTGGCGGGATCGGACGATGCGCCGAGGATCGCGATGGAACGTGGCTCGAACAATGCCTGCAGGCCAGACAGATTGAGCCCCAACGCGACCTCCCGGGTGCCGGCGGCCTGCCCGCGGCTCGCTGGGACAGCACCCTCGGCGACGGCGTACGGCCCCGTATAATTAATGCAAAAATGTATACGTTCACTACTGCCGGTGTCTAGGTGTGCTGCCGTGACACCTAGCGAGGGGGCCAGCATGGCTGCGGCCGGAATGCGCGCGACCGCCGAGGCCTCGGGCGTCGAGCGGTGCCTGGACCTCATCCGCGAGATGGTGCTGTCGGGCGAGCTGCTGCCGGGCCAGAAGGTCCATCAGGGCGAGCTCGCCGAGCAGCTCAACGTGAGCAGGATCCCGGTGCGGGAGGCGCTTGCGACGCTTCAGGCCGAGGGCATCCTCGTCCACAAGCCGAATACCGGCTTCACCGTCGCGCGCTTCAGCAGCGAGGACCTGTCCGAGATTTACCTGATGCGGCGGCTGCTCGAGACCGAGGTGATCCGGTCCGTCGACCTGTCACTGGTCGACGTGGACGCGATGGCGGCGCTGAGCGAGCAGATGCGGGCGATGTCGGACGCCGAGTCACGAGACGAGTACCAGGCGGTGAACCTGGCCTTTCATTTCGCGCTCTTCGACTGCTCCCCGCTTGAGCTGGTACGCCAGGAGATCGCCCGGCTGTGGTACATGTCGGGCTTCTACCGCTCGCTGCACCTGTACGAGACCGAGACGTTCGCGCACCTGCAGGACGATCACGAGCGGATCATCGAGGCGGTGCGCTCGGGCAACGTAGAGCAGCTGATCGAGCTCTGCGACCGGCACCGGTCGGGAACCGAGCGGCTGGTCGTGCAGCGCCTCGGCCGCAGCCGGGCGAGATAGCCGCTGGCCCCGCCGAGGAGCGGCCGGCCTGGTCAGAATATATGGCGGGTGACGGGCTCCGCTATGCAGGCAGGCTTGGAGGATCCCTCGAGCTCGATCACCGCGGACCAGACCGACTGCACGCCGTTCGGAATCTCGTCCACGGTGGCCAGTGACACGCGCACCCGCACGCGCGAGCCCACCCGGACTGGCGCGGCGAAGCGAACCTTGTTCAGTCCGTAATTGACCGCCATCTTCGCGCCCTCGATGCGGTAAGTGGTCTTCATCAGCGGAGCCAGCAAAGACAGGGTCAGGTACCCATGTGCGATGGTCGTGCCGTAAGGGCCCTCTTTCGCCTGCTCGGGGTCGACGTGAATCCACTGGTCGTCACCGGTCGCCTCGGCGAACAGGTCGATCTGGCTCTGGGGGATTTCGTGCCAGTCGCTGACGCCGATCTCCTGACCGACGCTGGCTGCGAGATCTGCTCCGCTCGTGAACGTCCGCACTGATGCTCCTCGGGTCATTGCGGCGGGCCGGGAGGCCGCCGAGAGGCGAAAGTTTAAAGATTAAAGTTCTTTACCGCAAGGGGGCCGGCCTGCTCGTGCTCGCGACGTGGGGTAGCCGTCGATGGCGAGATGTAGTTTAATGATTGATATATACGGTCGCTCAGGCGCGGCTTGCCGAGACGTTGACCGGGCTTCCACGCGTCGGCTAGTTTGAATGCAAAAAAGTATACGTTTCAGCACGACGACGGAGAGGCATGGACATGGCACGGAACCTGCTCATCGTCGGGGCAGGAACAGGCTTCGCCCGGGCTACGGCTCGCCGGTTCGGCGCGGACGGATACGCGGTCCACCTCATCGCGCGATCGGCAGATCGACTGGCCGCCGTCGCCGCCGAACTCGCGGCGGATGGCATTGCCGCCCGTACCTACCAGGCCGACGTGACCAGCCATGGTGACCTAGCCGGGCTGGTCGCCAACATCGACCGGCAGTATCCGGTCGACGTGGGCATCTTCCAGCCCGGCGGCCGCAGCGCTGACCTGGTCGATGTCCTGGACGCTACCGTCGGCAACGTGCGGCTCAACCTCGACCTGCTGGTACTCGGCGCGGTGGCGGTCGGCCAGGTGCTGGTGCCGGCGATGATCGGGCGAGGGTCAGGAAACCTGGTGTTTGTCGGCGGCGGCTCAGCCCGGCTGCCGCTGCGCGATTTCGGCAACCTGGGCATGGCGATGGCCGGCCTGCGTGCCTACGCGCTGACCCTGCACGCTGCCCTGGCCGACAAGGGAGTGCACGCGGCTTTCTACACGGTGGCCGGAATGATCGCCACCGGCGAGACCGGGCCGGGCGAGATCGATCCGCTCGTCCTCGCCGAGCGGATGCGCGCGCTCATTGAGGAGCCTGACGTCCGCGAGGTCCTCATGACAGCGGACGGGGAAGTTGTGCCGAGAGGAGCGCGATGACCAGACCGGTCGCGGAACTGCGTGACTCAGTGATGCTGCACCGGTTCCTGAGCGCCGCGGCGGATGCAAATCCCGACGGCGTCGCCCTGACCTTCGCCGGGCGCAGCTATACCTACGCGGAACTGGACGAGCGCGCGAACGCAGTCGCGCGGCAGCTCATCGCGGCCGGGCTCGGCCCAGGCAAGCGCGTGGCCGTCGTGATCTCGAACCGGCCCGAGTGGATGATCTGCACGCAGGCAGGCCTGCGTACCGGGGCGGCTGTCATCACCCCGATGGCGACCTGGACACTGACCGAACTCAGCCATGCGCTGGACCTGACCACTCCCGACTGCATCATCGCCGAGACGCTGAGCGCCAGGACGCTCGACCGGTATGAGACTCCGGCCCTGCGGCTGTGCGTCGACGACGATGCGGACCCGCAGTGGACTAGTATCGCCGCGGCCGCCCGCAGGCGCTCGGCGGACCGGGTTGCCGTCGTCACCGGCCCGGAAGACGAGGCTTTCCTGCTGTTCAGCTCGGGTACGACCGGGCTTCCTAAGGCCGTGCGTCACAGCCACCGCTCGATTTCTGCCGTCGTCGCGCAGTGGATCTGGCAGGCCGGGATCGGTCCCGATGACCGGGTCCAGTTCTTCATGCCGGCCTGCACGATCTTCGGCATGTGCAACACCTTGGCCTGTTTCGCCGTGCAGGCCCGGATCTCGTTCTTCCAGCGGTTCAACCTCGACGTCATGCTGGCGGACATCCAGAGCAGTGGCATCACGATCGCCATGGCCGCGGCCCCCATCGCAGTCGCGATGGCGGCGCATCCGAACCTGGAGAACTTCGACCTGTCCTCGCTCCGTTACCTGGTCTGGGGCGCGACCCCGATCAGCAAGGACGTCGCCGTGGCCGTGACCAGGCGGACCGGCGTCCGGTGGCTGCACGTTTACGGCACGAGCGAGCACGGCCAGCTCGCCGCCAACCCCGTGGCGGCGCCGGACCGGTGGCGGCTCGACTCTCCGGGCCTGGTGAGTCCGGACGTCCGCTACCGGTTCGTCGGCGAGGACGGGCAGGACGCGCCGCCCGGAACGCCGGGCGAGCTGTGGGTGCAGTCGCCCCAGACGATGCTGGGGTATCTCCCGCCCGAGTCCGATGCGGACGTCTATGTCGGCGACTGGCTGCGGACCGGCGACGTCGGTTTCGTCGACGAGGACGGCTTCCTGTACCTCGTCGACCGGGCTAAGGAAATGATCAAGGTGTCGGGATTCTCGGTCTCCCCGGTCGAGATCGAGCGGACTCTGTTCGCTCATCCGGACGTCGACGACTGCGGCGTCTACCCGGTGCTTGACGAGAAGGCGGGCCACCGGCCGGCGGTGGCGATCGTGCGGCGCTCTGGCTCGGCCACGACGCCGGAGGAGTTCCAGGCCTTCGTCGCCGATCGGATGTCGGCGTACAAGCGGCTGTCGTCGGTGGCATTCGTCGACGAGATCCCGCGCACCGCGTCGGGCAAGGTCGTCCGGCGGAAGCTGCCCGGCGTTGTCGAGCAGGCTCGCATGAGCATCAAGGCAGGACAGGCGGGGACATCATCATGACAAAGACCGTTATCGTCGACGCGCTGCGCACGCCGATCGGGCGCGCCCACAAGGGCAGCCTGGTGGACGTGCGGCCCGACGACATGGCCGCGCTTGTCGTCGACGAGCTGCTCCGGCGCCATCCGGAGGTGCCGCGGGCTAGCGTGGACGACGTCATCTGCGGCGTGTCGACGGCGGCCGGCGAGCAGGCGTACAACCTCGGGCGCATCGTCGGGCAGCTGGCCGGGCTGCCCGACACCGTGCCGGGCACGACGGTGAACCGGTTCTGCGCGTCCTCGCTCCAGGCCCTGCGGATGGCGCATCACGCCGTCCAGGCCGGCGAGGGCGACACGTTTATCGTGTCGGGCGTCGAGAGCGTCACCCGCCGCGGCAGCGCGTTCGAGGCCCGTGATCTCAACCCGCGCCTGGCCGACCGCAGCCGCCCGGACTTTGTCAGCGATATGTACATCGCCATGATCGAGACGGCAGAGCGTGTCGCGGCCCAGTACGGGGTCTCGCGCCAGGACATGGACGAGTTCGCCGTGCTCTCGCAGAGCCGGGCGGTGGCCGCCCGCGACGACGGGTCGTTCGCCCGGGAAATCCTGCCGGTACCTGTGGGCGGCACCGTCGTCGAGCGTGACGACGGGCCACGCCCGGGAACGACCCTGGCGAAGCTGGCTGCGCTGACGCCAGTGCAGGGCGAGGGCGGACGCGTCACGGCGGGCAACGCCTGCCCGCTGAACGACGGAGCGGCCGCGGCCCTGGTGATGTCCGCTGACCGGGCCGCTGAGCTGGGCGTTCAGCCACGCGCCCGGGTGCTCGGCAGCCACGTCACCGGACTGGCACCCGAAGCCATGGGCCTCGGCCCGATCGAGGCCACGCGAGGCCTGCTGAAGCGGCTGTCGATGACGATCACCGACATAGACGTTGTCGAGGTAAATGAGGCGTTCGCGGCGCAGGTTCTGCCCGTCTGCCGTGAGCTCGGCATTGATATTGGCGGGCAGCTCAACCCGTTCGGCGGCGCGATCGCCCTCGGTCATCCTTTCGGCATGACCGGGGTGCGCATGGTGACCACGCTTCTCAATGGGCTTCAGGCCAGGGACGGATCACTCGGCCTGGCAACTCTGTGCATCGGAGGCGGCCAGGGCATGGCGATGATCATCGAGCGTGCCTCGTGAGTGAGGATATCGTTCTCCTCGACCGGCAGGCGGACGTGCTGCGCGTCACCCTGAACCGTCCCGCGTCCTACAACGCGATCAACCCGGCCCTGCGCGACCGGCTCGCGGACATCTTCGACGCCGCCGAGGGCGATGGCGTCCGCGCCATCCTGCTATCGGGCGCAGGCCGCGGCTTCTGCTCCGGCGCGGACCTGAAAGACTCGGCCCCGGCCGCGCCTGGCCTGGAGACCACCCGGGTGATGCGCCTGTCGACGCACAAGGTCATCCGCTCGTTCCTGGATTGCCCGGTGCCGATCGTCAGCGCGGTGCACGGTGTCGCGGCCGGCATCGGGCTCGTGCTCGCCCTGGGTGCCGACGTGTGCATCGCGGCTTCGGACGCGTCGTTCGTGCCGGCCTTCGTCCAGCGCGCGATCGTGCCGGACGGCGGCATCGCCTTCCTCCTGCCGCGCATCATCGGCATGGCGCGGACCAAGGATTTCCTCATCCGCGGGCGCGCCCTGAGCGGGGACCGGGCCGTCTCGATCGGCCTGATTTCGGAGTCGGTGGCTCCGGCTGATCTGCAGCAGGCGGCCGCGACGGCCGCAAGCGACCTCGCGGCCATGCCCACCGCGACCCTGGGACTGCTGAAGCAGATGCTGGCTCAGTCCTTCGACCTTGACCTCAGCGCGACCCTGTTTACCGAGCGAGCCGCGCAGGGCCTGTCGTCAGCCACGGAGGATGCGCGCGAGGGCCGGAGCGCGTTCGCGGAACGCCGGCCCGCTCACTACACCGGACATTGATCCCTCTCACCTGCCAGCCACCATCAACCAGCGAAGGAACCACTCAGATATGGCCGAAGCCCCGATTCTCACTGTCGACTCTGACGGGCCAGTGCGCATCGTCACGCTGAACAAGCCCGACACGCTGAATGCGATGTCCCACGATCTGCACAATGCCCTTGCCTCGGTCTGGCAGCAGCTCAGCGGCGACTGGGACGCGCGGGTCGTGGTCCTCACCGGAGCGGGCCGGGCGTTCAGCGCGGGCGGGGACGTCCCCGGCTTCCTGGAGACGCTTACGAACGCCGATCACCGGCGGTCTGGCTTCCGCGAGGCGGGCCGCATGGTAACGGAGATGCTGCGGTTCCACCTGCCGGTGATCGCCGCCGTCAACGGGCCCGCTGTCGGGCTGGGAGCGAGCGTCGCGGTGATGTGCGACATCGTCTACATGGCGGACACGGCCTTCATGGCTGACCCGCACGTGGCCATGGGACTGGTCGCGGCCGACGGCGGCTCGGTGACCTGGCCGTCCATGATGAGCATCCTGCGGGCCAAGGAGTACCTCTTTACCGGCGACCGGATCTACGCGAAGGACGCGCTGAACCTCGGCCTGGCTAACCGGGTCTTCACCGCTGATCAGCTGATGCCCGAGGCCCTGGCCTTCGCGCACCGGCTGGCGGAGCTGCCGGCTCAGCCGCTGCAGGACACCAAGCGCGCGATCAACCTGCACCTGACCGCCGCCGCCAGCCGCGTGCTGCCGTACGCGCTGGCGGCTGAGGAGCTGTCGTTCAGCTTCCCCGATGTCGGCCGGATCGCTCATGAGTTCGCGGAGCGGGCCGAGAAGAAGGCCGAGAAGAAGAAGGCGGCCGCGGCCGGATCGGAGGACTCAAGTGCCGACCGAGATCACTGAGAAGCTCGGTGAGCTTCCCGCCGAGGAGTTCCAGCAGCTCCTGGACGGCTGGATCGCCGACAACGCCGGGGTGCTGCGCGCGTACGAGCCCGACGAGAGCCTCAGCGTCGAGCAGGTCACCGCGTTCCCGAGGCGCTATCAGAACCTGCTGTATGACGCGGGCTGGCTACGGGCCGGATGGCCCGCGGAGATCGGCGGCACCGGCGGCTCGGCGGAGCGCCGCGCGCAGGTATACGAGAGCCTCAGCGCGGCCGGCTACGCCCTGCCGGAGACTCTGCCCACACTCGAGGTGCTGATTCCCGCTCTGCTGAGCTACGCACCGGAGCTCGCCATCCGCTACTCGCCCGCCTTCCTGCGCGGCGACGAGCTGTGGTGCCAGGGCTTCTCCGAGACCGAGGCCGGCTCCGACCTGGCGGCGATGCGCACCCGCGCCAAGCGCGACGGCGACGGCTGGGTCATCACCGGTCACAAGGTCTGGAACAGCTACGCCTCGGTCTCTGACCGCTGCGTGCTGCTCGCCCGGACCGGCGAGCAATCCGGCCGGCACCGGACGATCTCGGCCTTCCTGGTCGATATGGATACGCCCGGCGTGCAGGCGCGGCCCATCACCACGATGACCGGGCGCAACGAGCTGAGCGAGATCTACTTCGACAGCGTCGCCATCCCGGCTGACCGGCTGATCGGGCAGGAGAACCAGGGCTGGGCGTTCGCGATGTTCCTGATGCAGTGGGAACGCGGGATGTATGCCTGGATGCGGCAGGCGTGGTGCCTCCATCAGCTGGAGATGCTGCGGCCGTACATCACCGACGCGCGGTTCGAGCGTGACTTCGGGGCCGCTTACGGCCGGGTGACCGCGCTGCGGATGGTCGCCCGCCGGACGCTGCGCCGCCTGGCCGAAGGTGACTTCGTCGGCCCCGAGACCTCGGTCGACAAGCTGCTTCTCTCATCGTCCGAGCAGGCGGTGCTGAACCTGGCCAGGGATGTGCTGCGCGGCCGGTTCGAGCTGGACGACAGCCCGGACATGCACCGCTGGCGGGGAGACTATTTCTACACCCGGTCGTCCTCGATTTACGGCGGGGCGGCCGAGATCCAGCGCGATATCGTCGCGCAGCGAGTACTGGGGCTTCCCCGTGCCCGCGGCTGACATCTCGGGCGAGGTCCGCCACGCCATCGCCGCGGCCGCGAAGGAGTCGCCCGCCTTCAACCACGCCCGGCTGACCGAGCTTGGCTGGGACGAGCTGCTTGAGAGCGAGCCGCAGCTCGCGGTGGTCACGCTATTCGAGGAGATGGGCCGTCTTCGGCTCACCGGCCCGGCGCTGGATTCGGTCGTACTCGCGGCCGTGGGCGGGCCGTACCCCTGGGCCACGACGCGGGTCCTGTATCCCGTGCCGGGCCAGCGGGGCGCGTCCCTGGCGGGATCGCAGCTATCGGGGCTGACGTTCGATGTCGTGGACGAGACCATCGAGCAGGTCCTGTGCCCGGTGCCGACCCCGGCCGGAATCGAACTGCAGGTTGTGCCGGCCAGCGCGTGCCGGGCCGTCCCGGTCGGCGGACTCGACAAGTCCGCGGGCCTGTACCGGGTCAGCGCTGAGGTGTCAGCCGCACATGCGGCGAGCACGGAGGAGGGCTGGGCCGCCGGGCTGATGGCGGCGCGGCGCGCGCTGGCGCACGAGCTCATCGGCATAGCGGGCGACCTGCTCGCCATCGCGGTGGGGCACGTGACGGTGCGGGAGCAATTCGGCCGTCCGCTGGGCGCGAACCAGGCGGTCCAGCATTCACTGGCCACCGCCAAAGTCGAGCTCAGCGCAGCCAGCGAACTCGCCGCCGAGGCCTGGCGGACGTGCACGCCGCTGGCGGCTGCGGTCGCCAAGGGGATGGCCAGCCGTGCCTCGAACACGATAGCCGCGAACGGGCAGCAGGCCCTCGGGGCGATCGGTTATACCTGGGAGCACTCCTGGCGCCACCCGCTGCGCCGCGCCATGCTGCTGTCGGTCCTGCTCGGGTCAGCCGACGAGTGCGATGCCGAGATCGGCGCGACTCTGGCCCGGACCGGAGTCGTCCGGATCGGCACCGTCGCCGGAGGTCAGGAATGAAGTTCGGAGTGCACATCTTCGCCACCGACGAGACCGTCGGTGTCGCCGAGCTCGCGACGGAGGTCGAGGCCCGCGGCTTCGAGTCACTCTGGCTCCCCGAGCACACGCACATCCCGACCAGCCGGGAGAGCGAGTGGTACCGCGGCCAGGACCTGCCGCCCGAGTACTCGCGCACTCTCGATCCGTTCGTCGCCCTGACCCTGGCGGCGGCCGCCACCAGCAGGCTGCGGGTCGGCACCGGCGTCTGCCTGCTCGCGCAGCACGACCCGATCGTCACGGCCAAGGCGGCGGCGACGCTCGATCTCGTCTCGGCCGGGCGGTTCCTGTTCGGCGTGGGCCTGGGCTGGAACACCGAGGAGATGCGCGATCACGGCGTCGACCCGGCGACGCGGCGGTCCCGCGTGCGTGAGACCGCGCTGGCCATGCAGGGGTTGTGGACGCAGGAGAAGTTCGGCTACCAGGGCCGGTTCGTCTCCTTCGAGGAATCGTGGCTGTGGCCTAAGCCAGTTCAGCAGCCGTGGCCGCCACTCATCGTCGGCGGCCGCGGTGGCGCGCGCGCGTTCCGCGACATCGCCGAATACGCGGACGGCTGGATGCCGGACATCAACATGCTCAAGACGTCGGCGCTCCCCGGGCTCATCGATGAGCTCGGCGATGCCTGCGGCGGCCGGGGGCGCGATCCGGTCCCGGTCACGGCGGTCGGCGCCCGCCCGGATCCGGATCGGCTGGAGTACCTGGCGACCCTGGCCCTGGACCGGGTGATCTTCGTGCTACCGTCAGCTCCGGCCGCCGCGGTCTTCAGTGCACTCGACGACATCAGCGCGGCGCTGGCGGCAGCGGGCCTGGCCGAGGAGACGAAGGGGCTGTCCCGATGATAAAGACCATCTACCTCGCGAAGCGCAACCCGGCGACGTGCTACGACGAATTCGTGGTCAACTGGCGGCAGCACGCCGTCCTCTCGGGCTCATTCCCGGAGGTCGGCAGGCGATTCGACTCGGTGATCCAGTGCAAGCGGGTCGTGAGCGATCTCGCGGATGACCTCGGCCTCAGGCAGGAGTTTGACGGCGCCAACCTGCTCGGGCTGAGGAGCTTGTTCGACGCCGTCGACGTGTACAACCAAGAAGGCATCCCCGTTCTGCGGACCGACGAGAAGCGGGTGTTCTCCGACTATGTGAGCGAGTCCTCGATGACGGGAGTCGAGCACGTCCTGCTTGACGGCGAGCGCGGCCAGGTCGTGGTGCTCGACCTGGTCAGCCGGCGGCCGGGGACTGACCTGCGGTCCTTCCTGCTCGCATGGACCGGCGACTATGCCAGGGCCGTGATGACGAGCGCTGCGTTCGGCCTGCACGTGCGCCGCTACGTGCACAACCAGATCGTGCTGCCGACGCCGCCTGGGTGGGGCTATGACGGTATCGCCGAGCTCTGGTTCGACGACATCGCGGGTGCGTCGTCCTACCTGCGCGAGAGCCGCAAACCCGGGGTGACCGTTTCCGGTGTTCAGCCGGGTTTCACCACGATGCTCGAGCTCAGCCATGTCTGGATCCGTCGCCAACGATAACCCGCGCTCCCCGAAGGGTGGTAACTGATATGCCGAGAATCCCGTTCGCGGCTCCGGCGGCCTATGAGCCGGTCTTCGGCCCGGACGCTACCGCGGCCGAGAAGGTCTTCGCGCACAGCCCCGAGATCGCGCTCGCCTACATCGCCTTCGGCGATACCGCCCGCCGGGTCGGCCTGCTGCCGTTCCAGCTAGTCGAGCTGGTGAGGCTGCGCGTCGCCTTCCACAACCAGTGCCGGCTGTGCATGTCGCTGCGCTACCAGAGCCCGGACGGGGCACCGGTCTCCGAAGGGCTCGTGTGCTCGCTGGAACGACCGTATGACACCTCGCTGCTCAGCGAGGCCGAGCGGGCCGCGATCGCCTTCGCCGACAAGATGGCCACCGACCACCTCACGATCGGCGATGCCACCTTTGCCGAGCTGCGCAGGCACTTTACCGACGCCGAGGTGATGGAGCTATGCTTCCGGGTGGCGGCCAACGTGGGCTTCGGGCGGATGGCGGCCGTGCTGGACGTCATCGGTCAGGATGACCTGCCGGACGGCCTGCGCGGCGAGGGCGTCAAGGCGCCCTGGATGGTTGGCTGAGCGCCCGGCCCTGGATCCGCCTCTGGGGGCCACTTTCGCCCGGCGGCTGCCTGATGCGCCGCCGACTGGAGCCCGGCTGAGCAGGCACGGCCCCTTGTGCGTGGTCTGCGGCGCGGCGCATCCGACCGGCCTGAGGATGCGGCTCTTCGCCGGGGAAGGCGTCTCGACGTACGCCGAAGTTGACGTCACCCATGCGCATCAGGGCCAGCCGGGGCGCATCCACGGCGGTCTGCTGGCAGCGGCGTTCGACGAGGTGATGGGCGCCGTGAACTGGCTCATCGGGCCGCCGACTCTCACTGGCCGGCTCGACGTCGTCTACCGCGCGCCCGTTCCGGTGGGCCAGATGATCTTCTTCGGCGCGTGGTCAGCGGGCATCGACAGGCGTAAGAGCTTCGTCGCGGGGGAGTGCCGTCTCGGCGGTCCGTCCGGCATCGTCGCAGCGACCGCATCGGCCGTCTTCCTGCGGCCGGACGAGCGCCCGGTCACCATCGCTCCCAGTGGATGATCTCACGCAGCGGGCGCCGCGGAGCCGGGCGGAAGTCAGTGCCGATCGTGTAGGCGATCGGGAACAGGCCGCCCTGGGTGTAGCTGTCATAGGGGATGCCCAGAACCTCGGCCGCTCGGCGCTCGTGGCGCAGGTGCACGCTGGTCCAGGCCGCGCCGAGCCCGCGGGTACGCAGCGCCAGCATCAGGCTCCACACGGCGGGCAGCATTGACCCCCAGAGCGCGGCCTGCGTCGCCACCGGCGCGTTGTCCACCCGGCCCAGGTGACAGGGCACCAGTAGCACGGGCGCCTCATGCATGTGCTCGCGCAGGTAGTCCGCTGAGGAGGCGACGGCCGGAGCGCGGTCGGCCCGCACGTCTCCGGAGCCCAGCACCGGCATCGGCAGCGAGACGTAGTCGCCCTCGTCCGACCGGTAGATGTCGGCCAGTTCCCGCTTGGTCGCGGGATCGGTCACGAACACCCAGTGCCATTCCTGGCGGTTGGACGCCGTCGGCGCCTGGACCGCGAGGGTCAGGCACTCCCGGATGATGGCCGGGTCTACCGGGCGGCTGAAGTCCAGCCGCCTGCGGACCACCCGGGTTGTGGTGAGAAGTTCATCGTTCGTGAGCTCAACGGGCCGGCTCACCCCATAACGTCCAGCGTCGTCCTTGCCACGCCCGCCGAGGTCACGTGCCGGCCGGCCTCGCTCAGGTGCTTGCGCCAGAGCAGCTCTGCTCCGGCGGCGTCGCCGCTCTCGATGAGATCGATGAACTTGGCGTGCGTCCGCTGCGCTCGGTGCCCCGCGCGGATCTCGGCTTCGTCGGCGAGCCGTGCCTTGACGAGCTGGAGGTCGGCAGCATCGATAATCGCGTCGATCATGCGGGCGACCAGCGCGATCGTATGATTCCCGGCGAGATCGCTGACGGCGTTGTGGAAGCGGTGATGGGCCTCGAGGTAGTCCATCGGATTGCCTTCGATGACGTCAGCCTCGGCGCAGAGCTGGCGGAGGGTGGCAATATCCTCTGCCGACCGGCGCTCGGCCAGGATCGCGGCGGCCGGTGCCTCGATGATGGTCCGTGCCTCGTAGACGTCGCTCAGGAGCACGCCGTTGGCCTGCAGCACGCTGGCGGCATACCGGGCCGCGACATCAGCGCGGGGCATGTGCACCCGTGCGCCGCCGCGTGCCCCGCGCCGGACGGTGATCAGCCCCTCAGACTCCAGGATCCGGTAGGCCTCACGCAGCGTCGGCCGGGACACGTCGAACTTGTCCATGAGCTCGGCCTCAGACGGCAGTTCCTCGTTCTCGGCGAGCTCATGCCTGACGATCTGGCGCCGCAGCTGGGCCGCGATGATCTCGGCGGCCTTGGGTATCCGCAGCTGACTACGGGTGCTGGGAGCTGGAGCAGTTACCACCTTAAAAAGCCTACCTCATCTAACTAAATGAACCCTGTTGCCCGGAAGGTAGCTCCCTCTCGGCACCGCGCAGGGACCTCTCGGCGAACTGCCTTGTCGTTCCCGCTGAACCGCTCTGCTCTTCATATGGTGCGGCCTGCATCATCACCAAGCGCTGCAGCTCCGCAGAGTGCTGCGATATTCCGCTTGCTGCCGTAGGCCAGCTCGAACGTCTTGCCGTACTTGAGCCAGATCTGCAGATCGTGCTCCCAGGTAAAGCCCACGCCACCGTGGACCTGGAGGGCGACCCGGTTGCTCTCGGCCGCAGCCTCGGCTGCGCACAGATGGGCGAGAGCCGCCGCATCAGCGTGGTCAGCGGCACCGCGCGCGATCTTGTAGGTAGCCGCGACCGTGGCGTGCCTGGCCAGCGCATTCATGCTCGCGGCCTGGGCCAGCTGGTGCTTGACGCCCTGGAACGAGCCGATTGGGCGGCCGAACTGAGTGCGGACGCGGGCGTAGTCGACCGTCAGCGCGACCAGCCTGGCTGCCACCCCGGTCAGGATGGCGGCCGACCCGGCCAGGCAGCGAGCTCGGGCGCCGGCTAGGTCGGGTGCTGGCAGTTGCACTCCGGCGCCGGGCCGCGGCCGGACACGGAACAGCCGGCGGGACGGGTCCATCGACCAGACTGCCTCAGCGTCGAGATCGGCGGTCTGCACCAGGATGAGCTCACCTGAGCGCTCGATCAGGACCGCGTCACTGACGTGCACGTCGGGAGCGACAGCCCGGTCCCCGAGGGCGACCGTGACGCGCGCGGATCCGGCGGCCATCAGCGGCAGCCAGCGCTCGCGAACCTCCGGTGCCGCCGACGTCGCGATGAGATAGGGCGCGAGCAGGCAGGACTCTAGCATGGCATCGGGAAGAGCCGCCTGCCCTATCTCCTCGAGTACGAGTTCGAGGTCGAGTTCGTCGCCCCCGGCCCCCCCGAATTCCTCGGGAACACCGATGGCGGGCACTCCGACCTCGGCCAGCAGGTGCCACAGTCTCGGGCTCCGGCCGGTGTCAGTGGCCCACAGCCGCCGCAGCATCGCCGGTGCGGCCTGCGCCGTCAGCAGGCTGCGCACGCTGTCGCGGAGTGCGAGCTGCTCCGGCGTGAATTCGACGTTCACCGGCTGAGCTCTCGCGGCAGGCCTAGGCCGCGCTCGGCAATGATGTTCTTCTGGATCTCGCTGGTGCCGGCGTAGATCTCGCCGGCCCGCGAGTGCCAGTAGTCCCGGCGCATGCCGAGAAGCTCACCGTCAGGGCCAAGCTCGGTGACGATCTCGGCGTCTGCGCCGAGAACCTCGAGGTGCAGCTCATGGATGGCGGTCTGGATCTCGGACAGCCGGAGCTTGTTCATGCTGGCGGCCACACCATCGTCCCGGCCGCGGCTGAGCTGGTCGGTAAGCGCGTAGGTGGCCTGGAGGTAAGCGAAGGTCCAGGCGCGAAGCGCGCCGAGCCGCTCCGTGAGCGCCCGGTCCGCCCCTGTGCGCGCGATCGTCTCGGCCAGCTTGTGCAGGCTGGCCACCAGCCGCGTGTGCGTCCCGCGTGCCGCGCCCCGCTCAAGGCGCAGGGCGGTCTGCGCGACGTGCCAGCCGTCATTCAGACGGCCCACGACGCTGGATGCCGGTACCCGCACATCGGTGCAGAACACCTCAGCGAAGCCCGCATGCTTGTGCAGCTGGCGCATCGGCATGATCTTGACTCCTTCCAGGTCGAGATCGAAGACGCAGAAGGTGATGCCGGCATGTTTCGGCGCATCGGGATCAGTCCGGACCAGCGCGTACATCCGTGTCGCGATAGCGCCGTTCGATGTCCAGGTCTTCTGGCCATTGATGACGATCTCGTCGCCGTCCACCCGCCCGGTGGTGCGCAGGCTGGCGAGGTCGCTGCCGGCTTCCGGCTCGGAGAATCCCTGGCACCAGATGTCCGAGCAGTCGAGAATGCCGGGCAGCCACTTCTCCTGCTGGGCCTCGGTGCCGTGCGCCATCACCGTGCGCGCGCCATGGATCAGCGCCATCTTGTTGAGCCGCTCGGGAAGCTGCCGCCGAACATACTCCTCGTCGTAGACCAGTTCGCCCCATAGATCCATGCCCCGGCCGCCGAACCGCTCGGGCCATCCTGGTGCCGCGTATCCGGCGGTGTACAGGCTTCGTTCCCAGTCCAGGTGCTGCCGTAGCCCGGCTGCCGTCGTCGGTGGGTCGAGCGGTCCCGGCTGGTGCTCGTCGAGCCACGCCCCGAACTCGCGGCGGAACTGCTCCTGCTGCGGAGAAAAAGTGAGATCCACCGGCTACCTGCCTGTACCTGGCAGTCGCGCCAGGTTCGGCCGGGTCAGCCCAGGGCGTGCCATCACTCGTGGTCCCAGGGTGCCTGCGCCCCGTCCTTGGAAAGGAGCCGGGCCAGGGTGTAACGGTGGACCTCGTCCGGGCCGTCGTAGATGCGGGCGTACCTGGCCCGGCGATACATGCCATCCAGCGGCGTATCCGCGGTAAGGCCGAGAGCGCCGTGGACCTGAATGGCACGGTCGATGACGTCGTGCAGCAGCTTGGCTCCGCGGACCTTGATCATCCCGATCTCCAGCCGCGCCATGGAACCCTCGTCAACTGCTCGTGCTGCCTCGAGCACGGCGGCACGGTGGTAGAAGATGTCCATCGCTGCCTCGGCGACGAAGCCCTGGATCTCGCCCTTGTCAATGAGCAGCGAGCCGTGGGTGTAGCGCCTCTTGGAGTACTCAACCAGATGCTCGAAGGCTCGCTCCATCTGACCGAGCCAGCGCATCGCGTGAAAGATGCGGCCGGGACCAAGCCGACGCTGCCCGATCACGAATCCGTTGCCGCGCTCGCCGAGCAGGTTGCTGAGCGGGACCCGCACGTCGGTGAGCCGGATCTCGCAGTGGTCGCCCATGATCGTGTGCTCAGTTCCGAGCGTCGGCACCGTCCGGACGACCTCGTACCCCGGCGTGTCAGTGGGCACGATGATGGCGCTGACGCGCTTGTGGCGGGGCGCATCCGGATCCGTGACGGCAAAGATGGTGGTGAAGGCGGCGATGTTCGCGCCGGTGGTGAACCACTTATGCGCGTTGATTACCCACTCGTTCCCGTCCTGAACGGCGGTGGACGAGATCAGCGTCGGGTCGGAGCCTGCGACCTCGGGCTCGGTGAGCCCGACGGACGACCGGATCTCGCCGGCCACCAGCGGCTTGAGCCAGCGCTCTCGCTGCTCCGGGCTGGCGTTCTCCTTCAGCATGAGCGAGTCCTGCATGGACCAGGTGCCGACGGCCTTCTGGCCGTAGAACGACCGGCCGATCACCTCGTTCAGGAGGGCCGTCTCCATGAACGTGCGTCCCCCGCCGCCAATGTCAGCCGGATGCCCCAGAGCCCAGATGCCTCGCCGTTTGGCCTCCGCCTTCAGCGCCCCCAGCTGAGCCGTGGCCGCGGAATCCGCCACGTCCATCACAGGCTCGGCGGGTATCACCTCGTTGTCGATGAAGTCGCGCACTCGCTTGCGTAGCTCGGCGAAGCTCTCGGTCATGCGATTCTCTCCCATTCTCGGGGTATCACCCCATCGGCGCCCTGAGGTCGGCGAGGACGTCCGCCGCTTCCTCGAGATGCAGCTGCACAGATTCCCCTAGGGCCACCACGTGCTCGGGCAGCTCGTCCTGCGAGACGCTGCGGGACCGGAGATAGATGGCGTCCTTGATGATGGCGGCGCGCCAGTGCTCGAATGCCATGTAGTAGGGCAGCTGGCTGACGTCCCGGCCGGTCAGCTCGGCGTACCGGTCGGCCAGGCTGCGGCCGTCGAGGAAGCCGGGGTGGCGCGCGATGACCTGGGAGGGGTGCGTGATGCGACCCCTCGTCGGCTCCCAGTAGACGAGCAGATGAGCCAGATCGGTGAGCGGGTCGCCGATGGTGGACATCTCCCAGTCCAGGACCGCGGTCAGGCGCATCGACGGCTGCTGCTGGAACAGCACGTTCCCCAGGCGGTAATCGCCGTGGATGAGCGTGGTCGCGCTCGTTCCCGGGATCTGGGCCAGCAGACGCCGGCACAGCGACTGGACTTCGGGGAAGTCCCGGTGCTCGACTGACTCCCACTGCCGCAGCCAGCTGTTGATGCGCCGCTGCAGGAAGTTCTGCGGCCAGCCGAAGTCCTCGAGGCCGATGGCCGCGGGGTCGACCGCGTGCAGCGTGGCGAGCGTGTCGATGAGCGTCTGGCTGCAGGTTCGGGCCGCGGCCGGGTCGAGGGACACGACGTCCTCGGGCACGTGCAGCGCGGCACCTTCGATGAAGCGCATGAGGTAGAAAGGCTCGCCGACCACGCTCCGGTCCTCAGAATAGAGAACGGTTCGCGGCACCGGAAAGTCTGTCCCGTTGAGTGCGCTGATGACCGTGAACTCGCGCTTCATGTCGTGAGCGCGGGCCGCCGAGGGCCCGAGGGGGCGGCGCCGCAGCACGAACCTGTCCTGGTCGAGCACCAGCAGGAAGGTCAGGTTGGAAGCCCCTCCGGACAACAGCGAGACCGACATCTCGGCGAACGGCGCGACGGCGCCGTCGAGGATCCGCCGCAACGCCGCATGATCCACAAGCTCGGTCACGCCCGTTGTCGCATCTGCCATGCAAGGGACCCCTCGTGAGGCGGAGATGAGCTAAATCATACAACTATATATCCGGATCCGGAAGTCGCGCCGTCCCGGATGTACATCCTTCCCGCTCTAGACCAAGCTTGAATCATTAACTTTATTCTAATGATTAAGCGGTAAGCCAGAGGATGTGCGCACGGCGGCTGTGAGTCAGATCACGGCGGCCGGTGGCGCCGGGAGGATGCGCCGCAAGGCAACGGCCGCCCGGTGAGCGGCAGTCTGCGCTGGCAGCGAGCGCATCTCGTCGCTGAACACCTCGATGCCAACCGGTATGCCAGGATTATTTGCGAGCAATGCGCTCACCAATTCGACCAGCGGGAGCTCGCCGTCACCCGGCAACCGCCGGTTCGCCATCGTCAGGTAGACCGGTCCGTCGGGACCTTCGACAGGTCCGCCCTCTCCGTCGATGCGGTCGTTCACCTGTATGCACAGGACCGATCCGGGAGCTAGTTCTCGCAGTTCCGCTGCCGTGCCGCCCGTTCTCGCGAAGTGCCACGTGTCCACGAGAATGCCGACGGCCGATCCCGCGGCGGAAGAGATACGCACGGCCGTGGCCAGATCTGGGATGCCCGAGCCTGGTATGAATTCGATACAGGTGGCAATCCCGAGCGTCCCGGCTCGCTCGGCGACGGCGCCGATGGCGTCCACCAGGGCCGCCAGCGCCACTGGTTGCCCGAGATAATGCGTGATGTTAAGCAGGCGGATATCGAGGGCCTCGGCGACGCGGAGGCAGGCGTCCGCACCGTAAGTGAAATTTCGCCCGTGCTCCGGCGGAACAGCTCCAGTAGCGGGAATACCGGGAAGCCCTTTAATAAGAGCATCGAGACAGCCGATGCGCACGCCCGCGGCGGCCATAGAAGCCCGGATCCTGGCCAGACGCTCCGGGTCCTCCACCAGTTGCTGCCCCATCCAGGGAGTTACTGTGACAGACCCAAACCCGTTTTCGGATGCGACACTGACCAGCGTCTCGATCGGCGCGGATTGAACCGTTCCCCAGCAGAGTTCCGTCGCAGTCACCGCTATCCTTTCCTCCCATCCGGTCCTCCCTCGGGTGGCAGGTCCTGTCGTGCGTCGTCGGTCTGCCGTCGGCGGCCGGAATCAGCTCTCGACCGCCTCGCGGGCCGTGCGGAGGTGGGTGCGCGCATAGGAACGCATCATGGCCAAGTCGCTGGAGATGGTGACCATCCGGTAGCCGGCCCGTAGATACTGAGCTGCCTGCTCACCGTTGGCGGCGTGCACCCCGGCGACGATGGCATTCGCGGCGCACGCGGTCCGCACCCGCTCCATTGCCTCGGCGTGCGGTCCGGCGACCGGCGCTAGCCGGGGCGGCAGCCCGTAACTGATAGCCAGGTCAGCCGGCCCGATGTAAACGCCGTCGACCCCTGGCGTTGCGCAGATCTCCGCTGCAGCTTCTACGCCGCGGCGCGTCTCGATCATCACGAGGCACGCGACGGCGGAATTGACGTCCTCGGTGGCGGTGCCCAACACCAACTCCGACCGTATGGGTCCGAAGCTTCGCTCGCCGGCCGGCGGATAGCGGCAGTGGCGCACGGCCGCCGCCGCTTCCTCGGCGCTGTTCACCATCGGGATGATGACGGCCTCGGCTCCACTGTCGAGCGCGCGCTGGATCCACCAGCCACTTCCGACGGGCACCCGCACCACGGCGGGCACGTCGTGGCCATTGATCGCTTGCAGCATCGGCACGAGCGAATCAGGACCCGGGAGCCCATGCTGGCAATCCACTCCTACATAATCAAAACCACTTATTGCCAGGAACTCGGCCGGCACAGAAGACGGAATGGTGCACCACGCGCCGACGGCCGGTTCTCCGGCGGCCCAGCGCGATTTGAGCCGGGCCGTCATGTCGCGAGCACCTCGCGATTGATTACCGATGCGGGCGTGCCCCCCAGCAGCGCTTCGCTGGCGATCTCAGCCACCCGCCGGCGGATGGCCGCGGCGGAATCGTTGGAGAAGTAGGCGGTGTGCGGTGTCGGGATCACCTGCAGGTAGCCGAGTAGGGGATTGTCGATCGACACCGGTTCTTGCTCCCACACGTCCAGGCCGGCGCCGGCGATCTCGCCGGCGCTAAGAGCCTGCACGAGAGCGGGTTCGGAGATGATCCCGCCTCGAGCGGTGGTGACGATGTAAGCCGTCGACTTCATCAACGCGAACTCCCGAGAGCCGATCAGACCGTGCGTCTCGCGGGTGAGCGGTACGTGCACGGCCACGTAGTCGGCCGCGGCCAATACCTCGTCGAGCGGAAGCAGTTGCACATCCTGAGGTCCGGCGCCGGCAACGTAGGGGTCATACGCGATCACTTTCAGCCCGAATCCCCGCGCGCGGTGTGCAACCGCCTGGGCGAGGCGGCCGAGGCCGATGAGCCCGAGCGTCTCGCCGCGCAACCGGCCCATCGGTGCGAGTGGGGCGCGCTGATTTGATCGGATCGCGGTCCCCTGCTGTACGAGGCGCCGGTTGAGGGCCAGCAGCATAGCCATGGTGTGGTTGGCGACCTCGTCGATGCAATAGTCCGGCACGTTGCACACCATTACCCGATGAGCCGTGGCGGCCGCAAGGTCGATGTTGTCCACGCCGACGCCGTAGCGCACGATAACCCGCAGCTTCGGGCACTGTGCCAGCACCGCTTCGGTGATCGGATAGGTCACGACGAGAACCGCGTCCGCCGCACGAGCCAGCGCTACCACGTCGTCGTCTGTCGTGCACTTGGGCGCGACGAGGTCTACTCCCGCGGCGGCGAGGATGTCGGACTCGATGTCGAAGCGCCGGCCGAGCGGGTCGATCAGTGCCGCCTTGAACCGGGCCAAGGCCCACCTCTTTCCTTCGCTGGGTTGAGCGGGATGCGCCGATCCTAGGCAACCTAGTGATATCATTACACGGATTATGCTACCTAGCAGGGGTTTGGTACTTGAAATTCCTGGTGTTCATCTTCAGTTTTCAGGCTGGGGTATAGGCGCGAGCGTCACACGTGTCGGCTCGTCAGGCGGCTACTGGGAGGCTCGCGTCGGCAAGGCCGCGGGCGGAGTTCGCCTTGGATGGCGCCGGGCGGAGGCGGTGACGGTGGCTGGCCGTCGGCGAGAAGGGTCGCAGGCTGCGGTGCCAAGCGATAAGGAGCCAGAATGGCGAGTGAAATCGACGATCAAGTGCGCATTCTGGTCGCAGACCGGGAAATCCGTGCCCTGGTGTATCGCTATTGCCGGGCGATAGACCGGCGGCAGTACGATTTGCTCCGCAGCTGCTATCATCCTGAAGCTACGGATCATCACGGTGGCTTCTATGGTGGCGTCGAAGAGTTTGTCAGCTACGTACAGCAGAATTTGCCTGCGTTCGAGCGCACTTTGCACTTCATCGGGAACCTTCAAGTTGAGATCAGCGGCGAAACTGCCCGTACCGAAGCTTATGTGCTCGCGCTGGCCAGGCTGGCACGGAGCGATGATGCACCAGAACGCGATAACACGGTAGCCCTACGTTACATAGACGATCTCGAGCGACGCGACGGTGAGTGGCGCATTCTTCGGCGCGTCTGCGTCTACGAATGGACCCGCACCGATCCGGTGCCTGAAGGCTGGACATTCCCGCCAAGCTTTCTGATGGGCCGAACGAACGAACTGGACACCGTTTTCCTGGCCCAGTTGCAACCGCCGGAGCGTGTTCCGTCGCCGATCTCGCGTGCAATCTGACTGACCCGGCTAGCGAGAGGAAGGGCGGGCGCGACGTGGACCCATGGGAGATCGAGGCCCGGCTGTCGATTCAGGCGACGATGAGCCGGTACACGCGGCACGTGGACACTGGCCGGCCGGACCGGCTGTGCTTGCTGTTCGCCGAGCCGATGCACTACGACATGGGCGGCGGCCGGATCGTGCATACCCGCGCGGAGCTCATTGCGACCGTCGAGGACATCAAGTCCACATTCCGCTCCGCCGATAACTTCGGCCGGCTGCGGCATCATGTGTCTTCGATCGTGATCGAGCTGACCGGGCCGGACACCGCGACGGCGACGAGCTATTTTCTTGCCCTGTCCGGAGCAGGACCGGACCATTGGGGTGTCTACCGGGACGAGCTGATCAGGGAAGGTCAGGACTGGCTGTTCGCGCGCCGGACGGTGACCGTCGAGGGTGCCTCTGAGATAAGCCCGGTGCGATCCGAAGTGACCGCGTAGCGTGCCGCCGGACCACGCGGAGCCGGGTCCGCTGCTGGTGACGGGCCCCCGCCGGGGGCATCGAGCTGACTTCGCGGCGCTGCTAACGGATGCGGTGCATCTCGCTGCGGGAGAGCAGGCGGCCACCGGGATGCTTCGCGGGTGGTCAGGGCAGATCAGCCAGGTGCCGGCGGCTTGCGGGCCGGCGGCGCCGGCCTGGACCGCCCGGGCCGGGTGCCTATCCGCCCGCCGTGACAGATTTTTTGCCGAAACGGACCGTGGCTCGACCCCACCGCCTAGCCGTCCGCAGCGGTCGGCTGGCACGCGCCTCGTTATCCTCCGCCGGGTTTGGCGAGCGGCGGCGATGCGCGATCGCACCCGGAGCTGACATGCCCAGGACGAAATGCACCTAATGCCCGGCCTAAAGCGGGCTGGGAAGGTCGTCGTGTGTAATTACCCCACGCCGGATGGGGGGTAATTACACACGATCAGCGAGCGATCGGAAGGCGATGGCGAAATGCACCATTTGCCCGCACGTTACCGATCCTCGATAATGCGCGACCGCCCTAGGTCATGCTCACGCGAACCAGTAGTAACTTAGGCACCAGGTTCCGGCGCGCTGCACCCAGGGAAGCCAATTCGCTTACTGAGACCTGAGCCGCCGCACCGCACATGGCCCGCGAGTGTCAGCCCTCGGACGCGTCCGGCTCTTCTGGGGCGAGCCAGAGAACGCCCAGCGGCGGCAGGGTGATGGCGGCCGAGGCGGGCCGGCCGTGCCAGGGCTCAGGGACGGCCTCGATGCTGCCCAGGTTGCCCACGCCGCTGCCGCCGTAGACGGCCGCGTCGGTGTTGAGGACCTCGCGCCACCGGCCCGCGTGCGGCAGGCCCACCCGGTAGTCCTGGTGCGGCTGCGGGGAGAAGTTGGCGATGCAAGCGAGCGTCCGCGACGTGTCTCCCTGGGTGGCGGTACCCGGCGCGACGGTGCCCGGGGTCGCGGCCAGGCGCAGGAAGGACAGCGTGTTGCCCTGCGCGTCGTTGGAGTCGATCCAGCCGAACCCCTCGGGCGTGCTGTCAAGCTCCCACAACGCGGGGGTCTTCCGGTAGATCGCGTTCAGGTCGCGGGACAGCCGCTGCACGCCCTGGTGGACTCCGAAGTCGAGGATCCACCAGTCCAGCCCGTTGTCCGCCGACCACTCACTGACCTGGCCGAACTCCGACCCCATGAAGAGCAGCTGCTTACCCGGGTGGGCCCACATGTACGCCAGCAGCGAGCGCAGCCCGGCAAACCGGCGCCATTCGTCGCCCGGCATCTTGCTCAGCAGCGAGCCCTTGCCGTGCACCACCTCGTCGTGCGACATCGGCAGGATGAAATTCTCCGAGAACGCGTAGATCATGGAGAACGTGATCTCGTTGTGGTGGTACTGGCGGTAGATGGGGTCCTGGCTCAGGTAAGCGAGCGTGTCGTGCATCCAGCCCATGTTCCACTTGAAGCCGAACCCGAGCCCGCCCAGGTACACCGGCCGGGACACTCCGGGCCAGGCGGTCGACTCCTCGGCGATCATGGTGATGCCGGGGTCGCGCTTGTAGCAGGTGGCGTTGACCTCCTGCAGGAACGAGATCGCCTCCAGGTTCTCCCGGCCGCCGTACTTGTTCGGCAGCCACTCGCCTTCCTTGCGTGAGTAGTCCAGGTACAGCATGGACGCGACCGCGTCCACCCGCAGCCCGTCGACGTGGAATTCCTCCAGCCAGTAAATGGCGTTGGCGACCAGGAAATTCCGCACCTCGGTGCGGCCGAAGTTGAAGACGTACGTGCCCCAGTCGGGCTGTTCGCCGAGCCGCGGGTCGGAGTGTTCGTACAGCGGGGTGCCGTCGAACCGGGCCAGCGCCCACTCGTCCCGCGGGAAGTGCCCGGGCACCCAGTCGACCAG
>Ga0302179_10000113_pt1 | contig 70536 bp, 58 predicted proteins | sample I_Palsa_E3_1_FD_198788 | JGI IMG/M metagenome (GOLD analysis project Ga0302179, IMG submission 198788) | Peat permafrost microbial communities from Stordalen Mire near Abisko, Sweden - I_Palsa_E3_1 | ecosystem: Environmental > Terrestrial > Soil > Palsa > Peat permafrost | place: Sweden...
GTTGGAAGCCCGTACCACGGCCCTAGCCCTACTCGCCCTTCTCGTCGGGTGCGTCACGGCGCATTCGCCGCACGAGCCGCGTCAGGTTGCGACGACCACGGCCACCACTCGCCCTCATTATCGCGACCTCGACGTCCACGCCCAATCGAGCCTCTTCTCCGGCGACAAGCTTCCCGCCATTGCCGTGAACTGGTGTGGCGACCCGCTTCTTCGGCCAGGGCCCTATGCCATCCACACGACCTACTACGACGCCGCCTATCACGCCGTCACCGCAGCGACGCAACCGGGACGATATGGTGCGATTGTCGAACTCACGACCGACGATGGCCGACTATTTCGCCACGAGCTCTCTCTCTTTCGATTTCCCGATTCCTTCGATTGGGATTACGTCCGGCTCCCGACGTCGATCCACTTCCCCGAGCAGTTCGGCATCAACAACGCCGTCGTTGCCGAGCAGCACGAGGATTTTTCGGAATTCACCAAGTTCATGATGAGGCTCGATGCGGAGCGAACGTCGCTCCCCGCGATCCTTGTCGCCGGCCTGTACGAAGCGAAACCGTCCGGTGACGCCTTCGTCGCCCGCAACGGCTTTAGGGCCCTCGATCGAAAATGGTGGGCCGGCCTGAATCGAAGGTTGAAACTGCCGAACCTGCCCTACCTGGTCCATTTGCCGCCGGATTACGCGAAGCGGCCGCACGACAAGTTCCCTCTGATTCTCTTCCTGCACGGCAGCGGCGAATGCGGCGCGGGCGGCGAAGAATTGCCCAGAGTAAAACACGGAAACCTTGCCAGCACGGCCGATTCGCCACAAGGCCTGCCCGGCGGCTTTCCGTTCATCGTCGTCTCGCCGCAATGCCCCGTTCACTCCGGCTGGTCCCCCTACGAACTCGAACGCCTGATGGAGGAAATCGACTCGAAATACCGTGTCAACCCCGACCGCGAATACCTCACCGGCTTGAGCCTCGGCGGTTACGGCACCTGGGACACCGCGATTGCCTTCCCTAATCGCTGGGCCGCCATAGCGCCGATGTCTGGCGCCGGCGATCCTAACGACGTCGGGCGGATCAAAGACATCCCCTGCTGGATCTTCCACGGCGCCAAAGATCGCGTCATTCCGGTCGAAGAAGCGCATCGCATGTATGACGCTCTGGTGAAAATCAGTGGCCGCGCGAAACTGACGATCGAACCGGAGGCGGGCCACAATTCGTGGAATCAGCCTTATCACGACCGGGCGTTTTTCGCGTGGCTGATGCAGCAACGAAGGAGCGCGCCGGCTCAGCCGCCCGCAACGGGGCCAGCGACCCATCCCTGATTCACGGAAGCGCCGATGCAAAGCCGAAAACCCGCGTATTTTTCCTGTTGGGCCGTTTCATTGCATATCGCACTGCCTCCTCACTGACTGGTTTGGTTGCCTTTTTATACCGATTTTGTAGCATTAGCACGCTGCAGGTGAGCGGCTTATTTCGAGCATTCATCTCATTGCCAAGTTGGAGATCATGCAAAGGCAAAGCTTAAGCGCGTGGGTATTTTCGTTCCTGCTTGCGATCGTGACACTGGCATTTAGTAGCCGAGCTTGTGCTTCGTTTAGCTTAACCACCATCGACGATCCCTTGGCGGTAAAGGGCGACGAAATCACGGGCGTCTCGGGCAACATGGTCTGCGGCGTTTATGTTGATGCAAACGGCATCAACCAGGGATTTGTCTACGACGGCACCACTTTTACCCCCGTTGCAGATCCTTCGGCGCCCCCCAGCGGCGGGACCGCGCCCAGGTCAATGGTCGGCAGCACCATCGTCGGTACCTATCCCGACAACAGTGGCGGTCCCGACCACGGTTTCATTTATAACGGATCGACTTTTGCGACCGTGGACGATCCCGTAGCGACCAAAGGCGGCGGCGTAACCGCGATTTCCGGCAGCAACTTCGCTGGCGTCTACAGCGACGCTGCCGGCTACCATGGATACAGCTACAACGGAACGACTTTCACGACGATTGACGATCCGAACGCCCCGAACAACTCGCAGGCGGACGGCATCGCTGGCAACACCATCGTCGGGTATTACTTCAAAAACCCAGGCGGCGATCACGGATTTATCTACGACGGTTCAACCTACACGACTGTGGATGACCCCCTAGCGGTCAAGGACGACGTCTTCACTGCCATGGACGGCAATAGCATCGTCGGCGCTTACGAAGATGCCAATGGTCTCTACCACGGCTTCTTTTATGACTATGCTGCCTCAACATTCACGACCGTTGATGATCCGCTCGGAGTTGATGGCACGATTATTTATGGCGTCTCCGGGGACACCGTCGTCGGGGCTTACACAGATGCCAACGGCCTAAAGCATGGATTCGAGACGACAGTGCCCGAGCCGGCGGGCGTTTCGCTTCTCGGATTGCTCGGGCTATTTGCGCTCAGACGACGAAAGTTAACGTAAAGCGAACATTTCCCTGGCGCCACTCAGACGAGGCTCAAGCCAAACGAAAAAGGCTCACGCCATGATTCTCGCCAACCTCCTTCATCTTTCCTACAACATGTGGGGCGACTGGGCGCACCCCAAGGCGGGCCCGTACTGGCAGGCCAGGCCCTATCTTCGCTTCGACGAAAAACTCTGGAACGACATCCTCTCGGCCATGGTGAAGGCCAAAATGAATATGGTCGTCATCGATGTCGGCGACGGTATCCAGTTTAAATCGCATCCGGAAATCCCCGTCGAGAACGCCTGGTCGCGGGGAAAATTAAAAGATGAACTCAAAAAACTGCGCGACATGGGGCTGGAGCCGATTCCAAAAATGAATTTCTCGGCCTGCCATGACATTTGGCTTAAGCAGTATTCCCGGATGGTCTCCACGCCGCAGTATTATCAGGTCTGCAAAGACCTCATCGCCGAGACCATCGAATGGTTTGAGCACCCGCGCTATTTCCATCTCGGCATGGACGAGGAGGAAACCGTTCACCAGGAAAGATTCCAATTCGTCTGCTCGCGCCAATCCGACCTTTGGTGGCACGATTTTGGTTTCCTCAGCGATCAGGTTCAGTCGCAGGGAATTACCCCCTGGATTTGGGGCGACTACGTCTGGAACCACTTGGAGAAGTTCTACAAAAACATGCCCAGGACCGTGCTACAATCCAACTGGTACCGCGACCCCGTCTCCGGCTCCGGGGCCATCGTCTACGGCAGTGTTTTTAATATGAACGTCACCGCTGCCAAAACCTACATCGATGTCGATCAGGCCGGCTATGACCAAATCCCCGCAGTCAGCAACTATGAAACGCCCGACAACATCCCGAACACCATCAAGTGGTGCCGGGACCATTGCTCCAAAGAGCGCATTAAAGGATATTTCCTAACCCCCTGGGTGCCGACGCTCGAGGCCAAGCGCGAGCGCCACTTCGACGCCATCAACCACTTCGCCGCCGCGATCCGGGATTTTTCCCTGGCCTGATGCATCGTCGGGAACCGGGGAGCCGCCGGCCGTTCCGTAGGTTACTTTGCCCGCTCCTTAAACACGTCATGTGTCGCGGCATGATACACCGCCGGAAAAACGCGCTTTGCTATCCGCCGAAAGCCGACGTTCAACCAGTTGCTGGTCGCCCGAGTAAAGCAGTAAACCCGCCGCTGCGTTGAACCGAGGCGTGCTTTGAAATCATCGGAAGTCTGCCCCAGATACACCAACTTCGCGCCGTGCCGAAAAGCATAATCCAGATCGTGGTAGAACAAGTTGAAATACAAATCGGCCTCGGGGTTAAGATCATAATCGAGGCCTGAGTAGAGATTGTGATACCCGCCCTGGAGATCCCGCAAGGCAAATGTAAACGCCACGACCTGTCCATCGCTCGGCTGGTGGATCACCGTCAGCGAGGCATCATTTCCAAACTGCTGAGCAAGCTCACGAAACAACGACGCCGGCAGCACCTCCAGCTTGGTGCGCGATCGCGCATGCACTGCTAGATAGAGCGCATGCACCTCATCGGTGTACATCTCCGCAATCGCTTGGCCTCGCAGATGTTTGACAACCAGCCCCAGCGATCGCAACTTCTTCTCCGACCGAATCACCTGCTGGCGGTAGCGCGCTTTCAATGCCGCACGATAGGCATCAAATGAAGCGAATTCGCCGGTCAGCAGATGTTCCACCGGCAGCTCACCTCGGACATATCCCAATTGCTCCAAGCCCGCCATCGACGCGCATTCGTCAACGTCAAATTCCTTCACGATTAACATGCGCGCCCGATGCTCGCGCCCAAGCTTCCGCATTTGCCGGTGAAGCGTCCGCAGGACTTCCGTCCGATCCGCATGGGGCGCGATGAACAAATGATGCCGCGCACCAGGAACCGGCAACCCGCAGAACAACGCCTTGAATCGGAGCAGCCCCGGCGCCCATCGGCGTGCCCTCGCCGCAGCCCGGCGCATCCACGGCGGCCCCGTCTCCACCATATCCATCGTAAACAGCACCAGGCACGCCACCGCCGCGGTGCGCCCGGAATCATCGCGCATGGCAAGCGTCCAGCATCGCGCCTGCCCCACCAACGCCCGTTCCAATGCGACAATCAGCCGACGATCCGCCGCAAACACCCGATCACTCCCCGTGGCCTGTTCCCATTCGTCATCAGCAATTTCAGCAACGGAATCGTGCAGTGTGCAGCAAAACTTCATCGTGGTGAGCCTGGCTCGCATTCTATGCCTGCCGCATCATTGCGAGAAGGCTCTGGCGTTTGTCCCATCCAGCTTCGGTCTTTCACCCCTCGCCAATGGATATTACCCACTCATCAGCTATTCTTTGCCACGGGTTTCCTAACGTTTTCCGGGAGGAACACGGCCGTGACCACGATGACCACCGAACTACCTGTCTCACAGCCACCCGGCCAGTATGCGCTTTATTCGCCCCAGGCCATCGGACTGGCCACCTTTTTGGGCGCGCCGATCGCCGGCACCGTGCTAATGGGATTGAACTATCGCCAGCTTGGGCAACCCATTTTGCCACGATTGCCATCATGTGCGGCGTACTGGCCACCGTCTTGTTGATCGGATTGGGATTCGCACTTCCCGCGCATTCGGGAGGTATCCCGCTGGCGTTCGTGCCGACCTTCATCATGGTGGCGCTCGCCCAATGGTTGCAGGGGAAAGCCTTTGAAAGCCACAAGCTCGCCGGCGGCCAAGTCGCCTCCAAATGGAGCGCCGCTGGCGTTGGCGTGGTAAGTTTCGTCGTGTTGGTCGGGATTATCTTTGCCATAGTGTTTGCCATGGAGCCAACCCGCGGCACTCGCCTGCCGATCGGCAGCAGTGAGATTTACTACTCCGGCTCTTCCACCGAAGCGGAAGCTAAGGCGCTCGGCAAAGCATTGACGGATGACGGCTACTTCGCAGCCGGCAGAACCACGACCGTGCTGATTTCCAAAGACGCCAACGGAACCACATTGCGGTTTGTCGTGAAACCGGAAGAAGGACAGAAAGACAGCACTCTTGATGCTTTCGGTAAGGTGGCTGAGGATGTTGCTCCCGCGGTAGGCGGCAAACCGATCACCCTTAAGCTTGTCGATCCGGATCTCAAGGAATTACGGTCAAAGATTTTGCCCGCCAATCCTCCCACGTCGGCGACAACTGCGGATTTGCCAGTCCCGAAAATCCGGCAGGCACCGATAGATCATCCTGTCACCCCGGCAGTTCCCGTCAACGACGCATCAAAGTTTACCGGCACTTTCAGCAGCGATAAATTGACCGCGACCTTCGCCGCCACCGGTCCAGGGCAATTCACCGGCACGATCAAATTGGGCGATCAGCAATTCCCCGCGGTGGGCCAGGTGCAGGGCGGCCAGCTCGTCGGTACATTTGAAGCCGGCGGGTCCAAGTTCGATTTCACTGCCAGCGTCGATGGTAATGCGATGCGGCTGCTGAGCGCACAGAAAAAGTATGATCTAACCAAAATCGCCAATCCGCTCACCCAAAGCCAGAATCACTGAAAGGTGCAATAATCAGAGGGAATCGCCGTTTAGCACCCGACGCCTGGCTCCGGACACCCAGTCGCTAGCGCACTCTCCTGGTGTAAACCCACCATTCGATAAGCAGCAGCGGCATGGCGGCGCAGGCGATGATCCACCACCATAGTTCCAGCCGCGATTTGCTGTTGCCGATGCTGGCGATGTTGACGCCGTTGGGCAGATCGCTCACCGGCATCAAATTGCTTTCATTGGCATCGAGCAAACTCACCGCAATTTTCTCCAGCCTGGGAATCGGCGGATCGGTCGTGTAAAGCCCCACCTTATCCAGCGGCGGCAGAACCAGATCGCCATTCTGAGGCACCGCCACGGTGAGGGTCCCCATTGGTCCATTCAGCTTGATCTCACTGAGCGTTTTCCCCGATTTGGCTTCCAATTTCTGCAAATCCACCCGTGGAACTTTCGGCGTGGCTCCGGGGCGAAAACTTTGCCGCACATCCATGTCTGTGCCCAACGCCAAATACTCCACCGCGCTGTCCATGAAAACCGGAAAGCTCGGCCGCCGTGGCCAATTGCTTTGCAGCAAATCGAACGCACAAATCAAATGCGTGCTGCGCCCCTCATGCTGCAAGACAATCAGTGGCCCCTTAAAAGTCTCCACCAGCACTTCCGCTTCCACCGGCAACGGCGAGTCTAGTTTGATCGATTGATCAATCTGCAATTTGGATAATTGCAGGCCGCGCAGGATCGGGTGCTCCCGGTTCCAATCCAGGATGCTGGTCTGCGGCAAAATCACCGGCTGGCCGTTTTCCTTGGCCGCCTGCACCCGGCCGTTGGGCGGCAGGGCGTCGAACCAAAGGAAATTGCCCGATCCCGGCATGAACGTCGGCTCGTACCGATCGAACAAAATCACGTCGTACTGCTCCGGCTTTTTTTGCTCGTAAACCTTGGGTGCCATCGTGTCAGGATGCTGCAGCCGCATCGAGGCGATGGCCCGCTCCAGATAAAGATTTCCATCGGTTACCAGCAGCACCGACAGCGGCTTGGGCGGCGGAACCACGACCATCGCCGAATCATCGCTGGCCAGCGCATCCTTGGTCATCTGCTCCAGCTTGATCACGGCAGCGGTCGTCAATTCCAGCTTGGGGAAACTCACCGAATCCTTGGCCACCAGCGTCGTGTCCTTTTTATCGGCGGGAAAATCCTTGTCATTCCACCGCTCGGGCAGCAACAGTAGATCGGTTTTGTCGCTGGCCACTTTGCCGTCGATGCTGAGCTGCACATCGGTCCGCACCGGCGTCGGTCCGTAATTCGCCAGGCGGGCAAACACCTGCACTTCTTCGGGATGTTCATAATTCCGCTGGGCACTGAAGGTGACGATGCCGACGTTGGGCGTGTCATCGCTGCCGATCTTGGTGTATTTTAGATCGCCCCGCACGGCTACATCTTTGACATCCTCCGCCCTTCCGTCGGAGAAAACGAAAATGCCTGGTTGCTCGTTGCCGCGCTGTTGCTCGGGGAAAGAGGCGGTTTGCGATTCGGCCAATTTGTAAGCCAATGCCAGCTTGGTGCGGCGATCGGTCGGTGTGATGCCGTCAATGGCGTTCTTTAAGGCATTGGGGTCGCTCGTGAAAGTCTGCCGCACCTCGGCGCTGTCGTTGAAGGCAATAACAGTCGCCAAATCGTGGCGATGCATTGAATCGACCAGGTCCCTGGCGCGTTGCTGTGCCTCTTCCAGCCGGGAATGTTTGGAGCCGCCGAAATCTTCAATCGCCGACATGGAGCCGGAATGGTCAATGAGAATGACGGTCAGATGCGTCGCCGCCGGCGTGACATTCGCCACCGGCCGGGCCAGGGCCAGACATAAAAGTGTCAGCAGGAGCAATTGCAGGAGCAGCAGTAAACTCCATTTGAGCTTTTGAAATGGCGCGTTGACCTGCAAATCCTGAATCGCCTTTCGCCACAGCAGCGTCGATGAGACGGCCATTTCTTTGCGGCGCAGTTTCAGGAAATAAAGGAGGACCAAAAGCGGAACCGTCAGCCCCGCCGCCAGCAGCGCGACCCAAGGATTCAGAAAACTCGGCATCCAGGAGATCATGCTTGGTCAATTATTTTGAGCCAGAAACGTGGCGATCCTGCGACGCAGCGGCGGCGAATAAATCGGCCAGGGATGCAGCGGCATCGGCGAGCACACCATTTGGCCATCCGCCGGCCATTTCGCCATGTTTCCGGGCACCACCGCCAAGTCTAATGGACACCAAACAGACATCGTCGGAATGTTCCACGTGGAACAATTGAGTTGCCGGAGAAACGCACTGCCGGGGATCATCTGCCGCATGCCACGCAGTTTCGAAAATGGCCACGCCAGATAACACCAAATTGATCCATGGTGCGGCGAATTGAGAAACACGACCCGGCGGATTGGCAGCGATGGATCTGCCGCCTGGGCTGCTCGCACCACTAGGCCGCCCATGCTGAATGCCACCAGATTTACCGGCTGTCCGCAGCGGCGAATTTCTTCGGCCAGCCGGTCACCCTGCTGCTGCAAACATCCGATTCCGCTGGAATCGTAGCGGAAAATCTGTGTTGGCCCGCAGGTGGATTCGATGGCTCGGCACATGCGCGCAAAACGGCGCGGCCGGCCCCAGATTCCGTCGAGCATGAATGTTACGCAGTCGGGCATTGGTTATTCTCTTGCGGCCGCTTGCACCGCTTACTTCGTGCGCGGCTCTTTTACTTTACCCGAGCAATCCGCGCTGCCGCAGGTAATTCAGCACCAGTTTGTCAAACGGCACCGCGGTGCTGCTGAACAAATATGTCGCGCCGCGGCGGGATAAATATTCCTTCAGGGACACGCAATATGCATTGAGATTCGACTTGTACTGCTTGATCAATCCTTGCGTGATCGACACCTCGGCCATGTCGTCATCTTCCAGATCGCGCAGCTTCAAATCCCCCTGCAGCGTCGGATCGATCTCCTGCGGCGATAGCACCTGCACGGCGAACAAATCATATTTCCCGCTGGCGACATATTTCAGCCCTTCGGTGAAACCTTCCTTGATGAAAAAATCACTGAGCACGACGCAGACGCCTTTTTGCCGATGGGCCAGCGCAAAACGACGGCATGATTCGGTGAAGTGGCTGGCGCCGGTGGGCTGGAGCTTATTGATAAAATCCAACATCGCCGGCACACGTTTGCGGCCACGCAGTGCCCCGCTTTCAGCGACCACGCCTTCAGCCATCGCCACTATCGAAACGCGGTTGTAATTGACCAGGCCGATGTATCCGAGCGCCGCCGCCACTTTTTTCAGATACAGCGCCTTGTTCGGCTCGCCGTAATCGCAGCTCTTGCTCACATCGACCAGTACGTACAGCGACAGATCCTCTTCTTCCAAAAACAATTTGAGAAACAGCCGATCGAGCCGGCCGTAAATGTTCCAATCGATGAAACGCAGATCATCGCCGACGACGTAATTTCGGAAATCCGCAAACTCCACCGATTGCCCGCGGCGCTTGGAGCGGCGTTCGCCTTTCATTTTTCCGGCCAGCAATTTTCGAGACATGACATCGAGTTGATCCAGCCGCGTCATGAACGCTGAATCGAGCAGATCGGATTTGCTTGCGGTGGAAGTTGGCATGGAACGCCAATCAACCCAGGACTTCGACTTCGCCGTTATGCTGACGACCGTTGATTTTAGCCGCGATCTCCATCGCCTGCTTGCGATTGCGGCAGATGATGGCAAACTCGTGCTTGCCCTGCTTGCCGTTCCAGACGGTGTATTTCCCGCCCAGGCTCATGGCTACCCGCACCTTGCCCGTGTTGGATGGCACTTTGACCAGCATCTCATCGCTGCGCAACCGGGGCGGTTTCTTCCTGCAATGTATTGGGTGTCTCGGCCAACACTTTTTGCAGCACCATGTCGGTGGTGATGGCTTCGGCTTCGCCCTCGAAATTCAAAATGACCCGGTGCCGCATGGCGGGGATAGCCACTTCTTTAATGTCACGGAAACTCACGTGGAATCGGCCATCGAGCAGCGCCCGCACCTTGGCCCCCAGGGCAATCGCCTGAGCAGCACGGGGACTTGCACCCACTCTTAAAAACTGGTTGACCATGGCCACGGCGAACATTCCTTGCGGATGCGTCGCCAGTACGACACGGATCGCATAGTCCTGCACGTGCGGAGCGATCACCACGCGTTGCACCAATTTCTGATGCTGCAAAATCCGCTGACCATCCAGCACGGGTTTAAGTTGTGCATCGTTGCCGCTGGTGGTGCGATTGAGAATTTCGTGCAGTTCCTGGCGGCCGCTGTATTGCACGAGCAGTTTGAAAAGGAAGCGATCGAGCTGCGCTTCGGGCAGCGGATAGGTGCCTTCCTGCTCCAGCGGATTTTGCGTCGCCATCACCAGGAACGGCTGGTCCAATTTGCGAACGATGCCACCGGCGGTGACTTGTTTTTCCTGCATCGCTTCCAAAAGCGCTGATTGCGTTTTGGGCGTGGCACGATTGATTTCATCCGCCAGAACAATCTGCGCGAAAATCGGCCCCTGCTGAAAGACCTGCTGTCGGCCGCCGCCGGGGTTTTCCTGGATAATGTTGGTGCCGGTGATGTCGGCAGGCATCAAATCCGGCGTGAACTGAATGCGATTGAATTGCAGATTCAGCGCCTGGGCCAGGGAGCGGATCAACGCGGTCTTGCCAAGGCCGGGCACGCCTTCCAGCAGCGCATGGCCACCGACGAACAAACAGGTGAGCACGCCGTCGATGATGTCCTCGTGGCCGACGATCGCCTTGGCGATTTCGGACTGCACGGCGGTGTAATCCCGACGAAATGCATCGCACTGGGCTTGAATCTGCGGATCAATGCCGGCAACGGGGGGTTGGGCCATGGAGGTAATTTTACCGTCCGCCACGACGATTGGCGAGCCTGTGTCGATGGCCTGTCGATTGCCGGGCATCAATCGGCGGCGGCAATCCGCTGATATTTGTAAAACGCTTTGTACAACCCACTGATTTTGTCCTTGGAGACCGTGCAGGGCCGATACCGTTCATTCCGCGGCTGCAAGCGGAAAACCGCGCCGTTTTTCTTATCCGATTCGAAAAAGACCCTCTTAAAAGTAGTGCGGCCGTCCCGGAAACGGACAAAACAATCATCCCCATTGGCCGCCGGCGTGGCGGGGGAGAAAATCACGATATCCCCCTGGCCATATTGGGGGGCCATGCTGTCGCCGAAAACCCGCGCGGCAAACGCATCCTTATCGTGAAGCTCCGGGCAACTGATAAATTCCTCCGCCCGCTCGGTGCTGCCTTGCGGCCCTTTCGCCGACACCTTGTTCATCAACGGCACGACATTGGTAGCCGCCCGCTCCGTCTGGCCGGCCGATTGCTCCAACAATTCCCGAAGTAAGCCATCCAGGTTGTCACCGTCGCCGTTGGTTGCTTTGGATTGCCCTCGGAGCAGCTTGCCGAGCATGTCGCGCACATCCCGTGGCGTCCGCTGCAGATGGGCTTCGCTGACCAATTCCCCCGCTGGAAATCCCAGCGTTTGCTCAAGCCGCTGCAATTTTTCATCGCTCGGCGGGTTGGGAACCCGGCCGGTTTCGATCAACGACAAATATGGCTTGGAAATTTTCGCCCGAGCCGCCAATTCGTCGAGCGTCAAGCCGAGCCTACGCCGTTGACGCCGTAACTTCATGCCCATCGGCTCCGCCGGCTGGCTTGTCTCTTCTAATGTTGCTGTGGTGTGCATAAACTCATTCCTGAAGGTGGTGGGCCAATGGCCCGTTAACCGTACTTTTACCTAACATATGCTTGGATGTCAATCTTTTTTCGCTGTGAAAAAATGAGGGCCAATGAATCTCTTCTCCGCGACTGATTTGTTGCAGTTTGTGCTGATGATGGTCTGCGGATTTGCGTTTTATCGTGCGGCCGAGGTGGATAACGCGCCGGGGGTTTTGTGGGCTGGGGCTTCGTTAGCCGTGTTCGCCTTCACATGGATTTATTGGCGCGAGGGCTGGATCGGAAACCTGCTCGGTCAGGTTTTCGTGTTTTTCGGCATCGCCGTGGTGCGGGCGGCGTTGGAGTATCGCAATCGCAGGAAGTGAAGAACAAATATTCCGTCAAACGGGATGTTTCAGACGCCGCACGGGGCACCTGCATGTCAAAATCGGTTAACCATCTTGCTCATCGTGCGGTTTGTGTTCGATAATCGACCTCCATGCGTTGCGATGCATGCGGAGTTGAATCCCCCTTGGAAGCGATGTTCGTTCGACAGCGCAAGTCGTTTCGGCGCGGCGTTCATTCGCTGTGTCCCCGGTGTGCCAAGGCCGGCGAAGACACTGTCGCCGCCCTCATATTGATTCTGCCGGGAATCTTGTTGGTCCTCGCATTCCTTGGCTGGCTCACGCAAACTCAAAATCGATATGGGGGGATCAGCGCCCACCGGCAGTTCGACGGCGAGTGGCCAGTCGCGTGCTGGGTCGCCTTGATTTGCCTGTTCCAGGCTTTATGCGTCGTTCCCCATGAGTTGGCACATGCCGCGGCGGGATGGTTATTAGGATTTGACGTTTGGTGCATCTCCCTGGGGTGCGGCCGCCTAATCGCAAGGCGGCAGATCCGGGGAGTGATTGTAGAGATACGCGCCATTCCAGCGAGTGGATTCGTGGCCATCGGTAATGAGGACGTCGAAGGACATCGCTGGGGCAAAATTATTTCCGTCAGCGCCGGTCCAATGGCCAACCTTCTGATCGCACTCGCCGCAGTGACGATGGCTTATCACACGCGCTTCAGCGCCCAATTCTGGTTATGGTCGGCATTGGCCGTGGCGAACATCTTAATTTTGGTTGAAGGCTCCTTGTGGCCGCGCAAGTTCACGCATAGCCGTGGGGCAACTCAATCCGACGGCCGCCAGCTCCTGGAGCTGCTGTTTCGGCGTCAACCATCCACCGAAGCACGCCGGCTTGCATATCTTCACGCCAAAGCCTATTCGCTGCTGATGCGCCAGCGGTATGCGGACGCAATGGAGCTTTGCTTCCAATCCCGTCTGGCGTTCCCTGGTGATTACAATTTTCGGGCCATTTTTGCCCTGTCGCAGTTGGCCCGCAGAAACTATTTCGCTGCGCGGCAAGGCCTGCTTGAGTTGCTTCGCGAACAGCCACAGAAAAACGCCCTCTTTGCTCGACTCGCCAGCGCTATGGCTTGGGCTGATTTGATGATCGGCTACCCGCAGCTCGTAGAGGAGGCAAAAATTTTAACCACAGAAGCCTATGCGCTTACTCCTTGGATCCCCTCTATCCAAGGTACGCGGGGCCTGCTCCTGTTGGAGACGGGCGAGATCGACGCGGGAATCGCGCTGTTGAAAAACGCAATGAAGAATGCGAAAAACAGAGAGGATAAAGCCACCGTGCTCTGCGCTCTTTCGATTGCCCACACTTCCCGCGGAGAGCTAGCGGCTGCCCGATCGCTTGTGGGAAAGGCATCCCAATTGTGTCCGGGGTATGAGCTGCTATCTCGTGCTCGTTCTTTTGTTGAATCCGGTGTGTTTAACCGCCCCAAGCCGCCTGACAATAGCCCTGCTTTGGAATACTACGTTGCCAAGGGATATTTCCCGCATGGCGAGGTTACCATTCCTTTTCTGAGTCCGTCCGCATCCTAACGCCGGTCGGAGCCTTCGCTGTTGCGTGCCTACGGCTACGGTTTCGCGGGGCCAATTATTTAGCCACGAGCATTGGGTGCTTGAGGCGTCGGATCATTTGTACAGGGCCGGGGCCGCCGCAGGTGATGAGGCGGCGGAGCGAAAGCGCCGGCCCCAGGCTTCGCCAACCGGCCATTTCACGCATCTCGCGGGTGAAACGGTAAAACAAATCCCAGCGTGATTTGCCGAATTGATCCATACAGTGGCCGCGCATGGCTTGAAGAACGCGCTGTCGCACGGTCATCGGCAAATCGGTTCGTCGGTAAAGCATGCAATACAAGGCGAACAATTCCTCGGCGGCGATGCGAAGCTGCGTCATGCCTTTGGAGCGGGAGTGCATACGAAATTCGGCGCCGATGCGCGGCTCGAAGTGGAAAGAGAATCCATCGAGGATCAAACGCCAGAAAAATTCGTGGTCCATGTAGTGCGACAGCGATTCGTCGATGCGGTAGCCGCGATCCCACAGGCGGCGTTGCAGGAACATCGACTGGTTGTACATGTTAGCCCAGGGCAGCATCTCATGCAGGTCAAATGCGGAGGCGCGGCCCGAGCCGATCGGGCGCGAAGCGGCGTCGATGAGCCGGCACGATCCGTAAATCACGTCAGCTTGCAGATGCTGCGTGGCCGCTTGTGCCGCCAGCCAAAATGCCTCTGGCTCATAGATATCATCGGAGTTCTGCCAGGCGAGCAGATCGCCGCTGGCCATGCTCATGCCGCGGTTGATGGCCTGGGATTGACTGAGATTGGGGTCGCTGCACCAATAGGTCAGATATTTTTCGTAGCGCGAGATGACGGCGAGAGTGCGGGGGCAGCTTCCGCCGTCCATGAGCAGGATTTCCAACTCAGGATAATTCTGCAGCAGAATCGAGCGGAGCGTTTGCTCAAGATATTGCCACTGGTTCAGCGAGGGAATGACGATGCTGATGCGGGGCCAGGCGATACCCGGAGCGCGCGACGGCATGGCGGTGGATGCTGGAACCGTCCAAGGCCATCCGGAAGCTCCGGGCGGCGGCTCGGGGAGATCGCGCCAGTCCATTATCCGCGTCGGGGAGCGGCGTGCAGTTGAAGTTGCCTCGATTGGTTTTGCCATCGTTCCAATTGTGCTGCATAGTGCAGCAGAGACTGGGGCTGGTCCCTGAAATTTACCACACGGAAGGCATCGGGTTTGAAAAAACTTGACTGAACCTCGTGCTTTTCTGTGTTGCTGAATCATCGACACGTGAAGAGGGGCAAGATTCAACGTGCATGACAACGACTGACGCGCCAAAACTTACGTAATCATGCGTATCGCTCATTACATGACCAGATTAAACGAACGCGGCGGGATCCGGACGCATATTCGGCTCGTCAGCGCGGCGCAACGGCAAGCTGGGCACGAGGTGCTTCTTTTTGACTTGGAACGATTTCGCCAAAGAGGCGATGGCTTTGATGATGTGCATTACTTTGCGGATGAATCGGCTCTGTTAGCCCAAGCCGAGGGCCGGGGAGTTGACATTCTGCATGCGCACACGCTGCTTGAGCAAGCCACCGAATCAAAAGTGGCGGTGCTGCGGTCGCTGCATGGCCATGAACCGTATTGCCCGAGCGGCGGGCACTATTTGGCGCGGCGGAAAATCGCCTGTCCGAGGCTATACCATCCGATCGGCTGCACGTGGGGCCATCTGGTGGACCGGTGCGGCAGTGCGCGCCCACTGAAGCTGCTGGCTGATTTGCGCCGCACCCGGGCGGAGCTTCGCTCGACGGCTTGGTTGAATGTCCTGACGGTCAGCGATTATCTCCGCCAACAGATGATTCGCAATGGTTACGATGCTCAGCGCATTCATACGCTGTATCCCCCCGCCCCGCCGGTGGAACCGTGGGCGCCGCCGCCGAAGCAGCTTCCGCGATTTGTATTCATCGGCCGGGTAACGCCGCAGAAGGGGGTCGATTGGTTCCTGCAAGCCGCCGCACTGGCCAAGACGGATTTTGCCATTGATATCGCCGGGGATGGCAACGCCATGGCGGCGGTGAAGAAACTTGCCAAAACGAGTTCTCGATCTATCACGTTTCACGGTTGGCTCGATCAAGCAGGCACGGGATCGCTGCTAAACAATTGCCGTGCATTGGTGGTCCCGTCACTTTGGCCTGAACCAGCGGGATTGGTCGCGCTGGAAGCGATGGCCCACGGCCGGCCGGTGATTGCCGCAGCGCATGGCGGGTTGCCCGAAGTGGTCGGCGAGGAGGGCGGGCTGCTGGTTCCACCGGGCAATGTGGCGGCGCTGGCGGCGGCGCTGGATCGGCTGGCGAACGAGTACGAGACCGCATCGCGCATCGGACAAGCCGGGCAACGGCGCATCGGCCAGCATTTCACGCTGGAAGGTCATTTACAAAAGCTCACCGAATTCTATCGCAAGGCCATCGAGGAGTGGCGGCGATGAAGCATGCCCACTGGATCATGCTCACCGGCGAATATCCGCCGCAAGTCGGTGGTGTTGCGGATTACACGCAACAGGTTGCCAGTGCTTTGGTGCAAGCCGGCGATGTAGTGGAGATCTGGGCTCCGCCTTGCCCGGGCAGCGCGGCAATCGATCAGGGTGTACAGGTGCATCGCCTGCCGGATCATTTTGGCCATGACAGTTTGCGTTTGCTGAATCGCCGACTGCGGAAGCCCGATCCGCAGCGGATCATCATGGTGCAATACGTGCCGCACGCTTTTGGATGTCGGGCGATGAATGTGGCGTTCTGTGCTTGGCTGTTATCACTGCGGCGACAGCGCATCTGGACGATGTTTCATGAGGTTGCATTCTCCTTTGCGAGAAACCAATCGCTACGGCATCGATTGCTGGCCTGCGTGACGCATTGGATGGCTTTTATAGTTGCCCGCGCTTCGAGCCGAGTCTTCATTTCCACACCGGCATGGCAACGCAAGGTTACTCGGATGTGCCGCCGCGGCACGCCGATTCGGTGGATGGCGATACCGAGTAATGTGCCGCCGGCAGAGGCAGTGGTGCCGCCAAATAAAGTGCCGGTGATCGCTCATTTCGGGGCGTATAACTTGCAGGATTCGCATCTCGGCGAGGAAATCAGCAGCATCCTCCAGGCCGATGCGACAGTACAAATGTGGCTTTTGGGCCGCGGCGGAGAAGCATTGGCAGAGGAATTGACAGCGGCGCATCCGGAGTTTCGAGATCGGCTGCTCGCCACCGGATCATTGCCGGCCGAGCAGGTTGCGCAGCGTTTGGTTGGTGCCGATGTCATTTTCCAGCCGTATCCCGACGGAGTGACGACACGCCGCAGCAGTGTGATGGCAGCGCTGCGACTGGGCCGGCCGATTGTTACCACTCGCGGGCCCCGGACAGAACCGCTGTGGCAGCAAAGCGGTGCCGTGGAACTGGTCGATGCCGGCGATATCACCGAACTGCAACGGCGCACCATCGGCCTGCTGCGCGATTCGCAGCGGCGAGCGGAACTTTCCCAGCGCGCAAGGCGGCTCTATGACGATCATTTTGATCTTCGCCACACCATTGCCGCATTGCACGAAGCGGTAGAGGCGATCCCGTGAGCACGCCCCGGCTAGCAATCCTGCCCGATTTGCTGGAAGAACATTGGCCCAGCATGGACCTATGCTGTGACATGCTCGCCGAGCAATTGCGTGCCCGTAGCGATCTCGTTGCCGAAGTCTGCCGGCCAAGCTATCGGCGTCGGCTTGCGGCCCTGCCCATGGTCGGCGGCCATCACACGATGCAAAACGCCGATCGGCTGCTGAATCGGATGCGGGTCTATCCGAAGTTCGTCCGCGCGCTTGCCGGGCAATTTGATTGCTTCCATATCGTGGATCACAGCTATGCGCACCTGATTCACCATTTGCCGAGCCAGCGCACCGGCGTGCTGTGTCATGATTTGGACACTTTCCGATGTGTTTTGGATCCTGATGCGGAGCGGCGGCCGCACTGGTTTCGATCGATGACCCGCCGCATTCTGGATGGACTTTCCAAAGCCGCGGTTATTTTCTATACGACCGAATTTGTCCGTCGCCAGCTCTTGCAATATGGGATTGCCGATGAACAAAAATTGGTGCAGGCGCCGCTTGGCGTTGCGCCGGAGTTTTTCTACGATGGATCTCCGACCACTCCGCCGGTCGAACCATTTTTACTACATGTCGGCAGCTGCATCCCGCGCAAGCGCATCGACATCCTGTTGAGCGTTTTCGCGGGTGTGGTGAAGCAACATCCCACATTGCAGTTGATTCAGGCCGGTGGGCAATTCACCGAAGAGCAGCATCAGCAGATACATCGGCTCGGCATCGCACGCTCGGTGCAGCAGCGCCGTGATTTGTCGCGCTCGGAGCTTGCATTACTTTACCGCCAGGTGTCGCTGGTGCTGCTGACCAGCGAAGCGGAAGGATTCGGCCTGCCGGCGATCGAAGCATTGGCCTGCGGAGCGATTGTGCTGGCCAGCGACATCCCCGCCTTTCGTGAGGTAGCCGGTGACGCAGTGGAATATTTGCCGCTCGATGACGTGTCCGCATGGATCGACGCGGTGCATCGGATGCTCATTGATCCCGCCCACGCCACGGCGCTGCCGCAGCGGCTGCAACAGACCCAGCGATATTCCTGGGCGGCACATGCACAGATCATTGGCCCGACTTACTTGCGGTTGGCTGCTTCAAAGAACCCCCACCCTAGCCCTCCCCCTGAGTACAGGGAGAGGGAAAATTCCGGGGGATTTACTTTGTGAAAATCGCCTACGTCAGTCCGGTTGGTGTGCTTGGCGGCGCGGAGAATTGCCTGCTTAACGTTATGGCCTCGGTGAAAAACGCGCGGCCGCAAGCCCAATTGCATCTGGTGGCTTCCAGCGATGGCCCGCTGCTGCAGCGTGCGCGCGAGCTGGGAGTCTCAGTGCATCTCGTGCCGATGCCCCAGTGTATGACGGAACTTGGCGACAGCGTCCTGCATCGCCGCGAAGGAATGGCGGCGCGGGCGAAAATGGCCTTGCGATTGATAGCCGCCCTGCCGCAAACCGCTCTTTACATTTTGAAGCTGCGCCGGGCTTTGAAAGCGATCGCGCCGGATGTGGTGCATTCCAATGGTTTGAAATCGCACCTGCTGACCGCCGTGGCGTATGGGCCGCGAACGCGTTTGTTTTGGCACTTGCATGACTTCATCGGCGCTCGGCCGGCGATGGGCCGTGCGCTGCGATGGGCATCGCCGCGAGCCGCCGGAGCCATCGCCATTTCCGCTGCGGTGGCCCGGGACGCTCAGCATGTGCTCGGTGGATTTCCCATCACGGTGGTTTACAACGCCATCGATATTTCTCACTTCACCCCCGGCGAGGGAAACGGGCCTCGATTGGATCAACTGGCCAAACTGCCCACGGCGGATGCCGGCACGCTGCGAATCGGCCTGGTGGCCACATTCGCCCGCTGGAAGGGGCACCACTTGCTGCTCGACGCCGCCGCGGAGTTTTTCCGGCGATGGCCAACCGCACCGGCACGGTTCTATGTGATCGGCGGCCCGATTTATCACACGCATGGGTCGCAGGTTTCCGAGCTTGATCTTCGGAGGCGAGCCGACCAGTTGGGTTTGAACTCGCATGTCGGCTTCATCGGTTTCCAGCGCGACACTCGATCGATCTATCGTGATCTGGATATCGTGGTTCACTCCAGCACGCAGCCGGAGCCGTTTGGCCTGACGATTGTGGAAGCAATGGCGTGTGCCAGGCCTGTGATTGTTTCGCAAGCCGGCGGCGCGGCGGAGCTCTTCACCAGCGGCGTCGATGCCCTGGGTGTGCCGCCGGCTGATGTGAAAGAGTTGGCCAAGGCGATCCACCAATTGGTCAGCGATGCCGATTTACGCTGGCAACTTTCCCAGCAAGCGGTGCAAACCGCGCAGGCACGGTTCTGTCACGAACGGTTGGGTGGGGAAATCCTTGACGTTTATTACCGACTGAAGTGAAACTGGGTAACTCATACCGAGCTTGATGCCGAGATAAACGCCGTAATTGCCGCAGAATCGTGATGTTTCTTTGACACCAGTTAAGGCGTTCGATAGGATTGCCCCCGATCGAATCGCCGCTACCAGAGTTATGCAAGGTGCGTTTGATCTCTGGCTCGAAAAAGAAAGTTGGGTAGGTCGTTTGTGGGCAGCAAGCCGTCGCGATGGCGGGGGTGGATGAGTCCAAAAGCGATAGGCGGCCGGTTCAAAGGATTTGAACCCTCCTGGTTAAGTGATTGGATTGCCCTGCCGGCCGCGTGATGTTCATTTGCGCCCGCCGAATGACCGCTTGCGGTTGGCACGTTGATCGGAGTTTTAATCTTTTTTTCGGTCGCTGCGCATCCGATGGATGCGGCAGCCGGGCCGGATATGTTTTCCAACACGATTCTTGATGGGGACATTTATGGACAACGGAAAATCAGGTCGTCTGCTTGAAGGTCATGGCCACGGCAAAGAAAGCTCCGGGCGCTTGGCGCCGCTGCAGGTGATCTGGCATCGCCGGTGGTTCGTCGTGGCCGTCATGATCGTCGTTGTCATAGGCGCCGGCGTGCTGGCCCATTTTTTGCCGAAAGTTTACACGAGCACTTGTCGGATCGTGATTGAACCGGCTGCCTCGCGGACCGGCGGCGATTTCAACATGGATTCGTATCTCAACACACAGGCGGAGCTGATCAGCGAATCCGCGGCGATTCATGCCGATGCGCTGCGCTTGCTGCAGGAACGGGGCCATGGGGATTTGGCCACGTTGACGCAAGGCTCTGATCCGTCGTCCGCCTTGGACGCGATTCAGAGTGGGTTATCTGTTGTGCCGGGCAAGAACAACGATGGCGTCTTGGCAATCTCCTTCAATGCGAGCAGCTACAAAGACGCCACTTACATTGTCAATGCCGTCGTGGACGCGTTCACCGCTTTCACATCTTCCGATAACCACAAATCCAACGGCGACAGCATCAAGAGCATCGAAGCCGACAAGGACCGCTGGGAATCGCAGATGCACGAGCAGTACACGAAGCTGGCAAACTTGAAGGGCGATGTCAGCAAGCTGCAAGCGGATCAAACCGTCGGCAACGCGCAGGTGCAGAGCCTGGCCGCCTTATCCCAGGCTGTCGCCCAGGCGCGCATCGATTCGATCAATGCCCAGTCGGCGTTTGAAGAATTCGCCAAACTGAACATCGGCGATGTGCAGAAGCTGGACACCCTGCTGAACACCGGCCAATTCAATAACATGATGGTTGTTCCCGCCCAGGACGGCGAGCAGATCAAGACCGATATGTACAACGCCAAGCAGCGTTTGGAAGATTTGAAGGAACGCTATCTGCCCAATCATCCGGCGGTGCAGGCGGCTCAGGAAAAAATGGATGATCTGATGGCGTCATATGTGCTGTTCCTGCACCAACGCTGGGTCAGCTCGGCCGACAAGCTCAAGCGGTTGGAACAGAATTACGACACCCTGCAAAAGGCCGTGGCTGACGTTTCCGCGCAGGTTACCAGAACCCTGGCGACGAAAACCGCCCAGTTGGATGAATTGGAAAAGCTGCTTGCACGCAATGAAAATCTCACCGGCCTGCTGGCGGCCCGCGTTCAGGAAATGAAATCGGACGACCATCTGGGCGCGGCGAAAATCAGCCCGTTGAAACGTCCCCAGGCCGACGACGAGGCGCGGCCGAGCAAGCCGAATCTTCCGGTCATCGTGTTTGAGGCCATGATCGTCGGATTGTTCCTTGGCATGGTGCTGGCTCTGATCGATCCGCGCATGCGGTCGGTGGAAGAAGTGGTGGCCGCGACCGATTTGCCGATCCTCGGGGTCATCCCACACATGGCCCGCCGTCTCAGCCTGCAAAGCCGTGGCCGCAAGGTGCAACTGGATCCCATGAGCGATGTGTCGGAAGCATATCGCGGCATTCGCTCGGCGGTGTTCTTTGGCCCTAAAGGCAAGACGATTCTCGTCACCAGCCCGATGCGTGGCGAAGGCAAGAGCACGATGTCGGCCAACCTCGCCATTGCCATGGCCGAAGCCGGACAGCGCGTGCTCTTGCTGGACGGCGATCTGCGCGAGCCGATGCAGCACCGGATTTTCGCCATCTCCAACGAGGCCGGCATTTCCAGCGTGGTGAGCGGCCGAAGTTCGCTGGAGCGGGCGATCGTCTCGTCCGGCATCCGAGGACTGGATTTGCTGCCGTGCGGACCGATTCCGTTCAATCCGTCGGAGACCATTAACAACCAGACTTTTGCCGATCTGCTAAACGATTTGGCCCGCCGCTACGATCATGTGGTGGTTGATAGCCCGCCGGTTATGGCGGTGACCGATGCCCGCATTCTGGCTGCGATGTGCGATCTGACGCTGCTGGTCGTCCGGGCAGAGTTCAGCAACAAGCGTGCCGCCCAGGATGCCAAAGACGGCCTGCTGGGCTTTGGCGCGAATCTGGTTGGAGTGGTCGTCAATGATGGCCCGAGGAATCGGCAGCGCTACGGATATTACGGCGGTTACGGCCGGACCCGCGGTCAAGAAGGCGGCCCAAAGAATCCAGCCGAGCGGCCCTCCACGGCCAATCCCGATTTAGCGTTCATCCCCAAACGCTAAGGGGCACTCAGAGAATCTTCGACACTCACGCCGCCTTGCGGTATGGTCGGTCGCATGTCCCGAGGCAATCGAAAGGACCGGCGTCACCGGAAAGAGGACGCCACCGTATCCCCGGCGGCGGACGCGCCTGCGGAGCCGCCTCCTCAAGGTGAAGAACCTGCACTACCGCCGCCAACCGATCCGCCATCGCTCATCACACGCGACATCGCTCCGCAGCCGGAATCACTTGAAAGCACCGCTTGGCCCGAGCACCCCTGGGCCGCCGCCGAACCGCGCGGGAGCGGCTTTCAAATTGTTCTACGCCGCTCGGTGCTCAACGCCATCCACAGCCACGGCACGGCCACCCCCGAAGTGGAAATCTGCGGCGTGCTGGTTGGCAATGTCTACCGCGACCAGGCCGGCCCTTTCCTGCTCGTGGAAGCGATGATCCGAGGCGATTTTGCCGGCAGCGCCAACGCCCAGGTGACTTTCACCGCCGAAACCTGGAGCCACATTCAAAGCGTCATGGAGGCGCAGCACCCGCAGCAGAAAATTGTCGGCTGGTATCACACGCATCCCGATTTTGGAATTTTCCTGTCCGACATGGATCTGTTCATCCACGGCAATTTCTTCAACATGCCCTGGCAGGTCGCGGTCGTTTTCGATCCGATCAACAACGAGGAGGGCGTGTTCGTTTGGCGTGACGGCAAAACCGAGCGGACACCCTTCTGCGTCGAGGAGGATGTGGAAAAAGAACTGGTGAGGGTGCCAGTTTCGACAGAAATGACGGCGGCGGCGCTGGCGGATTTTTCTCGCCGGATGCAGCAGATGGAACGACGACAAAAGCGGGTTTTGGTCGCGCTGCCATTTTTGTTCTTGTTGATGATCGCCTGGCCGTTCATTTTGTTTACTGCGATGTCGGAGCAGAGAACGCCCGGCGGTGATCGATCCTCCGTGACGATCGTTCCCGCTGCCACGACGACCGCCAGCCAGCCGGTTTTGGCCATCAATGCAACCCAGCCAACTGCGACTGTTGCCACGCAGCCAATTGCGGTGGCCGTGCATCTCCCGCCGGCGACGACCAGCCAAGTGCCCTCGACCGCTCCCGTGCCAACTCCGGTGGATAAACTTTTTACACCAAGCGTCATTCGCCCAACCCCCAGCACGGGGCCGAAAATCCTGGATAACACTCCGGATGCCGGCCCGCACTAGCCGCTGCGCCGTCCGATAATAGGGCAACCACGTTCTCATATGAGGGTGCCACAGGTCGCGGTACTCCGAGACCTGTGGAATGTGGCGACGCGGAAGACACAGGTCTGCGAATACGCCGACCTGTGGCACCCACCCCGCCGGTCCCGACAGCAATATCGGAAAATGAGAATGCGATTGCCCTGTGTCCGATAACCAGGCCGTATACTATTGGGTAGCCTGCCGCCATTGCTGGGCTATATTGAGATGGGTGTCGAATCAAACTGTCATGACGTCTAAACCCAAGATTACGCTAAGCTTGGACGATCTGCACACGCCGCAGGTCGAAGAGAAATTGCGTCAGCAATCGGCTCTGGCCACGGCCCAGGCCAACAGCCAACGGGCGGCGGTCACTCCGTCTCGCTTGCCGGTTCCCGATTCGCGCAACGTCAGCCTGTGGCGTAACACGTTTTTCAATCTCACCGTTTTCGGATTGCTCGGAGGGCTGCTTGCCTGGGGCTGCGGCGAGTTGGTGGAATATTTCAATCCTGATCTGCGTGGCAGCGCCTCAGAGCTGGAACGCCAGGAACGGATCATCCACAACGAGAATCAGGAAGGTCGCCTGAGCGATGCGCATGCGGCGGCGGATTTGCAATTACTCAATCACATCGGACAACGCAACCCATGGTTCCGGGTCGATACCGACGCCACGCTTTCCGATACCCAGCGAGCCCGGTTGCGAACCGAATTGGAAGAGCACGAGCAGCTGGGCCACGATTTTAGCGACATCAGTTTTTACAGTTTATGCGGCGTTATGATCGCCCTGGCATTGGGCATGGCGGAATCGGTCGCCTCACGCAATCTGCAAGGGGCAGCTGTCTATGGCGGTGTCGGCGCGGTGCTCGGACTCGGCGGCGGCGTCATCGTCGCCCTGCTGGCCAACCCCCTGTATCACCTGATCGGTGGCGGGCAATCGAATAACATTTCCTTCGGCTGGCAGATATTCGCTCGCGCCATCGGCTGGGGAATTCTCGGATTATTCCTCAGCGCCGCCCCCGGCGTGGTGATGCGGAACTGGCGCAAGCTCGGTCTTGGTCTAATCGGTGGTCTGATCGGTGGCTTGATCGGCGGAGCATTGTTCGATCCGATCGCCAAATACAGCGGCAATGCGGTGCTGAGCCGATTGATCGCTATCGTTTCCATCGGCGTCATTACCGGTGTCGGCACCGCACTGGTTGAGAACATCGCCAAACAGGGATGGCTCAAGGTTATCCAGGGTCTCATCGCCGGCAAACAATTCATCATTTACCGCAATCCCACGTTCATTGGTTCCTCGCCGCATTGCGAGATTTATCTGTTCAAAGACTCCAAAGTGGGTCCGCGTCATGCCGCCTTGCACATCCTTCCCGGTGGTTATGACATTGAAGATTTGGGGACCGGCTCCAAGACCATTATCAATGGCAGGCCCATCCGCCGTGCCCGTCTGCGCAGTGGCGATCAAATCCGCGTCGGCTCGACCGCCTTTACATTTCAAGAGCGGCCGAGGAAAACATAAACAGCGTGCGGGATTCTGGAACATCCGATGTATTGCGTAGCCGCTGGCCCGCAGGGCCGCGCCTTGCCGCAGGTACGAAACGCCTATGGCCACTTTAATCGTTGAAGAACCCGGGCGACGATTCGGCGGGCGGATCACGAGCCGCGTGCTCATCGGCCGCCTGCCGACCAATGGCGTCGCCCTGACCGATTCCAGCGTTTCCCGATTGCACGCCTGGATCGATCAGCGTGACGGCCAGGATTACGTCGGCGACACCGGCAGCCTCACCGGCACATGGGTCAATACCCAACCGGTCGATAAGCAAAAATATCTGCTCGACGGCGATGTCATCCGGGTCGGTCAAACGCAAATCACCTATCACCGCAGTGATGCCCTGCCCGAGGATGTGCCGGAGGTAAATCTCGCCGGAGAGCCGCCCGCGGTGAATGTGATCGACGCCGGCGTGCTGTTCGATTGCGTTTGCGGAGCGCCGATCTGGTTCAAATTCACGGCCAGCGGCCATGCACATCAGTGCCACCATTGCGGACGGACGATTCGCATTCCGGAACATTCGGGGCAAGTCGCGGAGGAAATTGCTCCGGTGCTAAAGACTCCACCGCTCGTGGCAGTCGGCCCAGTGCAATCTGCCGATGATCCGATGCTGTTGCACACGCCGGAGGGTGAGCACAGTCCGCATGTCGACGAACACGGCCTGACGGATATGCCCGATCTGTCAGCAGCGGAACTTTCAGAGTTGCCGCCGTTGGAAGAAACCCCGGAGCCGACTTCGGAATTGACGCTGGAAGAAGCGGTCAGTCCGGAAGGCGAGGTGCCCTTCCCGGGCCCTACGGTGGTGAGTGATGAGGAAGAAGCACTGGCGGTGAAGCCACCGCTGTTTGCGCCGAAGCGCCCATTCGTAGCGCCGCAAATTTGCGGCATTTGCCATAGTGCAATCGTGGCGGGCGAGACGACCACGGTTTGCCCGTCCTGCGCTCTAACGTTCCACGCCGAGTGTTGGCAGGAGAATCAGGGTTGCTCGGGGTTTGGATGTCCGCAAGTCGGGGTGCTCGCGCCGGCATCTGAACAGCCAATCGAGGAAGAAGCGGCCGTCCTCGTCGAAGATGATGCGGCAGTAATTGACCAATCTGAAGAAAGTTCCGCCGAGTTTCCCTGGGAATTTCTGTTTCTGCTATCCGCGGTGATCGGCGTATTGCTCGGGCTGCCGACTTACGGCGTTCCTCCGGCCATCGCTTTATTGGGCACGCTGATTTATCTGCTGACGATGCAAAATTCCCCTAAACGCCGGCCTGTAGTGTGGCTGGCACTGCTGATCGGAGTAATCGGCATCGGGGCAGGTTTGTATGTGTCGAAACATTGGTGGGGTGGCTGGCCACCGATCGGGCCTTGGACGAGGCACGGGAGCGGGCGATGATCGAATTCATCTGCCCGGCATGCAGCCGCAAATACACGGTGCCGGACGCCGCCGCCGGTCGCAGCGCAAAATGTCCCTGCGGCCAGCAAGTAACTGTGCCGCAGGCCATGCAGACAACCGGTACGCTGGCTCCGTCGATCGCGGCGAAAGTGCCGATGCGAACCCGCCGGCTGCTGGCCGATGCGCAGCAGATGAACAGCGCGTTTGCTAACTCGGCGCAGATTCGCATCACCCCCGCCGCCGGCGAACCGACGGAGCTTTACCGCATTGATTATCTTCTGAAAGGTTTGGCGCCGGGGCCGCGCGATGAACCCACATTGCGGGAGCAGCACACCGCCGAAATCCAATTGACCGCCGATTATCCAAGGCTCGCTCCGATGTGCCGGATGCTGACGCCGGTGTTTCACCCCAACATCGACACCTCGGCGATCTGCATCGGCGATCACTGGACCGCCGGCGAGCGGCTGGTCGATCTGGTTGTGCGTATCGGCGAGATGCTGGCATATCAGGCGTACAACATCAAAAGTCCGCTGAACGCCGAGGCCGCGATGTGGGCCGATTTGAACGCCGAGCGATTGCCGATTGATCCGCAAAATCTGCGCCCGACGGAATTCGATGCACAAGCCGGTGCGGAATAGTTTTATTTTCCGGCCAACCAACCGCCGTCGATGATGAGTTCATTGCCCGTCATAAACGCGGATTCATCGCTAGCCAGATAAAGTGCTGCGGCCGCGATTTCCTTGGGCGTGCCCATGCGATTCTGGGCCTGGGTGGATTTCATTTGCTCATACGCCTTGGCGGGATCGGGATACTCGGCAAGGCGAGCTTTCACCCACGGCGTTTCCACGCGACCGGGGCAGATGCAGTTGATGCGAACACCGCTGGTGGCGTGGTCGATGGCCATGCATTTGGTCATGCCGACGACGGCGAATTTCGTGGTGCAGTACGCAAATCGATCACGGATGCCGGTGACGCCGCCAATGCTGGCCAGGTTGACGATCGACCCACGGCCGGCGGCAAGCATCGCCGGCAAAAAAGCCTGGCACATGAACATCGTGCCGCGAACGTTGACGCCGTAAAGACGATCCAATTCCTCGGCCTTGGTGGTCAGCACCGTTCCGACCGAACCGATGCCGGCGTTGTTGACCAGCACATCGCAGCGGCCGTGGTTTTCCTTGAGCACCTGATCCGCGCATCGCTGGCAATCTTCCTCTTTGGCCACGTCCGTCACAATCGACTGGGCCTGGAAGCCGCTGCGTCGCAATTCCGCCGCCACGCGCTCGCCTTCCGCCGCATTGCGTTCGGCAACGTAAACTTTCGCTTTCGCCTCGGCCAGTGCATGGGCGATGGCTTCGCCGATACCAGAGCCGGCACCGGTGACAACAGTTATTTTCCCAGATAAGTCGAACACGAAACCCTCACTGAAGACCTTTGAACTTCCGCCGGCGCTGAAGAAATCTCTGGCGTGTCGGCGGCTTGACCAGTCGCCATTTTACCAGCTTCCGATGTAAACGCGCCTTCATGTTGGCACAGAACTCTCGCCAAACCTGCCGGAACCGCCGACCATCACGCTCATCAGGGAAAAACGGAACCAGCATCTTGGCGAGTTCAGTTGCTTCGAAATCCGGCTCCGTATCAATGCGATGCCACCATGCCGCCTGTTCATCAGAGCGGCGATCCTTGTACGCATTTTTTCGCCAGACGGCGGGAAACTTCACGGCGGTCAGTCGCCGGACATATCCGAGACGGCCGCCGGCTTTTTGCATGCGGTCCCACAGGTCGGCTTCGGGATCAACATTGACATCGATAAAGCGCTTCCAGCCGCCGACGCGGTCGATCAGCTCACGGCGATGCACCACGCCCGTCGGCGGAATCCACTGGCCAGGCTGGACATGCTCCATCTCCGATGGCTCGAACGTCGGCCAATCGTCACCGGGCGCGATAGTTTCGATGATTGAGTAGGTCAGATCGTGGCCACGATCGATATTTGCCACCGCAAGTTCCAAATGATGCGGCAGCCAAAGATCATCATGGCCGAGGTACGCAATCAATTCGCCTTTGGCTTGCCGCAATCCTTCGTTGTTGGGACCGGACTGGTGGCCCGTATTTTCCGGCAGATTGATCCAGCGGATGCGCGGGTCGGAAATGCGAGCAACTACCTCGGCGGAATCATCGGTGCAGCCGTCGCCGATCACCAGCAACTCAAAATCGCTAAATGTCTGCCGCAGGGCGCTGCCGATCGAAAACGGCAGGACCGTACTCCAGTTATACGTGGCCAGGATGATGGTGACACGCGGCATGAACGATCAGACTTTACCACCCCAGTCGGTTCTCGAATTTGTACGGGATGACATCGTTCTCCAGCGGAAGACGGAAAACATCCGGGCTGGCGTGATTGTAAAGCCGGGTGGGCATGCTAATGAACAGGGCGTCGGTAGACCCGATATTGTGGTGGGCGTGCCAGACAAACTGGGGGATCGTCATGATCGACCGCTGTTTTTCGGAACGGCAGATTTCGTTAATCAAACCATACGTCGGCGAGTTCGGCCGCTGATCGTAAAGAATGACTTTGACAGTTCCCTGGCTCAGGAAAATGCGATCGTCATGCTGGTGGTGCTGGTGCCATCCCTTCACTTTGCCGGGCCGGATCGAGAATTGGTAAACGTAGGTGAAGGGCGCAGGATGAAAACCCCAATCGGGCCGGAGAATTTCGCAAAGTTCGCCGCGGTCGTCGATTTGGGTCGTGCCGTAGCGGATCACAACGCCGTCAATCAGACGGCCGACAGGCTCGCCCTGCGGCGTGACGGTTTCGACATCCTGCTTTGGCTTCATCGGCATGGGGATTCTCCACTCTGGCGCGAAAGGAAGGCCGGCCACATGCCGCACCTTCACACCATTATCGGCAAGAATGGACAATCCTTTGCAGAATATGACGAACTCATTGAGCCCAAGCCAATTTCAAAACTTAAGAAACCGCAGAGTTGGCTTGACGACATCCGCACCTGCGGTGTTGACGCCAAAAGCGGTGGCCGCCACCATTTTGTATTCCCCTTTCACGGCCACGACGAGCAGATGGCCGTCGCGGTCAAAAGCAATCGCGCCGGCGCCGGCAATGCAGCTTGTTAATTCTGCGACATTCGACTCGCTGCTGGTCTGAGTGCTATGGAAAGTTTTGCGGCCGACATTGTTGGTAATGTTAACCGGCGTGCTCCACTTCCCATCGCCGGTGCTGATCGAGACAAAGTTATCGCCGGTATGTCGCTCTCCGGTGTCATTCATCTGCATCAGCACAGCCATCCGGCCGCCGGGGCCTTGATAGGCCTGAAAGCCGTCAATTACGCCTTTCAGGCCGACGGCCGCGCGGATCACCGTCGGCTCATCGTCGGTGCCCAGGGGATAATCGCGGATATTAGGGTGCTCGCCGCCGAGATACATGGCGATGAGATGCCGTTTCCCCTTGGCATCCACCAGCAACGTGGGAATGTCCCTGGCGGCGTGGTACGAGAGCTCCGGCAGCTTAATGGTCTGCACGGTCTTGCCGTTTTCCATCAATTCATAATCAGGCCGATGTGGGTTGACGCCATACATTGTCCCCGCCACGGAGGCGACAAAGTGCGCCGCACCCGCGGAATCGAAGTAGCCGTTGAGCGTATCCAGGTCGTCGCAAGAGGGTGACGAGCGGGCTCCCTTGTCCATTCCTCCGATGACCGGCAGGAACACCTCATGTGGTTTGCTGGAAGTCGCGCCGTCGAGATTGCATTGGAAGACCAGACCAACCCCGACGCCGGGTTGGTGCTGGCCATTGATAATGAGTTCGGGATGCCATTTGTCCGGCTGCACATTCCAAATAATCTGAACGCGACCGGCGGCATCGACCGCCCCGAAAAATGAACGAGGAGCGTCGTTGGTAGCTGTCGCCACCGGCTCATTGAAGATTTTGGCCTTGCTCCACTTTCCGCCTTCCAGTTCGCGGAACCACAGGTCAGATCTGTCGCCGGCCGGGTCAATGCTCACAGGCCAGTTTTCTCTGAGACCGGCTCGCCAGATGACATATACACGGTTCTGCGAGTCGGCCAGTACCTGACAATGGCCAACATCGATGCCGGGTCCGGGCAACTCTTCGGTGAGGTTTTTCGGTTCCGTCCAGGTTTTGCCGCCGTCCGAACTGGAACAATGGTATATGGCATGTGCGAGTGTCGTGCCGTTTATTTCATTGAACACGACGTGGACGGTTCCGTCCGGGGCGACCGCGATCGATGGGCTGCCCATCTGAAGGTCGTGTTTTGACAGTTTGACGCCGTCGATGCCGCTCCCGTCTTTAGCGGCGACGATCAATGCACCATCGGCACTTTTGGTGACGAGATTGGATTGGTCAAGCGGTTGCAAGGCAGTATTGTCCGTGGCTTGGGCAGCGACGGGACCGGCTGCGGCGGGGACAGCGGCGGTGTTGGGGGCAGCGCTTGGCGCAAGGGCACCGGTCTTGGCCGCTTCCGCTTCTGCCAGCTTCCGTTTTAATTCAGCGATCTCGGCATCTTTGTCACCGGCTGCGGGAGCCGAAACAGCCGACTGCCCGGCGGCCTTTTCCACTGGCGGATTTGGTGGCGCAGCCGCGCCGGAGACACGTCCCCAGTTCATGTACATCCCCTGCGACGAGGTTTGCCAGTAACCGATGATCCGCACCTGCTGAGTGGACACGGCCTCGAATCTTGTCGTGGTTACGCCGCTCGCCGTCTGCGGATCAATGGCCCTGTAGGTATAGCCGCCTTGAGTGAGATTGTCGGTGACGAGTTTCTGGTACGCAGCGACGGATTGCGGTGTGACCGCACCACGCCAGAAAATGACTTCCACATCCGAAATCTTGGCGGCTGGATCGGACAGTTTGGCGCCTTGATCGAGATAATCGGTGACGGTGGAGATCGCTATCGGCCGCAGGTCGCGTTCGGGGGTTGCGCCGAATGAAGTACCGGTAAGTTTCGACACGGATGCCGCCTCGGTATCCGCCGCCCCCGCCGGCAGCGCCGAAATTGAGATGGCCATCACGACTGCCACGAGGACAAAGCGGCTGCCAATATTCATTGAAACTTTCACGTAAGGTGGAAATGGTGCGAGGAACGCTACCGAAGGGTAGCAGGATTCGGCGTAGCGTCGAGGGAGAAATCACAGAATGATGCCGCCGACCCCCGGCCCCTTTATCTCGCTTTAAGGGTAAGGGGCCAATTTCGGCTCATCACCGGGCATTTCCAGGGCGCCGATCAATTCCGAAACGCTAGAAATCTTTATTTTCGCCAGATATTCCCCAAGCCCCTGACAAACATGCTGCGGCGTCGCGGGATCGACAAATAGTGCCGTGCCAATGGCCACCGCCGTGGAACCAGCGAGCAAAAACTCAACCGCATCCTGCCAGGTTTGAATGCCGCCCATACCGATGATCGGCACGCCCGCCGATTTGGCGACCGTGCGATAGACTCTGCTAATCAGGTGCAAGGCGATCGGCTTAATTGCCGGCCCGGACAAACCGCCGGTGGCATTGGCCAGGCGAGGCTTTTTTTTCCAGATGTCGATCGACATGGCGGTAAACGTGTTCACCATCGAGAGCATGTCCGCTCCACCATCGATGGTCGCCGCCGCGGTTTGCGTGATGTCCTGCACGTTGGGCGACAGCTTCACGATCAGCGGTTTGTGGGGCATCGCACGTTTCACTTCGGCCGTCAGCGCCTTCAACTTCGCTGGGTGAGTGCCGAAGGTTAGCCCATCGGAAACATTCGGACAGGAGACATTTAATTCCACGGCCACGATACAGTCGAGTGTGTCCATTGCACCGCAGGTTTCGACGTAATCTTCCGTTGAATGCCCGGCCACATTGACGATCACCGGGCAAGGCATTTTTTTGATCAGCGGAACTTTTTCCGCGAGGAATCGATCCAGTCCGACATTCGCCAGGCCGATGGCGTTAAGCATGCCGCTGCGAGTTTCGACGATGCGGGCCGGTTCGTTACCGGCGCGTTCTTCACGTGTAATCGATTTGGTGACGAAAGCACCCAGCTGGGCGAAGTCGAGAAGGTTGGCGTATTCAAAAGCGTAGCCGCAGGTTCCCGAGCAAGTGAGCGTCGGATTGAGGAGCTTTAGCCCGGCAAGATTGACGGAAAGATCGGGGTCGGCCATCGACGGCGTTTGTACGGTTAACGAGGAACGGCCGCAAGAAGAGCCGCGCACGAAGTAAGCGGCTGATTAAATCCACGTGTGGCAAAACGGGCCGTGGACGCCGTGGCCCAGCATGTAGTCAAATCGATTCGACGGACATGCCCTCGTGCCAAGGCTTGCCGTTTTGGAAATCGGTTAGTGACATGGGCCGTTTGCCTTCGGGCTGCAATTCGAGGATTTCCACGGCTCCATCGGTGGCGGCGATCATTCCATTGCGACAAATCTGCCCCGGTTTCAAATTTGAGATTTCAGATGCCCTGGCGCGAAGCAGCGTCAGGCGGCCCACTTCCTTTGCGTCCGTATCCAACAACCGAACCCGACAACCCGGCCAGGGTGAGAGCCCCCGAATCAAACAGACGATTTGTTTCGCACCACGATTCCAATCAATCCGTGCCGTTTCACGAGATAATTTGGGCGCGGTCGTCGCCTGTGATTCATCTTGCGGGGATTCAACCGCTCGGCCGATCGCCAAATCATCCAGCACCCGCTCCATGAGCTGGGCCCCATCGATAGCTAAGCGGCCGTACAGGTCCTCGGCGGTTTGGATTTCCCCGATTTGCAGATGAGATTGTCCCAGCACTGCGCCTGCATCCATGCGGTCGGCTAAGCGGATGACGGAATTTCCGGTTTCGGTTTCGCCGCGGATGATCGCCCAATTGATCGGAGCGGCTCCTCGATATTTCGGCAGCAGCGATGCGTGCAGATTCACGCTTCCCAGCCGAAAATGATTCGCCATCGCCTGGCTGATCTTCTGTCCGAACGCGATCACCACCAGCACATCCGCCTCCGGCAACGCCTCGGAATTAAGACGATCCGTGCGAATCAGCGGCAGATTCTGTTTGATCGCAAACTCAGCAACAGGTGTCGGTGTCAAGGTCTTGCCTCGGCCAGCGGACCGGTTGGGCTGCGTGTACACTTGCACGACCTCGTGTCCGGCTTGCCGCAAAGCTTCCAATGTCGGCAAACCAAACGCTCCGCTGCCAGCAAAGAGAATTCGCAAACAAGGCCTCAACTGACTTTGGTCTTTTGTTTCTTCGGATTGGCCGCCGCGTATTTTTCTTCCAGCTCCTTAAGAATCCGCCGATTGGCCAACTTGGCGACCGGACCCATGTGATTGGTCAGCATAACGCCGTTGAGATGATCGAATTCATGCTGCCAGATGCGGGCGACGTAACCGCTGGCGGTTTCGGCAATCGGCTTGCCGGTTAAATCCTTGGCTTCCATCCGCAGAGACTTGGAGCGAAACACATTGATCTTGATTTCGGGAAGGCTCAAACATCCCTCCTCATCCTCTTCCTGCCCTTCGGCATCGAACAAAGCCGGATTCACGTACACCCGATCATCCTCCGGCTTGCCGGTGGGGTTCATGATAAACAGCCGCAGATTCTTTCCGACTTGTGGAGCGGCCAGCCCAACGCCACGGGCTTCGCGCATCATCTCGAACATGCGCTTCGCCAGGGCCTCCAGTGACGCATCAAACGTTTCGACGGCCGCGCTGACCTTCTTCAATCGCGGGTCCGGCCACAGGATGATTTTCAAATCTTCGTGCATAGGCTAAGCTGTTGACCATTAGAAGCGTAGATCATTTAATTGACACCTTCAATACGCAGCGTTTACATTCCGGCGGCGAACCGGCATTGTTACCGTCGTCGCACGGCCCCAAGCCCCCTTCGCATTGGGTGCGAGGCCTTTGTCTATTTAACTGCGCCTAGGATTGGTTGTGGCTGAATACGCGGATACACCCGAGGAAATGCGCAAAAAGGCCCAGTCCTTTTTTGCGCAAGCCAAAGCCAAGGGCGAGGGTGGGCAATACGATTACGCCATCGAAATGTACCTGGGAGGTTTGGCCCTGGACCCCGAAGCCCACGAAGCCCACGTGGAACTGCGCGAGGTTTCCATGCGGCGAAAGGCCAACGGCGGCAAGTCACTGGGCATGTTTGAAAAGCTCAAGGGCAAGGCCACTAAGGATCCGAAAACCGCCATGCTGGCCTATGAGCGCGTTCTCGCCCACGACCCCGGCGACACCGATGCAATGGTTGGTGTCCTGACCCAGGGCAACAAAGGCGGCTTTTGGGATACCGTACTCTGGATGGGACCGATCCTGCTGCGGGCGAATCTCGAGAGCGCCAAGCCGGACATCAAAAAATTCCTGGTTCTCAAAGATGTATACCGTGACCTGAAGAAGTACGACTTGGCGGTCGAGGCGTGTCATTTCGCCGCAAGGATGAAACCCGAGGATTTGGAACTCTCGGGCGAGCTTAAAAATCTGAGCGCCATGGAGACGATGCACAAGGGCAATTACGCCGACAGCCAAGGCTTCCGCGGCAGCATGGCTAACCGGGACGAGCAAGACAAGCTGCTGGGTGCCGAGCGCGATGTCAAATCGCAAACGTTTCTCGACAAACGGATCGCCGAGGCCGAGGCACAATACAAAGCCGACCCGAATGAGCCGGGCAAGTTAAGCAGACTCGTGGAAGCATTGGTAGGCACCGAGCAAATGGAGCACGAGAATCGGGCCATCGAGCTGCTGCAGGAATGGTACGAGAGAACCAAGCAGTATCGATTCCGCAAAAACATCGGCGTGATCAACATGAAAATCTGGAACCGCATGAGGCGGGCCAGAGAAGAAGAAGCGAAGCTCAAGCCTAACGATGCCAAGGTGCAAGAGGATTACAAAAATTTCCTTAAGGACAAATGGGAATTTGAGCTTGGTGAATATGCACAGTGGGCGGAGAATTATCCGACCGACATGTCGATCCGTTTTGAATGGGCCAAGCGGCTCTTTGAGCTTGGGCGCTATAACGAAGCGATCCCGGCATTGCAGCAGTCCGCCAACGATCCCAAAAATCGCTCCGAATCCGCGATTTTATTAGGCCGTGCTTTCTATGAGGCCGGCTACTTTGACGAGGCATCGCAGGTGCTGGAAACCGGCATCAATGAATACACCAATCGCAACGACGAAAAATCCAAGCAACTGTTTTACTGGCGTGGCCGTGCCCTGGAAGAAATGAACGAAATCGAAGCCGCCCTGAAGCACTACAGCCAAGTCGCCCAGTGGCAGTTCGGCTACGAAGACGTCAACCAGCGCGTGAAAAAACTCCGCGAAGACCGCAACAAAAGGTGAACGCCTCTCGGCCAGTGTTCTGATCTCACGCAGAGGCGCAAAGACGCAAAGATTAATGGGGAGCCGGTCCTGCCGCGACATTATTTCTCCGCGACTTTGCGCCTCTGCGTGAGACTCTATTCCTTCCGCCCCCGATTCCAATTTTCAATCTGCCGGAAAAAAATCCCCATCGCCCAATCGACCACACTTGGAAACAGCGCGCAAAACGCCAACCCGAAACGCGCCAAATCAAACGGCCACACTTCCACCGTCGGATGAATCATCGCCCGCACCATGCGCCTGGCCACCTGCGCCGGTGTCTGCACAAACTTTTTCCGCGAGTCCGGCGGCAACTGGTCTGTCCCACTCCGCTGCTCGGCCACATTGAAAAAATCCGTCGACGTGCCGATCGGATGCACGCTGGTGACAGCGATTTTCTGATCGTGCAATTCCACGCGCAGCGCTTCGGAAAAACCAAGCTGCGCGAATTTGGTGGCGGCATAACAGCCGAAATACGGCAATCCCCGCCGCGCCGCCGACGAGGTGACGATCATAATTTGCCCCCGCCAACCGTCGGCCACGTTTTGCTTTTTCATTGCCGCCACCGCCGGCCGCACGCAATCCACCGTGCCGAACACATTGGTGGCGAACATGTCGCGCATCTCCTGGCTGCTGGTCTGGGCCACCGTCCGCACCATTCCATAGCCGGCGTTGCAAACCAGCGTGTCGATGCGGCCAAAATGCTCGATCGCCTTGGCAATGAGCTGTTCGCACTGCTCCGGAATCGCCACATCACATGCGACAGGCAAATGCCGGCCACCCAGTTTCGCATTCACTTCTTCAAGTTTGCCCAGCCGCCGCGCCGCCAGCACCAGCCGTGCCCCTTTCGCACTCAATTGCTCCGCCAACGCCAATCCGATCCCGCTGCTCGCTCCGGTGATGATGACAACCATTTGATCAATATGACGAGCCATGCGGTCCACCATACCGGCGTAGCCAACCAAACCGCAATCCCGACTATAATTCTCGAAGATGTTTACCGGCATCATCGAACTTACGGTTCCCGTTCTCGGCGTCGCTGACGGCCCAGGCTTTCGGCGGTTGACTCTCGCCGCCGGTTGGCCCGATCTGAAAGGCGGGGAAAGCATCGCCATCAACGGCGTCTGCCTCACCGTCGCGGAAATCGGCCAACGCGAACTCGGTTTCGACGTGATCCAGGAAACGCTTCGCCGCACCAATTTAGGATTGCTCAAAGCCGGTGATCGTGTGCATGTTGAACGATCCCTGCGCATCGGCGATCGACTCGATGGTCATTTCGTGCAGGGGCATGTCGACGGCGTGGCAACGCTAACCAAACGCATCGCCAACGAAAAGGAAACCCGCCTGATTCTGGAAGCGACTTCGGAGCTCGCCCCGTATTTAATTCCCAAGGGCTCCGTCGCCCTGGATGGGGTAAGCCTCACCATCGCCGCTGTGGACGGGCAACATTTTGAAGTCGCCTTGATTCCCACGACACTGCAACGCACCGTGCTCGGCCAGCGTGAACCGGGTTGGCCGATCAACCTCGAAACCGATATCCTGAGCAAGACGGTGATTAACTGGCTCCGCCAGCAAGGACGCTGACGAGGTGAATGAATGGAATCCATGACGTACTACCGCCCCACCATCGCAATCACCATGGGAGAACCCGCCGGCATCGGCCCGGAGGTGATCGTCAAGGCCCTGTCCGATCCGACGCTGCGGCACCGTGCCCATTACATCATCTACGGCATGAATGAGCTGCTCGCTTATGCCGCCGACTTGGCAGAGTTTGATGTTTTCTGGTGGCGCGACCAATACAACGGCCGCCAGCACAGTTATCCGCACGATGTCGTCGTCGTGGATTACGATCAGTATTCCATGCTCGGCAATGCGATTAAAAGTCCGAGCAAAATGGGGGGCGAAGCGTCGATGCGATTCTGCACCGATGCGATCAACGCCGCCAAGCAGCGGATTGTCGATGCGGTGGTGACTGCTCCGATCGCCAAAGAAAGTTGGAAACTCGCCGGGTTTCATTATCCGGGGCACACGGAATTATTCGCCGAGCGCACCGGGACCCGCCGTTATGCGATGATGTTCGCCGGTGGTCCGCTGAAAGTGGTGCTGGCCACGGTGCATGTCCCGCTCATGGGATTGTGGGGCCGATTGAATATCGGGGCTGTTTTCCAGCCGATCGAGTTGATTCACGAAGCACTGGTGAATCTGTTCGACATCCCCAAGCCACGCATCGCCGTTTGCGGCGTCAATCCGCACGCCGGTGAGAACGGCCAATTCGGCGACGATGAAGAACGCATCATCTCCCCCGCCATCCTCATGGCCCGCGAACAGGGCATCGACGCCACCGGCCCGTATCCCGGCGACACGGTTTTTCTCCAGGCCAAGGAAGGCAAATTCGACGCCGTCGTCGCCATGTATCACGATCAGGGTTTGATCCCTGTGAAACTATTGGCGTTCGATCAAGCGGTGAACCTAACCATCGGCCTGCCGATCATCCGCACCAGCCCCGATCACGGCACCGCCTTCGATATCGTCGGCCGCAACCGCGCCAACCCCGGCTCCATGCGCGCGGCTATAGAAATGGCGATCAACCTGGCCATCCGCCGCCACGAAAAAGAACAAGCCGACGCCGCCCTGCGCCGGTCCGAGCCATGAATTTTTTTTGTTTAGCCGCGAGCTTGCTCGCGGCGGGTTCCAGAGCGTCGTCAACGGCCCGCAAGCGGGCCGGCTAACCAAATCACTTTACAGAAACCATCGCAAAATCCCGCCCCCGTTCCAGCGCCTCCCCCAACTTCGACGGATCCTTCCCCCCCGCCTGCGCCATCTGCGGCCGACCACCCCCACCGCCACCCGCAACCTTCGCCGCTTCGCGCACCCAATCACCGGCTTTGAGACCCTTGGCAATCAAATCATCACTCACCGCCGCGACGAAATTCACTTTCTCGCCATCAATCGCGCCCAGCAGAATGCCGTAGCTGCTGATTTTCTTTTTCAGCGCATCCATCGCCAAGCGGAGTTGATCTTCGCCTGCTCCGGGAATTTCGCCGACTACCAATTTGCCGCCGCCGATTTCCTCCGCCGCTTCGAGCAATTTCATCACCGCCGCCACGGCATTCGCGCCGTCACCCTGCGACTTGCCAGATTTTTCCAATGCCTTGGCCCGTTTCTGCAACGCCGCCAATGCCTGCTGCGCTTTTCGTTTGGCATGCAACGGCAACGTCGCAGCGGCCAAAGTCGCATTCAGCGATGCGATAATCGACGGCAATTTCGCGTCATCCGCTTTTTCCGCGACAGCGATGGCCTTTTCCAAATCTTGAGCTGCTGCCGCCGCTTGCTGGGCTGCCGTCCCCGTGACGCCGACGATTCTCCGCACGCCTTTGCTGACCGATTCCTCAGCGATGATGGCGAAATGTTCAGCGTCACTGGAATTCTTCAAATGGGTTCCGCCGCAGAATTCGATGGAGTATTGCCGCCACTTGGCGTTGGTCGGATCGGCCAGCAAATCTTTCACCGGTGCCCCGATCGACACCACCCGCACCAGCGGCGGATATTTCTCGCCGAACACCGCGCGCAGGCCATTTATTTTTAATGCCTGTTCCTGCGGCGCTTCCTCGGCGTACACCGGCATCTTCTTGGCGATCGACTGGCCCACCAGCGATTCCACTTTCTGCAATTGCTCATCCGTCAGTGATTGGCCATGCGAAAAATCGAAGCGAAGCTTCTCGCCGTCGACCAGTGAACCCTTTTGCTGCACGCCTTCGCCGAGGACTTCTCGCAATGCCCAGTTGGCCAGGTGGTTAGCCGTATGATTCTTCTGAGTTGCGATCCGCCGCTCATTATGTGTCAATATCGCTGCCGCTCCGACCTTAGCGCTGCCAGCAATCAGTCGCCCAATGTGCAGCACATATCCGCCGACCGCGCGAGTAGTTTCAAGTTGGAAAGCGGCGCTCCCCCGAATTGCAATCTGCCCACCATCACCAACTTGGCCGCCCATTTCGGCATAAAAATTCGTGCGGTCAAAAATCAGCGCCAGCTCTTCATCTTCATACGCATCGGCCGGTGAAAGTCCCAAATCGGTGCCGTCCCATATAGCCATCAATTTTGCTTCGATCAAATCTTCCGAGTATTTGGCTTGGTCGTCAGTTGGCCTCACTCCCTCATCGGCCAATTGAGCCAACACTGCCGGCGGAAGATCAGCGAGTTTTTTCGAGCCAGTATCCTTGCCGCCTGCCCGGGCAATTTCTTTCGCCTGCTCCATCAATTTCTCGTAGCCTGCGATATCAACGGTCATGCCGCGCTCTTCGGCCATGATACGGGTTAGATCGATGGGGAAGCCGTAGGTGTCGTGGAGTTTGAAAGCATTGACCGCTGAAATCATTGGCACCGTTGACGAATGCTGTGGATTGCTGGGGCCACCTGGCTGATCATATGGCGCTTGAAAAAGTGGGCGCTGTATTGGATTGCCGAATTGCTGGACACCGCGCAATATATTCATTGCGTTCTGAGCAGCTTCTTCAAAGAGCAAAATTCCTCGGTCTAGTGTACGGCCAAAACTAAGCTCCTCATCCTTAATCAACTCAGCCACATACCCCAGATTCTTCTTCATCTCTGGAAACGCCCCGCTCATCGATTCCACGACCACCGGCACCAATTTGTGCATGAACGGCTCATTCAATCCGAGATGTTGGCGGCCAAAGCGCACGGCCCGTCGCAGAATTCGCCGCAGCACATAACCACGGCCTTCGTTGCTGGGGACGGCTCCGTCGGTGATAGCGAAGGTTAAGCAGCGGGCATGATCGGCCACGACACGGAAGGCGATGTCATGCCGCAACTGTGGATTGGCGGCTTCGGCCACCGGGTCGGCGGCGTTGGTGGCGGGGAACAGGCCGGTATATTTCAAATTTGAAATTTGGGATATTTTCTCAAACAGCAGCGACCACAAATCGGTGGCGAAATTGTCATCCTTGCCCTGCAGAATCTGGCAGATGCGCTCCAGGCCCAAGCCGGTATCGACATGCTGGGCCGGCAGCGGCGTGAGTTTGCCGGCGGCGTCGCGGTTGTACTGGATGAAAACCAGGTTCCAGAATTCCATCACGCGCGGATCGTCGATGCGGAGATTGGGCGGCGTCGCCCGCTCGGCTTCGGGGCGGCGATCGAGATAAATCTCGGTGCATGGGCCGCACGGGCCGGTGTCGCCCATTTCCCAGAAATTGTCCTTGCCGAGATAGTGAATGTGATTGTCGGGAATGCCGCAGATTTTTTTCCAGAAATCAGCCGCCTCGGTGTCGCGCGGAATGCCGGCGGCTTCGTTGCCCTCATAGCAGGTGACATGCAGCTGCCTGGGGTCGAGCTTCCAGATTTTGGTGAGCAGCTCCCACGCCATTTCGATCGCGCCGGCTTTGAAATAATCGCCGAACGACCAGTTGCCGAGCATTTCAAAAAAAGTGTGATGGCGGCGAGAGCGGCCGACATCGTCCAGGTCATTGTGCTTGCCGCCGGCGCGGATGCACTTTTGCGTGTTGGCGACCCGGCTCCAAGAAGCTTTGGCTTGCCCCAGAAAATACAGCTTGAACTGATTCATCCCCGCATTGGTGAACAACAGTGTCGGATCATCGTGCGGCACCACTGGCGAGCTGGGGACGAACACATGCCCATGCTTCTGCACGAAAAAATCGATGAATTGCTGGCGAATTTCACTGGAGGTCATCATTAGCGTTTTCCGTCGAAAGGGGCGGATTATCGCGGAGTGACGATGGATTGCAAAACGACCGTTGGTGCCAACGGCGGAATGGCGCAAGTGGGTGCCACAGGTCGGCGTACCCGCAGACCTGTGTTTTTTCGCGCGGGTATGAAGCACAGGTCTCGGAGTACCGCGACCTGTGGCACCCAGGATCCGACGGTGAGTCAACGGGCCTAAAATGAAAGCATGTCCGCCACGCTGCTTGAATTCGCATTGACCAACGATGCCTTGGCGGCAACGGGCAGCAAACTCAAAAAGCAATCTCTGCTGGCGGCGTATTTTCGTAAATTGTCGGATGAGGATTTGGCTCGGGCGGTGCGGTTCGCCGCGGGAAGAGCCTTTGCGGCGACGGATAAACGAGTGCTGAATGTCGGCGGAAGAACATTGTTCGATGTGCTGCCGGGATTGATGAATATCGACGCGGTGCATTTTCATGGCCTGGCTGTGAAAAATGGAGAAATCGGCGACGCATTGTCGCAAGCGTGGCCAGCGCGGGAGATGGAAGCGACATTGCTCCTGGCGGATCTGGTGGTGGCGTTCGAGGACATCGCCGCGACGGGCAATGGCCAGCGGAAGCGGGAAATTCTGGAGCGCCTTTTTTATAACTGTGCTCATCCCCGTGAAGCGGCGTATCTTGCCAAGATTATTTCCGGCGATCTGCGGACCGGCGTGCAGGAGGGAGTGTTGCAAGCGGGTGTGGCGGAGGCATTCAACCGCACGCTGGCGGAGATTCAGCGGGGTGTGCTGCTGCTGGGGAATTTGGATGAGGTGGCGGTGCTCGCCAAGCACGGTCGGCTCGGAGAGGCGAAGTTTCGGTTGTTTCATCCGATCCAGTTCATGTTGGCGACGCCCCAGGAAACGGCGGCCGATGCGGAAGCGAAAATGGCGGGTCGATCGTTCATCGTGGAAGACAAGCTGGATGGGATTCGGGCGCAGATTCACAAGGCGGGAGATCGGGTGGCGATTTTTACCCGCACTATGGATCGCACGGATGAATCCTTTCCCGAAGTGATCGAAGCGATGCGCGGGATTGACGGCGATTTTCTGCTAGATGGGGAAATCGTGCCGTGGCGGGATGGAGCGGTGCTGCCGTTTGCGCACATTCAAAAGAGGCTCGGCCGCAAGGTGGTAACGGCGAAAGTGCGGCGGGAAAATCCGGTGGCGTTTTTGGCGTTTGATCTGCTTTATCGGGAGGGGCGATTGCTCATGGATGAATCGTTGGCCAAGCGGCGGGAGATTTTGCAGTCCATGGAGAAAGTGGTCCGGTTGCCGGGGATCGAAGTGCAAAGCGCGGCCCAGGTGGAGCAGGCATTTGCGGATGCCAGGCAGCGGCGGAACGAGGGAATTGTTCTGAAGGATTTGCAGTCGCCCTATTCGCCGGGACGACGCGGGCAGATGTGGCTGAAGATCAAGACGCATTTGCCGACCTTTGATTGTGTGGTGACAGCCGCGGAGTACGGGCATGGTAAACGCAAAGCGGTGCTAAGCGATTACACGTTTGCGGTGTGGGATGCGGATCCCCGGGACGGCGGGAAATTGCTCAATATCGGCAAGGCGTATAGCGGTGTAACGGATGAGGAGATCGCGCAGTTGACGGAGCTTTTTCTGGGGATTTCCACGGAGCGGCGGGGGCGAGTGCATCTGGTACCGCCGCGGGTGGTGCTGGAAATTGCGTGCGATCAGATTCAGCGAAGTAACCGGCACGCCAGCGGCTATGCGATGCGTTTTCCGCGGATCAAGCGAATACGATGGGATAAAAAGCCTGAGGATGCGGATTGGCTCAGCCGGGTGGCGGAGCTTTATCAGAGTGAAAGTAATTTCGGACGCAAATTACCTGATGCGGTCGTGCCTCCGGAGCCATCTTTGTTTGATTGAGAATGTTTGAGCTTTTCGTGCTCATCCGCGCCAGGTTTTGGTGACGATGCTGTTTTGCATTTCGACGAAGACGGTTCCATCGGCGATTTTTGTATCGCCGCCGGCGTAAAGCAGAAAGACAAATCCGCCGCTTTCTTTCGTTTCTTTGTAGGAATATTTCCAGAGCTCGTGGCCCGGCTCGAGCACGATTTTGGTGGTCGGCTCGCCCAGCGTGGCGACGATCCAGGCTTTGGTGGTCTTGCCGGTTTCGATGTTGCTCAGCGTGGACTGCGAGACGTAATTCCCCTCACGGCGGGTCGTGGAACCTCCGCCGACGAGACAGCCGGTGGTTAGCATCGACAAAGTGATGGTGCCGATACATAGGCTTTTGCGAATGGACATGGTCTTGCTCCCTTGTGTTGCCTATCCGGACACAACCAGGAGAGGGGAGGATAGGGGAAGATTGTATAATTGATAAGAATGGAGTCGGGGATTTTGCTGGGGCAAACGTTGTATCTAAGGAAATGGGGCCAACGTTCCTTGGAATCCGCAGTCGCGAACAAGTTCGCGGCTACACGAAATGGAAGCGAGTCTTGATCCCGTCTTCATAATGCGGGAGAATCGGCTCCTTTCGCTATCCGTGGCGGGGAGCGATGTCCGATAATCATTCGTAGGCTTCGGCTGCAATGGACACGGCCGCGGCTTTCCGGGTCGTTCTTGGAGGTTTCTACCAATGGCTGGAAGTGCCAAAATTCCGCTGTCGCGCGTGCATCACAGCGAGGTGATCGATCGCCGCATTCTCGAAGTGGTTAAGGGTGGCAATTACATCCTTGGGCCCGAGTGCAAGGAATTCGAGAAAGAGCTGGCGGCTTATTTCGGTGTGCCACACGTGGTGTTGAGTTCGTCCTGGACGGCGGCGGTGCATCTGCTGCATATCGCTCAGGGGCTCAAGCCGGGGGATGAAATCCTGGTGCCCTCGCTGACGGCGTTTCCGAGCATCGAGCCGATGATTCACGTCGGAGCCAAGCCAGTATTTTGCGATATCGATGACACGTACACAATCTGCCCCAAGGATGCGGCCAAGCGGATCACCAAGCGGACAGTCGGCATCCTGCCGGTGCATTTGTACGGCCGGCCTGTGAACATGGATGCGATGCTGAAACTGGCCGCGGAACACAAGCTTTGGATTATCGAGGATTGCGCCCAGAGCCACGGGGCGAAATGGCAGGGACAGCGGCTGGGCAGCTTTACCGAGCATTCGGCGTTCAGCTTTTATCCGTCGAAAAATCTGACGGTGTATGGCGACGGCGGCGCGATCGCCACGAAAGACCCGGAGATTGCCCGCAAGGTGACGATGCTGCGGAACCATGGCCGCAAGGATAAATATCTGCACGAAAAAGTCGGCTTTAACCTGCGATTCAACGAAATCCAGGCGGCGGTCGGTCGGGAACAATTGAAGGTGCTGGATGGATTAAATGCCAACCGTCGCCGAGCGGCCCAGTGGTATCGGCGGGAACTGGCGGATGTGAAGCAGATTGTTCTGCCACCCGGTGACGAATCCGGTGTTACCGAAAGCGTGTATCACATGTTCGTGATCCGGCTGGAGAATCACGATCTGCGGGAAAGTCTGGCTCGGCGATTGCGGGAAAGCGGTATCGAAACGGGGGTGCATTATCCGGTGTCCAATCATTTGCAGCCGGCGATCGAGGAAGTTTTTGGTAAACAACCGTCGCTGCCAAAAACGGAGGATTACGTGAAGCGGATTTTGAGCCTGCCGATGTTCCCGGATTTGGCTGAGGAGCAAGCCAAGACCGTGGCGGCGGGGATAAAGAGTTTTTTCAGTCGGTAAGGCGATCAGTTTTTATGTCGATGACTTTGGACTTGACGAGCAACCCAACCGAAGCGGCTCCGAAACATCGGAGTGCCAAGCGTGTGGTAGTGCTGCTGGCGGTGTTGGCGGTGGCGTTCACGGTGGCATATTATTCACCGGTGCGGTCTTGGCTGAAAGATGCGGGCCAGGTGCAGCATGCGGTGAAGTCGCTGGGTTTGTGGATTTATCCCGTGGGAATTATCGCCACAGCTTTGCTGGTGGCATGTGGCGTGCCACGATTATTGCTGTGCGGTGTCGGTGGCATGACGCTTGGATTCTGGAGCGGATTGCTGCTGGCCGAGTGCGGAACCGTGCTGGGATATTATTGCGTCTTTCTGTTCATCCGCTGGGGTGGACGGGAATGGGCACTGCACAAATTTCCTAAGCTGCAGAAGTGGGCCGATGGCGTGAAGGGCCAGGGACTTTTGGGCGTCATCCTGCTGCGGCAGGTTCCGATTCATGGAACGCTGATTAACCTGGGTCTTGGGATTTCCCGAGTCAAGCATTGGCATTTTGTGCTGGGCACGGCGATCGGGGCGATTCCCGAATCGATTCCGGCGACGCTGGTCGGCACGGGGCTGGGCAAAGGCTCGGCGAAGATGCTAGGCATTTACCTGGCGGCGGCGGTGGTGGCATTTGCCCTGATCTGGCTCGGATGTGCCTGGGGAATGCGGGCCATGCGCCGGAATCGGCAGACAGCGGAACTTTTGGCACGCCAGGAAAATTTATAGGTGACTTCAGATGAGAGAACACGGGCAGGATGCCTGTGCGGTGATTTTTTCAGGAGGGCGTCATGGCCGACGCCATTATGCTTTATAAAACAACCATGCAACCAACGCTAAGCATTTGCGTTCCCGTTTTTAACGAGCGGGAGAACCTTCCATTGCTGCACGAGGCGATCGCCAAAGTGGTCGATGCGCACCGGATTGCCACGGAAATCCTGCTGGTCGACGACGGCAGTACCGACGGCTCGTGGGAAGCCATCGAGCAATTGGTAAAGCTGGATGCCCGGGTGCGCGGCTTGAAGTTCAAATCCAACTGCGGCGAAACCGCGGCCAGCGATGCGGGATTGCGGGCGGCGCGGGGCCGGTATGTCATGACGATGGACGCCGATCTGCAGAATGATCCGAAAGATATTCCAGCGTTTATTCAGGCGATCGAGCAGCGGCAAGTGGATTGCGTGTGCGGCACACGGGTGGCCAATCGTGGCAAGGGGGATAATTTCCTGAAAGTGATTTCCAGCCGCACGGCAAATTGGGTTCGCAATAAGTTATCCGATGAGCAGATTTCCGATGCCGGCTGCACCTATCGGCTTTTCAAGCGGGAATGCGTCGGCCGCATCAAATTGTATCGTGGCCTGCACCGTTTCATTCCGACGCTGCTGAAGATGGAAGGATACACGGTCACGGAGATTCCGGTCACCAACAACCCGCGCATTCACGGCGAAAGCAAGTACGGCGTGTGGAACCGTTTATTCAAGAGCTTCCGCGATTTGCTGGCGATACGGTGGATGAAGAGCCGGCTGCTGGCGTACGAAATCGATGTTGATCTTGATCGCGGCGCGGAATTGAGCGAACCGATGCAGGAAATGAAAACCGGCGCCGCCTGATCTTATTCGCGCAATGTGACACTGAAAACGGAAACAGGGACTTGCCGGTCGCAAGTCCCTGTTTCTTTTCATTCATGGAGGACCAATCAAGCCTGCAATCGGCGACGGCGACGCACCAGCAAGGTGCTGGCACCCATCACAATCAATCCAATCGAAGCCGGCTCGGGAAGCGTGCCGACTTGCACGTTATCTATGCCCAGAACGTCGTTGGCAAAACCATCTTGCCATACGGTGGTCCAATCGCCGTAGTTGGTTCCGTCGAGATCGGCAAATGGCAGCGATGAAGTCTGGTCCAAGGGGCTGCCGACGACGTTGCCCGAGGAATCGAGTACGGACATTTCATTGCTGACAAAACCGCCGTTGTTCTGGAAGGTGGTTTTGAAGGTGTACCATCCGGATTGGGTGATGGTGGTTGAGCCGGTACCATTGAGGCCAACCATCAGCACGCCGATGGTTCCATCCCCGGTGTCGGTGATGCGGAAGTTCGTTTCATCGAGATAACCCGGATCGTTGTGAGGCGTGGTGTCGATCCAGAATCCGATGTAATTGTTGTTCGGCCCGGCAGCAGCCCAGGCGGTGTTGATGTAATAGGCGGTTGATTCGTAGAAGGCATTTGATGCAACGCCTGGGCCATTGGGGTTACCCGATCCGTCGAAGGTGCCGCCGTTGCGCTGGTAGCCGTAATCGGTGGCAACTGATTGGCCGTAGCCGGGTAGGTAGGCGTCATCAGTATTGGTGATCTCGGCATAGTGCGTGCCGGAGGGGGCGGTCAGGCCAAGTGTGCCGCCGCCGTTGGGTACAATGGTGATACCCACACCTTGATTGCCGGTCGTGCTATCGTAGAAATCGGCGGTGCCGGGATCGCCGGACTCAAAATCGTTGGAATATAAGACGGTTGCTTTGCTCAACACGGGGCTAAAGGCCAACAGGGTATAAACGAAACGACGACTGAATTTGGTGAGGCTCATGGCTGTCCCTTCTCTGCTTTTGGTAAAACTAATCGGCTGAAACATATCAGCCGATCCTTAATGGCAAGTTGTGAATTGATGTTCGCCGCGGGGTACCGAGGATTGGGGTATTTTTGCCGAGCATCCGGACGATTGAACTGCGTTTGGCAGTGCGCAAAGGCACTGTTCGCGGCCACGATGTGGCCGACAAAGCTACGAGCAATCGCTGAAGTGGATCAGCCCAATGCTCCGCATATGGCGAGAAGTCCCCGTCCCGCATGGCAGCAAACAACCTTCAAATCTCTTTCGTGCGCCCGCGCAATACCTGAGTAACCCACTTACGACCGCAATAAATTAGCAATAATTGCCATGAAATCAATACAAAACCCTGAAGAATCTGCAAATGAACGAAACCGCCGTGCCTGAGTTAGGCGGCGGTGGTTTTCGTATAAGGATGGTGGGTAGGAGCGGCTAACGCTGCATTGAATCGTAATATCCAATGTAATACATGAACCGGTTCTGGTTCATGATCGGAATGTGCAGCTCCGCAGCTTCGTTGACGGTGTCCTGATAGGCTTTCAGATCCGCCACGGCCTGGTCATATTTGGCACGCAGAAGCGGGTCATCCAACTGCTCCTTGGTCAGGGCGGGGACTTCCGGCTCTTTGCCGATCACCACGAAATCAGTATTGGCGTTGACCTTCGGCTGCACATGCCCGCCCCAGCGGGTGACCAGGCTCTTGACCACTTCGCCTTGCTCGGTCGTGGCGGCACCGGTCTGCTCGATATCAAACGCGCCGAACACGACAAAGTTGTACGTGGTGTTGCGATCGTAAACCAGATTGGCGATCAAATCGCCCTCGGCAACCGTCGCACCGGGAGTCAGATGCACGATGCGGCATTCGCTGCTGTTCTGGCCGACTTGCACCACTTCGATCGACGCTTTGCCGACGGGCAAGCCATTATTGGTCAGCGGGTCGGCACCCAGCGCGGGAATGCCCTCGGCTTTGTCGTACACTTCAAACGTGATGCCGACCGGAAGATGATCGCCCTGGCCCAGATTGATGTAGCACACCGTGCTGGAGGGCACACGGATGATGGTGCCATCGGCTTGGCGAACCGCGGCGTTTTTCACATCGGGACGGAACTGGGCGAGCCGTTGCTCCAAGCCCTCCATTTTCTTTTTGGCGGCGGCCAACTCCGCCTTGGCTTTGGCGTTCTCCTGCTGGAGCTGCTGCACTTGGGCACCGGCCTCTTTCACGGAATTTTGGGCACTGCCGTCAGCTGCCTGCGTTTTGGTGGTGTAATCCGTCTCAGCTGCCTCCGACTTGGCCTTAGCATCGGCCACCTGCTGCTTGGCCGCATCCAACTCTTTGTTCAATTCGGCATACTGGTCCTTCCACTCCTTTACCCGCGTGTCCAAATCAGCCTTGGAAGCAGCCAAATCCGTTGCGGCGGCCTGATTGGTCCTGATCTGCTCTTTCAGCTTGGTGCTGAGCTTTTCTATCACGGCGACCAGCGAGTCGCTGGCAGGCATGCCAGTGCCGGATGCCACGGCTGGGGCACTGGTGGGACTGCCCGGCGATGACAACAGATGCTCGGCCGCAACCACCGCGTTGGCGGCGCGATTATCGGCTGCGACAAAACTCGTGGCGGCCGTACCGTCGATGTCGGCCGTCAAGCGGCCAATCTCACCCAAGGCCACATCCACCGCGGTGTTGCCGGGCAGATTCGTCAGCTTTGGCTTGGCCTCCATCAGCTTGGACACTTCGCTGCCATCGGGCAATTGGCCGGGGGTGGCCACCTGAGCGTACTTCAGCGTCAAGCTGTTCACTTGACCCTGCGACTTTTGCAACTGGGTGCCTTCATAAATCCACATGATCACGGCCACGAGAAAGAGCACGACAAATGCGACCAGCGTGGCAACCAATCCGGCCCGCGATCCTTGCTGATTAATGGGGGGCATAAAACCTCCGGCTCAGGGTGAGACAACCTGGTGAGTTTCCGTCAATCGTCAGTCCGCTTCATCCCAGTGCGATAACCGCCGGCGCACGGAGGAAGAAGACCGCATTGGGGAAGGAGCTTGTGCAACCGACATACTACGTTACCCGCCGCTAACGGTGCGGGTCAAGAATCTTGGTGATTGGGGACAGGGGCTGGGAGCTACAGAAGCGCTATTTGGAAGTTTATCGGCCTTGGCCCTACCATTAGGCTTACCGCGTTGCATATGGCCAAGAAATCATTTTACATCCTGGACGGCCATGCCCAGATTTATCGCGCTTATTTCGCCCCTTTTCAGAATTTGACCAGCCCCACCGGCGAGCCGACCAAGGCGACCTTTGTTTTTGCACAGCGACTGCTCAATTTGATCCAGGAGCGCAAGCCAGATTACCTGGCCATGGTGATCGACAGCGGCGATGAAACGGTGTTTCGCAAGGAAATCCTGCCCACTTACAAGGCGAATCGCCAATCGCCGCCGGATGATTTTTTCCCGCAGGAGCAGCGGATTTTGAACATTGTGCAGGATGCGGGAATCCCTATTTTTGCCAAGCCCGGCTTTGAGGCCGATGATTTGATAGCCACCCTTGCCAAACGGCTTTGCGATCAGGATTGGGAGACGTTTATCGTCTCCAATGACAAGGACTTACGACAACTCCTGAACGATTGTACGAAGATGTACGATCCGTATGACAACGTGGTCACCGATTCGGCTGCCCTGCTCGCCAAGCACGGTTACACGCCGCAGCAGGCGGTGGATATTCAGACATTGATCGGCGACTCGATCGACAATGTGCCGGGCATTCCGGGCGTGGGGCCTAAAACCGCGGCCAAGCTGATTCAGAAATATGGAACCGCCGAGGCGGTGCTGGACCATTTGGACGAATTGACCCCAAAAATGCGGGAGAATTTTGAGAAATACGCCGACCGTTTGCCGGTGGCCCGCAAGCTGGTGACGCTGCGGAATGATGTGGAAATGGATTTCGATGCCGAGCGGTGCCGGTTCAAAGGATTGGATATTGCCGCCCTCACGAGACATTTTCAGGAACTGGGATTCCGCGGCTTGGTGGAAAAGCTGGGAACGGTGACGGCCGCCCCGATAAAAGCCAAAACCGAGGAATTCAGCGACAGCCTATTCGGTAATGCAACGCCGGCCGCCGCCGATGACAAATCCGCACTGGCCACCTTCGCCGGGCTGGATTACCGGCTGGTGGATGATGAAGCGAAGTTCGCAGATTTTCTCTCGCAACTGAAAAAGCAAAAACGCTTCGCCTTCGACACCGAAACCGATGATCTGGGCGCGATGCGATCGAATCTCTGCGGCATGAGCTTCAGTTGGAAAGCGGGAACTGGCTTTTATGTGCCGGTAAAAGGGCCGGAAGGTTGCAGCCATCTGTCGCAGGAACGGGTGCTTCGAGATTTGAAGCCGATTCTGGAAGACCCGCAGATTCAAAAAGTCGGGCACAACATCAAATACGATTTGCTGGTGATGCGACAAGCTGGTGTGCAGATGCGCGACGTGGTGCTGGATAGTATGATCGCCGCCTTCGTGCTGGACGCCACCCGCAACCAATTTGGCATTGATCCTCTGGCCGAAGCGATCCTGCAGTTCCGCAAAATTCCCACGGCCGATTTGATCGGCAAAGGCAAGAACCAGATTTCCATGGCCCGCTGTTCGCTCGACAAGGTGGCGATTTATGCCTCGGAAGATGCGGACATCGCCTTGCGGCTGGCCGATCGTTTTGCCCAGCAGTTGGCGCAGCAGCCGGAGCTGCAAAAGCTCAACGATGAAATCGAAGTACCGCTGATCGATGTGCTGGTGGAAATGGAAGCCAACGGCATTGCCATTGATCCAGCCATGCTCAAGGAACAGAGCAAAGTGCTCGGCGAGCGCGTCGATGAATTACGCATCAAAATTCACGAACAAGCCGGCTGTGAATTCAACATCGATTCACCCAAGCAATTGGCCGATGTGCTGCATAACAAGCTGATGCTGCCGATCGTGAAAAAAACCAAAACCGGACCGAGCACCGATGTGGAGGCGCTGGAAAAATTATCCGATCGCCATCCCGTCCCGGCTCTGGTGCTGGAATATCGCAGCCTGGTCAAGCTGAAAAATACCTACCTCGACAATCTCGGCGATTACGTGAATCCGCGCACCGGACGAATTCACGCCCATTTCAACCAGGCAGGCGCAAGTTCCGGGCGCATGAGTTGCAGCGATCCGAATCTGCAAAATATTCCGATCCGCACCGATGAGGGCCGACGCATCCGTCTGGCGTTTGTGCCGGGCGATCAGAAAAAGAATGTGCTCCTCACCGCCGATTACAGCCAGATCGAGCTGCGGATTTTGGCGCATCTCACGGAGGAGCCGGCGTTGGTCAAAGCTTTTGCAGAGGACGAAGACATTCATCGCACCGTCGCAGCCCAGGTGTTTGGCGTGCCCGTGGAAGAGGTCACCCGCCAGCAGCGCGGTTACGCCAAAACCATCAACTTCGGCATCATCTACGGCGTCACCGCGCACGGCCTGGCCCGCCGCATCGAGGGATTGACGCACCAGGCCGCCGACGAATTGATCCGCAAATATCATGAGCGGTTTCCGGCGATCAAACGCTTTTTCCAGGAATGCGTGATGACCGCCCAGAGCACGGGCCTGGTGAAAACCATTCGAGGGCGGCACCGACCGATTCCCGAGATTCAAAGCAAGATCGTTTCCATGCGCAATTACGCCGAGCGATTGGCCATTAACAGCGTGGTGCAAGGCTCCGCGGCGGACCTGATTAAAATGGCAATGGTCAACATTCACCGTCGCTTGAAAGCCGAGGGCCGGCCGAGCAAAATACTTTTGCAGGTTCATGATGAATTGGTGTTTGAAACCCCCGCCGATCAAGTGGAAGCGGACGCGCAGATCATCCGCACGGAAATGGTCAATGCGATGTCGCTGAAAGTCCCGCTGAAAGTCGACGTCGGCTGGGGCAAGAACTGGGAGGAAGGAAAATGACGGACCGGGATACGTCAACTTCACCAGAAGCCCCGCATGAATATGCGGGGTTCCGGGAAACGGATGGGTCCCCTTCGCCGACTATCGCTTTGGAGGAACCCGCCGACGCCACCGGTTTTGTTCCGCAACAAGATCGCCGTCCCCTGCTGCCCGAACCGCCGCCGGTTTATCTGGAACTGGTCGCTGATGCACATCTGCCGGCCATAAACGGGTCCGAAAAAGCTCTGGATGATTTTTACATCGGCCTGCTGGAATTTGAACGCGATGAAAAATCTCACGGCCTGGTTTACAAAGCCGAAAATTTCCGCCTGATTTTCGATCTATCTGAAACACCCGCGGCGCGCCCCGATTTCCGCCTGCTCGGCATCATCGTCAAATCGTTGCCGATACTGGCCGAAAAACTGCGCGAGGCCCAGATCGAATTCACCGAACAGCGCGGCCTGGCACCCAGCGAGCACTGCCTGATACTGCAGGACCCGGTTGGCAATTGGCTCCGCATCACTCGCTGCCAGCCGTTCTGAATCCAACATGTTCACCGCAAGTCCACCATCGGAGTTCGGCGGTATCTGCGCGCGACGCGGAGCCGGAATCATCCACAAGTGATGCCCACCGACCGCTTATGCAGTATTCGCCTTCTTGCCTTGCCGGTGCGCAGCGACTTGCGCGACGCTCAACCAAACCGCAATCGCCAGAATGGTGCACCACTTTGCAGCTTCCACAACAGAAGCGATGAGATCCCATTCTGACACGTGCCGGCCGACCACAAGAGCGGAGATGCCATCGACAAGCACGTACGGCCGAAAGTATGATCCATCATAATAATCAAAGACACTCGCGCCTAAAAAGCCGACGCAATACAGGCCGGCTTGTGCAAGCTGCACCAGCGAGAACAGTGCGAGCGGAGCGACAAGGACCGCTGCAAAGCGTTTGGAGCCGCTGCTGCGTAGCGCGTTAAAGAGCGGAACGCACGCCAGCAGAATGGCAACCGACGAGAACGCAACAAGGTACAGGGTAAGCTTCGGCTCGGAGACCTGACGAAGGTAAGCCCTGCTCACCTTACCCAGGAAGCCCGGGAATGCAGGTTGAAATCTCCGCGGCATACTCAAGAACAACGCCGTAATACCGACCATTACCAATGCGGTGATGAAGAGGATTTGCGCCGCGCTCAGCACGAATGTAACGTAACTGCAAATAACGCCCCAGCGGCGCGTCCAGTCGAGGCGGTAGCGGGGGCGTCCCCGCTCTTTGGAGAACAGCAGTACCACGCCGATGCAAAAGAGCAGTGGCTGATCCACTATCCTGTCGCAAACAAGAGGATCGCTCAGCGTGCCGCCGGTGTACGGGATATGAAAAACGTTCGGCACGGCCACGCTGTAGGCCCATCCTGTAACTCGTAGCACATCCGCCAGCAGCAAGAGCACCAGGTCCACACGCCGGCGAGCATGCGCCGCCTCCACCGCGGGTCGCTGTCCCGCCAAGCCGGCCGAAGGGGAATCATGGCCAGCCGCCTCGACTCCGCGACCGACGCTTCGCACTCCGGACATTTTCCGTCCTCCGGATGGGCGCGCAGATCGTACCCGCAGCGGTGGCATGGCACCGCAGTCGACATTTGGCGGGGAGTGTGAGCTGTAATCACAAAAAGGAAGCGTACCGACGCGCCGCGGGCCGGTCCACAGCAGCGGCTGGCCTTGCGAATGGGTTGATGGCAAAGGATAAACTGGCAACGGACGACCAGCATGTACCACAACAAACCCATCATCGGAATCGTCGGCGGCATCGGCAGCGGGAAATCATATGTCGCCAAACTGTTCGGCGAGCTGGGTTGCCTGGTGATCGACTCCGATGCAGCGGTGCGGCAGGGATATGACGACCCGACGATCCGCCAGACGCTGCGGGATTGGTGGGACGACGCCGTTTTTCAGCCGGATGGCACGGTGAATCGCTCGGCCATCGCACAGCGGGTATTTGGCGATAAGGAAGAACTCCGCCGGCTTGAGGAACTGATGCACCGATGGGTCGATGTTCAGCGGGATCGCGCCATGTCCGCCGCCCCGCCGAACACGGTGGCGTTTATTTGGGATAGCCCTTTGCTGCTGGAAACTGGGCTCAACAACAGGTGCGATGCGGTGATATATGTGGATGCCCCCTTGCCTGAGCGGCAGCGCCGGGTAAAATCAGAGCGGGGTTGGGAACCCCAGAAAATAATTCAGCGAGAAAAGTTGCAGTTCCCTCTGGACAAAAAGCGGAAAATAGCCGATTATGTGCTGGTCAATAGCCAAGAGGCCCTTGACCTCCGCAGCCAAGTCAGGCAGTTGCTATTCCGAATTGTTGCAGGCTTGCCAGAGCGTCCCTAGCGGGAATACAATGAGCCGGCCACAAATTCACTGAGTTTTTCGGGGCATGGTTTTGCGGTCAGTTTTTTCGAGATCAGGAATTCCGCAATAGATGACAGCGTGAGGGAAGTTCGTGATTCATCGGCTCTGAAGTCGATGGTTCAAGCGCATTTGGTCTTTTGAATTGTTAAAGGTTTTGAAGTTTTCCCCGTTTCATTCCGGATTGTCAGGGCTGACTCCGCACGCTGTGCATATAGGTAAGCGTTTGGCTGATTCAGAAAGACAAGGCGGCTAAGGCAGTGAGGCCGGTGGCTTTCATCTGTCAGCAGAGTCAATTCCAGGCAAAAAGTTACGTATTATCTAATTTCTTAGAGATTCTTGGAGGCTTAGCCTTATGGCAAAGAGCACATCCCGTACCCGTCGGCCCCGCGAAAGCAGCGAGCCGGAAGTTCCGCAAACCGATACGCCCGAAACCCCCGCCGCACCCGCCGCAACGGCTGTGGCGCCCGCACCTGCTGAAACGCCGGGCGCCCAATCCTCCGATGCCGCCCCCGCTGATGGCCAAGGCGGCCGTCGTGATGGACGCCAAGGAGGTGGTCATCGCAATGACCGCAACGACAGCAAATCGACCGGCGGTGATGATGTCGCCGATTTCGATGCCGAGACCAACGCCAAGTACGAGCAAGTCAAAGGCGGTAAACTCTACATCAAAGATTTGCAGCAGATGGAGGTCATCGGCCTGCACGAGATCGCCCGGCAGGAAGGCATTCAGGATTATGTCGGCCTTAAAAAGCAGGACCTGATTTTCCAGATTCTGCGCAGCCGCATTCGCCAGAACGGCCTGATGTACGGCGAAGGCGTACTGGAAATTCTACCCGACGGCTTCGGATTTTTGCGTAGCCCCGAATACAACTATCTCCCCTGCCCTGATGACATTTACATTTCCCCTTCGCAGATTCGCCGCTTTGGCCTGCGCAACGGGCATGTGGTGCAGGGACAGATTCGCCCGCCCAAGGAATCGGAGCGATATTTCGCCCTGCTGCGTGTCGAAGCCATCAACGGCGAAGACCCCGAGCGCATCACCGACACGAGCAATTTCGAAGATTTGACGCCGCTGCATCCAGCCGGCCGCATCACCCTGGAAGCCGATCCGAAAGATTTGAACATGCGGATTTGCGATCTGGTAACGCCGATCGGCAAGGGCCAGCGCATGTTGATCGTTGCCCCGCCGCGCACCGGCAAGACGGTGCTCCTGCAGAAGATCGCCAACAGCATCAGCAAGAATCATCCCGAAGTGGTGCTGATCGTTCTGCTGATCGACGAGCGGCCGGAAGAAGTCACCGACATGGAGCGGAATACTCAGGCCGAGGTAGTCAGCTCCACATTCGACGAACCGACCAGCCGTCACGTGCAAGTGGCGGAAATGGTCATCGAAAAAGCCAAGCGCTATGTCGAGTTCGGCAAAGACGTGGTGATCCTGCTCGATTCCATCACCCGCCTGGCCCGTGCTTACAACACCGAAGTCCCCCACTCCGGCAAGATTCTCACCGGCGGTGTCGACGCCAACGCCCTGCAAAAGCCCAAGCGATTTTTCGGTGCGGCCCGCAACATCGAAGAAGGCGGCAGCTTAACCATTCTCGCTACCGCTTTGATCGACACCGGCAGCAAGATGGATGAAGTGATCTTCGAGGAATTCAAAGGCACCGGCAACGCCGAGCTGCACTTGGATCGCCGCCTGGTCGATCGCCGTGTCTATCCCGCCATCGACATCAACGCCAGCGGCACCCGCCGTGAAGAGTTGCTGCTCGATCCGAAGGAACTCGAGCTTGTCTACCGCCTGCGCCGTGTTCTGTCCGACATGAACCCCGTCGAAGCGGTGGAACTGCTCAAAGGCCGACTGGAAAAAGTGGCCAGCAACGCCCAATTCCTGATGAGTATGAATTTGGATTGAAAACGGGAGGCTGCGTGAAGGGCATCAGCTATCTGACCGATGACGCCGGCAACCGCATGGCAGTTGTACTGGACCTGCGAAAACACCGCCGGTTATGGGAAGACATAAGCGACTGCCTCCGGGTCGAGTCCCGGAGAACGGAACCGCGAGATTCTCTGGAAACTGTCCGCAAAAAACTCTCCCATCACCCAGCAAAACCCCGTGCCTGACGCGCGTATCACATTTGCTCAGATCCTCGTCGTTGTGGCGATCGGCTGCGCTACGATCATTCCCGCAGCTACGTCGCGCGCGGCCGATGCCGGGTCAAAATCGGACACCGTGCCGAGCACTCAGGTGGCGACTCAACCTGCCGCCAAGGTGACGGCGCGAGACATAGCAGTGAATGCGGGGCAGCTGAAAACGCTCGGGGAAGCGGCGATTGCGTATGCGAATCAACACCATAACGTCCTGCCACACGATCTGGGGCAGCTCCTTAAATATGTTCCCGAAGCCGATGCTGCGTACTTTCTGACACCAGCCGATTTGAAGGCGCATCCCGCTCCCTCGCCGCTGACGGCGGACTGGATCAATAAAAATAGCTCCTTCATTTACCTCGCCGCTGATACGCCGTTAGTCAATGACACGCCGTGCGCCAGCAGAGCCAGCACAATCATGATGTACGCCAAGGACCCATTCGCTCTGCCGGGCGGGGCAATGGTCAACGCCGCCTTCATGGATGGGCACGTCGAATTAGATGGGGTGGAACGCCGCAAGCGAGAAATTGTGGAGTCGCTCGATACTATCCAGCGAATTCGTCCGGTGGATAAAGAGCAGAAATAATGACCGGCCAAGTTACGATTTCGGTAACGTGTCGAACATCGCCTTCGCCTTAATCATCGTCTCCTCATATTCCAAAGCCGGATCGCTGTCGGCGACGATGCCGGCGCCGACGGAGAAATAGAGCCGGTCACCGATGGTCAGCATCGTGCGGATGGCCATGTTGAATTCGATGTGGCCGTCGTGGGAAAGATAACCGATTGCGCCGCAATAAGGGCCGCGGCGGATCGGTTCCTGATGAGCATGAATTTGGATTGATCCTCCTAAAACCCCTACATCACCCCTGAGCCCCGCATGCAAATGCGGGGCTTATTTTCCGCTGCCGTCCGCCAGGGCCAACTAATTTTGCAAAAGTTAAATTCTTGGCATTTTGATCTTGACCTGCGTCTGGCTAAATGCTAATAATTTGGCATATGGCCACTTCCGTAAAAGACCCCATGCACCTGAGCAAACGAGAGCGGCAGATCATGGAGTTGATCTACGGCCGCAGTGAAGCAACCGCCGAAGAAATCGCGGCCGCATTGCCCGACCCACCTTCAACGACCGCAGTCCGCACGATGCTGACGATCCTCGAACGCAAAGGACACATCGTCCATCGAAAACAAAGTCGCCAATTCGTCTACCGATCAACCCGGCCGCGCCAACAGGTGGCCCGATCCGCCCTGCGGCGCTTGATCACCACCTTTTTCGACGGCTCTCTGGATCGCGCCGTCGCAGCGTTCATGGCCGATCCGAAATCGAAACTTTCACCCGAGCAAATTGACCGTTTGCGTGAATTGATTGACGAAGCATCGAAGCAAAAGGAGAAGTGACCATGAGTTGGCACGACATCACCGATTTTCTCCCGGATGTGCTGTTGAGGGGCGCGATCATTCTGTCTTTGGCCATGTGCGTTGTAGTAATGCTGCGAAAAGCTGCCGCGGCGGTGAAACACCTGATCTTGCTCGTCGCCTTCGGCCTCTTGTTATTGCTGCCCATTTTGTTGTTCCTGTCGCCGAAATGGCATCCGTTCCCGCAGAAGGTTTGGTTCGCGGCAGCACCGATCGTCCAACACCACGCAGCCGCCAACTCGCCATCGGCGCCCATTTCGGGGGCTGTTTCTCAGAATCCCGCGGGGGCGGGCAGCCCGCACAAATCGATTACCGTTCTGGACGTGTTGGCTATTGCGTGGATCGCAGGGATCGTGCTGTGCCTATTACCGGTGATGGTCGGCATTTACTCGCTGCAACGCCGTGCGCGGCGATGGCTTGAGTTGTCCAATGGCAGCGCGTGGGGCCAAAGCCTTGTCACGGCCAGGCAGCAATCTGGTGTTCGCGGCAAGGTGCGTCTGTTGGCGGGAGATGACTGCCAGACGCCGATGACATTCGGCATTTTACGGCCAACCATTGTCGTTCCTGCCCATACCGAACATTGGCCCGAGCAACGCCGCCGCGCGGTGCTACTGCATGAATTGGCCCACGTGAGGCGTAAAGACTGCCTGGTTTCCTGCTTTGCGCGGATTGCCTGCGCAATTCATTGGCCCAATCCATTGCCGTGGCTTGCCCTCAAACGCCTCGATGCCGAACGTGAGCGCGCCTGCGACGACGCGGTTCTCGACCGTGGGACGCCGAAAGAGGGTTATGCGAATGAACTATTGGCTGTCGCCCAAGCCGCATCGGCCGTGCGATCGGTCTTCGCCGTGGAATTTTGTCGAGAATCAACCTTGGAGGCTCGCATGGAAAATATTATGAGTCATGGCCATCGTCGCCGAGGCGTTCGCATCATCCTATCCGTGGGCGTAGTGGCAGTCGGCTGCGCTATGATTATCCCTGTCGCCACGCTGCGCGCAGGCGATGAGCGGCCGAAATCAGCGACCACTGAGTCCGTTCCGCCGGACGACACGGTCGTCCAAGTCGTTCGCCATGTAAGAGACGTAGCTATGCTCGCCCTCGAATTCGCAAACGACCATGGCGGCAAACTCCCGCACAGCCTCGGAGAAACCCTTCCCGACGTGTTCGGTCGCCGGGTAAGTACCAGTGGTACTGTAAATTCCGTCTGGGCATCCCTGTACCTAACGCCGGCCGATTTGCGGGCACATCCCGCACCGCCCCTGATTACCCCGGATTGGATCAACCAGCACATGTCCTACGATTACCTCTGCCCAGACGTACCTGTAAGCAAGCTTCCTTCCCCCTGTTTGACCATTATCTTCCACACGAAGCTCGATCACCCGATTCAGGATCCTCCTTTCCGCAACAGGATCCTGGCGGCGTACGCGGACGGCCACGTCGAGGCGCTACCTGTCGACGAGGCAAAAAAAGAAATCGAGGAAACCAAACAAGTCATAAAAGAATTGCGCGCGGCGAGCCGACCGAGCAAATGAACCACACATGCAACCGAGTTAAGGAACCAGAGCGGCGAACATCGCCTTGGCCTTAATCATCGTTTCCTCATATTCCAAGGCGGGATCGCTGTCGGCGACGATGCCGGCGCCGACGGAGAAATAGAGCTTGTCACCGATCGCGAGCATGGTGCGGATGGCCATGTTGAATTCGATGTGGCCGTCGAGTGAGAGATAACCGATTGCCCCGCAGTAGGGCCCGCGGCGGAAGGGTTCCAATTCGTCGATGATCCCCATGGCCCGCACTTTGGGCGCGCCGGTAACACTGCCGCCGGGGAAGGTAGCGAGGAGGAGGTCGACGAAACGGATTTCGCGCCGCAAGATGCCTTCCACCGTGGCGGCGGCGTGATAGACCGTGGCGTGGGATTCGATGTGCCGGGGTTCGGTCACCCTGACGGAGCCGATTTCGCAGACTCTTCCGAGATCATTTCGCTGCAGATCGATGATCATATTCAACTCGGCTTGATCTTTGGCGCTGCGTAACAATGCCTGATCTTCGCCGCATTGCCGGCCGCGCGTTCCCTTAATGGGCCGGGTGATAACTTGCTGGTTTCCATCGCTCGGGGTAACGCGCAAAAAAAGTTCCGGCGAATTGCTGATCAGGGCATGATCGCCGAAATCGAGATACGCACCGAACCATGCGGGAAATGCCTTGCGTTGGCGTTCATAAAGAACGAGCGGATCGGCAGGAAGGCCGGCGGTGAATCGTTGGGCGAGATTCACCTGAAACACATCGCCGGCCCGGATAAATTCGATGCCTCGCCGCACGATTGATTGGTATTGTTCGCTGCTAAATGCGGAAACCGGAGCTGCCAACGAGCGACCGAATTGTCGCGGCAGTGGCACAGGTGGATTATCCTGAATCCCGCATTCAAAACACGCCTCGGCATCCCATGCGATAACCCGATCGTGATACGTGAACACAAACAGCGGCCACGCCCCATTATCCGCGGCGATGATCGGCACTTTTTCAAACAATCGGCCAAGATCGTAACTGAGATAGCCGCACCAACCGCCCTTGAAGGGTGGCCCGGTCGATTGCGGTGGCTGCTTGCACGTATCCGCCATCCACTGCAAAGCCGCCAGCGGATCATCCCATTGCCGATGCTCCCCGGCTGAAGTTTGCAAAGTCGTAACAAGGGTTCGGGAATCGCAGCGAAGCAATCGGGAAGGTGGTCCCAAGCGATAATTCCATCGGCTCCACGGCGATGGTTGCCCCACCGCGCTATCGAGCATGTGGCTCGCCGGCCTCGAAGCAGCGTGCGATTTATCGATGGCCCTGATCTGAATCACAAACCAATTGTCAGCGGCACGACGGCATGCGGCAACTCAATCGACGCTCACCTCGTCATTGAGAATCCTCGGCCCATCCATTTCCTTGACCCCGACGCGGATTTTCACATCAGGGTTAATTATGACGCCGATGAATCGGAATCGCTTCACCACCGAACGGCCGGGCTGCAAGCCGGTGATCAGGCGTTCCTGCCGCTGCTGGCCCGGCATCAGGGCAAAAGCCGTGTAATCCACCGGTTTGTCGCCATAATTTTGAATAATTTGCTGCACCATCACATCCGCTCCGTCGCGCACGGCCACCGTTTGCATCCCGATCTCCGACAAACCGAGTTTCACCGCCAGCGGCATCTGAAGCGTGCGGTTCCGATCACCTTGAATATTGAATTGGGCCAAAATCGTCTTGTTGCCGGCGGGACAATTGAACGGAAATTCGATGTCGACCTCGCGGTCCAGTGTTTCGCCGGGGTTCAGAGAAAAATTCTGCACCGACGGCGTGATCCTCCAGCCCGGCGGCGGGGTCAAACGCAGCGAGCCGCTGATGCCGGTCGGATATGTATTGGTGAAGCGGATATGGCGAACGTGAGCGGAATAAGTGGACTCGATGAGCGGCCGATCGAAATTGACGCTGGCCCGGAGTTGCGCCAGGGAGGCGTCGATGTTCAGCAAAAACTCCGGCGTCGGCCCGACCGAAAGCTGCACGGCGCCGCTGACCGGATCATCGGCCGGCCGCACCAGCGGAATCTCGCTGCCCCACAGCGTAAACAAGCGCGGCTGATCGCCGAGGTTGATGGCCAATGGTTTTACCCCGCCGGTGCGGCCCGTATCCCACAGGGCCACCATCCCCTGTCCGTGTCGATCGAACAAAAATGCTTCGATTCCCTCGGCGATCGGAACTTTGCCGAGATATCGCGCCTGACTCAACATGCTGAGCATCGAGCGCATCGGCACAAACAAATCCAGCGGCTGCATGGCGGAAGATTCGGTATCCATCGCGGTAAATGGACTCGGCAAATCGATGCGATCGACCCCGGCGCTAAGGGCATAAATCACACGCTCCGCCAGATCGCGCAGCTGCACATCCCGGCCGTAGCGGGCACGGTCCAGCATTTGGAAACTCAGCGAGACACGCCGATCTTTGCCCGGCTTCAAGTCCTGGACATACAGCGGCAGTTCTGAAGGAAGCACCGAGGAAGGAATGGCCATCGCCAATGATGAAGACGGCGGCTGTCCGTCGAATTCGGCCCACGCCGGCCATGGCATGGCCACATCCGCATGGGTGATCAGACCGTTGAATTTGCTTTGCAACTTCGCATACACCTGCCGCATGCCAGGCTGGGTGGCGAAAATATCCGAGCCGTCGGCGCCGATCTGCCAGCGATCCACATGATCCGCATGACGGGCAATCAGATATTCGAGCGGTGGTTGCCAGGAATCATCGGGGGAATGAAGCAGGCGAAGCCAGGACATGCCGGCACGGTTTGCGCCGGCTGCCGGTGTGGCACCGCTGGATTGATCCATCTCATTGCTCAGAGCCGGCGGCAAATCCAGCAGGCACGCGGTCGGAGTGATGTGCAGGTCCGTGAAGCGGTTGATCATGTCATTGAGCGCGGCGGAGTCCATGTGCTGGGGATCGGTATTGCTCGACCAAAGACCGAGCTTGATCCGGCCGCAGCCCAATTCGCTCACCAAATCCGGCAACTGGTTCCATGCGCTATACGGCAAATCGGTGGCGATCAATCCGAAGTGCTTGTCCAACGGTGTGTCGCGCTGATCATCAGGCAGACGAACGATATCCACGCTCTGAGTGGAAAGCGCCCGTCCCTGGCTGCTGGTGAGCAGCGATATCTCGTACCACCCGGGGGGAACCGCCGGCACCGGCAAAATTGCCAGCTTGTGATTCGCCGCGATGGACCGGGTTTCCAGTGATTCCATGCCATTGCTGCGCTGATACACCAGCCGGCCGTCGGCGTCGTGAATGAACATTTGCACTTGCAAATCTGCCATGAACGCATCATCGATGTTCATCATGACGGCCATCGGATCGCTGAAGTGGAACAAGTTGCCCGGCTTGTCCGTGGAGATCACCACCTCCGGCACCTGTGAGATGGTGATATCGTCAAACCAGGCCGTGCCGTGGATGTCCTGGGCATGCACAGTGCGGTCGCCGAGCGTTTCTCCGGCATATACCTGCGGCTGGAGCAATCCGAGCTCCAGCACCAAATAAGCTGCGGAAGGATCGTGGCTGGTTAAACGCAACGTGAGCTGTTTCCAGGGATCGTTGTCGTTTGCGGCGGCGTACGTCTCCGAATGCGTAACCGTTTTGGGCAGCGGATGTCCGTCGATGTCGATGAAATAAGCTGAAATCCGCGCCCGGGCATACTTCATCGGCGTGGTCTGCACATACCCTTCGATCACATACGTGGCGCCTGTCTGCACGGGAATTTGATGCGCGTCATATCGATACAGCAGCGACCCGCCGTCGAGATCGAAGCGAAAGCTGTATTCACCGCCGTGCGCCTGATCCTTTGTGAGCCGGCCATTGACGTAATGCGGGAAGCCGGTCGCTTCCACCTTGGTCCAGTGCATCGGCAGGTCTTCATCGTTGCCGAGGCGGCGTTCCTCAAAATCGATCTTCCGCAGCACGCGCGACACCTGGGCCGGCTGGCCGAGCACGGCGGGCGCAATGAGACAGAGAATCAGCACGCAAAACCACTTCATGGTCCGATAACCTGATTATCGACCCAATTGGAGCCGGCGCATCAGCAAAAGCGTATCGATCGTTTGACACGCTTTGGCACGCGCATAGACTGCCGAGTTTTCGGTGCCCGGCGGACGTTCTGGCCGGGCCGCGACCGCATTCACGTTTTGCATTTGTTTAGTCCGATAACATGAAGGATTTACCATGAGTGTCAGCATCGAATTCATTCAGGCCCGGCAGATTCTGGATTCGCGCGGAAATCCGACCATTGAGGTGGATGTCGGTCTGGAAAACGGCACCATTGGCCGCGCCGCCGTGCCCTCGGGAGCCAGCACCGGGGAACATGAAGCGGTCGAGCTGCGCGACGGGGACAAATCAAACTATCTCGGCAAGGGCGTGCTCAAGGCCGTCGAGAATGTAAACAGCAAAATCGCCCCCGAGTTGATCGGGCTGGATGCCCGTGATCAGGAAGCGATCGATCATCTGATGATCGAACTCGACGGGACTCCCAACAAAGCCAAGCTCGGCGCCAATGCGATTCTCGGTGTGTCAATGGCCGTCGCCAAAGCCGCGGCGGAGTTGTCGCATCTGCCGCTTTACCGCTACCTCGGCGGGTCAGCCGCCCGCATTTTGCCGGTGCCGATGATGAATATTCTCAACGGCGGCAAGCACGCGGACAACAATGTCGATTTCCAGGAATTCATGATCCAGCCCTGGGGATTCGATTCCTACAGCCAAGCACTGCGCGCCGGGGTGGAGGTTTATCATTCACTCAAAAAAGTGCTGCACAAGCAGGGCCTCGGCACTGCGGTAGGCGATGAAGGCGGCTTTGCCCCCGATTTGAAAGACAACGAAGACGCACTGAAAGTGATCGGCGAAGCAGTCAGCGCGGCCGGCTATGAATTCGGCAAGCAAATCTTCGTCGCCCTCGATCCCGCAGCCAGTGAACTTTGGGACAACGATAAAAAGGGTTACAAATTTTTCAAAAGCAATCCCGACAAAATCCTTTCTCCCGAGCAGATGGCGGATTACTGGAGCAAATGGCTCGAAAAATATCCGATCCGCTCAATCGAGGATGGTTTTGCAGAGAACGATTGGCATGGCTGGAAGCTCTTCACCGATCGTGTCGGCAAGAAAATTCAACTCGTCGGCGATGATCTGTTTGTCACCAACGTGAAATTCCTGGAAAAAGGAATCAGCACCGGAACCGCCAACAGCATTCTCGTGAAAGTGAATCAAATCGGCACACTCAGCGAAACATTCGCAGCCGTGAATCTGGCGATGCGCAATGGTTACTCGGTAGTGCTGAGTCATCGCAGCGGCGAAACGGAAGATGCCACGATTGCCGATATCGCCGTCGCCACCAATTGCGGGCAAATTAAAACCGGAGCACCGGCCCGCAGCGATCGGGTGGCCAAGTACAACCAGTTGCTGCGCATCGAAGAGCAGCTCAGCGACCAGGCTGAATACGGCGGGAAACTTTGGCGCAAATGAGTGCGGCTCTCCGGCTGCGCGTGAAAGATTGTCATGGAAGATCATCCCCAGCCAAACCAAACCAGCGACGACAACGACATCTTTCTCAAGCCCTTTGAGTTGGAAGCGACGGTTTCCCTCTACCGTGATCCGGAGAGCAATCGCTGGCAGTCCGCCGAGCCGCAGGTTGAAGAAGAGGTGGAACCGGAACCAATTTCTACCCCAGTTGAAAACGCCGAGCCGCCGGAAAAAGGGGGTTGGATGATTTCGCTGCTCTGCATCGGCATCGCTCTGATCGCCGTTTGTTTGCTGTTGCCGATGGCCAATGAGAATCACGAACTTGCCTACCAGAAGCAAAAGCTGAGCATCGATCTTGAACAGATCAAGAAACAGCTCGATGTGAACAACGAATTTCTGACGAAAGTTGCGGACGATCCGACCTTGGCCGAGCGGCTTGCGGAGCGGCAAATGAAATTTGTCCGCGAAGGAACGGATGTGCTCGATTTGCCGGAACAGGGCCAGCCGCAGTCATCGCCGTTTATGCTCGTCGCCCTGCCGCCTCCCAATCCGATGCCGCCGTATCAACCGCTTGGCGGAACTTTGGCGATCGTCGGCCGCAATCCGCATCTTCGCATGATGATCCTGGGAATCGGCCTGTTGCTGGCCGCCGCGGGAATCGTGCTGGACGGCGGCAATAAGCAGACATACGACCACATCGACCCGGCGTGAAATTCACTGGGATTTTCCTCTCCGTTAGCCCCGGCCTTTGGCCGGGATTCACCCCCGCGGAGCGGGGGCTAACAGAAAAGGACAAGCGAATCCTTGTTATAGGCTCTACAATCGGTGCAGGTTATGTCGCATCGTTTGCAGGCCGATGTAAGAAGCGGAGCCGCGCTAAAATCGCGGCCCAAATCTGCAGGTGCGCGCCGCAGCGAACCCCCGGCCGCCAGCCTGGCCGGAGCTCGCGTGCCCATGACCTCATTCGTGGAATCCTGTGTCGAAGCGGTGACCGGCTCGGCTGTCGCACTGGAACGCCGCACCCACGGCCGCAAATATGCGCGGAAACTGCTGCGCGTGCTGGCCAACAAGAAAAATATTCTCGTCACCACGCATGAGCATCCCGACCCCGACGCTTTCGGCGCGGCCCTGGCAATGTGTACCTTGCTCAAACAGCAATTGCCGGAGGCCACAATCACCGCTTCTCTCAAAGGCCGCGTCGGTGGCGGACTCAATGAAGTGTTTTATCGGGAGACAGCGCTCAAGCTTGCCCCGTGGGATGATTCGAAACTAGGCGAGTTCGATGCGATCGTGCTGTTGGATACTCAGCCCGCCTTTGCCTACAGCCCCCTGCCGCCGGATGTGCACCCGACGGTCGTGATCGACCATCACCGCTCACACCGGGGCCGCAAACCCAAGTCGCCGTTTTGCGATATCCGGCCCGATGTCGGCGCCAGCACTTCAATCATTTTCGGATACCTGATGGAACTGGACTTCGTGATCACCCCAGATCTGGCGGCGGTGATGCTGTATGCGATCGAATCCGACCTGGCGGGTGCGGCCGGACATCCCGGCGATCTGGACAACATCGCCCTCTCCAGCCTCACGCTCAAAGCCGAGCCGCACAAGCTGTATCGGATGCGCTACGTCGACATGCCGCAGAGTTATTACACCGCATACGCCGCCGGCTTGAACAATGCGATGTTTTACGATGACGCATTGGTCACTTTTCTCGGCCCGATCGATTCACTGGAAAAGCCGGCGGTGATCGCCGACTTTTTGTTGCGCTTCGACCAAATCCATTGGGCGTTCGTGATCGGCGTTCACGGCACAACCGACGGAGCGCGGCTGGTCTTGAGCTTGCGCACCGACAGTCCGAAAACATCGGCCGGCGATTTGCTGCGGCGCTTGCTGCGCGGCGTCGGCGAAGGTGGCGGACATCGCACCAAAGCCGGCGGTGTCATTCGCCTGTCCCACGGCTCGGCGGCGGAAATCGAGCGCGTGCGGAACCTCATTCGCAGGCGATATCTGCGGGCCTTGAAAGTCAACCAATCCCGCAGTCAAAAGCTCGTGCCGCCGGCCGCGTAAATTCCCTGCGTTGGCGATAAAATCACAATCATGAATGAATCGTTGCCGCTGGTGCTGGTCACTGAAGCGTCGGATCGTGAGCCTTTGGAATGGCTCAAGAAATATGCGCAAGTCGTCGAGATATCGGCGACCGATGCCGGATTTGAAGCGCAGTTGGCCAATGCTCAGGGTCTACTGGTGCGGACTTACACGCAGGTGAATGAAGCGCTGTTGGCCAAGGCTCCGAAGTTGCGAGTCGTGGGCCGAGGCGGAGTCGGTTTGGAGAATATCGACATCGCCGCCTGCCGTCGCCGAAATGTCGAGGTGGTTTACACGCCGGATGCGAACACGCTGGCAGTCGGGGATTTCGTTTTCGGTTACATACTGCAGCTTTTGCGGCCTTGGGCTTTCTTCAAAGACAAGGCGTATGAACCCAAGGAATTCAAACGGATTCGCGACACCGTGCGCGGCGTGCAGCTTAACGAATTGACGCTGGGGATTTTGGGCATGGGACGAGTCGGCCGGCGCATGGGGCATATTGCTGCCAACGGTTTTGGCATGCGGGTGATTTATAACGATCTGCTGGATGTCGCCTCACACCTCGATTGCCCCGCAACGGTGGTTGATAAACCGACGCTGTATCAGCAATCCGATGTGCTGAGCATTCACGTCACGATGCTGCCGCAGAATTGGAATCTCATCGGCGAGAAAGAGCTGGCGATGATGAAGCGGTCGGCGATTGTGATTAACACCAGCCGCGGTGAGGTGCTTGATGCAGCGGCATTGGCCAAGGCCATCCGTGAAAAGCGGTTGGCGGGAGCGGCGCTGGATGTTTATTGGCCCGAGCCGCCACCGGCGGATTTTCCGCTGCTGGGGTTGGACAACGTGCTGCTGACACCGCATCTGGCGGCCCGGACGCGCACCGCAACAGCCAACATGAGCTGGGTCGTGCGGGACGTGGTTCGAGTGCTACAGGGACAAGCGCCGAAGTATCCGGCACCGTGATTTGATCCATCAAGCGGCGGACGCTGCGGCGCTACTCGCGTAAACCCGGACACAGTTGCGACCCGCTTTTTTCGCTGCATACACCGCCAGGTCCGCTGCCTGCAACAGTTGGGTGGCTTCGCGGAACTGGCCACCCGGCTCAAACGCCGCGACACCGATGCTGACGGTGGCGGGAATTTCCTTCTGGTTAAATCGAACCACCCGGGCCGCAATGTCCCGGCGAATGCCTTCGGCCAATGCAGCTGCTTGCTGCCGAGGCGTGTTGGGCAGCACCAGAACAAATTCCTCGCCGCCATATCGGGCCGCCAGATCACCCACGCGAGTCCGTCGGCCTATGACTTCGGCCAAGGATTGCAGGACCGCATCGCCGGCTTGATGGCCGTGCTGGTCATTGATTTGCTTAAAATGATCGACATCCATCATGAGGATCGCCAGTGTCTTGCTGCCCATTAGCGCGGAGCCGAAGCGCTCGGTGAAAAATTGATCGAAGGTGCCGCGGTTGGACAGGCCGGTCAGGGCATCGGTCACGGCCTGTTCGCGCAGCTGGTTATTTTGTGCCTTAAGCTGCGTGGCAGCGCGCTTGAGGTTGGTCGCCTGGGCCTGCAATTTAGCGGATTGGCGCTGCGTGGTGAGCGTTAATTCCACCAGGCGTTCATTGGCTTTGCGCAAAATGCTGTCGAACGGCTCTGATGCGACGGGCACTTCAAAAAGCGGAGCCACTTCTCCGGTTCGCCGGCCGATTTCATCGAGCATCAGATCGCAATCGGATTCGCTGAGGTGATAATTTCGCTGGCACAGATCGCGGACATCTTTGATGGCGCCGGCGGCCTGCTCATCGGCAAAGACATCGGCGCACCTGGACGCCAGCTGGACGACCCGGGCGAGATTGCGCAATGCTTCATCGCCGATCGGCACCGGATCGTGGTGATTGGCCATGGGTATGGCCAGGACCGGGGGCAATTTCCAGCTCTGCGCGAGCCACTCGGCAACCTGCGCGTGATTCAACTGCAGGGCGGAATCTTCAATGGCGATGAGATCATGGTGCGTGGCCGCTTGCTCGACCAATTCACCGTATTGCTCACCCAGCACGCGGTCGAGAACCAGCATGCCGATATCCATGAGCAATGCGGAAATGAAGCATTCTTCGGCCTGCACCTGCGCGGAGCCGGCCATGGTGCGAAGGGCAATCGTCCGAGCGGCGGTGGCGGCGTAAATGCTGCGCTTCCAGTAGGCCAGGTGATTGAATCCACCGTTTTTCTTTCCTTTGGGCTTTTGTTTGGAAAGATTTCCCGCCAGAGAAAAACCGAGCACCAGGGTTTTCACCGACTGCATGCCAAGGATGACCACTGCGTTTTGAATCGTGGATACGGTTTGTGCGCGGCCGTAGAAACTGGAATTGACCGTGCGGAGAATTTTGCTGGAAAGGGCCGGATCGTTACCAACGACTTCCGCGATTTCCGCCACGCTGGCATCGTCCTTCTGGGTAAGGTCCAAAACCTTTAGGGCAATGGCCGGCATGGTGGGAAGGTCTGAGCATTCCCGGATACGCTGCATCAGTTGCTGATTCATTACGGCAATTCTCCATGCGCCCCAAACGGTTACGATCGCTCAAGAGGTAGCCTCAGCCCGGGCGACCATGCTGTAAAGGTATCGTCGCAAAGCAATTGCGAGTTTAGCGGGAAGATGCGGCGGGGAACGCACGGATTATTGGAATCGGCCGGAGCCAGCGGGATGCCACCTATAAGAAGCGAACTGTCAAGACAATTCCCCCGCGCCCCGGCACCTTTGTTCGGCAGTTCGGGGCTTGTCTCAATTTGCAGCGGGGCTTTCATCCTTTTCAGCCGTA
>Ga0302179_10000118_pt1 | contig 68819 bp, 69 predicted proteins | sample I_Palsa_E3_1_FD_198788 | JGI IMG/M metagenome (GOLD analysis project Ga0302179, IMG submission 198788) | Peat permafrost microbial communities from Stordalen Mire near Abisko, Sweden - I_Palsa_E3_1 | ecosystem: Environmental > Terrestrial > Soil > Palsa > Peat permafrost | place: Sweden...
TGATTATTATAACAAAAGCCGCTTACAACGGGCCAGGGAATTATTGGTCAATGGTCAGGTCAGCATCAAGCAGGCCGGCAGCGAGATCGGGTTTTCCAACCTCAGCCATTTTGCCAAAGCATTCAGAAAAGAATTCGGTATTCTGCCCAGAGACCTCGTTAAAGGCCGGTAAAAGGCCAACCCCAACCCGCGCCGCCGGAGCCATATTACATCAAATCCTTCAACCGACCATATAACTGCGTGAATATCCGATAATGCTCCCGGTAAACCGCATGCCGCGCTGCATCAGGTTCATAAGTCTGCACGACCTGGACCAGGGATTTCGCCGCATCCAGGTCGTCCACCAGACCCAGCGCGTAAAATCCCATTATCGCCGCGCCGGTTGCCGAGGCATCCGCCGCCCCGGTGAGATGAACCTTTTTAAAAAAGACATCGGCTATCAACTGCAGCCACATCGCTGACCGCGTAAAGCCGCCGCTGGCATAGATATACTGTATCGGGCCAATCGTTTCCTCCAGAGAAGCCCCGATCTGACAAAGAGAATAACTGATCCCTTCAAGACAGGCCCGGACAAAATGACGATGATTGTGAATGGACCGAACCCCGAAAAAGACCCCCCTGGCATCAGCATTCCAAACCGGCGCCCGCTCACCCTGCAGATAAGGCAAAAAAATCAGCCCCTCGCATCCGGGCGACACCCCCGCTGCTTCCTCCATCCGCTGCTGCCACCCGCTATCATCCCCCTCCTCTACCCCCAATACCCCTTCGATAAACCACTTCAGCACATTCCCGCCGTTATTGGTAGCGCCCCCGCAGGCATAGTAGCGCTCCGACAGGATATAACTAAAAATCCTTTCTCCGGGATCAACCTCCGGAGCAGAGGCCGTCATCCGTATCGCTCCACTGGTCCCGATCGTGAGCGCTGTCTCCCCCGGTCGGACAGCACCGCTACCCAGGTTAGCCAGGCATCCATCGCCGCCGCCAATGACAAAAGGAAGACCCTCCGGCAATAGCCCGGACAAAAGCGCGCGCGCCTCAGGCAAAAGCCCGGATTCAATATGTGTACAAGGGACCGGCACGGACAATCGCCCGGAATCGATCCCGGCTACTGCCAGGGATTCGCCATACCAGTCCAACCGGCGGATATCCAGCAGACCCGTGGCGGAAGCAATGCCATGATCTACCTGGTATTTGCCAAACAGTCGCCACCAGATGTATTCTTTTATGCCGATGAACCGGGCCGCACGCTGGAAAAGATCAGACTGTGTTTCCTTTAGCCACAATAACTTGCAAAGCGGGGACATCGCGTGAATGGGAGTGCCCGTATGCTGGTAAATACGCGCGCCCGCCTCGCTGCCCTTTAAGGTTTTCGCCTGGACGGAAGGCCGCAGATCCGCCCAGGTCATTGCCCGGGTGAGCGGTATCCCCCGGTCATCTACCAACAAAAGACTATGAAAAGCGCAGCTGAAACTTATACCCGTCAATCCCTCCCGCCCTACAGTCTCCAATACCTGCCCCAATGCAAGAACCACCACCTCCATCAGCCGGTCCGGGTCCAGCTCATGCCGCCCGTCGGCATCCGTAACTACAGCATAGGTGCCACCGGCACTGGCCAGCACCTCACCCCCTGTCGTAAACGCGACAGCCTTGCTGTTGGTAGTGCCGATATCGATGCCGATGACGTATTGCATATGGATCAGATCAACTCTTTCAGCCTGGTTACCACCGAATCCACCTGCTCCCGGGTGTTATGCCTGCTAAAAGAAAACCGTACCGTAATCTGGTTGGGATTGTTGTTGATAGCCCTGATCACATGCGAACCCTGTTCTACCCCGCTGGTACAGGCGCTGCCACCGGACGCACAAATATGATTAATGTCGAGATTGAACAGAAGCATCTCGGATCTCTCCGTCTTTGGAAAAGACACACTGAGTACCGTATACAGGCTCCGGCCAAGCGTATCGCCATTAAAAGAGACCCCTTTCAGCTGTCGCTTCAACTGTTCCATCATATATACTTTCAGTCCTTTGATATAGGCACTGTCCTCCGCAAACGAAGCCGTAGCCAGCTCCAATGCCCGCGCAAAACCTACGATGCCATACACATTTTCGGTACCGGCCCGCATATTCCGCTCCTGGGACCCCCCATGAATATAAGGATGGATACGGACATTCTCATTGATATACAACAGCCCTACACCCTTGGGGCCATGGAACTTATGGCTGGCGCCCGTAACGAAATGGACGGGGGTATTGCGCAGGTCGAAAGGGAAATGACCCACGGTCTGCACCGTATCCGAATGAAAAACGGCCCCATACAGCTTACAAAGCTCACCCGTTGAATGTATATCCAGTATATTCCCTATTTCATTGTTGGCATGCATAAGGGTGACTAAGGTCTTCTCCGCGCTGCCCGCCAGCTTGCGCTCCAGGTCATCCTGATCGATATGCCCGTTCGGCAGCACATTGAGATAGCTGACGACCGCCTCGCCGCGCTTTTGCAGGTGCTCGACCGTATGCAGGGTAGCATGGTGCTCCAGCAGGGAAGTGATGATATGGGTACAGCCCAGATCCCTCACCGCGGCCGTGATAGCCGTATTGGAGCTTTCCGTTCCGCCTGACGTAAAAAAGATCTCTGCCGGATGGGCATTGAGGATTTTCGCAACGGATTTTCGGGCATTTTCGATCGCCAGCCGGGACTCGCGCCCGTACGAATAAATAGAAGAGGGATTGCCGAATTTCTCTGTAAGATAGGGCATCATCACTTCCAGCACCTGCGGATCAAGGCCGGTAGTAGCGGCATTGTCAAAGTAGATTCTTTCCATTTCGAGGCAAATGTAAGAATTCTCCCGTACTTCAGCGCCGCGCCGGACCGCTTCCACATGCTCCGCCGCACTACTCCCCTCCTCACGGCGCAATCCCCTCCTACGGCGCAATCGCCTCTTTAATGTCCTGCATCAGCCGAAGGGCGATATTGTTCGCCGTCGTTTCAAAATTACTCTCCGCATAGATCCGGATAATGGGTTCGGTATTCGAAGACCGAAGATGCACCCAGTCATTATCGAATTCTATCTTGAGCCCATCCTCCGTATTGACGGGATGATTCTTGTATTTCTTTTTTATCTTCTCCAACACGGCCGGAACGTCGATCCCCTGCCGAAGCTCGATCTTGTTCTTGGAGATAAAATAATCAGGATATTTTTTCCGGAGCGATTTGATCCCACCCTTTTGATGCGACAAGGCACTGAGAAAAAGACCGATCCCGATCAGCGCATCCCGGCCATAATGCAAATCAGGAACAATGATACCGCCATTACCTTCTCCTCCGATCACCGCATCGACTGCCTTCATAGCGCTGACTACATTGACCTCCCCGACAGCCGAAGGAAAATACCGGCCGCCATGCGCCATCGTAATCTCCTTCAGCGCCTTCGTGCTGCTCATATTGCTGACGGTATTCCCGGGCCGCCTGCTCAGCACATAATCGGCCACCGCTACCAGGGTATACTCTTCGCCAAACATACTGCCATCTTCACAGACAAAACAGAGCCGGTCCACATCCGGGTCTACAGCTATTCCAAGGTCAGCCCTGGACTTCTTTACCAACGCACTAAGCCCCACCAGGTTCTCGGGTAGGGGCTCCGGATTATGCGCAAACCGGCCGTTGACCTCCTCATTCAATAAGAGGACCTCTTCCACACCCAGCGCTTTGAGCAACGGCGGGATAAAAATAGCGCCCGTCGAATTGATGACATCCACAACGATCTTATATTTCCTTTCCCGGATAGAATTGACATCCACCAGCGGATAGCTGACTACAGCATCGATATGCCGCTGCAGCCAGGCATTGGTCGCCCTGTATTCCCCCAGCCGGTCTACCGTGGCAAAAACAAAATCTTCTTTCTGCGCCTTCTCCAAAATGGCCGCGCCTTCCTGCGCACTGACAAATTCGCCCTCATGATTCAGCAACTTCAGCGCATTCCACTCCTGGGCATTGTGACTGGCCGTCAGGATAATGCCGCCCGCTGCCTTTTCCCCCGTTACCGCCAGCTCCACCGTAGGCGTGGTGGAGAGGCCCAGGTCGATCACATCCAGCCCCAGCCCCCGCAAAGTGCTTACCACCAGGGCGCTTACCATTTCCCCACTGATCCGCCCGTCACGGCCGATCACGATCTTTTTCCCCTTGCCTGCCTGCAGGATCCTGCTGCCATAAGCAGCGGTAAACTTTACGATATCAAGCGGAGACAGGTTATCCCCCGGTCTACCCCCGATCGTCCCCCTGATACCGGAGATACTCTTTATCAATGCCACAAATTGCCTGTTTTATATGAATACAATACTGCTCACAAAAATAAGGTTTCCGAAAGGGTTTTGCTCATATTTTTACCAAAAGATTCAGCATCATGATACCTGCGCCGGAATGGTTTCGGGAATGGTTCGACTCCCCCTATTACCATAAATTATATTTTGAAAGGAATCGACAGGAAGCAACCGCTTTTATCCACCAGCTGCTGGCCATACTGAAACCGCCGGCGGGAGCGCAGATGTTGGATGTTGCCTGCGGAAGAGGCCGCCATTCCCGCATCCTGGCAGACGAGGGCTTTGACGTGACAGGCATCGACCTGGCGCCTTCCAGCATTGCCTATGCCCGGCAATTCCGTAACGACCATCTTGATTTTTTCGTACACGATATGCGGCAGATCCTATGCACCAATTGCTTTGACTACGCGTTTAACTTTTTTACAAGCTTCGGCTATTTCCGGACGCAGCGTGAACATGAAAATTCGATCCGCTCGATCAGCCTCGCGTTGAAAAAGGAAGGAGTGTTTGTGCTGGATTATCTCAATAGCCGTTATACAAAAGACCACCTGATCCCTCATTCTGAAAAACTAATCGATGGCGTTGCGTATGACCTTACCAGATGGTTCGATGAGCGGCATTTCTATAAGAAGATAAAGGTATCGGACAAGCAGCTGGCAGCCCCCCCCGAATACACCGAAAGAATAGCCCGGTTCTCGCCCGATGATTTTTCCGGCATGCTGACCCGGGGCGGCCTGTCTATCCGGCAAATGTATGGCAGCTATGCGCTCGAACCCTTCGATATCATACAGTCCCCGCGCTTGATTATCATCGCCATAAAAAAGTGACCGCTATCACCACAAAAGAAAAATGGCCTCCTCAACCGTAAAAAGTAGAGTCGGCCAATTAGATGTCCAATAGAATAGGGTTTAACCAGATATCTTTTATCACCCGGGCCGCCTACCCGTCAGCGCCATTATTCTTCCCTAAAGATACCCGTCATCTGATCGAAAAACAATAGTATTTCCCCCTCCCAAAAACAGCTTTTATCCGCAGGATTGTTGCTATTTCTCCTGCAGTATTTCGCATCAGCGCTCATTCTTTCTTATTCTTCAGCAACATATACCGTGCCGTCTCATAGATCCCATCCGTCAACTTCCGCAGCTGATCTTTGACCGGTCCCCGCTCCACGGCAACCGGCACCGGATCATTATTCACCACCGATGCCATGTCCTCCTTTCCGGTAACCAGCCCCCGGCGATAGAAATAACCGTCTTTTACCACCCCGATATAGGCCTGGTCAGGATCGTAGATAAAAGCCAACTCCTTCCCCCTGTTACGGGCAGAGTCGAGGATATCCCTGCCCAACGTCGTGTTGCGATAGGGAATATGGCAAAGACCGGCCAGCGTAGGCAGTACGTCCAACTGTGAACAATCGCCGGAAAACCGCTGCCCGCCAGCCATCCCGGGCGCATAGACCAGCAAAGGGACATGTTCGGCTGTCAGCCGGTCATCCGTCCAGGCCCGCGGAAAAAGAGCGCCCGCATCGCCCGGAATGCCGTGATCACCGACAAAAAGAAAGATCGTATTGGCAAAATACTTCTCCCGGGCAGCAGCCTCGATAAAAGTCCGGTATCCAAAATCCGTATACCGGAATGCATTCATTTCCTCGTTGCTCGCAAACCCGCATTTTTGCAACGAATCCTTCGACACCCTGACCGATTGAAAGACAGCCTGATCCTCCTGGGGGATCGTATAGGGCCGGTGATTATCTGCCGTCTGGATGACGGCAAAGAACGGCTCCTGCTGCTGTTTCAGCACCTTATCTGCTTCCAGGAAAAGGTTCTTGTCGCTGATACCCCAGACATCGATCTTGGGTGAGCTATAATCTTCCTGTTCATAAAGATGCAGCCCCGAAATATTGTTCGTCAACAATCCCCTGATATTCGCCCAGCTCGTGCTGCCCCCCAAAAAATAAAATTTATTGTACCCGACAAAATCGTTAATGATCGTGTGCTGATCGACCGCCGACGGATTACGGCTGGATGTCGTCGTTGCCGGCGCTACATCCGGGATACCCGTGACCACCGCCCATACCCCCCTGGCCGTTCCATAGCTCGGGGTAAAACAGTGATCGAAGAAGATACCCCTCCGGCAAAGACTGTCAAAAAAAGGAGTCGTATTCAGCGGATTTCCCCACATAGAGCTCTTATACGCGCTAAACGACTCGCAGATCACCACTACCACATTCGGCCTTCCCGACAGACCCGGCATCCCCCCCTTTGAACCGGCATCCGGCAAACCCGGCGTGGGCGAGATTTTCCTTTCATACCCGCTATCCCAGCCAAAATAAGGCGCCAGCACCGGCATCGCCTCCTTCACCTTTGTTTCATCATACGTACTATAACGGAATTTCAGGCTGCTAAAAAAGGATTGGAAAGGGTTCAGCGAAAGATTGGCCTGATAATCGCTGCCAAGGCTAAAGGCATCGCTCCAACGCAACGGATATTGACCAATCCGGCCAAAGATCCCTAGTCCCAGCAGCAGAAAAAGAACAACGAACCAACTGATCCGGGCCGCACGGGTCAACGCCTCCCCCTCCTGCCGGCGGATGCGCTGGAATAAAGCCTTTACTACCCGGCGGATTAACCAGGTACCGGCAATCAACAGCAACAGGATGCGAAGAACCGGGTAGGTCTGCCACACCAGACCCGCAGAGATTCCCGTATCGCTCAGGTAATTCAGAACACTGGCATTTAGCCGCTGCGAGAGATAAGCATAATGCGCAAAATCCACACAATAAAAAAAGACAAGAAACAGCCCCGCTAACGACGTCAGAAAAAATAGCCAGCGCCTGCCCGCTTCCCGCCGGAAAGAATCGAGAAAAGTAAAGCTGCCGGTCAGCAAAAGTATCGCCGCTAAAATTCCGGCGTAACGGAGATCATATCGTATACCCAGCAGAAAACTGGGCAATAAAGAGGAGAAAGAATGCCCCTGTGAGGGGAAAGCGATAAAAAGCGCCAGCCGTAACACGCTCATGATCAACAAAAAAATAATACCAATGAAAAAAACCAAACGCACCGTTTTTGGTATATTTGGTAAATTTGTTGCCGATCTGTTTAACATGCCCTTCTGTTTAATTGTAGTTGCCGGGAATACGCTCCCAAAAAATTAGCGCATTCCCGGCAATTCGCCAATTTCTGTCCTTACGGACAAGCCGCCTACCGGCGGCTAAAGGGGCATAAAATTAGATCAATTATATTGAAACCATGATTTTACTCGATACCGGCGCTCATCCAGGACTCTTAAACAAGATCTTAGAGGGTGACTACTGGCTCTTTTCCCGGATCAACCAGGGCTGGACCTGTCCCTTCCTGGATACGGTCCTCCTCTTCGCCCGGGAAGCGGAATTCTGGATTCCTTTCTATCTTTTTTTACTGGTATTCGCAACTTTGAACTTTGGCAAAAAAGGCTGGATATGGTCCCTCTACCTCGTGATGACCGTCATCATCAGCGACCTGATCAGCAGTCATCTGATCAAGGATCACCTCGTCTACCGCCTTCGTCCCTGCGGCAATCCCCTCTGGGCCGATTCGATGCGATTTTTGGCCAATTACTGCCCATCCAGTTCAAGCTTCACCTCGTCCCATGCCTGTAACCACTTCGCCATGGCTGTTTTTATATTCCAGACCGTACGCAAAACCAGTCGCTGGTGGTGGCTTGTTTTCGCCTGGGCATTTGCGATTTCCTATGCACAGGTATATGCCGGTGTCCACTATCCGCTGGATGTTTTCTGCGGCGGAATCCTGGGCTCGCTGATCGGCTGGTCGGTCAGCAAAGTATTCCGGATGCAAGCCGGTACGCTCCATTTACAACCCAATACCCCCTCTCATGCTTGAAATGGTCATCCTTATTTTTCTGATCATTCTAAACGGGTTGTTCGTCATGGCCGAGATCGCCCTGGTGTCGGCACGCAAAAGCCGCCTGGAAACACTGGCAGACGGCGGCGACGAGAAAGCCCGCGCCGCCCTGCTGCTATCGGAACATCCCGAACTCTTCCTTTCCACCGCCCAGATCGGCATCACCCTGGTATCCATCCTCACCGGTTATTATGTCGGAGAAAAATTTAGCGCAGACCTTCAACCCTACCTGGAAAAAATACCCTACCTCCGGCACTATGCCGCCAATATCTCCACAGCGCTGATCCTCATTGTCGTTACCCTGCTGTCGATTATCTTCGGCGAACTGATCCCCAAACGCATCGGACTGCTGCGGGCCGAACAGATCGCCCGCCTGGTAGCCCGCCCCGTCAGAACGCTTTCCCTGATCACCCATCCCATCGTCTGGCTGCTAAACAAAACCAGCAACCTCTTTTTCAGGTTCTTCCCGATCACCCCTTCTCAGGACGGCGCCGTTACCGAAGATGAGATCAAAGCCATCATCAACGAAGGCACCGAACAGGGCACCATCCAGGAGGCCGAACAGGAAATCATCGAACGCGTCTTTCACCTGGGCGACCGGAATATCACTTCACTGATGACCCACCGGAGCGACATCATCTGGTTCGAGCTAAACGAGAACGAAGAAACGATGAAAGAAAAGATCATCCGGGAACCTCATTCCGTCTATCCCATCTGCGACGGTGAAATCGATAACATCAAAGGAATGGTCACCATCAAGGATCTCTATGTGACGGACGACAGCGTACTGTTCAAAGATATTATGACCCCCGCTTTATTCGTCCCGGAAAACAATACGGCATACATGGTGCTGGAGAAATTCAAACAATCCAAGATCCACTGCTGCTTCATCGTCGACGAATATGGCAGCCTGCTTGGACTGATCACCCTCAATGATATCCTGGAAGCCCTCGTCGGCGAGATGACCCAGCCCGACACCCCGGCGGACTACGAGATCAGCGAAAGGGAAGACGGCAGCTATCTCGTCGATGGCCAGATCCCCTTCTACGACTTCCTGTCCCATTTTCATAAGACAGAGTGGATGAATGAAGGAGACCATGAATTCGATACCCTCGCCGGCTTTATCCTTAACCAGCTGGAACATATCCCGGTCACCGGCGAGCGGCTGGAATGGCGGGGCTTTACCTTCGAGATCGTAGACATGGACGCACAACGCATCGATAAGGTGCTGGTCGCCCTTTCAGGGGAAATGCAAAAAGAACTGGCCGCAGAACAGAAAGATTGAGCAATCCCTGGCCAACCCCCCGCGGCCAATCACTGACCAACCCCGGCCCCCCGGCGCTAATACTGGAACGTCGCATTGGCCACAGGACAATCCAGCCGCGTGCTCTGCCGCTGACCACCCACCGTCACATGCATGATATTGATCTGCTGAGAGAAGCTGTCGTAAAGCAGATCGTTGACCGCATCGATCCTCTTTACCGTAGGAATATCGTTGACCTGGAAATAGCTCCACGTGCCATCCTCCTCATTCTCACTGCCCACAAAATGCAGCTGCACAACCTTGCCATCCACTTTTAGCCGTAGATGCCGCTCCACATACCCCGCTATCAGCTTATCCGATGCCACCTTATCCTTCGGCGCGGAAATATCTACTTTCGAACCAGTCATTTTCTCCAGCACCGTCTCAAGATCATTGGTGAAGATCTTACAGCTGACCTCCAATATCCTGTCTTTAGCATTGTGATTGATCTCCGTAACCGAAATATATAACGGATGAGCGCCGCCGCCAGCCGCGGAAGCCGACAAAAGCAGTATGGCCGCAAGAAGACCCAAAATTGGCCCGGTCAACCATTTAAATAGGGATGTCACCATTTAAAAAGTAAATTTTTGTACTACAAAAGTCTGGATAATTTTACAACTTTCTGCTAATATGCAAGACTTTCGACTTTATTTCGGCGTAGGTGTCGATCACATCCTGAACTGGGAAGCCCTTGACCACATCCTCTTTGTAGCGGCCCTTTGCCTGCGCTACCTGATGAAGGATTGGAAAAAGGTCGTCATACTGGTGACCGCCTTTACCATCGGCCACTCCATTACCCTTGCCCTGAGCGCATTGGGCCTGGTGCATTTTGCCACCCGCTGGATCGAATTCCTCATCCCGGTGACCATTGTCGCCACGGCGATTAACAATCTCGCCCAACGCACAAAACAGGTCGAACATCCTTCCCGGCTGCCGATGATCTATTTTTTCGCTCTTTTCTTCGGCCTGATCCATGGATTGGCCTTTGCCAGCACCCTGATCAGCCTCGTAGGCAGAGACGGCATCCTCGTTCCGCTGCTGGCCTTTAACCTGGGCATCGAAACCGCCCAGTTGCTGGTAGTAGCGATCATTCTGGCAATTTCCTTTATTTTCGTACAGCTGATCCGGCTTCGAAGAGTATGGTGGGTATGGGGTATTTCCACACTGGTGCTGATCGCCTCCCTGAAAATGGCTGTAGACCGCTGGCCTTAATATCTCGATATATATAAAATAAAACCAACACATGAGTAAGTTACTGCTTGTTGTCTTCTGTTTCTGCTCCGTCGGGATCCTGTCGGCCCAGGATATAAAAAACAACCCGACATCCAACCACGGCAACAAATTCGAGGCCCTGGGAACTATCCTTCCCTCACCAAACGAATATCGTACCGCCAGCGGCGCCCCCGGACCCAAGTACTGGCAACAACGATGCGATTACGATATCACCTGTAACCTCGACGAGGACAAACTATTGCTCACCGGCGCCGAAACCATCAGCTATTTCAATAATTCTCCCAACGAGCTGACCTATCTCTGGATGCAGCTCGACGAGAACGAACATAGCTCGAAATATAACGCCAATTACCAGGATGGAAGCTCCCTGCCAGGTGTGGTCAGCGATCAGCTGATCGATCGCGTAGAACGCGCAACCGAGCCCAATGACTACGGCGACCATATCCTTAAAATCACGGACGCCGCCGGCCAACCCCTCCACTATACCATCAATAAGACCATGATGCGGGTGGAACTGCCGGCGGTATTGAAGCCCGGTCAGAAATTCATCTTTAAGATCGACTGGAACTACCGCATCACCGATCGCAAAACGCTTGGCGGCCGCGGCGGCTATGAATTCTTCCCCGAAGACGGCAATTACATTTTCACCATGACCCAGTGGTACCCCCGGCTTTGCGTATACAGCGATTTCCAGGGTTGGCAGAATAATCAGTTCACCAGCCGCGGAGAATTCGCGCTCACTTTCGGAAATTTCAATGTGAAAATGACCGTTCCTGCCGACCATGTTATCGGCGCCACCGGCCAGTGCCAGAACTACCAGCAGGTCCTGACTCCCGGTCAGTTCGCCCGCTGGCAACAAGCCCAGACAGCAAAGGAGCCCGTGGAAATCGTAAACCTCGCCGAAGCCAAAGTCTCCGAAGTAAAAAAGAACAAGGCTAAAAAGACCTGGATCTTCAAAGCCGACAATGTCCGGGACTTCGCCTGGGGCTCTTCCCGCAAATTCGTCATGGATGCCATGCCTGCTTATGTCGAAGGGAAAAAAGTGATGTGCATGAGCTATTATGGCAAAGAAGCGTATAACCTCTATCGCAAATTCTCCACCAAGGCAGTCGCCCATACGATCAAAACCTATTCTCATTTTACCATTCCTTTCCCCTACCCGGTCGCCCAGAGCGTAGAAGCTTCAAATGGGATGGAATACCCGATGATCTGCTTCAACTACGGCCGGACAGAAAAAGACGGTAGCTATAGCGAAGCCACCAAATATGGAATGCTGGGTGTCGTAATCCATGAAGTAGGCCATAATTTCTTCCCGATGATCATCAACAGCGACGAACGCCAATGGACCTGGATGGATGAAGGTCTAAACTCCTTCGTGGAATACCTGACCGAAGAACTGTGGGACAACCATTTCCCCGTCCGCGGCAAAGGTCCGGGCTGGGCCATCGTGGATTATATGAAGCTGCCGAAAGATCAGCTGGAGCCGATCATGACCAATTCGGAAAACATCGTCAATTTCGGCCCGAATGCCTATTCCAAGCCCGCCACCGCCCTCAATATCCTGCGCGAAACAGTCATGGGACGTGAGCTTTTCGACTATGCCTTCAAAGAATATGCCCGCCGCTGGGCCTTTAAACATCCGACACCAGCCGACCTGTTCCGCACGATGAATGACGCCAGCGCCGAAAATCTCGATTGGTTCTGGCGGGGCTGGTTCTACGGCATCGAGCCCGTAGACCTTTCGCTCGATAGCGTCAAACACCTGGTGCCCGACTTCGACCACACTCCCGCCAGAAGAGATACTACCGTAATGGCCAGCATCGATAAGCCCATGCCCGATGGCAGATTCCCCACCGACATCTCCAAGGTGCGGAACCGCGAAGACAAAAACATCGTATTCCCCACGGATAAAGATACCTCCCTGCACGACTTCTACTGGAAATATACCCGCGGCATGATCCCATACGATACCACCAAATATGCGCAGCATATCGAAGGAATTCCGATGGGCCGGGGAGTAGCGGCCGATGAACCAATGGACGACAGCGCCAGGGAAAAATTCAAGTCCAGGCAATTCTACGAATTACAGTTTAGCAATAAGGGCGGCCTCGTCATGCCGATCATCATCGAATGGACCTACAAGGATGGGACAAAGGAGATCGAGCGCATCCCCGCACAGATCTGGCGCAAAAATGAGACCCACGTAACCAAGATCTTCGCCAAGGACAAGGAAGTCGCCAGCATCCGGCTTGACCCCAATCGCGAGACAGCCGATATCGACGAAAGCAATAACAGCTGGCCCGTCGTTCAGACAGAAAGCAAATTCGAGGTCTTCAAAGCCAAACAGCTGGGCCCGCGCACTATCCCCCAGACCAACAACCCCATGCAGCTGACGGGACAGGATAAAAAGGCATTCTAAGGCCAACCTTCAACATATTCAATCCACAAAAAAGCTGGCCCCCGCCAGCTTTTTTTAATTACTTGCATTTCAATCTTGCCGCTATTCTATAGCTACAGGCTCCGGGCGCTGTTTTCGCGCACCTTTCATCTTGAGCACGGCATAATTCGGATGTTCCGGATTTACGACCAGTTCCTGCCTTTTTGGATGGATCAGCACGTCCATTTCCTCCATAGGGATAGCGCCCAATAAAGGTTCACTGTCTCCCGGCAGCACGAACGCTGTGCAAATAGCCCTTCTGTTGGCAAACCGGACATCGATAGGTCCTACGACATCATATACTAACACCTGACCGCTCGCCAGCACTACCTTCCTTTTTTCCACAAAGGGAAAGTCCATTTGCGACTGTATGGTCTCGTTGATGGCCATCATATAAGCGCCGCTGTCCACCCGCATAGTAAGACGCATTCGCCTGATTTCTTCCTCACCGATAATGTGACGACGGGCATTCTCTGCATCCACAGTGTTAATTAATTCGATTTCAGCATACACTACTCCCATAAAATTTGGTTTACATTCAAAAAATTGTTTCTTACACTTAACGCATTGACGCTATCAGGCCCTGAAACAAATTTAGTTTTTAGCAAAACTCGCCCGGAAAGAAGATATCCACACCTTCAGTAACCAGCTATGCGGGTCTGTCTCCCACCGGCAGTCACCAGCCAAACGGATCCGGTCATCATACCAGTTGATTAATCAGCATTTCAAATTGTTGTAGTATCCGTTCTATCTCGCTCCAACCGCCGGCAGCGACCAATTGGGACACGGTACTTTTTGATTTGTTAAGCTTTAAAGCCGCTTCCAGCTGCGTCGCCCCTGCCAGCAGCCAGACAATGGCCGCAGCCTGCTTGACAGTCATTTCGCGGTAGATCGCATCGAGATAATCTGCCATAACCCCAAAGCCTATATCCGCTATTGCACTGCCACTGCTGATCGACAGCCGTCGCTCCGTCTTTTGAATTTCATCCAATCCCCGTCCGGATAAAAGGAAGGCCTCCCCCCTGGCTGTGCCCGGCGCCCGCACCGGTAACGCCACCGGGCCAATGCCGATGCTGATCCGGATATCGGATAAAGCAGGCTGTTCTTCCATCGCCGTCAGGCTTATCGCCTTCGCCCGGCAAAGTAAAGCCACCCGCAGGGCCCCTGCCGGCTCCTTTAAATAGACTTGGAAATTATCTCCCCGGTAAAACTCGATTAAATAAGCTGATAAAACCTTCCCCAACTCCTTTAGCAGGAGTTCTTCCATATCAGGACCCAGGAGGGTCGAATTGACGATATCGCCCGTCAGAACGGCGTGAATAGACTTGGTAGCGTGCACAGTTTCCTCCCCTATCCGTACAAATATACGAACTTCCCTCAATTTCCGTACCTTTTACCGAACTACCAAAGATTCCGTACCTTTTACCGAACTAATAAACGCTCCCATCCTGCACCTTTACCTTCTTTTTGCCGGCTTTTTTCTCAAAATCAAGCACTTCCTTGGGCTTGGCAACCGCCTGCGTGGAATCGGGCAATGCCCGCTGACCAACCTGAGTTTTCTCCAGCTTCCCAACCGTATAAGTCTCCATCCTGGCAACCATACCGGTCAACGGATCATAAACTTTCCAGATCCCGTCTCTTATCGCGACACCTTCATTTTTTACAATGACCGTTTTGTATCTGTCCGGATGATCTATATCTTCTATCACCAGCGTATCGTAGATCTTCTTCGGATTTAAAGCTATCCAGCTCTCCTCCCGTAACAACGTGCCATTCATCCCGAAATATTGGCAAACGCCGTTCTTATTCCCCCATTTATAAAACTCCAGCCCGATAAGATCCCCCTCCAGACTGTATATCCGCCAGGTCCCTTCCTTACGGCCATCCTTGAATACACCCTCTTCCTCAAAACCAGGTTCGCCCCGCAGCTCGTCGATATGGTTCACCCAACGCCCCTGCTTCTTATCCTGCTTGTCCACACAATTCAAGGTATCCCCTTTAGGGCCAATGACATAGTCCTTCCACTGCGAATAACTGCTTAAGCTGATCAACAGCGCAATCGTACAAAGAGGGAAAAATAATATCCGGCACATGCAATATGGGTAACGAAAATCATTCCAATTTATTGAGTCAATACCCCCTTCCTGACACTCTTCGGCCCCAGGACCCCTATATTTGTACGCTCAATTGATTGACATGAAAATATATCCCGGACTCGTCTTTTTGATCCTGTGCGTATCCACTGCTGCAGCCCAACAGGCAACCCAGCCGATGACGATCCGTCAAATAAAGGAGGAACTGGAAAAATCTCCCAACCCGATACTATACGCCAAACAAATCCTCAAAAAGAGGTTTAAGATCGATACCATCACCGTCACCCAAACCCGCCACTTCGGAGGCCTGGCCGATAGCCTTGCCTACAACGGCAAGGAAAAAAAGGTCTATGGCCCCTACGGACCAAAGGATGGCCGGTTCCTGGTACAAGTGCTAAGCAAAGCCCCCAATGAATTTTATCATATCAGCCAGATCTTTATAGATACCTCCATCTTCCGTTACCGGATTGCCGACTCTATCGGTAACCTGATCCTGAAACGGCTGAAGAATGGCACAGCTACTTTCGAAGAGCTGGCAAGGACCTGGGGGATAAGCGGCGAAGCGACTGCCAATGGTGACATGGGCTGGATCGCCAGGGGGGCAATATACCCCGTGATAGAACACGAAATCATTACACATAAAAAAGGAGAGGTATTCAAACTGTGGAGCAGGGCCGGGCTAAATATCATCCGTAAGGACGATGATCCGAAAAAAGCTACCGGCTTCGCCTTGATGATGCAGGTATTCCTCTGACCAAACCGGTCCGATGACCAACCAACCGAACCCGTATAGCCCAACCAGCCCCTCAACCCTATAAAAAGTAATTCAGCGCCAGCTCATACCCCCTCAATCCAAGCCCGGCGATCACACCCTTTGCCTTGGCAGAGACATGAGAAATCCTGCGGAACTCCTCCCGCGCATGCACATTGCTGATATGCACCTCTATTACCGGCGCCTTGATGGCTGCAATAGCATCGCCCATAGCCACCGATGTATGCGTATACCCGCCGGGATTCAGAAGGATGCCATCGGATGAAAAGCCCACTCGCTGCAATTCATTGATCAGCTCACCTTCCACATTGCTCTGGAAATAGCTGAACTCCACCGTCGGGTGCTTTTTTTGCAACCCCTCATAATACTGTTCGAAGGTCTGACTGCCATATACTTCGGGCTCCCTGGTTCCCAGCAGATTCAGATTCGGGCCGTTGATGATGGCGATACGCATGGAGTTTGCTTACTTATTATTTTTAATCAATTCGATGAAATCGTCAAACAGATACCGGCTGTCATGCGGCCCCGGCGTCGATTCGGGATGATATTGAACGGAAAAGGCAGGCCGGTCCTTCAGCCGGATCCCTTCGATGGACTTATCATTCAGGTTGACATGGGTGATCTCGACATTCTCCGCCTTCCGGACAGCCTCCGGATCCACGCCAAAGCCATGATTCTGCGTAGTGATCTCGCAACGGCCGGTGATCAGGTTTTTCACCGGGTGATTGAGCCCGCGATGCCCGTGATGCATTTTGAAGGTGGGAATATCATTGGCCAGAGCCAGCAACTGGTGGCCCAGACAAATGCCAAACAAGGGTTTTTTCTCTTTTAGGATCTCTTTTACCATCGGGATGGCATATCCCATCGGCGCAGGATCACCGGGGCCGTTGGAAAGAAAATAACCGCTTGGCTCAAACTCCCGGACATGTGACAAGGACGTTTTGGCCGGAAACACCTTCACAAAAGCCCCCCTTTCCACCATACACTGCAGAATATGCTGCTTGACCCCATAATCCAAAACCGCTATCCGGACAGATGAAGCAGGATCCCCCAACTCATACTCCTTTTCAGTGCTGACCACCGACGCCAGCTCCAGCCCATCCATAGAAGGCGTGGCAGCCAGAACGGCTCTCAGCTCATCGATGTCGCTGATCTCTGAAGAAATAACACAGTTCATCGCCCCCTTGACGCGCACATGCGCTACCAGCGATCGGGTATCTACATCTTCAATACAGACAATATGGTTAGCCCGCATATATTCATCCAGGCTGCCGTTAGCCTGCAACCGGGAGAACTGCTCCTCCAGGTTGCGACCGATCAACCCGCGGATCTTAACGCTGCCGGATTCCACATCACTTTCCTTAACTCCGTAATTGCCGATATGAACGCTGTTCATAATCAATACCTGGCCATAATAGCTGGGATCGGTAAAGACCTCCTGATAACCCGTCATCCCTGTATTAAAACAGATCTCACCGGAAGTAGTTCCCTTCTTACCAAACGCCTTACCATAATGAACGGAACCGTCTTCGAGCAACAGGATAGCCTGGGAGGGAGAAGTTAATTGGGACATTAAGATGGAAAATTTGGCGAAATTACAAATTATCAAACAAAAAGGCCGGACTTTTTACAAAGCCCGGCCCTGTATATTTCACTATGGCCGTATTCATTGAGAAGGCGCTTATTCAGCGTCCTTTGTATCTTCTTTTGTCTCCTTCTCCTTGGCGCCCCCTGCAGCTTTTGCAGTGGCCGTTTTTGCCGGAGCAGCAGCAGTCTCGGCAACATCGGTTCCGGCGGCCTTCTTGCGCCCACCTGCCCGACGGGTCCTCTTACCGGCAGCTTCCTTGGCCTCGCCTTTACCCTTACCGTAGATCTCGTTGAAATCGACCAGTTCGATCAGCGCAGTCTCGGCATTATCACCTACCCGGGCACCCAGCTTGATGATCCGGGTGTAACCGCCCGGACGGCCGGCAACCTTGGTGGCAACCGTTGAAAACAGTTCTGTAACGGCATCCTTATCCTGCAGGTAGCTAAATACTACCCGGCGCTGGTGTGTCGTATTGTCCTTGGCTTTGGTGATCAACGGCTCCACATAGGTCCTCAACGACTTGGCCTTGGCCAGGGTGGTAACGATCTTCTTGTGGGTGATCAGCTGGATGGCCAGGTTGCTCAGCAACGCTCTGCGATGCGAGGCAGTCCGGCCTAAATTGTTGATTTTGTCTCCGTGACGCATGACGTGTAAAATTTAGATCTTGTACCGTGTCAGGAATTACAAGACTGTATTAAAAAAATAAAGACGGCCACAGGCCCATTATTAGCCATCATTCATCATCCACTTTCAGCTTGCCGAGGTCCATACCAAAGTGCAGACCTCTTTCGCCCAGCACCTGCTCGATCTCAGCAAGCGACTTCTGGCCGAAATTGCGGAACTTCATCAGGTCTTCCTGCTCATAAGTCACCAACTCGCTTAAGGAGTTGATCTTGGCAGCTTTCAGACAGTTGAAGGCGCGGACGGAAAGATCCAGATCTTCGAGCGGCGTCTTCAGGATCTTACGAAGCTGAAGGGTCTGCTCATCAACCAGGTCCTCTTTCTTCTCTTCCTTGTTATCGAAAGTGATGTTTTCGTCAGTAATGATCATCAGATGCTGGATCAGGATACGGGAAGCCTGCTTTACAGCTTCTTCAGGATGGATCGTACCATCCGTAGAGACTTCCATGATCAGCTTTTCAAAGTCCGTGCGCTGCTCCACACGGGTATTCTCGATGGAGTATTTCACATTCTTGATCGGCGTAAATATAGCATCGGTCGGAATATAGCCAAAGGGCGCATCTTTCGGCTTATTGTCCTCTGCAGGTACATAGCCGCGGCCTTTACCGATCGTAATCTCGATATCCAGCTTGGCAGAAGAATCCAGGGTACAGATGAGCAGTCCCGGGTTCATCACCTCGAAGCTGGGAGTAGATTCGCCCAGAGTGCCGGCGGTGAATTCCGTCCTGTTCTTCAGACTCAGCGTGATCTTTTCCTGAGCCACTTCATGCTCAACCTTCTTTTTGAAACGAACTTGTTTCAGATTTAGGATGATCTCCACCACGTCCTCCGTTACACCCTTCAGCGTAGCGAACTCGTGATCGGCTCCCTCAATCTTGACCCCAATGATCGCATATCCTTCAAGCGAGCTGAGCAACACCCTGCGCAACGCATTGCCGATGGTAACACCATAACCCGGCTCTAAAGGGCGAAATTCGAATTGAGCTTCAAAATCAGTCGCCTTTTGAAGAATGATCTTGTCTGGTTTCTGGAAATTTAAAATGGCCATATTTAAATTTACGATTTAACTTTTTAAAACATCGGCGCACCACCCACCGGATGGAGAGATACACCTCCGTTATTATTTGGAATACAACTCAACAATCAATTGTTCCTTAATGTTCTCCGGAACGCTCTCCCGCTCAGGGAAAGCAATGAAAGTTCCTTTGAACTCAGCTTCAGTCCAGTCCAGCCAGTTGAATTTGGCATTCTTCCCGCGGATCTGGCTCGTAAGCGCCGTATTCCCCTTTGTAGCTTCCTTCAGACTGATCACATCACCCGGACGCAACTGGAAGGAAGGAACATTCACCACGTCACCATTGACGGTGACGTGCTTATGCGTCACCAGTTGACGCGCTGCCGGACGTGAAGGAGCGATCCCCAGCCGGAATACAGTATTGTCCAGACGGGCTTCCAGTAGCTTGATCAGGTTCTCACCGGTAACACCTTTGATCCTGTTAGCCTCATCGAAAGTCTTGCGGAACTGACGCTCCAATATACCGTACGTATATTTGGCTTTTTGTTTCTCTTTCAGCTGCAGCGCATACTCCCCCGGAGCCTTACGCTTCTTCGTACCACCATGCTGCCCGGGAGGGTTGCTGTTCTTGGTGAGATACTTTCCATTACCTAAGATAGGTTCGCCAAAAATGCGACAAATTCTGGTCTTCGGACCCGTGTAACGTGCCATAATGTAATTGTTAGATTTTTAAGTTCCCGAAATAAGCTTATCTAAAAATCTTAAAATTGAAGCTTACCCGGCTTTAAATTGTGTATTTTTTGCCTGCACTCCGGGCTGCGCATAAAGCGCCACCCTCGGGCCGGACCTTATACCCTACGTTTCTTCGGCGGACGACAACCGTTATGCGGCAGCGGCGTCACATCCTTGATCATCACCACTTCGATGCCGTTATTGGCCAACGCACGAATGGCGCTTTCCCGACCCGAACCAGGGCCCTTTACATAAACATCTACCTTCTTCAGACCCGCATCGATGGCAGCCTTGGCTGCATCGGAAGAAGCCATCTGAGCGGCATAAGGGGTGTTCTTTTTGGAACCCTTAAAACCCATCTTGCCCGCGCTGCTCCAGGAAATAACCTGGCCATTCTTGTTGGTAAGGCTGATAATGATGTTGTTAAAACTGGCAGTGATATGGGCATCCCCATAAACATCCACCTTTACGATCCTTTTTTTTGCAGCAGCTTTCGCGCTGTTTGCCTGTGCTTTTGCCATACGCTTTAATGAGGTAGTCTTTGTGATTCACGCCCGGCCCCTGTTTTTAGAGTCCTGCGGTGCGGATCGTTAATTAATCGGCCCTGCGGCCCATTCCATCATCCCGTTTTACCAGGACCGGATCAGCCCTCCGCCTGCACCCGGCATCTGTAGCTGATCCTATCAAAAGTGCATATATCGAAACTAGGCCGACAATCGCAAAAAGCTAACCGTCAGCCAACGCTCAATGACTATTTCTTGGCTATTTTCTTCTTACCGGCAACTGTCTTCCGCTTGCCTTTCCTGGTACGGCTATTGGTGCGCGTACGCTGACCGCGGACCGGTAAACCCTTCCTGTGCCTTAACCCACGGTAACAGGCGATATCCAACAGACGTTTGATATTCATCTGAACTTCCGAACGCAAAGCACCTTCCACCTTGAATTCATTGGTAATGATATTCCGGATGGCATTCAACTCATCGTCATTCCACTGATTCACTTTCTTGTCGAAATCAATACCCGCAGAATTCAGGATATACTGGGCAGTAGAACGACCGATACCGAAGATATAGGTCAATCCAATCTCCCCTCTTTTATTTTTTGGTAAGTCTACACCGGCAATACGAGCCATATTCTAATCTTTGTTTTTTTACACAATTAACCCTGCCTCTGCTTGAAACGGGGGTTCTTCTTGTTGATAACATAAAGCTTGCCCTTCCTCCTCACGATCTTACAATCGGCACTGCGCTTTTTAATGGATGCACGAACTTTCATAAATTATTATTTATACCTGAATATGATCCTTCCCCTCGTTAAATCGTATGGACTCATCTCAACCCCCACCTTATCACCCGGCAAAATCCGGATATAATTCATCCTCATTTTCCCGGAGATGGTAGCCAATATTTCATGCCCGTTTTCCAACTTCACCTTGAACATTGCATTGGATAAGGCTTCCAGAATAATACCATCTTGTTTAATGAGTGCTTGTTTCGCCATACAGTTTTTGGGAGCGCAAAGATAGGAATAATTTGAATCGCGTCAAAAAAATAGCTCCAAAATGTATTTTTTTGACGCAATACCCTTATTTTTCGGCCTTCCCCCCCAGGCCGGAAAGGCGAACCGGGCAAAGCCCGGCCCCGGCCGAAATATGAAAATTCCTTAATGGGTCGAAACCCCCTCCGGCCGGACCAAATGTACCTTCGTCATTTCATGATAATGATTTTGAAGCTCATGAACAGCCAGTTCCTGCGTAATATGCCTCTTGTCTTCCCGATACCACATCTCAAAATTGGAGAAATTCCCTTTTTGGGACAAAAGAATGCGGAACGGCCCCTTCAAATACTTCACTTTCCCATCCGGCAATTCCTGCCGCTCAAACCCAAACTGCACCAATTGCCCGTCATCCACCGCAATACCGTACAGATCCTTCGGACCGTACCAAAAATCCTGAGCCGACGTCTGCACATTCACCTCCTTGTCATCCCCATTCAGCCCAATCACCTCCCCTTCCGAACGCTGACCATCAAAATCGACCAGTACCAGGTCTCCTACCTTTAATTCATGAAACTGGATCATATGGAATCGTTTTTGTTTTCCTCAATTTACGGGATTTCGACCTAATTCCAATGACCGCCCCCACTCCCCGTACCGCAGCCGCCAACCCGTTCAGCCTTTGGAATAAAGCTGCCATCCCCCTGAATACGTGGCCACTACCTTCGTCTGCAAGATCTCTGCCTGCCCCACCTTCATCAGATCCCTGTCCAAAATAATAAAATCTGCCTTCTTTCCCCGCTCCAGGCTCCCGATCTCCTTCTCCAGACAGTCCGCCCTGGCCGCCCAGATCGTCATACCCCGGATGGCCTCTTCCCGGGTCAGCGCATTCTCCGGCTGAAACCCGCCGGCCGGATATCCCTGCGCATCAACCCGGAATACGGCGGCCAAAAAAGTCCTGAGCGGGCTGATATCCTCGACCGGAAAGTCCGTCCCCAACGGCAACCACCCATTTTGCAGCAATAATTGCCTGTAAGCATATGCCCCCTTCAGCCGGGCCACCCCCAGCCGCTCCCCCGCCCAATACATATCGCTGGTGGCATGGGTAGGCTGCACCGAAGGGATTACCGATGCATTCCCGAACAAATCAAAGTCATTCGCTGCGATTACCTGCGCATGTTCTATCCGCCAGCGTTTGTCATTTTTACCCTTCAGATATTTGTTGTATATCCGCAGGATCACCCGGTTCGCCGAGTCGCCGATCGCATGGGTGCAAAGCTGGAAATCCGTGCCCGCCAACAGCTTCGCCAGCGAATCGTAATGCGCTGGACTGCTTAGCAGGAAGCCACACCAACCCGGCTTGTCCGCATAAGGCTGCAAAAGACAGGCTCCCCGGCTACCCAGGGCGCCATCCGCATAGGCTTTCACCCCCTTCACATAGAGCAGATCGGTTTTATAAGGGCCTTTAGGGAGATAATAGTCCAGGTTGACAGGATTATCACTCAGCATCACATACATCCTCATCTTCAGCCGCCCGGCCTTCTGCAGCGAATCGACGCGCCGGATCTCATCCAAACCCAACCCACAATCCGTCACGGTCGTCAACCCCTGCGCAAAACACCGCTCCTGCCCCGAATCCAGCTGCATCGCATAGTCGGCCTCCGACGGTGTAGGGACATGGGAATATACCAACCGCTCGGCATTATCGATCAGGATCCCGGTCAGCCGGCCATTCTTTGTTTCGATCACACCCCCCGGCAAGGTCTGGCCCGGCCGTAAGCCCGCCAGTTCCAGCGCACGTGCATTGGCGATCAACGCATGACCATCTACCCTGCCCAGCACCACAGGTGTCGAGGGGAAAAGCTGATTCAGCAACGCATTGTCAGGGAATTGCTTGCCCGGAAACTTATTCTGGTCCCAACCCTGGCCCAATATCCAGGCCTGACCGGGATGCGCCTTCGCAAATTGCTTTACCCGCTGTACTACTTCTTCAAAGCTGGCGCTTCCGAACAGTAGCGTTGTAAACAGGGACTGGCCGTATTCTACAAAATGCGCATGCGCATCGATAAAGCCCGGATATACAGCCTTCCCACCCGCATCGATCTCTTTTGGCGCCGTATATCGTCCCTGGATTTCCTCATCGCTGCCCACCGCCAATATCCTGCCGTCCTTTACGGCAAAGGCCTCCGCCGTGGAAAAAGCGCTATCCACCGTGTAAACTTTGCCGTGATAGAGGATCAGGTCGGCCGACTGTCGTGAATGACAGGAAAAAAGAAGAAGGACCGGCAATGCGATCAGCAGTTGTATGGTGCGTGTCATGAACAACGATTTGTCAATAAATATATAGCAATATCTTACTCCGCCCAACTCATCGTATACCCGGGATTCTCGATCTCCAGGGCCACCACCGTAAGCATCAACGGATGAAAGGTATCCACCATCACCGCCAGTTCCTTTGTCTCCCTGGCTCCGATGCTGCGCTGAACGGCGCCGGGATGCGGTCCATGCGGGATGCCGCCCGGATGCAGAGTGATCATTCCCTTGGTCACATTCTTCCGGCTCATAAAATCTCCGTCCACATAATACAATAACTCATCGCTGTCAATATTGCTGTGGTTATACGGCGCAGGGATGGCCAGCGGATGATAGTCGAAAAGCCGCGGACAAAAAGAACATACCACAAAGTTATGACCCTCAAAAGTCTGGTGTACCGGCGGCGGCTGATGTACACGACCGGTAATCGGCTCGAAGTCATGAATACTAAAGGCAAACGGATAACAACAGCCATCCCAGCCGATCACATCGAACGGATGATGCCCGTAATGGATGCCATAGACACGGCCCTTTTTCTTCGTCAGGATCAGGAAATCCCCCTTCTCATCACGCATGTTCAGCGACTGCGGCCCGCGAATATCCCTCTCACAATAGGGAGAATGTTCCAGCAGCTGACCATAAGGGCTAAGATATTTTTTCGGATAACGGATCGGGCTGAACGATTCGACAATAAAAAGCCGGTTGTCCGCGTCGTCGAACCGGATCCGGTAAATAGTGCCCCGCGGCACCACGAGGTAATCCCCATACCCGAACGACAGCTCCCCATACATCGTCTCCAATACCCCGCTGCCACGATGGACAAAGATCAGCTCATCGGCATCCGCATTTTTATAAAAATAGTCCTCCATGCTGCGCTGCGGCGCCGCCAGCACAATATGGCAATCGCTGTTGACCAATACCGGATTCCGGCTCTTCAGATAATCGGCATGCGGCTGAATGTTAAACCCTTCGAAACTCCGATGCTTTAACATCCGGTCTTCGGCAATCCGGGGCTGGACATCATATGACTCATCCGTCGCAATGATCTCCGTCGGCGGATGACAATGATACAACAGCGAATAGTCGTTGGAAAACCCTTCCGTTGAGAACAGCTGCTCCGAAAAAAGTGATCCGTTCTCCTGCCGGAATTGCGTATGACGTTTATGAGGAACCTCCCCCAGGGAATAATAATGAGGCATAATTTGAATTTAATAGCCCATCTCCGGCGCAACCATCAGGAAATAATATCTCCAACTCCGCTTATCGATCCAATAAGTAAAATTCCGGAAGAATGGCATAGGCTAAAATTAATAAATCTTCCATGTCATGCGGGTATTAATATTACCTTTATGCAAAATATTTTTTCCGGTGCCTATCCGAAATTTCCGATTGCTTAGCCTATGCCTCGCCTATTGCCTGTCCTCTTGCCAGGAGCGGACCAAAACCATGAGCTTCTATTATTGGAAGCCTGCCTTTACCCTCGATAGCAGTGAGGAGAAGGTCCTTAATGACAATAATATTCACAATCTGTATGTTCGGTATTTTGACATCGATTGGTCCCCGGCCGACACCGCCCCGGTTTCGGAAACCCCGCTCGTCTTTACTACCTCCCCCGCCGCCTATACCATCATCCCGGTCGTTTGCCTCCGGAATAGAGTATTCGAAAGGCTAAACCCGGCAGCCATCCCTTCCTTTGCCGCCGATATCTTCACCCGGATCAGAAGCATCAATGCCTCCGGGAACCTGCAAAACCAGGAGATCCAGTTCGACTGCGACTGGACGGAAAAAACCAGGGAAAACTATTTCGCCTTCCTACGGCAATACCATCGCATCTCCGTCCAATCCACATCTTCCACGATCCGCATGTACCAGCTGAAATATCCGGAACGGACCGGTATCCCTCCCGTAGACTATGGCGTATTGTTCTATTTCAACCTGCAGGCTACCGATTCCGGCAATGAACGGTCCGTTTACGAAAGAGCCATAGCCCACCGCTACGCACCCTCGCTACGCTCCTACCCGCTGACCCTCGACGTCGCCCTGCCCGTCTTCCCAACCGGCCACGAATCCCAAAACGGCGAAGACCTGCTCGAGATCATCACCGATATCAACCGGCATTCCAATCACCACATCCGTAATATTATCTTTTTTGACCTGGACCGGGAAAACCTGCGGCGATACGACAAAACTGTATTTAAAGAAGTGCTGGCCCATACCGATTAGGGGGCAAAATCAATCCACCATGCTGAAGATCGGCTTATTATCCGACACCCATCATTTTCTGGACGAAGCCATTTTTCGCCATTTCGACTCCTGCGACGAGATCTGGCACGCCGGTGATTTCGGTACCGCAGAACTGGCCGGCCAACTAGCCGCCTTCAAACCCCTCCGGGGCGTATACGGCAATATCGACGGGCAGGATATCCGAACCGACTACCCGGAAAAACTTCGCTGGCAATCGGAAGCCGTCAGCGTATTCATGATCCATATCGGCGGCTACCCTCCCCGTTATAACCCCGCCGTTAAAAAAGAACTACTGGCCCATCCACCGCAACTATTCATCTGCGGCCATTCCCATATTCTCAAAATCATGTATGATGAAAAATTACAATGCCTGCACATGAACCCGGGAGCAGCAGGCAGACAGGGATGGCACCAGGTACGCACACTCATCCGGTTTACCATCGACGGCCCCGCTATGAAAGACTGCGAAGTGATCGAGCTCGGAAAACGGTAGCCCCGACCCTCCGCTAACCCCGGATCATAAGATCATACCGCTGCTCCCGAAGCGGCCTCCCAAATGCCGTCGATTCCTTCTCCGCCGTCAGCCGGAAACCATACCGCGTATACAAAGCGGCCGCGACACCCAGCTCATTCGTCGTCCACAAATACGAAGACCGGTACTCCCTGGTCATCAAAAGATCCATAAATAGCTGCATCAGCTTCTTACCCAACCCGATCCCCCGATACTCCGGCTCCAGATAGAAATAACGCAGCTGCGCCACTCCGCGATCCCGGTGCATCAGCAAAAGGAACCCCACGATCCGGCCCTCATGCTCACAGACCCAAACCCCGTCCGCTCCGGGATCGTAATTCCGGTAGAACTCAACGATCCCCTCCCCCACATACATCTCAAACGATAGCCCATATCCATATTCCTGGCTGTATAACAATCCATGTCGGTAAATAATATATCCCAGATCGCCGGACTTCAAGTCCGTCCGGACCTTCACATCGTTCAGATTCATGGGAATATTTTATTTTGAGTGATTATCCGCCGGATATCTATCATCTTCTCCACCAGCAACAAACCATCCCGTTCACTAAGATTCCTGAAGGCGTCTTCGACCTGCTCGTCCGAAGCGCGATTGAGCACTCCGAATTCCTTCTTCCCCTTCCCCGTCAACTTTAGCACAACTACCCGCTTGTCGGTCGCAAGGACAATCCGGCCGATCAGTTTCTTGTCTTCGAATCGCCGGAGGACACGGCTCAGATAGCCCTTGTCCATATTTAGCATGCCGGTCAGCTCCGATGCCGTCAACCCCGGATGCTGATTTAGCTCGAACAGGATCCTGGCCTCGGGAAGCGAATAGTCGCTATCGAGGATATGATCGTTGATCAACCCGATGACCTGAGTGTAGAAGCGGTTGAATGCCCTGATTTCTTTAACAAGCTGCGATTTCATCTCCCGAAGATCGGATATATAGTTGATTTTGTCAACTACTTTTACGTTTTCCCGGATTGTTGTAGCTTTAACCGAAAGGAACCATGCTACATGCTGAATACATTCTCAACCGACACCTTCCGCTCCCGCTGCGACGACCTCGCCTTAAACGATGCCGACCTCGCATCCATCATCCGGGCCCACGGCTACCCGCCAATGTGGAACCGCCCCAATACATTTGAGACCCTGGTCCATATCATTTTGGAACAACAGGTCTCGCTGGCCTCCGCCCTGTCAGCATTAAACAAGCTGCGCGAAAGAATAGTAGAGATCACCCCACAAAAGGTTCTCCTGCTTTCAGACGAGGAATTACGGGCATGCTATTTTAGCCGCCAGAAAACCGGCTATGTAAGATATCTGGCTGAATCGGTCATCAGCGGGCAGGTGGACTTACAGGCCTTCCCGGCCTTACCCGACGAAGAGGTCCGCACCATGCTCACCTCCTTGAAAGGGATCGGCAACTGGACGGTAGACGTCTACCTTATTTTTGTTCTCCGGCGGGCCGATATCTTCCCGCTTGGCGACCTCGCAGCAGTCAATGCGTTGAAGCGCATCAAACACCTCCCGGGGGTAACCCACCGCGACGCACTCCTGCCGCTCATCGATCGGTGGAAACCGCACCGCACGATCGCAACCATGCTGCTATGGCATTATTATCTCTCATCACCGGTAAGGAAATAGCTCACGCCTATTCCAGGTATTCCAGGATCTTGCTGCGTAGCTCGTTTGGCTTAAACGGCTTACTGACGAAATCATTCATGCCGCAAGCCATGATCTCATTGATGATCTCATTTTTTGGAGAAGCCGTTACCGCGATAATGGGGATATCCTTGAAATGCTTGCGGATCTTCCGCGTACAGGCAAAACCATCCAGCAGCGGCATCTGAACATCCATCAGGATCAGATCATATTTTTGCCGGGAAACAAACTCCAGCGCCTGCCTGCCGTCTACCACCAGGTCGATCTCACCACCCCAGCCCGTAATAAAGCGTCGGGCTATATTCGCATTGAACAGATTGTCTTCCGCCAACAGGATTCGCTTATTCCTGAATTGCTCGTTGGTCTTCGGTACCGACCTCGGCGCAGGTGCCGTAATAACGGGTTCGGCCACATCCCCACGCTGCAGGACAACGCTGAAGTGGAAATCGGACCCCTTCCCCGGCGTGCTGTCGACAAGGATCGTACTGCCCATTAATTCCACCAGCTTGATGGAAATGGACAGCCCCAGCCCCGTTCCGCCATATAGCCGGGTGGTATCGCTGTCCGCCTGTGTAAACTGCTCAAAGATCTTCTCCTGCTTGTCGCGCGGAATACCGATCCCCGTATCGATGACCGAAAACCGGGCAGCGAACGAATTTCCTTTCTCCTCCGCCATTTCCACCTTTAGTTTGACCGATCCTGCCTGTGTAAATTTAATAGCGTTGCTGATAAGGTTGTTCAGTACCTGGGACAACCGGAAATTATCTCCCTTTACAAAGAAGGGTATCCGTTGATCGAATTCGACATCGAAAACGACCCCTTTTTCCTTGGCCTTGTAACTAAAGGATTGATATAAGCTCTGAAGCAGCTCCCGCAGATTGAAATCGATGGCCGAAAGTTCGATCTTTCCGGAGTCCAGCTTGGTAAAATCGAGAATGTCATTGATGATATGCAAAAGGCTCTCCCCCGAAAATTGCAGGGTCCGAAGGTCTTCCTGCTGGTCCTCGCGCGGCTGGCTTTGCATCAACAGATGCGTGATACCGATGACCGCATTCAGCGGCGTACGCAGCTCGTGGCTCATAACACTGAGGAACTGCGATTTGGCCTTGGCTGCCTGCTCGGCTTTCTCCTTCATCTGGACCAACTCCTGCTCCCGCTGTTTGCGGCTGGAAATATCACGGATAAACCCGTTATAGTAGAACTCCTGTTCGTTGCGAATGGCGGTCACCGCCAGCTCCATCGGAAATTCAACACCGCTTTTCCGGATACCGGTCAGCTCCAGCCGCTGATTGAGAATATGAAAATCTTCCGGATCGAGAAACAATTCAAACCCCGTGCCATCCGGATTCCGGGCTGCCGGGGGGATGATCGTCTCCATCAGCGTCCTGCCTTTTACCTCTTCCTCCGCATAGCCGAATATTTCCGTAGCCGCCTTATTCCAATGAATGATATGCCCGTCTTCATTGGTAATGACAATGGCATCCAACGCCGAAGAAATGACACTGCCCAGCATAAGTTCATTTTTCCGGAGCAGCTTCTGAGTCGCCTCGTTCTCTTTGATCTTCTGATCGAGAGCAATATTCAGCTGCTCGGATTCAGCCAGCTTTTCCAGGAAGATCTGCTCGATTTGTGCCTGCGAAAAAATACCCAAATGCTCCCGGTCGACGATTTCCTTGGGAATCAGCGTAAGCATATGCGGAAAAATTTCCAGTTCCTTATACCGGCTGGAAAAAGATTCGTAGGTCTTTTCAAAGATCTTCCCGGCCAGGGCATCCCCGTAATTGCTGCTGACAAACTGAAATACGTCGAAGCTCAGGAATTGTAATTTTCTGAAAATATCCGGGTCGCGCTTGCTCTCCTCCAACAGCACCAGCTCGCGCATTTTCTTCTCAAAATAGCCATCGCCGGCACGCCCGAATTTATCCCTGACCGTCTCCAGAAAAGCCTGCAGGAACTGAAGGGCCAGTGTATTTTTTTGTTCCGTTTCGGAAACGAAGAGGATATTGAAAATAGACCCGTCCTGTAATAATACGGGGAATCGCTGCCGGATCCGTTCCCGCAACGATTTACGTGTATGCTTTTCCACCAGTTCGAAGGAAGTCAGATACTTTTCGAATAAGAGATAGGTATGGAACACCTCCTCCGCACCTTTCCTCGCCGCCTTGTATCCCAGTTGAATCAGTTGCTGCGCATTCGCAGGCACCGAAATACAACTAATGAGGAATTCAAACAACGACTGGTATAGCGCAGATTGATCGACCGTCCTCGTCCTGGAAGCGACAGACGATCTTCCTTTTCCTTTCAGGAAGTTTTTAAGCATTTGTTAACTGCAATTCACCTGGCAATATGCAGAAGAGGAAGAAGAAGCGATCATCCCAATAGCAATGATCAGTAGGAGTAAGGGTCTAAATTTTTTCATGACAATATGGATTTTTGAACAATAAAATGGGAGTTTTTCCCGTCTGGATAAAGTCAAAGCCCCGTCGTAGGGAAAAACCTTGAAAAACACACGTAACTAATTAACGTAGAGCGAACAAAAAAATTGCAAGCATGCAAAAAATCCGCCCCTCCTTCGTCTTCGACGAAAACCTTAATTCCTCCTTCCTCGAAGAGCTATTCGAAGGCGATACTATATACGCAGAAGCTGTCTTTGAAGATTTTCTTAAAGACCTTCCGGTATATTGGGAACGGGTGGAAGCCGCTTACCAGGACAGGAATCTTCCCACATTGGGAACAAGCGTGCATACCTGCAAGACATTATTCGGTTATGTCGGATTTACAGATCTCCAGGAGCTCTGTCAACAATTCGAGAACAAATGTTCCGTTAATAGTCCGGAAGAATTAAGGGTTGAATATATTCTCCTCATTCAACGAAAAGAAAGGGCTCAGCACATTATAGAAAAAGAATATACCAGGCTCAGGCTATTTAACGGGGAAAACGATTAATGAAACTTTCGTGCATAATAGTAGAAGATATCCAGATCGCCGCGGATTTCCTCCGCAAGTTCTGTGAAAAAAGCGACCTCGTCGAAGTCAAAGGGCATTTCATGAATGTAACCGATGCCCTGGAATTCCTCGACCAGGAAAGGGTAGACCTGCTATTCCTTGACGTAGAGATGCCCGGCGCCAATGGCTTCGAACTCCTGGATCGCCTCACCTATTCCCCCATGATCATCCTCACTACCTCAAAAACAGAATACGCCTTCAATGCCTTTCAATATCATGTCAATGACTATCTGAAAAAACCCTTTACCTACAAACGATTCCTGGAAGCCATCGACAAACTCCAGCAACAAGCCGCCGAAGCCGCTCCTGCTCAGCAAACCCCTGTTCAGCCAACCACCGTCAATCCCTTACCCGACAGTGATTTCCTGTTTATTAAAGCCGAAGACAAACTGATCAAGGTCAGAAAGGACGATATCCTTTTTCTCGAAAGCATGCGCGACTACGTCAAATTCGTTACGCCATTAAAAAGCTATATTACCTATAGCACGTTGAAAAATATGGAAGAGAAACTCATCGGCCAGACCTTCCTGAAAGTTCATCGCTCTTATATCGTAAACATTAATAAAATAGACGATATAAGGGGGAATATTATCTATATCGTTGGCAATCAAATACCCATCGGGAAAGGCCACAAAGAGGATCTGGAAGCCCGCCTGAATATCCTGTAGCCCAATATCCGCAAGGTTTAAAACGTTCGTCGGGCATTTCTTTCTTTCGTCGGGCAAAAACTCCCCTTAGTCGAAAAAGTTTCCATTCCCCCCTGCTCTTTTACATCTTTGTACCAGAAAACAACGATGTCCAATCCGAGAAACCAAATGTCCAAATCCAGTATCAAAAGTCCAAACCAGCATCCTTGAAAAACCCGCGAAAATCCAAACATCCGAAAAAACCTTACCATCCAAAAAATCCTGAAAACCTGAAGTCCTGAAACCTTTGAAAAACTCCGAAATCCAAACATCCTGAAAAACTGTAATCCAAAGATCCTGAAAAACTGTAATCCAAAGATCCTGAAAACCAAAGATCCCAAAATCCAAATCGTAAGAACCCGTATTAAATCCAAAACCTGAACAACCAACATCCGATCATCCGTGAAAACCAAACCGTAATCCGTTATCCGAAAAACTTAGAAGATGCCAGGGGCAATCCCGAAAAAAGTGAAATCCGTCCAAATGATTCCATCTCTGATCGATCCCTAAAGCCTGAAACTTAAAGATCGTTGGCCCTGACAAAAAAATTGCCGCCACGGAACACCGTGGCGGCTTTCTTATAACCGCCGGAGGCGGTTAGTCCGAAGGACAATCATAAGCCGGGTTACGTCGCTGGTCATTGGAAACCGCCGCAGGCGGTTCCTACCTAAAGCCACGGCTTCCCGATCCCCTCCCGGAAAGGCCAGGGAATCGTCACCAGGATAATAATCAGCGCGACCAGAAAAAGCCAGAATGACCGCTTAAATTTTGCCACATCGGGAATGCTCTTCTTGACCACACCCCGGCCAATCGTGATCAGCACAACGGCAATCAGCATGCCCGCAAAATGCTCGACCGCATAAAATCGCATTATCCTGTCCTTCATCACCGCCCCGAAACCAAAATCCCTGATCTCGGCCAGCCCCAATGGACCGATAAACCATAAGATTAGCCCCGCAAGCAGGGTCGTATGCGCGGCAATCATCAGGAACAGGCCAACCGTCCTGTCACTTTCAGAAAATGACCTCCCGGTACTCATCCCCCCATAACTCCTAAAAATCGCAGCGACTAACAAAACAAGTATGACCCACCGAAGAACACTATGCAGGAATAATAAGACAGCCATGCGGAAAAGTTTTATGATTGAATGGAAGCGCCAAAGCTACGACCTCGAAAGCGGATAACTTATTTCCGGAAAAAAATTCCCGCACCGGGAGAAAATAAGAGTAAAAATTTAGCTCATACGATTTGATAATCAATAACTTGCAAAATCGGCACCATTTTCACACTATAGGCGTATCCTATTTCTATTTGTAAACGCAAAGATCCAACCCCGATGAAACCCTTTTTAAAACGCCTCGTATCCGTACTTCTTCTGACCGTCCTCTATCAGGCCGGTAATGCTCAATATACCATCACGGCCAACGAGAACTGGTCTGCCACCGGAGCGCCCAGCTCCTGCAATGGCTGCACCTTTACGATCAGCAGCGGCGTCACCTTTACCCTCAATACCAATGGCGTCACCTGCGTCAATTGCCTGTTCAACGGCGGGATCGTTGTCGACAATTCCACCTTTTCCTGGCAGGGCGGAACATTCGAGAACGATAGCGTGGCTTTCGAAAATTCCGGCTCCTCCATACTGATAAGCGGCGTTGGCGGTCCCCTCTTCAATAACGACAAGATAGAATTTAACCAGCCCATCACCTGCCAGGCCTGCTCATTCACCGGCGATGCTATCCATATCGACCTTCCCTTAGCCACTAACGAAGTAACTTTTCAATCATCCGGCGCCTTCACCACGACAACCGTTAATAGTTCAACTGTCACGGTAAATACCGGACAATGGTATGCCAATTCCACTACTTCCGTTACCTCGTCTACCCTGACATTCAATAACGCCTCAATCCTGACGAACAATACCGGCACCCTTACCCTGTCCGGCTCCGACCTCTATCTCAACAGCAGTTCCACCATCAACACCAGCACCGGAGTAGTCGTGGAGAATAACAGCGAGATCCAGGTGGGTGATGGCACCCTCGCCAGTACAGCTTCTTTCAACGATAACTCAGGCACTCTCCTGCAGATCAAAGACAATTCACTGATCCATATTTACAACCAGAACAATGTCTACACGAACTGGGGCCAGTATACCTACACTCCCACCTCCGGTGCTTCCACCAATTTTACAACCACCAGCCTGGATCTGAATTGCGGAGCCTCCTATGTCCATTCCACTGCCTCCTGCAACTCCAATGCGGAATATGTATATGGCTGCGCTACGCTGAATTCCGCCGGAGCAGCCGCCTGCGCCGTCCTCGCCATCGCTGACCTTGACCTGACCGCCATGGCAGCCGGCCACGATGCTGTAGCGCTTTCCTGGACCGACGCCCAAAACAGCACCGCCGATCATTACCTCATCGAGCGCAGCATCGGCAACAACGACTGGACAACACTCACAACGGTTAACGCAAACGCATATACCAACGGGGATTATCAGTTTGAAGACCAGGCCGCACCGGCCGGAACGGTGGACTATCGCATTCTACGGGTAGGCCAGGACGGCATCGCTTCCTGGTCCGCCATCTGCACCATTACGATCGCCGGGACGAGAGGTACGGTCAGCATCTATCCCAATCCAATGTCCGGCCATACGTTCTTCGTTACCGTTCCCAATACCGGTCAGCTGGTCGTAAAAGTCTTCACGCTGACAGGTCAGCTGGTAACACGCACGACCCTGCAGGGACAAACACAATATCAGGTTCAGCTGCCTGCACAGGTACTCCCGGGTACGGCCGTCATCGTCCAGATCATCCAGACGGAACAGACCCTATCATTCCCCCTGCTGCTTCGGTAAAGTTTCTTAGTTTTGTCACTATGATACAATCTTTGAGAACCCTCTTTGTATTGCTTTGCTGCACGGGACTCTGGATGATAACGGGTTGTAATGGTCATGGGGATGACCGGAACAGCGAACGCGCAGCTATCCTGAGCCGCCCGCCCTTCGCCTCGCTGACCGACTCCTTGCTCCAACACAAAAGCACCGACGAAGCAGGCCTCTACTTCAGAAGGGCCGAGCTCCTTTCCCGCAACGATCAGCACGAACTGGCCGCCGATGACTATGCCAAATCCTGGGAGCTGCGGCCCGACGAAATGACCGGTTTCCGGTACGCCTCTACCCTCACCATCACCGGTCAGACAGGCAAAGCCATTCAACTTTTACAGGACTGCCGGAAAAAATTCCCCGCTAATACCGCCTTTCCCGGAATGCTGGCCGAACTCTATCAGCAATCCGGCAAGATGAAGAACGCCATCGGCATTTATGATACCATGCTGCAGACCGACTCCCTCAATTTCGAAGCCTGGTACGAAAAAGGACTGCTGCTGGAAAAGAACGGCGATACCGCCGGGGCTATCCGGGCCCTCAGGAAAGCATACGCCATCCAACCCGTAAATACCTATGGCCTCGAGTTAGCCCATTTGTACGCAGAAAACCGGAATGTCATCGCCCTCTCCCTTTGTGACGCAATATTGAAAAAAGACTCCGCCCGCGAATTATTGGACCCGTTTTTTATAAAAGGCATTTACTTTTCCAATACAACACAATACAAAAAAGCCATCGTCCAGTTCGACTCCTGTATCAACCGTGACTGGAAATTCACGGACGCCTACCTGGAAAAAGGCATAGCATTGTTTAAACAGAAACAATATCAGCCAGCCCTCCAATCCTTTCAGATGACCATAAAAGTTTCCGAAGCCTACCCGGACGGCTATTTCTGGATCGGCCGCTGCTGCGAAGCCACCGGAAAAAATCAGGAAGCCCTACTCTATTACCGGCAGGCACTCGCCCTTGACAAAGATTTCACCGAGGCGGCAGCGGGTATAAAACGATTACAGTAATATATATCCCTATCTTTAAGCTGACAATAAATCAAAACTGAACCAGAAACCCATACTATGGTACTCGTCGCTCCCTCCCTGCTGGCTTCGAATTTCCTTCGCCTCGAGGATGAATGCAAAATGCTCAACGACAGCGAGGCAGACTGGCTACACCTCGACGTAATGGACGGACGATTCGTTCCCAATATCAGCTTCGGCCTGCCCGTCATCACCCAGATCCGGACAGCGACCACTAAGATCTGCGATGTCCACCTGATGATCGAAGAGCCGGAAAGATATACCGAGGCCTTCAAAGAAGCCGGGGCCAACCGCCTTATCGTCCACCTCGAAACCTGCCCTCACCTGCACAGGAATATTCAGCAGATAAAATCCCTGGGCATGGCGGCCGGCGTAGCACTCAACCCCCACTCACCCGTGGAGCTCCTGTCCGATGTCCTCCAGGACGTTGACACCGTGCTGATCATGAGCGTCAATCCGGGCTTTGGCGGCCAGGAATTTATCCCGCATACCTATCAGAAAATCCGCAACCTGCGACGCATGATCCATGACCGGGGACTAAAAACATTGATCCAGATCGACGGGGGAGTCACCCTGGAGAACGCATCGAATATCATCAAAGCAGGCGCCGATGTGCTCGTAGCCGGCAACACCGTCTTCAAATCAAAAGACCCCAAAAACACCATCCACACACTTAAAAATTCAGATTGAACGTTCCCATAAACGGACCGGAGGTCCGTTGGCTAGAACCGAGCGAAGGTCTCAGACATTAGCGTCCGTCATCGTAAACTAACTATTCTTGAAAGTCGTACTTGTAGCTCTCCTACCCCTCCTGTTGCTGGTGCAGCCCACTTTTGCGCAAAAAAAGACGGCTGCCATTTCCGGCAAAGTGCTCGATGAGAACGATCACCCCCTCGCAGGCGTCTCCGTGACGATCCTGGGAAGACAATCCGGTATCGTCACCTCGGATTCCGGCGCCTTTCGCCTGAAAGTGGAGGCTGAAAAAGCCCTCGCCCTGGTCTTTTCCTTTACAGGATATAAATCGGAACAACGCAATTTCCTGTTGAATGAAAAGGAAGAGGAACAGGTCATCATCCGGCTGGAAAGAGGCGCAAAAGTCCTGCAACAGGTAGTCGTATCCGACCAGCAGCAGGGCCGTGAAGCCGGCCTCATCAAGGTCAACCCCAGGGACGCTATCAATATCCCGACTCCCACCGGCGGCATCGAAAGCCTTCTCAAGATCTTTGTGGGCTCCAACAACGAACTGACCTCCCAATACTCCGTCCGCGGCGGCAATTATGATGAAAACCTCATCTATGTCAACGATTTTGAAGTATTCAGACCCTACCTCGTCAACAACGCCCAACAGGAAGGACTGAGTTTCATCAACCCGGAGATGACCCGCAGCGTCAGCTTCTATACCGGCGGCTTCCAGGCCCGCTACGGAGATAAAATGTCCTCTGCACTGGATATCCAGTACCGTAAACCAACCGCCTTTGGTGGCTCCGTCTACCTGGGCGTACTGGAACAAGGGCTTCACCTCGAAGGCACCGGCGCACAAGGCAGGTTCACCTACCTCGTCGGCGCACGCAACCGCACCGACGGCTCCTTGCTGGGCAGCCAGGAGACAAAAGGTACCTACGCCCCATCCTCTTCGGATCTTCAGGCCCTGCTGACCTACCAGCTTAACAGCCGCAACCGGCTGGAACTCCTGGGTACACTGTCCCAGACCCGCTTTCATCTCATCCCGCAGTCGGAACAGCTCACCTCCTCCATCTTCTCGCCGTATTTCACCGCCAACCTGGGGCTGGATATCAGCTTCCAGGGCCAGGAAAAAGATGCCTATCAGACCAATATGCTGGGCCTGGCCTATGTGCAGCAGATCAACAATAACCTCCGGCTAAAATGGATGGCTTCCGTTTTTGAGGATAAGGAACAACAGAACTATGATATCATCGGCGCCTATCTGTTTGGTGAACGTGATTTCGATAATACCAGCGCTACCTTCGGCCAGATCGTCAATCCATTGGGAGCAGGCACCTATCAGAATTTCGCCCGCGACCAGCTGAATATAACGGTCTGGAACCTCACCCACAAAGGATACCTGAATATCAATCGCCATTTTGTCCAATGGGGCGTCAGCGCCGAACGACAGACCGTCCATGACCATGTCGACGAATGGACCTATCAGGACTCGGCCGGCTATTCCCTGCCTTATGATCCGGGTGTGCCCGGCATCAGCGATGTAGCTAAATCGACAGACACCCTGGGCATAACCCGGCTGACAGGCTTTATACAGGACAATGTGCTGTTAAAGGACTCTTCCAGCGGCTTTACCCTCCAGGGCGGACTACGCTATAATTATAATACCCTCAACAAGGAATTCCTGCTTTCACCCCGCCTGGGAGTCTCCTGGAAGCCACGCGGATCCGCCAGGGACATCGCCTATCATGCAGCCCTGGGGATCTACGATCAACCGCCTTTCTTCCGCGAAATGGTACGCTATGACGGTACGCTAAACACAGCCCTCAAAGCCCAGCGCAGCTGGCAGGCCGTCGTCGGGTTCGATCAGAATTTCAAAATGGGCGACCGCCCCTTCCGCTTTACGACAGAAGCATATTATAAGTATATGACCCGGGTAGACCCCTACGATATCAACAACGTCCATATCCAATATTTTGGCCTCAATGACGCAAAAGCCTACGCGACCGGCATCGAATTCCGCCTGTTCGGACAGCTGGTAAAAGATGCCGAAAGCTGGATCAGCATGGGATTCATGCGATCCATGGAAAAGATCGACACTTTTTATTATACCTATACCCTCGATAGCCTCAATCAACCGGTGGACAGCACAAAGACACCCGCCGGATGGGTGAGAAGACCCACGGACCGCCTCTTTACCTTCGGCCTGTTCCTCCAGGACTACCTGCCCACCAACAAAAACCTAAAAGTCTTTTTGAATCTGCTCTATGGCAGCAACCTGCCTTTCAATATCCCAGGCGACCTTCGCTATCGCGGCGACCTGACCATCGACCCCTATATCCGCATCGACGTCGGATTTAGCGCCCTGCTCCTCGACAGCGAAAAAAGCAACCGCCGCAGCCATAACCCCTTCCGGAATTTTGAAAATATCTGGGCCACCCTGGAAGTCTTTAACCTGATCGACCGGGCTAATACCATCTCCTATATGCTCGTCAAAGACTTCGCCAACACCACCTACGCCATCCCCCAACGACTCACCCCCCGCCTGCTCAACCTAAAGCTGGTCGGCCGGTTTTAACCCGGATTTTGCTGATTTCCGCAATTTTTATTAGTAGAATTCCGCAATTTTTCCCAAAGAAGCCGCAATTTTCCTATTTTGGGACAAGATTTATGACAGACCCGATACAATACCTTAGCCTTCAATGGGTTGATTTTTGGCCGCAAATTGGCCTTATTATCAGAAACCGCGCAACATGAAAACTATGATTAACTATCTTTTAAACGCTTTTTCCGTTCTTACCTTTTCCAAAGAGAAAATGCCCGCACTGATACCTATCAGAGTGGTTACCAAAATTCATCCAGACCAACATAGATAAACAAATCGCACAAACCATGGTCCTGACTACTGAGATTTCGGTATTCCCGAACCCTTTCGATCATTTTGTTATCCTGGAAGTCACCTGCGAAGAAGCCGTCGACTGTATCATCCTGCTGGCTGATCTCGAACCAGGCAGAATCATCCGGATGATGGGCGCAGGATTGAAAAACGGGATAAACCGGCTACCGCTGGACGACCTCCAATCACTGGCCGCCGGTCAATACCAGCTGGATATCAAAACCGTCGCCGGAGATACCCTTTATCAGACCATGCTGATAAAAAGTTGACTTTCTACAGACCCTGCCAGCCGCTGGCAGGCCATAAGATACGAGCAACCTTTCGACCCAATAAGGGGCACTTCGGTGCCCTTTTTCTTTTTACTTTACCTTTGCCCTATGACCAAGCTCTCCGTAAACATCAACAAATTCGGCACCCTGCGCAACAGCCGCGGAGGAAATAACCCGGATGTCGTAAAAGCAGCTGTAGACGCACAGCTATTCGGCGCCGACGGTGTCACAGTCCACCCCCGGCCCGACGAACGGCATATCCGCTACACCGATGTCTATGCCATCAAAAAGATCATCAGCAGGGAATTCAATATCGAAGGAAATTCGCAGGAACAAAAATTCGTCGACCTCGTGCTGGATATCTGCCCAACCCAGGTGACCCTGGTACCCGATGCCTTAAACCAAATAACGTCCAACCACGGCTGGGATACCATCCGCTATAAAGATTATCTGATGGATATTATCGGCGTTTTCAAAAAAGCAGGCATCCGCGTCAGCCTCTTTGTCGATCCCGTCATCGCGATGGTAGAAGGTGCAGCCGCCACCGGCGCCGATCGGGTGGAGCTATATACAGAAGCCTACGCACAGGAATATCCCGCCGATCCGGAAAAAGCCATCGCCCCCTACCGCGCTGCCGCAGTATGCGCACAGGAACTGGGGCTGGGCCTCAACGCCGGTCACGACCTCGACCTGCAAAACCTCCAATATTTTTCCCGCCACATCCCCGGACTGGCGGAAGTCTCCATTGGTCATGCCCTCATCTGCGATGCACTATATCTGGGATATGAGAACAGCATCCAACTGTACAAACGTCAATTACAATAATCACATCGCCGCCAACGGCCCCAAGCTGGTCAACCTGGACCGCCAACAGCATACTACCTTGTATGTAGACAGGACGAAGCGGAAACTGTATTATTTCGACCTCGACTTTTTAAACGCTTAGCCCCTTTTCTTCAACGGTTCTCGGCCACGACATTTTCGGCCACTCCATATCCCGTTTATCCGCCTCCGGTGTAATTTCGCTTCCATCCGCAGGGCTAAAGACTACATTTGATCCGCTAAGATTCCATCACTCACCAAAATCAAAAGCATCAATATGAAAAAAGGTCTGATCGCCGGCGCCCTGCTGGCCGCACTGCAACTCGTATTCCTTTCTTTTTCCTATGCCCAGCTGACCACAATCCCCGGCGGAGGCAACAAAAAAGCCGCGATAAAAGAGCGGATAGGCATTACAGATATAACCATCAACTATGATCGCCCCGGCGTCAAAGGCCGGGAAGGAAAGATCTGGGGGCAGCTGATCCCGGTCGGTTACGCTGAACAGGGATTGGGTGTCAGCAAGAGCGTACCCTGGCGGGCCGGGGCCAATGAGAACACTACCATAGACTTTACGACGGACGTACTGATCGAAGGGCAACCGCTGCCAGCTGGCAAGTATGGCTTCTTCATCGCCTACGATCCCGCGGAATGTACACTCTTCTTCTCCCACAACGCCGGCTCCTGGGGCAGCTTCTTTTATGACCCCCAGGAAAATGCGCTGCAGGTAAAGGTCAAGCCCATGCCGATGGATAAAGAAGTGGAATGGCTGAAATACGAGTTCCTGGATGAAAAAGAGAACTCCGCCACCGTCGCCCTGGAATGGGAAAAATTGAGCATCCCCTTCAAAGTGGAAGTCGACTATGTCAAAACCCAGCTGGAATCTTTCCGTCGTGAGCTTCGCAGCGCCCAGGCCTTTACCTGGAACTCCTGGGTCCAGGCCGCCCAGTTCTGCAGTCAACGCAATACCGATCTCGAGGAAGGATTAACCTGGGCCAATAAGGCAATCGACCCGCCATTCGGCCAAAAGAATTTCACAACCCTGAGCACCAAGTCCCAGATCCTTTCCCTGCAGGGAAAGACGCCGGAGGCCGACGCCTTAATGAAAGAAGCCCTGCCGCTTGGTACCACTTTGGAAGTCCACACCTACGCCCGGCAGTTGATAACGGAAAAAAAGCCAAAAGAAGCGCTGGATATATTTAAGATGAACTACGACAGGCATCCCGATGAGTTCACGACCAATATGGGTCTGGCCAGAGGATATTCGGCCACCGGCGATTACAAGAAAGCATTGGATTATATGAAGAAAGCACAGGTACAGGCGCCTGATATCCTCAACAAAGACAATATCAACAGACTGCTCCCGGTGCTGGAGGGAGGAAAGGATATTAATTAATACGCACCCCTTACTAGTGCCCCATAGCCGCGCCCGCAACGGACGCGGCTATTTTAATTACATCCCAATAATTCACAAAGCCTCGCCTGCAGATCCGGCCCCCGCAGATTACGGCCAACGATCTTACCGGTAGGATCGACCAGCAAATTCTGGGGAATGGCCTGGATATGATATTTTGCGGCAGCCTCATTGTACCAGTATTTAAGATCGCTGACCTGGGTCCAGACAAGCCCGTCGTCTTTAATAGCCTTGACCCAGGGCTCTTTTGCCTTGTCGAGAGAAACACCCAGCACCGTAAAATTCTTATCCTTGAATTTTCTATAGGTCGATAAGACATTAGGGTTCTCCATCCGACAGGGACCGCACCAACTGGCCCAAAAATCTACCAACACATATTTACCTTTGAAGGAGGATAGCGTAACGGCATGCCCTGCAGTATCGTTCTGCGTAAAATCGATCGCCTCCGTACCCACGGCGCCTATCTTGGCATCATCCAGCTGCTTTTGCAGATATTGGGCATAGTAGCCCTGCCGGACCGCTGCTGAAAGCGAATGCAACCTCCTTTCCTGCGCCATGACATCTTCCGTCAGCTGGTTTACAACGATCAGCACAAAGGCGGAGACATAGGACGTATTCTTTCGTTGAATGAACCCGTCGAGCGTAATAAAGATCGAATCGGTCAGACTCTTATAGACCCGGAAAAGAGAATCCTTGATTTTTGCACCATCAGGAGAATTGGCCAAACCCATAACCGAATTCACCCGCGCAAAATAAGGATTGAAGAGCGTCTGAAATTCTACAAAATCATCATTGGAAGGAGACCCGGTCGCCTTGATCCCCTTCATATCATCAGCCGTTCCGCTCAAATTGATCTTGTCATTCCCGATAAACAACGGCACCTTCTTTTTTACAGCGAGAAAATTCACCTCATACAGATTGGGTTCGGAGACATGACCTGTCAATACAAACTGACCGCCCTTAACAGCCGAATGGTCTAACGTATCCGTCGGATTAGACACATCGGTCACACAGACCGCCGTATTGTCCGGCAGCCCGCTCACCTGACCGGTGATCGTAAAATGAGGTTCGGTGACATTTTGCGCCAGACTTAACATAGGGATAGCCAGCATCGCCGCGAGAAATAGCTTCATATTTTATTTTTTATGCCGTTGCTGTAAAACGTCAACTACATCCTGCAAATTATATCCTTTTGCGTTCAAAAGGATCAGGTAATGAAACAAAAGATCGGCTGCCTCATTAAGGAAAAGCTTCTCATCATGATCCTTGGCTTCGATCACCAATTCTATCGCTTCTTCCCCTACCTTTTGCGCTATCTTATTGATTCCCTTGTTAAAAAGCCGCGCCACATACGATTCATCCGGAGTGGCTTCCCTACGCCTGCTTTCAATGATCTCCTCGAGGCAGACCAGGAAATCCTCCCGGTGATTCTTCTCATTCCAGCAGGTATCCGCACCGGTATGACAAACAGGCCCCAGCGGCTCCGCTTTGATCAGCAGCGTATCCCCATCACAATCCACAGCGATCCCTTTTACCAAAAGAAGGTTACCGCTTTCCTCTCCTTTGGTCCACAAGGCCTTACGCGACCGGCTAAAAAAAGTGACCTTCCCTTCCGCCTGCGTTCTCTCCAGGGCATCCCGGTTCATAAAACCCAGCATCAGCACCTTGCCCGTTGCACCATCCTGCACGATCGCCGGAGCCAGCCCATCGGCATATTTTTCAAAATCGACTTCCAATCCACCGGAGGTTTTCATATTATAAAAATTTAAATTCTCATCGCAATCCCTTGGGCCTGCAAATATCCTTTCAATTCCGGAATAGTGATCTCCTTAAAATGAAAGACGCTGGCGGCCAGTGCCGCATCGGCCCTGCCTGCTCCCAGGATATCGGCAAAATGCCCGGGTGTCCCGCCCCCGCCGGAAGCTATCACCGGTACCGGCAGCGATTCGGCTAATTCCTGCGTAATATCCCGGGCAAAACCTTTTTTCGTGCCATCATTATTCATAGATGTCAACAGGATCTCCCCCGCCCCACTATCAACACCCGCCCGGGCCCAATCCACACACCGTACATCCGTCCGCACCCGACCGCCGTTCAGGTAAACATACCACTGCCCATTTTCTTCCTGCCTCGTATCGATCGCCAGTACAACGCATTGGCTTCCAAATTCCTTCGCCAGCTCCGCAATCAGCGCAGGCCGCCGGAAGGCGGAAGTATTGACCGAGATCTTGTCCGCACCATTCTGCAACAACACACGCACATCTTCAACACTGCTGATGCCACCCCCAACCGTAAAAGGGATATTGATATGGTGAGAGATCCGGTTCACGAGCTCACTCAGGGTCTTGCGCTTCTCGATCGTCGCCGTGATATCCAGGAACACCAGCTCGTCAGCCCCCTGCCGGGCATACAAGGCGCCCAACTCTACCGGATCCCCCGCATCCCGGATATTCTCGAAATTGACACCCTTGACCGTGCGGCCGTCTTTAATATCCAGACACGGAATAATACGTTTGCTCAGCAAGGCTTTTATTTTTTTGTCGTGAATGCCACTTTTATCCCTAACGCGATCAACACAAGCCCCGTAATCTTTTCCTGCACTTTCATCCAGCGGGAATGACTCCTTAGCCAGTCCCCGATGCTGCCGAACAGGAAAGCAACGAGGATATTGACAAGCGTGCCGCCCACATTAAACCACATTCCCAGCAGTAGGATTCCCTCCGACGCCTGCCTCCCCTTTACATCGATAAACTGAGGCAGGAAGGCCAGGAAGAACAACGCTACTTTTGGGTTCAGGACATTGGTAAGAACGCCTTGCAGGAACAGCCGCCGGTAGTTTGCCGTCAGCGGCGTAGCTCCCACCCGCGCGGCCCCCGCCGCCGGACCTATAGCGCCGAAAGCTGCCTTCCTGTTGATCAAAGCCCTCACTCCAAGATAAATCAGATAGCCGGCGCCGATATATTTGATGATGTTGAAAGCTGAAGCTGAACGGGCGATGATCGCGGAGAGCCCGGCCGCCGCCGCCGCCAGATGGACCAGGCAGCCTGCCATGATCCCCAGGGAGGAAACGATACCCGCCCGGACGCCTTGCCCCGCACTCCGGGAGGCAACATATAACATGTCATTACCAGGGGTAATATTCAAGAGAAAACTAGCCAGCGCAAACAGCCAAAAATTGTGTATCATAGTCTTGACCCTCGTTTAGCCGAACGATAACTCATTTAATTGGATCCGTCCCTCATAAATCGCCTTCCCGATAATAACCCCCTTGCATCCTATTTCCGCCAGCCGCCGCACATCGTCCATACCACTGACCCCACCACTCGCAATAAAATGCAGGTCCGGAAATTGGCCGATAATATTGCGGTAAAGATCCAGCGCCGGCCCCTGCAATAAACCATCCTTGCTCACATCGGTACAAAAGACCTGCCGGACACCTTTTTCGATATACTCCTGAATAAAATCATAGACCCAACGGTCCGTCGTTTCCATCCACCCCCCGATAGCAATCTTCTCCTCTTTTACGTCAGCCCCCAGTAAAAACCGCGCGGCTCCATATTCCTCCAGCCAGCTTACAAACAACGCCCCGTCCTTCACAGCAACACTCCCAACCGTAGCCAGGGCCGCCCCGGAGTTGAATACAATGTCCACATCCGCAGCCGTTTTGATGCCGCCGCCAAAATCAATGACCAGGCCCGTCTTCCCGGCCAGGGCCTCCAGCACTTTCCAGTTCTTGACCCGGCCTGCCTTCGCCCCATCCAGATCCACCAGGTGCAACCTTCGCAGCCCCGCATCTTCAAAAGCCATCGCTACCTCCAGCGGGTGCTCATTGTAGACCTTCTTCTGCGCATAATCACCTTGCGTAAGCCTTACGCACTTTCCATCGATGATATCTATAGCCGGAATGATTTCCATAACTTTAATTTATGACGCCGATAAAATTATGCAATATGCGCTCACCGACCTGCGCCGACTTCTCCGGATGAAACTGCACCCCATAAAAATTGTCCCGGCACAATCCAGAGCTGTACGGCTGTACATAGTCGGTCTTTGCAATGGTATGATCCCCGAGCGCAGCATAATATCCATGAACAAAATAACAATAGCTGTTCTCATCAACCCCATCAAACAATGCCGTCCGTAAGTCATAGATATTGTTCCAGCCGATCTGCGGTACTTTCAACCCGCCCATCCCGCCGGCCTCCACGCCCACGCCCGGATTGAATTTCCTGACTACCTCCCCAAAGATCCCCAGACAATCCGTATCGTTCTCCTCACTATAGCTGCACATCAGCTGCATACCCAGGCAAATCCCCAGCACCGGCTGCCGCAATCCGCGGATAACCCGATCCAATCCGCGGTCACGCAAATAATCCATAGCCGTGCTGGCCTCCCCCACCCCCGGAAAGATCACCTTATCTGCCCCACTTATCTGCGCCGGATCATCGGTCACGACAGCCGCCGCCCCGATCCGCTCGAGCGCATACAGCACTGACTGGATATTACCCGCATTGTATTTTATGATGACAAGATTCATGAGAGGATCGATGATAAAAATTGTTTAGTTGCACCCGCAATATCCGTAGCGCCGCCTCCACCGTCCACAGCACCCGCATCGTCCACAGCACAGACACCCGCCCCCTCCAGCGCCCGGATATACGCCGTTCCGATAATTGCGCCATTGGTATGGCGACAGGCCGCTTCAAAACTGGCCTTATCCCGGATACTAAACCCCACCAGCACCGGGTTCCTCAAACCCATCTGCTGAAGGCGCTCGAAATAGGCCTGCTGCTCTTCCAAATCCTTGTTCTTTCCCGTAGTGGAGGAAGAGGACACCGCATACAGAAAAGCCTCGCCAAGGGCATCCACCCTGCGGATCCGCTCGGGCGACGTCTCGGGCGTAACAAGAAAAATAAAGTCCAATCCATATTTTTTGATCACCGGCCCATACTCGGTTTCAAATTCATGGATCGGCAGGTCCGGAAGGATCAGGCCATCTACCCCCGCCACCACTGCCGCCGCACAAAATTTATCAAAACCATACTGCAACACCGGGTTCATATAGCCCATCAACAATACCGGCACCTGTATAGACGACCTGAACCCCCGCAACTGCCGGAACAGCGTCGCAATCGTCATCCCATTAGCCAGCGCCTTACCGCTGCTCGCCTGGATCACAGGACCATCTGCCAGGGGATCGCTATAGGGCATCCCCAGCTCGATCAGGTCCACCCCATTATCCTGCAGGGCCGTCATTACTTCCACGGTGCTATCCAGCCGCGGATAACCCGCCGTACAATAGATACTAAGTACGTTCTTTTTCTTTTTTGCAAATAAATCCTGAATTCTACCCATGGTCAAGCCCCTCCTCCATCGCCCGCATATAAGTGGCCATATCCTTGTCCCCACGCCCGCTAAGGCAAAGGACCACCGTATCTTTCTCATTGAACCGCAGCTGGCTCAGCGCCGCCACCGCATGCGCCGATTCCAGCGCCGGGATAATCCCTTCCAGCCGCGTAAGCTCGAACGCCGCTGCCAGCGCCTCCTGATCCGTGGCACTCAGAAAGGTCGCCCTTCCGCTGGCATACAGATGCGCATGCAGCGGGCCGATACCCGGATAGTCAAGCCCCGCAGAGATGCTATGCGGTTCCACCACCTGCCCATCCTCGGTCTGCATCACATAGCTTCGGCTGCCATGCAGGACACCAGGCCTGCCCAACTGCGTGGTAGCAGCGCTTCTGCCGCTATGGATACCCTCTCCCGCCGCCTCCACGGCGATCAGCTCAACACTCCCCTCATCAAGGAAATGATAAAAAGCGCCTGCCGCATTGCTGCCACCACCCACACAGGCAATAACATGAGTAGGCAGCTCATCACCGGTCTTCTCTTTTAGCTGTACCCGCGTCTCTTCGCTGATGACGCTTTGAAAGCGGGCTACCATATCCGGATAAGGATGAGGCCCTACCACACTACCGATAATATAATGCGTATCCACCGGATTATTGATCCAGTCCCGGATCGCCTCATTGGTGGCGTCCTTTAACGTCTTGCTGCCGCTGGTAGCCGGTATGACGGTCGCTCCCAGCATTTTCATCCGCGCTACATTGGGCGCCTGACGCTCGATATCCTTCTCACCCATATAGACAATACACTCGATACCCTTAAGGGCGCAAACGGTAGCCGTCGCCACACCATGCTGACCGGCCCCGGTCTCCGCAATGATACGCCGCTTTCCCAATCGCTGCGCCAGCAATATCTGGCCGATCGTGTTATTGATCTTATGCGCCCCCGTATGGTTCAGATCCTCGCGTTTCAAAAAAATCTGCGTATTATATTTCGCGCTGAGCCGCCCCGCCATATATAACGGCGAAGGGCGACCGACATAGTCCCGTAACAGTGATTGATACTCCTTTTGAAAAGCCGCCTCGTGCATGATCTCCAGGTAACGCGTTCGCAGCTCCTCGACATTCGGGTAAAGCATCTCGGGGATATAGGCGCCCCCGAATTTTCCATAGTACCCCTGTGCATCAGGCGCGCGATAGCTGATGTCGCCCACACTTTTGATATTATATTCTATTGACATAAAATTCCTATTATCCTTTTGGCATCTTTATCCCATCCAGCATCGTTCTTATCTTCTTCAGGTCTTTTACCCCCGGACTTTGCTCAAATTTGCTATTGATATCTATGGCGAATAGCTTTCCAGCCACCGGCTCCCTCGCAAAAGTCTTAAGCTTCTCCACATCTCCCGGCTCGATACCCCCGCTCAGAAAAAACAACTTGTCAATGTGCGCAGGCTTCAGCACATCCCAATTAAATTTTTTACCGGTCCCCCCATACCCCACTCCCTCCGTATCGAACAGGAACATATCACAGTAATCCTGGTATGGGCGGATGATCCAGTCGATCGGGTCGTTCTCCCCAAGACGGAAAACTTTTATCACGGTGATATAGTTCGCCAGCTGCTCGCAGAAACGAGGCGTTTCATCACCATGCAGCTGCACCATGTCCAGCCCGTAGTTGTCGACCTGCCGCATGACCTCATCATACGTCGGATTGACAAAGACACCAACCTTACCCAGCCGCAGCCTGGCCTTTTTTACCTGGTCGCCACTCAGGTGACGGACAACGTAACGGGGCGACTTTGGGTAGAAAATAAAGCCCGCAAAATCGACTCCCATCGCATCGAGTTGTTTGACCTGGTCGATCTCGGTCATCCCGCATACTTTTATTCTCATAAGTTGCTGACCATTGACGGACGGTAGTAAACCGCCACGTCCTTTTTAAGGGTTAAAGGAATAGGTCACAACAATCGTAGACTTTTTATTTTTCCATAGAATGCCGCTCCTGCAATTCGCGGACGAACTGTCCGAAAGCCGCCCCCGGATCCTCCGCTTTCATAAAGCTCTCCCCAATCAGAAACCCGCAAAACCCGGCTTCCCTCATTTCCAGGATCGTCTGCACCGTGCTGATCCCGCTTTCCGCGATCAAAATCTTCCCTGCCGGGATACGACGGCTCAGCCGGATGCTACGCCCGATGTCCACGGTAAACGTTTTCAAATCGCGGTTGTTCACCCCAACCAGCTCCGTCTCTTCACAAATATGCGCCAGCTCCTCTTCGCAGTGGATCTCCAACAACACCTCCAATCCCAGATGACGGGCAAACACCGCCAGCCGCCGCACCTCCGCCGGCGTCAGACAGGCTGCTATCAGCAGGATAACATCCGCCCCAATAGCCCTGGCCTCCAGGATCTGATATTCTTCAACGATAAATTCTTTCCGTAAGATCGGGATTGCATTCACCCGCGCCGCCAACAGATCGCCATCATCGCCACCAAAAAAATGCTGGTCCGTCAACACCGACAGACAGACAGCTCCGCCGGCAGCATACCCCCGTGTCACCTCCACAACCGAAGCCTTATCGTTGATCACCCCCTTCGAAGGCGAACGCCGCTTGAACTCCGCAATGATCCCCGTCGAATCCGGATCGCAGAGAGCGGCCTGCAGCGATAAAGGCTTCCGTGAAAAAAAGGAGCTCTTCTCCAAGGCCGCCGCCGGCACGGCCGTCTTCCGCAACGCCACTTCCTTTCGCTTATACTCGATTATGGTATCTAAAATATTCATTGCAGCCCGATTAATGTTTCCAGCGCGCCATAAGCCCGTCCGCTCTCGAGGCTGTCTACGGCCGCATAATAAGCTTCCTCATAGCCCGCATATAACCCGGTAGCATGCAACGCCATCGCCGCATTGGCAAGCACAACGGCATTCTGCGCCCAGCTGCCCTCCACTTTCAATATCCTGGTGAAGATCCTGGCAGCCTCTTCCACCGAATTACCCCCATAAATATCGGTAGCATTTACCATTCTCCTGCCTAATTCTTCCGGGGTCATGATCTTTTCCCCCCGGTTGGTGATCACCTTGGTGTCGCCCGTCAGCGAAATCTCGTCGTAGCCATCCAGACCATGGATAATCGTGAAGCGCCCCCCGGTCTGCTGCAAAAGGTAATTATAGACGCGGGCCATTTCCAGATTGTAAACACCCACCAGCTGGGTAGCCGGGGACGCAGGGTTGACCATCGGTCCTAACATATTAAAAAAAGTACGGATGCCCAGGTTCTTCCGGATCGGCCCGACCGTCTTCAACGCAGGATGAAACAACGGCGCATGCAGAAAACAGATATTCGCCGATTCGACCTCCTGCCGCAGCCGGCCCTGATCATTCTTGAATTTGTAACCCAGCTGCTCCATGACGTTGGAAGCGCCGCTGATCGTAGTAGCGCCATAATTGCCATGCTTGGCCACCTTATTACCCGTCCCGGCCACAATAAAGCAGGCAAGCGTGGATATATTGAACGTATTTTTACCGTCCCCGCCCGTACCCACAATATCGATGGTCTCCTGCCCGTCAAGATCCACCCGCACACAGAGCTCCAGCAACGCATCGCGAAATCCCTGCAATTCATCGATAGTAATGCTGCGCATCAGGAAAACAGTAATAAAAGCAGCTATTTCGCTCTCGTTGTATTCGCCCCGGGAAATCCGGGTAAGGACATCTTTAGCCTGCTCCCTGGCCAATGTCTTATGCTCAAATAAGTATTGTAAGATTTTTTTCATTAGAATCGTATTAGTTCTTCAACCAGTTACGCAACACCTGCTCACCCTGTGGCGTCAGCACGCTTTCCGGATGAAATTGCACCCCCTGCACATCCAGGTTTTTATGCCGCAGCCCCATAATATAGTTATTGTCATCACGCGCCGTTACCTCCAGGACGTCCGGGAAGTCCTCATCACTGACCACCCAGCTGTGATAACGGCCTGCCTCCAGCGTCGCCGGCAATCCCTCGAAAAGACCCTGCCCCGGCCGCAGGACATGAACCGGCGTCGCCACGCCATGATAGACCGTACTTAGGTTGACCAACCGCCCGCCAAAGACCTCGCCGATAGCCTGATGCCCCAGACAGACACCCAATATGGACTTGGTAGCCGCATATTCTCTGATCAAGGGTAGCAGCAACCCGGCTTCGGAAGGGATGCCCGGACCAGGCGAGAGAATGATCTTGTCATAATCCTTCACCTTTTCCATCGGGATCCGGTCATTACGGAATACTTCCACCTTCTGAAGCAGAATTTTTTCTACCAGATGTACCAGGTTATAGGTAAAAGAATCGTAGTTATCAAAAACAAGAATACGTGTCACGGATAATTATTTATTTGAATTCGTTGAGCTGTGCCGCATAACCGATCGCTGATTTCAGCGCACCTAATTTGTTGTTTACTTCCTGCAATTCACTCTCCGGCTGACTGGCGGCGACAATACCGGCCCCCGCCTGATAAGTGAGCGTATTGTTCCGGCTCAGCAGACTACGGATCATTATCGCATGATTACAGCTGCCATCAAAACCCATAAAGCCAATGGCGCCTCCATAATAGCCGCGGGAAGTGGGCTCATACTGATCGATCAGCTCCATTGCTTTGAATTTGGGAGCGCCGCTAAGCGTTCCCGCCGGAAAAGTGGTAGCCAGCAGCTCAAAAGGATTGTAGCCCTCCCTTAACTTACCCCTTACCTCGCTGACAAGATGGATGACATGGGAGTAATAGTGTACCTGCCGGTACTGACTCACTTTTACCTCATCACAGCAACGACTCAGGTCATTGCGGGCCAGGTCTACCAGCATAACATGCTCGGCATTCTCTTTGGCATCCTTTAACAATTTATCCGCCATCTGTCTGTCCGTGGCGTCATCGCCGGATCGTTTAAAGGTTCCCGCTATCGGGTGTACGATGGCCTCGCCATTTTGCATGATCAACTGTGACTCCGGCGAAGAACCCATCAGCTTATAATCCCCGTAATCGAAAAAGAACAGATAAGGCGAGGGGTTGATATTCCGCAAGGCACGATAGACATTGAATTCATCACCCCTGAACATTTGCTGAAAGCGCCGGCTTAACACGATTTGAAATACATCTCCCCGCAGACAGCTTTTGATTCCCAACTCTACATTTTTCCGGTATTGTTCATCCGTCAGGTTGGAAGTTTCTTCACCATCGAGCCGAAAAGGATAGACAGGCACATCCTTGCCGCGGATCAACGATTCTACCACCGGTAGCTCCGATTCCAGCCCGGCGATCCGGTTTTCACAGATATACAATTCATCCCGGAAATGATTGACCGCAATAACATATTGGTAAAGACGGTAACGCATCAGCGGAATAGGCGCGCTCTCCCCGCTGCTGCCCTGCAAAGTCGATCCGCCCGGACTCATAGCATTTCCCCGGCCGGCCACTCCCCTGTCCCGCAGCCGGATCGTGTCAAAGAATTGCACCGCATCAAAAGTCGTGTAGCCAAACAATCCCTGCACAGCCCTGCCCGGCCGCTCAGTGGCGGGGGTACTGTCAAACCGCTGCATGAATTCCCATAAGAGCCGGGTGGTATCCGACAGCTCACGGATCTCGATCCGCTCGGGCGGCTGACCCGGCAATTTGAACTCGATATTCCTCGTGTTGGTGATCTCTATGCCGGCGATGGCATTGATACAAATAAAGGAATAACTGTTCTCGGCAGCATGGTAATCCGTGCTTTCCAACAGGACGGTATCCCGAAAACGATCCCGCAACCGGAGATAGATGCCTACCGGCGTATAGATATCCGAGAGGAGCCGCTTGCAATCTGTCTTTATTTCAATTTTTTTCATCCGGAAACTATTCACTGTTGAAAATAAAAAGGCCCCGAATAACGGGGCCCAATATAGTAATCTATGACAATAGCATTACACGCCCCAATCGGAGTTTGAATGCCACCACCACTGTTGATTAATTGTTGTCTTCATTGCGGCACAAATATGGATAGGAAAAATGATTTCGCCAAATTTTTTTCCCCTCTTCTTTCTCATCCACCGGAAAATGCCGAATTTTAAGCCATGTCTCCCGATTTTTACTTTATCCTTCCCGGCCTCAATAACTCCGGGCCCCAGCACTGGCAGACCCGCTGGGAAAAATTATATGGCTTTACCCGCATTCACCAGCGGGATTGGGATACCCCCGACAAAGATGACTGGGTCCATACCATCAACGAGGTCATCGCCGCATTCCCGCCAGAAAAAGTTGTCCTGATCGCACATAGCCTGGCCTGCTGTACCATCGCACACTGGGCCCACCGGTATGGCCGTATCATCAGGGGAGCCTTCCTGGTAGCGCCTGCCGATGTAGAAGCGCCCTCCTATCCGCCCGGCACAACTGGCTTCGACCCGATGCCGCTCCAGCCCCTGCTTTTCCCCTCCATCGTAGTGGCCAGCTCGGACGACGAATATGTAAGTTTGGAAAGGGCCGCCTGGTTCGCCGGAAAATGGGGCAGCTCCCTCATCGATATTGGCAAAAGAGGCCATATCAATTCAACATCCGGCCTGGGTGACTGGCCGGAAGGCTATGAACTCCTGCAACGGATATGACAGCCTGTCCTTTTCGCGCCCCCGGTATCACACGCGAATTCACGTCCCCGTTATAGCACCCCTTTCGTGCTCGGCAGATAGTTGCTCAGCGGATCCCTCTTCACGGCCATCCGTATCGCCTTGGCAAACGCCTTGAAGATGGCTTCTATCTTGTGATGCTCGTTATCTCCACGACACTCGATATTCAGATTGCATCGCGCAGCATCGGAAAAGGATTTGAAGAAATGGAAGAACATCTCCGTCGGCATTTCCCCGATCCTCTCCCGGTGAAATTCCGCATTCCATACGATCCAGCTGCGACCGCCAAAATCGATCAGCACTTTTGCATCCGCCTCATCCATCGGCAACGCAAAACCATACCGCTCCATGCCCCGCTTGTCGGCAAGCGCCTGGCCAAAAGCCTCTCCCAACGCAATACCTGTGTCCTCGATGGTATGATGTTCGTCTATATGCAGGTCGCCATTTACGCGGATAGCCAGATCCATCTTCCCATGGCGTGCGATCTGCTCCAGCATATGATCAAAAAATCCAAGCCCCGTAACAATAGCCGCCTTCCCCTTGCCATCGACATTCAGATCGATCTTGATCTGCGTCTCATTGGTGTTACGCTCATGCACCACCCGGCGGAGACCCAACTTTAAAAATTCATATATCCTGCCCCAATCCGGCGTCTCGATGGCAATCGATCCCTCCAGCTCACGCCGGGAATCGCTGATCTCCGCACCGCCCAGGTTGGGATCGTTATTCAGCCAGATGGCCCTGCACCCCAGATTTTTCGCCAGCTGCACGTCAGTGATCCGATCACCGATAACAAAAGAATTGTCAAGGTCGTACTCCTCGTTGTCGATGTATTGCGCGAGCATCGCCGTCCCCGGTTTACGGGTGGGCGCTTTTTCCTCTGGCCAGGAACGGTCGATATAAATGCCGGTGAACCGCACCCCCTCCCCCTCCATGCTCTTCAACACAAAGTTCTGCACCGGCCAGAAAGTTTCTTCCGGGAAAGAAGCCGTCCCCAACCCATCCTGATTCGTCACCATCAACAGCTCATAGTCCATCTCCCGGGCGATCCGCCCCATATACTCGAACATGCCCGGATAAAATTCCAGCTTATCGAAACTGTCGATCTGATAGCTCGGCGGTGATTCTTTGATCAACGTGCCGTCCCTGTCTATAAATAGGATCCTTTTCATTTATTCGTAGCTCTTACCGCCTTTACCTGCGCGGGCGTAACCGCACTCGCCTTATTGCCAAAACTGTTTCGCACATACGTCAGCACATCGGCAATCTGCTGATCCGTCAGATCGCTGTGCGGCGCCATAACGCCATGATACGTATCTCCATCGATATCTACATTCCCCTTCATTCCATTGAGCACGATCTTCACCAGGGCAGCTTTGTCCCCCAGCACTAATTTCGTCTTGATCAGCGGCGGATTCATTCCCTCGACACCGACCGCAGTGGCCATATGGCAGGCCAGACATACCTGGAGGTAAACCTGCTTGCCCCTCGCCATCGAAGCCTGCAATGCACTCTGAACAGGAACCGCTATCCTCACACGGGCCACCCCCACCCCCGCCACCCCCACCCCCGCCATCTCCACCCCCGCCGGCGGCTTCAACGCCATACCCGTAAATGCCACGGCGCCAATAAACAGCAAAAAAACAGCACTCTTTTTCATCCGTCGATTAAAATCTTGATCAATTATTACTTATAGGAAATCTTCCAGATAAATCCTCTTTTTGTATCATCCGTCACATAAATAGATCCATCCGGCGCTTGCGCCAGACCGCAAGGACGATGCTCCGCCGCACCACTGGCAGTTCTGTCATCTCCACCGGAGAAATTGTTGGCAAAGACTTCCCATTTGCCGGTTGGCTTACCGTTGCTAAAAGGTACAAAGACGACGAAAAACCCCTGCTGGGGTTCCGGAGCCCGGTTCCAGGAGCCATGGAACGCAATAAAAGCACCATTCTTATATTTCGCCGGGAACTGGCTGCCGGTATAGAACAACAGACCATTCGGCGCAAGATGACCGGGGAACGCCATCACCGGGTCCTGCGCATCTTCACCGGCCGTCTTTTTTCCGTCCCCGCCATATTCGGGCGCCAGGATCTTCTTATGCTGGAATTGGTCATAGAAAATATAGGGATAGCCGCAGTTCGACCCTTTGTGCAGCTCATACATACATTCTGCGGGCAACTCCGCGCTTTGCTTGGTATCCCAGATCTCCGGGAACAGATCGTGCAGCTGGTCGCGGCCATGCTGCATGACGAAAAGGCTATTGGTCGCTGTATTCCAGTCTAAGCCCACCACATTCCGCAGCCCCGTAGCGTAACGCCTGTCATCGCCATAAGTCTGGTTGGGCTGGTCGGCTTTGAACTGCCAGATGCCACCCGCAGAGTCCAGGATAGGGCAGGGCTTCTGCCCCGGCGACCCCTTCTGGCGGTCTTGCAGCTGACAAGCATTGGAATAAGCCCCGATATTGACATAAAGGTTGCCGGAATAGTCCAGGGTGATCGCCTTGGGCTCGTGCTCGCCGCGGGACAACAGGCCGGTAACGATCTTTTCCGGATGTTTGGGATCCACCACGTTGAAACCACTGTCGAGCTTATAACGATAAACACAAGTATCCGAAGAGGCATATAGATAGCCGTCACGGATAGCGATGCCCGTACCCGTATAATCACCAAAACCGGTTATTTTATCAGGCTTGCCGTCACCATTGGAATCCATCAGCCGGTAAATGCCCTTGCCATCCTTTAGCCTCGCCAGCTTCACAAAGACCGCGCCATTGGGCGCAACGGCGATATGCCGCGCACCAGCGAAATTTTCCACTACAGTCGTTGCAGTAAAGCCGGCAGGCAGCTTCAGCGAATCAGATAGCATAGTGGCGGAATCGGATGGATGAGGATCGAAGGCAACGGTGCTGCTGTCTTTCGGAGCAGCAGTGCTGTCACTGCTATTCGTCCCGCCGCCGCCGCTACAGGATATAAAGCCGACAAGACTAATTCCCGTCAAAACGCACATGAGCGTACGGGAAATCCTCTTCGATTGGTAGACTGATTGTTGCATGAGAAATACAATTGATGAATGAATAAAATGGGATCGGGGTTTTTATCCGGACGTAATTTAATCTAAAAATCGATTGACCGCTCACAGCCGGCCGCGGAGGCCGATAACCCAATTACTAATTTTTCTCTTAGACAACCAACCCGCCTCTCAACCATCGGCCTACCCTTGGTATCTTTTCAGCGCCTCCACCAGCTCCGCATTCTCCCTTTCCGTCCCCACCGTGATCCGCAGACAACCCTGGCACAATTCCACCTTGCTGCGATCCCGGACAACGATACCATCCCTCAACAGATACGCATACACCCCATGCGCATCGGTTGTCTTCATCAGCAGAAAGTTGGCGTCACTCGGATATACGGTCAGTACGAAAGGTAAAGCGGCCAGATCCCTTGCCAACTGCTCCCGCATCGTCACCAGCAAACGGATCATCTCATTGACCTGCCCCACATCGTCCAATGCCTTTAACGCCAGCTCCTGGGTGGCCTGGTTGATATTATAAGGCGGCTTGACCTTGTTGTAGATATCGATGATCCCTTCGCCTGCAAATGCCATACCCAGCCGGAGTCCCGCCAATCCCCAGGCCTTGCTCATGGTCTGTAATACCACCAGGTTGGGATAGTCGGCTATTTCCTGGATAAAAGACCGGTGACGGGAGAAGTTGATATAAGCTTCATCAATGACGACCAGACCGGAGAAGTTGTTCAGGACGATCTCGATATCCTGCCGGTTCATAGAGTTGGCCGTGGGATTGTTGGGCGAGCAGATCCAGATGATTTTCGTCTGCTCATCCACCAGCCGCTCGAGATGCACCAGGTCCAGCTGAAAATCGTCCAGCAAAACCGCCCGCCGAATTTCCACATCATTGATCTGCGCACTCACGGCATACATCCCATAGGTCGGCGGATTGATGATCACATTGTCCTTGCCGGGCACGCAAAAAGCACGATACAGCAGGTCGATACATTCATCGCTGCCATTACCAAGGAAAATATGCTCCGGGCCTATCCCTTTTATTTTGGCCAATGCCTCCTTCACCTTCTGCTGATGCGGATCGGGATAACGATTATACCATTTGCTCAGCGGTGACCCGAGACTGTTCTCATTCGCATCGAGAAAGACCTGCGCCTCGCCTTTGAACTCATCCCTGGCCGATGAATAAGGCACCAGCTGACGGATATTATCACGCAAGATCCTGTTTAAGTCGAACATGTTTTATTGATTGTTATTTATCCTCCAACCCAATACCTCCCAACCCAATATCCTCCGACCTGGTACCTTCCGACCCACCACCACCCGACCCAATACCTCCCAAACCGATACCCTCCGACCCAACCACCCCCAACCGGATACCCACGGCCCGTGCATGCGCCTCCAACCCCTCTGCCTCTGCCATCCGCATAACCGCCGGCCCGATACCGGCCAGCCCCTCGCGGGTCAGCTGCTGAAAAGTGATCTTTTTGACAAAACTGTCGACGCTCACCCCACTGTAAACCCTGGCATAGCCATTGGTAGGCAGCACATGGTTGGTACCACTGGCATAGTCGCCGACACTTTCCGGAGAGTAATTCCCCAGAAAGACCGACCCGGCATTGACCACCAATGCCGCCAGCCGCTCCGGATTCCGGCAGGCCAGGATCAGATGCTCGGGCGCATATTCGTTCAGCAGGTCCATAGCCTGCCCTTCATCACGCACGATAACGGCCCGGCTGTTCGCCAAAGCCTTGCGGGCGATCTCCGCCCGCGGCAACGCCTCCACCTGGCTGTCGACAGCCGCCACCACCCGCTCCACCATCTCAACCGAAGCGCTAACCAGCACTACCTGGCTGTCCGCCCCATGCTCCGCCTGGGAAAGAAGATCGGCGGCCACAAAGGCAGGATCGGCCGTTCCATCGGCATAGACCGCCACTTCACTGGGCCCCGCGGGCATGTCGATAGCCACCCCATCCCTTTGCACCAACTGCTTCGCACAGGTGACATATTGGTTGCCAGGCCCGAATATTTTATAAACCCGGGGAATAGACGCCGTCCCATAAGCCATCGCTCCAATGGCCTGTACCCCGCCTACCCGGAAGACACGCGTCACACCCACCAGCTTCGCAGCATAAAGGATGGCCGGATGCAGATTGCCCTGCGGATCCGGAGGCGAACAAAGAATGATCTCACGGCACCCGGCGATATTCGCCGGAATCGCCAGCATCAACAGCGTCGAAAACAGCGGCGCCGTCCCGCCGGGAATATACAACCCCACTTTTTCGATAGCCACCGGCCTCCGCCAGCAGCTCACACCCGGTAACGTCTCCACCACCGTTTCTACCCGCAGCTGCTGCCCGTGAAAGACATGGATATTCGCAGCCGCCTGCCGGATAGCCGCTTTCAGCTCTTCGCTGATGCCTTCCGCCCCGGTCTCGATTTCGGCAAAGGTCAGCTCTGCCCGATCCGGGGCCGCTTTGTCAAAAAACAGCGAGAATTTCCTGACGGCAATATCACCATCCCGCCGCACTTCCTCCAGGATAGCCGCAACAGACTGCTCCAGCGACCTTGTGTCGATAACCGGTCGCGTCAGTCCCCACCCTTCCTGCGGCCGGGCAGCTATAGCGCTGATATCCGTAATTTTCATCGCCGTATTCATATCACCATCTTTTCGATCGGCACGACCAGGATACCCTGGGCGCCCGCCTCCTTTAATTTTTCAATGATATCCCAGAAATCATTTTCACTAAGCACACTGTGGACGCTGCTCCAACCGGCTTCAGCCAACGGTAACACCGTGGGGCTCTTCATGCCCGGCAACAGCCGGATGATCTCGGGCAGCTGGTCATTCGGCGCATTCAGCAGAATATACTTGTTGTTCCGGGCCTTTTTCACCGCACGGATCCGAAAAAGAAAACGCTCCAGCAACAGCTGCTGGCCGGCGTTCAATCGCTCGTTACGGATCAGCACCGCCTGCGACTGCAACACCGTCTCCACCTCCTTCAACCCATTCATGAACAACGTGCTGCCGCTGCTGACCAGGTCGACGATCGCATCCGCCAGCCCGATGCCGGGCGCAATCTCAACCGAACCGCTGATCTCGTGGATTTCCGCCGACACGTTGTTATTATCCAGAAACCGCCGCAACAGTAACGGATAGGTAGTGGCGATCCTTTTGCCGTTAAGACTGCCGACACCATCGTACGATTCACTCCGGCCGACGGCAACGGACAGCCGGCATTTTCCAAAACCAAGATGCTCGACAAGGTCTACCTTCTTATTCTTTTCGTAAACGACATTCTCCCCAACAATACCGATGTCGGCGACAGCATCTTCCACATATTGCGGGATATCGTCATCGCGGAGAAAATAAATTTCCATGGGAAAATTGTCCGACTCCGTCTTCAGCTTGTTGACGCCGTTCTTCAGGTCGATCCCGCAATCCTTCAGCAGTTTGACGGAATCTTCATAAAGCCGGCCCGATTTCTGAATAGCGATCTTTAGTTTGTTCACAGTCATTTATTTAAAAAAAGAGGGCTTACCATTCGGTAAGCCCTTTAAAGTTTTATATCGGTACAAAACATCACCGGCCTACCTCCTCGGTAAGAAAAAATGATGATGCTGTTGTTGCCTGCCTGTTGTCATAATGAGAGCCAAAATTAACGGCGAAAACCGAATGGCCAAAATTTATTTTACCCTGTTTGCATGTAATACACACCTAAAATAATGGAACTCCATACCCGCATCCTCGCGAAACCCTCGAAAACAGTACATTTTGAAGCTTTCCCGGATGCCGGTTTACCCCTTTATTATTACCTTTACCGAGAGCGCCACACGATGGTCGACAAACAATATTAACCCATAAAAATGAGACGCATTCTACTGCTTATTCTATTACCTTTTTTGTTCTATCCTGTAATGGCCCAATCCTGGCAAGACACGGTGAATATCATCGACAATATGTTTAGTCGTTATTTGCCAAACAACCCGGGCGGCCAGTTATCCATCAGCCAAAACGGAAAACTCATTTTTTCAAAAGCTTGGGGTTTGGCAGATATCGAAAATAAAACGCCCTATACAACCGAAACGGTAACCGAAGCGGGCTCTATTTCAAAACAGTTTACCGCGGCTTGTATTTTATTGCTGGAGCAGCAAGGCAAACTTGCTTTAACTGATAATGTGCGTAAATATATCCCTGAACTGCCGGATTATGGTTGGCCCATCACCATACAGAACCTTATTCACCACAGCAGCGGATTGCGGGAATGGAGCAGTTTGGTAGCCATTACCGGCTGGCCGCGTACAACCAAGGTTTACAGAAATGAAGATATTTTTAGTTTGATTTGCCGGCAAGAAAAGCTTAACAACAAGCCGGGGACCGAATTTATTTACAGTAACGCAAACTACCTGCTTATGGCCGTTATAGTAGAACGGGTAACCGGGAAAACTTTCCCTGAATTTGCTACCGAGTACATTTTAAAACCCGCAGGTATGGTACACTCAAGCTGGAGGGATAGCTACCGGAAGATAGTGCTTAACAGGGGCATAGCCTACTCTAAAAAGGGCGATCATTATGAAATAAATATGCCGTTTGAAAGCGTGTACGGTCCGGGGGCATTAATCACTACGACGGAAGATCTGCTAAAATGGACTGACTTTTATTGGAGCGGGAAATTTGGAACACCTGGTTTGTTGCAAAAACAGTTGCACATCGAGCCACTGACAAGTGGTGCAGAAACCATTTACGCAGCCGGGTTGTTTATCAACAAAACAAGGGGCCTGACCAAGGTGTTTCATGACGGGCAAACGGCAAGCTATACCGGGATAGTGGAAAGTTTCCCCCAAATAAATCTTTCCATTGCATGGCTCAGCAATACAACTGAGTTTAAAGACAGTTTGTTAACCGGCGTTCATGCCTTGGAAAGGTTTTTTATTAACGATACAACCAAGGCAATTCCCGAACAGGCAGTTATATCTGCGCCGGTATCTGCCGCAGTAAAAAACAGCTATGTTGGATGGTATAGAGACGACAGGACAGACCAGGGCCAAAAAATCACCTTAGTTCACGATACCTTGTTTTTCGACAACACACCGCTAATTCCGATAGAAAAAACAACATACCGGTATAATGCTTCAACAATTAAATTTGAAAATGGGGAAGGGTTTATATTGGCTACTGCCGACAAACGAAAACTGATGTTTTCAAAAAAAGATAGCGTGGCTGCCACATCGAATTATCTTAAAACATTCACCGGAAAATACTATTCAAATGAAACAAACAGCAGTTTTGAAATAATTTTTAAAGGAGACAAATTATATATGGAGGACGGCTATTTGAAAGATGTTTTGTTAACACCTACCTATAACAATGGCTTCAATCTATTTTTTGACGTAGATGGATATCTTCATCCACAAGCCGCGTATATGCTTTTTAAACGGAACACAAAAGAAGAGAGCGTTCAATGCCAGGTGTCTACAGATGACGCAAGGGGCGTAAGCTTTGTTAAAATACCATAAAGCGCCTTACCCAACCACAAGATTCAGCAGTAGCACTCCCGCCAATCCCGTCAGCGAAACGATCGTCTCCATCATGGACCAGGACCGGATCGTGTCTTTGATCGATAAATTGAAATATTCCTTGAACATCCAGAACCCGCTGTCATTGACATGAGAGAAGAACAGGCTCCCCGCCCCAACCGATAACACCATGAGATTGGGATCGACATGCATCCGGGCAATAAGCGGCAGGATAAGACCGGCGGCTGTAAGACCGGCTACGGTAGCCGATCCGAGACATACCCGGATAATAGCCGCCATCAGCCACCCCAGTACCAGCGGATGGATAGGCCAATTCTGCAAATGAGCAGCAATCTCCCTGCTGACGCCGCTATCCGAAAAGACCTCCTTTAATGCGCCCGCCCCCGCCACGATCAGCAGGATCAGCGCCACATCCTTGACCGCCTCCTCATAAATCCGCATGATCTTTTTCATAGGCATCCCACCCCGGATGCCTAAAGTATAGGTGGCGGCAGCAATAGCCACCAGCAGGATAATGGATGGATCACCAATAAACGACAGCAGGCTTTTTTCTTTTGCATCGGGATGCGAAACCAACGGCAGGATCGTCGTCAGCATCAACAACATCACCGGCAACAACGCCGACAGCAGACTATTTCCGATCCCCGGCAACTGCGCATCCGGCTTTTCCGCCGCGACCAGGCCCTCCAGGGGGGAAGCAACAATATGCTTCAGCGTCCGGGAATATACCAGACCGGCCAGGATCACCGCGGGAATAGCAATCGTCATCCCATAAAGCAAGGTCTTCCCCATATTCGCGTGAAATTGTCCCACCAGCGCAGCCGGCGCGGGATGTGGTGGAAGAAAGCCGTGGGTAACCGAAAGTGAAGCCAGCATCGGCAGCCCGATATAAACAGCCGGTAATTTGTATTTATAAACAACCGAAAAGATCAGGGGCACCATGAGAACAAAGCCCACATTATAGAACAAAGGGATCCCGATAATAAATCCCGTCACCATCAACGCCCATTGAATATATTTCTGCCCGAAAGCATTCATCATAAAAGTGGCGATCCGCTGGGCAGCACCACTCTCAGCCACCATCTTACCCAACATGGCGCCCAGTACGATGACAATGGCCAGCTGCCCAAGCGTTTCCCCAATACCCTTGTACACCGACCCGGCAATACCTTCAAAAGGGATACCCAACAACAGCCCCATTGCAATGGACACTACCAGGAAAGCAAGAAAAGCATTGATCTTGCCCCAGGAGATCAGCACGATCAGCAGCAGGATGCCAAGTACCACGATAATTATATGCATATCCGATAAATGTTGGACAAATGATCGCGTCCTCAATGCGAATCCCTGCTCACCTCCGGACCGGAACCCCCACGCAGGAAATCAAAATCTGCCCCCTCATGCGCCTGCAGCACATGCTGCCGGTAAAGACCGACATATCCCCGCTCCTTGTCCGGCCATTCCATAACAAAGGCGCTGGCCCGTTTTTTTAGCTCTTCCTCCGGCACATCCAGATGCAACCTCCTGCCCGCCACATCCAGTTCGATCCAGTCCCCATCTTTTACCAGCGCCAACATGCCCCCGATAGCCGACTCCGGCGATACATGCAACACGACCGTGCCATACGCAGTTCCACTCATCCTTCCATCCGAGATCCGCACCATATCGGTCACCCCCTTTTCCAACAACTTCTTCGGCAGGGCCATATTCCCCACCTCCGGCATACCCGGATAGCCAACCGGACCTACATTCTTCAGCACCATCACACAGGTTTCATCGATGTCCAGCGCCGGATCATCTACCCTGGCATGGTAGTCCTCGATATTCTCGAATACCACCGCCCTGCCCCGGTGCTGCATCAGCGCGGGCGTAGCGGCAGAAGGCTTGATGACCGCGCCATGAAGGGAAAGATTGCCTTTTACGACGGCAATGCCCGCATGGGACAGTAAAGGCCGGTTATAGGCTGCAATAACTTCCCTGTTATAACAGGTCTCACGCCCTTTTATGTTTTCTCCATGGGTGCAGCCATTGACAGTGATCGTATCCATGTCCAGCATATCCCGCAATTCGTTCAGGATCACGGGCAGACCCCCGGCATAATAAAAGTCTTCCATCAGGAATTTGCCCGAAGGCATGAGGTTGAGCAGCAACGGGATCCCGCTGCCCAGCCGGTCGAAATCCTCCAGTTCGAGGGGAATACCCATCCGGCCCGCAATAGCCGTCAGGTGAATGATAAAATTTGTGCTGCCGCCAACAGCGGCATTGACCTTGATCGCATTTTCAAAAGCCGGCCGGGTCAGTATCTTCGACAACCGAAGACCCTCTTTTACCATTTCCACGATGCGCCGCCCGGACAGCTGCGCCAGCGCCTTTTTACGCGAATCCACCGCCGGAATGGCCGCAGCACCCGGCAGCGTCAGGCCCAGGGCCTCGACCATAACGGCCATCGTGCTGGCCGTCCCCATCGTCATGCAGTGACCGGGACTCCTCGACATACAGCTTTCAGCCGACAGGTAGTCGGCATCGCTCATTTTCCCGGTCTTCCGGTCTTCATCAAATTTCCAAACATGCGTGCCGGACCCGATATCATGACCTTGAAACTTTCCATTCAGCATCGGACCACCCGGTACCACCAGGGTAGGCAGATCGACGCTGGCAGCACCCATCACCGTAGAGGGCGTGGTCTTGTCACATCCCGTTAGCAATACCACCCCGTCAAGCGGATTACCGCGGATCGATTCCTCCGCATCCATGCTGGCCAGATTCCGAAATAGCATGGCCGTAGGCTTCAGCAGGGTCTCCCCCAACGACATGATCGGGAATTCCAGCGGGAACCCGCCGGCTTCATAGACACCCCGTTTGACCTTTTCAGCGATCTCTCTTAAATGGGCATTGCAGGGCGTAAGCTCCGACCAGGTATTGCAGATGCCGATCACGGGCCTGCCGTCGAATAAGTCTTCAGGAAAGCCCTGGTTCTTCATCCAGCTGCGGTAGATAAAGCCCATTTTATCGGTTTTGCCAAACCAGCCCCTGCTCCGGAGTTCCTCCATATAACCAACAGATTTTGATTAAAAATAGGAAGATCCCGCCGGATTACCCGGCCTATTCAACAGGCTTCATGTATAACTTATAACAGTCGTTGATATATACCAGGATGTCGACCGTAGCTGCCTTGCGGCAATAGTCGTAGGAAGGACGGTATTTTTTCATAAATGCCTTGAGAGAGTCGCCTTTGAAATGGGTGATCCTGGACACATAGTCCTTATTGTAGCGAAAATCGACATAATATTCCTGCTCTTCTTTCGCCAGGCGTTTCCCCAGCTGCTCGCGCTGCTTGGCGCTGGTGGAGGTATTCCGGAAGATATTCATCTGAACGCCAACCCCGTCACCCTTCCGGTTCGGATCGATATGGGGAGTATTGTAGTGATCGTATACCCAGGAATATTCCTTATGACGGTCCATGGAATCCAACTGATAGTTGCTAAACTCCCCCACCCTCACCGATTGCAGGGTCTGAGGCCTGATATCCAGATATATCGGACAAGCGGCCGTCAGGATGGAAGCGGTGATCGTTAAGGTATCCGTTTTGTAACCCACCGAGGAAAAAGCAATATGATCGCCGGGCAATGCCTGGATCTTATAGGTGCCATCCTCATCGGAGAGATCATAACGCTGAGAAGTTATATTATGAATGCTGACAGAGATCAGCGTATCACCGCTACCCTTCCCATAAATTTTACCGGTAAGAAATTGCTGGGCATTCCCATTCAACACGGACACCCACAGCAGGACGACTGAATAAGTTATATAACGCATAGTTCGCTCAGGAGTGCGCCAAGATAGGCTTATTTCCGCTATTCGGATCGCCGTCCCATTCAAGTTTTTGTTAAAACATTTTTCCGGGCGAACCGGACGGAGTTCGGTTCATATTTTGAGGCCATAGGCCGAAAAATATAGACATTTGTGGTTCCGCTGCAATAAATTACGTTTATTGCAGCCATTCATTTACTTTAATACAACAATTTAATCATGAAAAAGTTGCTCCTCGGAATACTGCTCCCCCTCCACCTCCTTGCCACTCCCTCCCCAACCACCAACTGCCTTGCCGCCCCCTCTCCGACTACCCTCCACTCCCCGACCACCCTCCACTCCCCGACCACCCTCCACTCCCCTGCCGCCAAACAGGAGTTCTACGCCATCCGTATCTACCAGCTCAGAACCAGCCAGCAGGAAGCCCGGGTAGACAGTTTCCTGCAGCATGCCCTCCTGCCGGCACTACACCGCCAGGGCATCGCCGAAGTGGGCGTCTTCAAAGCCATTGGAAATGACACCGCCGCCATCCGTCGTATCTATGTCTTTATCCCGCTGAAAAGCCTCGAACAATTCGCCGCCCTGCCGGGCTCACTGGCCAAAGACGCACAATACCTGACCGATGGCAAATCCTACCTGGACGCCGGCTATGACGATCCGCCCTATGTCCGCATCGAATCGATCCTCCTCCTTGCCTTTCCCGACATGCCGCACCACGCCACCCCCTGGGCCTCGCAGGGCTTCAGCGCCGACCGGGTCTACGAACTGCGCAGCTATGAAGGTCCTACCGAGCAGTATTTTGCCAATAAAGTGCAGATGTTTAACCAGGGAGGAGAAATCACGCTGTTTGACAAATTAAGCTTCCACGCCGTTTTTTATGCTTCCGTCCTCTCCGGGGCCCACATGCCCAACCTCATGTACATGACCAGCTTTGAAAATATGACGGCCCGGGATGAGCACTGGAAGACCTTTGGCAGCGACCCCACCTGGAAGCAGTTGTCTTCCTCACCGCAATACCAGCACAATGTGTCGCATATCGACGATATTTTCCTGCATGCAGCGGCCTATTCGGAGCTATAAGCCCCCCTCCCGGATCCGAATAAGCCTTCCATCTACCGCTGTAGCAGGGACAGTTTCGGTCCTGAAAAGCTTCTTTCTACCCGCATACTATTTGCCACACCTTCTTCGTTTACCGAATAATCAATACCCGGTTTATGAAGAACGCAGACAAGCCATTTATCGGCATTATTATCGTAACGATTGCCGTCCTGTACAGCGTGATTGCGTTGTTGAGCTAGGACGCCCACGAAGCCGGTCCTAAATAAAAAAAGCCATACCTGTCTGCGAAAAATAGCATTTTCGCTGTCTGGAAGGCTCTGTAGGCAATATAGGACACCAAAACAAGGGAAGAATTAAAAACGGGCTAAGCCGAAGGGACACAATCCCCGGGAAAATAAATCGTAATCTCCGGAATCATAGATAAGTTACGACGGAAGGATACAAAGGGTTGTCCGAACGAATTCCCTGTCACGGAAGTTTTATGAATCGCGGCAATGAATTTATCAAAATTTAAGAATTTCGGTTCCAACACCGTTGGAACCTCATTCGCAACCTTCGCCTTCGGCTCGGTTGTGCCGCCACACCACAATGTCTATATTTTTCGGCCTAAGGCCTTAAAATATAAACCGGCCTTCGTCCGGTTTAAGAAGCCGGTTTCACTTCATAAATCGGACTGAAAAGATACAACTTTCCCGTGGCTACTTCCATACATTGATATCTTTTTCTCAATTTTTTTCCTTTTCGAAAGACCCGCTGATCCTCCAGACTGAAACAGCCGCCCTCCGGAATCTGCTCAACCAGCAAAAGCCCCTCTTTATCAACATCATACCGCCGCAGGACACGCATCAGGTTCTCATCGGCACAGCTGCTGGCCGGAAGGTCGTGCAAATTCCTTTTTAACGCCGCCAGTACATCCGTGGGAAAGACCCCCAACTTGATAAATTCTTCTAATATCTTCCTGTAAATTCCCTTCCATTCCCTGCCATGCGATTGCACCCTGTTGCCAAATTCCATAAAGGTCACCAGATGAGCCAACTCATGGATCAGGGTGATCAAAAAAGAATAATGATTCAAATTACCATTGATACTGATCCGGTGATTGCTCGACACCGTCGCATGCCGGTAATCACCTAATACGCTCTTCCGCTCACGGGTAATAGTCAAATGCACCTGGTAATGATTTAGGTATTCCAGGATCGGCTGCGCGGCTTCACCCGGAATCCAGCGGCGCAGATAATCGAGCGGCGCTTCTTTCTTAGGCATTTTTTGGCAACTTCTTGGTCAATTGCGTTAATATCCTGACTTCCAGGAAAGTGTAGATGATATATAATATAAAACAACCGATGATGGCATTTCTGTTAACGACCGCGGTCAGCTTCGCATACAATAGCACCGCCACAAGGCATACCAGCATTTTGACCAACAGACTGCTATAAAC
>Ga0302179_10000151_pt1 | contig 58003 bp, 59 predicted proteins | sample I_Palsa_E3_1_FD_198788 | JGI IMG/M metagenome (GOLD analysis project Ga0302179, IMG submission 198788) | Peat permafrost microbial communities from Stordalen Mire near Abisko, Sweden - I_Palsa_E3_1 | ecosystem: Environmental > Terrestrial > Soil > Palsa > Peat permafrost | place: Sweden...
CCGCCACATGACGCAAAAAGCGACGAAAAACAGCCTCCGAGATTCGTGAACGAACAACATAACGGTTTCGCACGGTATAACCAGCTTAAACGATGACTTTCGTCCCGCTCAGCTAGTCATGACCCTTGGTAAATATTCCAGCCGTTGCCATCCACCGATACTCCGCGCTTCTTCGTAGTGTTTGATCAAGTCATTTGTTCCAAACAGCCAGTTGCTATTCCAACGTGCCGCCGTAAGTCTCAAGTGGCTTTCATTGGGGCTGAAGTTGCAAATATTAATGAAGCCGCCGTTGAAGCGACGGAGAAATGCTCGGTAGGAACTCGGCAGAGCCAGGCCGACGGCCATTTCGACCGCATCAATGGCTGGGCTACTGGCGGGGGGCTCAAAAAACGCTCGTTGCGGGTTCAACGAGATAAATGCTTGTAGTTGGTCGAGCACTTCTTCCATCGTGATGTCGCTACTTAGGTTCGCTGCCCTGCTAGCCGGATGCGACGGTGCGGTCGATACGATTTATTGTCGCCTGCTTCCCCAACATTTCCAAACTCTGAAAAATCGGCGGGCTCACGGCGGTTCCGGTGATGGCCACCCGCAACGGTTGGGCGACTTGATTCAACTTGAGATTCCGCTCGGTGGCAAACTGGTTGACGGCGGCTTCGATGTTGGCGGTTGTCCAATCCTGCAATCCGGCTAGAACATCGCGTAATCCTTTGAGTGTCGTAAAGCCGTCGTTTTTCTTGAGAACTTTCTCGACGGCGGCGGGATCGGGAACAATCTCATCGTCTCGGACAAACAAAAACCGTGATTGCTCATCCACTTCGCGCAGCAAGCGGAAGCCGGCTTTCATTTGCAGCAATTTTAAGAGCATCGCATCATCGGCTTTGTTCACCGGCGAATCGGGATTGACCGCCAGATATTCCCGCATGGCTTGCAGCAGCCGCTGTGGATCCTGCGTCAGTAATCGATGGCCTTCGTCTTTATTGAAGGAGACCAGCTTTTCACGGTTGAATTTTGCATTCGAGCGGCCGACGTCTTTGAGCTGGAACACCTCGGCCATTTCGGTCATGGTCATGTGTTCACGGTTCTCGCCGGGGTTCCATCCCAGGAGCGCGAGAAAGTTGTTCAGGGCTTCGGGGAGATAGCCGTTTTTACGGAAGTCGTGGACCATGATTTCCGGCAAGTCGATTTCTTTCAGGCCGACCACGCGCATCACCGGCGGCTGCTCGGAGAGTTCGAGTTGCTTCTTGTCATCCTTGAGCCAGGATTCCAAACGCTCGATTGGCAAGCCGGATGCGCTGGCCAAATCGGTGGCGGTTTTCTTCTGCGATTTGAACCACTCGAAACACCGCTGGCGGATTTTGCGGTCGCGGTCCCGCTTGGAAAGTTTTTCGCCGGTTTCGGGATTCAGGATGACGGGGAGATGGACAAAGATCGGCCGCGGATAGCCCAGCGCTTCCTGGAGGGCGATGTGGTTGACGGTGTTGAGCAGATGCTCCTGGCCGCGCAGGACGTGGGTGATTTTCATGTCAAAATCATCGACGACGACGGCGAAGTGATATGTCGGCATGCCGTCGCTTTTGCGGATCACGAAATCCTGCACCTGGTCGGCTTTGACACCTTGATTGGGGCCGAGCACGGCATCGTCGAACAGATAATCCTTCACCGGCATGGCGAAGCGAATCACATGCGGCCGGCCTTCGGCTTCGTATTGTTTCACTTGCTCGTCGGTAAGCTGCGGACGCTTGTAGACGAATGATCGCTTGCGCTTCTCGGCTTCTTTGCGATGCACATCCAGTTCCGCTTGCGTTTCCCACGCCTTGTACGCTTTGCCCTCAGCCAGCAGTTGATCGATCACACGGTTGTACAGATCGAGGCGTTTGGATTGGAAAACAAGCTGCGGGTTATCCCATTGCAGGCGGAGCCATTTGAGGTCTTCGACGAGTTGGCGGGTGGCTTCGTCGGTGGAGCGGGCCAGGTCGGTGTCTTCGATACGCAGAAGATACTTGCCGCCGGTGTGATGGGCGAGGAGCCAACAGAAGAGTGCGGTGCGTGCGCCGCCGATGTGCAGATATCCGGTCGGCGAGGGGGCGAAGCGTGTGATCAATTGCGTTGTTTCGGTCATCTCAGGCAATTATGGAGAAATCGGTAGATCGCTCAATACCAGACAAAGGGAATGATCTGCGTGTCGGCACGGGGATGGCCGTTTTTGTCGCGGGCCGGCTCGAATTGCCATTCATATGCGGCTCTAAGATGTGGCTGATCCACTTCGGGTTTATTGCTGGGATTCAGCAATTCGGCGTTGGTTACCTTGCCTTTCTCGTCGATTTGGAATTCGACGATAAACACGGGTTTATCCATGGCCTGCAAAGCAAGCGTGCCGGCCGGGGTGAATTTAGGTCTCTTCGTCGTCACCTTCCGGCCATCGCGCGATTCCAATTTGCCGTCACGGTAGATAAACGTCGGATGATCGCTGAATGGATCGGATTCCGACTCACTGCGGTGGCCGACATCGCCGGAGGGGCCATGGCCTTGGTTGGCGATGCTCTGGGTGACGGTCGGGGAGGCGTTTGCGGCGGCGACAACCGTGGGCTGCGGTTTGGCGGGATGATCCAGATTCGGCTGCGTGGCGGAGGGAATTTTGCCGGGTGGTAATTTCAAATGCGTTGCCATAGCCAATTGTGTTGTGGCAACCGGCTGCGTGGCGGCGGCATCGACAATGGGGGCGCTGGTCGGCTCTGGTTTTTTGGCGGTTTCGATCGGCTTGGTGGTTGGGACAATTTTGACCGGCTGCGTGGTCGTGGAGTGGTCAGCGGTGGCGACGCTGCGAGTGGTGGGGGATGGATCGGACAACGGCTGGTTCGGGTTGTCGGCATGTTCACGCTGCTGATGAAACGGTTTGGGCGGCAACAGCGGCGGGGCGGGAATCACTGGATTACCCAGCGGATCGGTAAACGGCGGTTGATTGGGCAGACCGAACGGAACCATGGCCACCGCGGCGGGTTGCTGGGCAAGAGGTTTGGCGCGTTGGGCGTTTGCTCCGCCGGAACCGCCGTCGGATGGATGGCCGGGCTTCGGGGTTAATGTGGCCTGGTTCTGTGTGGCCATCGGAGCTTGCATCGGTTGATCTCCGGCCGTGCTGTTGAGCCCCGTTCCATGGCTGTGGCGTTCGCCGAATATATCTTCTATCTGCGGCTTGGGCTTCGGCGGTGGTTCGGGGAGGATGATTGCCACGGTTTGGACCGATGCCTTGGCGGCGAGCAGAGCGGCCAGGTTGAAAGGCGGTTGACGAATCGTGAGGGCCACTTGGTGGGTTTGCCGTTCGATCAGCGCATCAATGACCAATCCGTGCAGCAGCAGCGATGCACAGAGGGCGATGGTCAGCGTCAAATCGGTGGGCTTCATTGCGATTTCGGCTTCATCGGCAGCACCGTGGTTGGCACATGGATCATAAGCGCGGCAGCCCGGCAGGTCGCGGGGTGAAATTGTGGTCTTGACGACTCATGCGCGGGAAATTTTTCCCCAAATGCCAACTGAATCGACTATCTGGCACACAAACGCTGTTTCTTCATGGAAACTGGCGCGGCGACCGCTATGATTCTTCATTGACCTGATTTTCGCCAAACCCGCGGCTCTTTTCCAACTTTGCAGCGCGCCAATGCACATGCCAATTCTGAACTTGCGCTCAGACGCGCAATTTCGGCGGGTTGGCGGTTTGTGCGCAGTTTGTGGTTACGGCTTGCGAACCTGACCCCGGTAAACGGTGTCTAAATGGATGGGCCGGTAACTGCAAAGCAGCGAAAATTGTTTATTGGACAACATTGTGAGTCCCGATGGAGATTGATGATGCAACACCATCTTTAAGGAACCGTTTGAGCGAATCAGTCGGCCCTGGTGATTCGCAAACCTGGAGATGACCAACATGCCAAGCAACAACAAAAGCAGCTCGCTCGTTTCGATTATCGATCGCAAGCTGGATGTATCCCGCTTCCGTGAGCAGCACTGGGAGGGAACGCTTTGGGATTACCTCGATCTAGTGATGGAGAATCCCACGGTTTGCCGCAATGCATTTCAGCGTGTCTATGACATGGTGCTGACGTACGGCTCCGAGCAGATCACGCAGTTCAAACAGGAATTTATCAGCTACAAATTCTTTGGCGATCCGGTGGATCATGGCGCGGATGCGATCTATGGCCTGGAGCGGCCGTTGGTGCAGCTTGTCGATTTTTTCAAATCGGCGGCGCAGGGATACGGCACGGAACGGCGCATCCTTTTACTGCACGGGCCCGTGGGTTCGAGCAAATCGACAATCGCCCGGCTTTTGAAAAAGGGGTTGGAACATTACAGCCGCACCGACGCCGGCCGGCTTTACAGTTATGCCTGGCGATTGCCGCATCAGTTGGCCAAAGGGGATGACACGGAAACGTATGTGTCGTGCCCGATGCACGAGGAGCCGCTGCTTTTGATTCCACTGGAGGCGCGGCGGGAAGTGCTGGATGCGATCAACGAGAAACTGCCGGAAGGCCGGCAGGTGAAACTGTACGGCGACGTCTGCCCATTCTGCCGCAAGGTGTATGCGGATTTGATGGACATGTACGACGGCGACTGGAAAAAGGCGATGGAGCACATCAAGGTCAAACGGCTGATCCTCAGTGAAAAAGATCGCCGCGGCATCGGCACGTTCCAGCCTAAGGATGAAAAAAATCAGGACAGCACGGAGCTGACCGGAGATATCAATTACCGCAAGATCGCTGAGTATGGGTCCGATTCCGATCCGCGCGCATTCAATTTCGATGGCGAATTGAACATAGCCAATCGCGGTATTGTGGAATTTATCGAAGTGCTGAAACTGGATGTGGCGTTTTTGTACGATTTGCTGGGAGCGAGCCAGGAGCATTTGATCAAGCCGAAAAAGTTTGCCCAAACTTTTATTGATGAAGTAATTCTCGGCCACACCAATGAGCCGGAATACAAAAAGTTGCAAGGCAATGAAATGATGGAAGCATTCCGTGATCGCACCATCAAAATCGACGTGCCGTACAACGTGCGGCTCGATGATGAGATCAAAATTTACCTGAAGGATTTTGGCCCGGAACGTGTCAAAGGCATGCACATCGCCCCGCACACCATCGAAGTCGCGGCGATGTGGGCGGTGCTGACAAGATTGTTTGAGCCTAAGAAGGCTGGCATCACCAAGTTGCAGAAACTCAAGCTGTATAACGGCAAAAGCATTCCCGGCTTCACCGAAGACAGCATCAAGGAGCTTCGAGAGGAAGCCCCGCGCGAAGGGATGCAGGGGATCAGCCCGCGCTATATTCAGGACAAGATTTCCAATGCCCTGGTCAGCCATCAAGCCCAGATCGAAAAGTCGATCAATCCGTTCATGGTGATGAATGAACTGGAAGAGGGTTTGTCGCATCATTCGCTGATCACGGATGAGGAATTGAAAAAGGAATACAAGGAGCTGCTCGCCGTGGTGCGCGAGGAATACGAAGACATTCTCAAGGGTGAGGTGCAGCGGGCGATCAGCGCCGATGAAGATGCGATCAAACGCCTGGCGGCCAATTACATCGAAAATGTCCGGGCGTACACGCAGCATGAGCGGGTCCGTAATCGGTACACCGGCCGGGATGAAGACCCGGATGAACGGCTCATGCGTTCGATTGAGGAAAAGATCGATATTCCCGACAGTCGCAAGGACGATTTTCGCCAGGAAATCATGAATTACATCGGGGCACTGGCCTTGGATGGCAAGCGCTTCGAGTACCACACCAATGCCCGATTGCTTAAGGCGTTGGAACTCAAACTGTTTGAAGATCAGCGTGACACGATCAAGTTGAAAAACCTGGTCAGCAGCGTTGTTGATGACGAAACGCAGCAGAAGATCGACGTGGTGAAGCAGCGGCTGATCAAATATTTCGGCTACAACGAAACCAGCGCCACGGACGTCCTGAATTATGTGGCCAGTATCTTCGCCCGCGGTGATAGCAAGCAGGATGATTAGGTTGTATGGTCCTGAAGATAGAAAAAGACCATCAGCGATTTCGGCAGATCGTCAAGGGGCGCATCCGTGACGATCTGCGGAAGTTTCTTACCAAAGGCGAACTGATCGGCAAAGAGGGAAAGCACCTGATCAGCATCCCTGTGCGGGGCATTGAGCTGCCGCACTTCCGCTATGGTGACAACTCCGGCGGTGTCGGCACGGGCAGCGGCGAAGAGGGGGATGTCGTCGGCAAAGGCAAGGCCGAAGGCGGCACTGATCCGGGCCAGCATCTGATGGAAGTCGATCTCTCACTGGATGAATTGGCGGAGATTTTGGCCGAGGAACTGAAACTTCCGCGCATCGAGCCACGGGGCAAGCATCGCATCACCACGCTCCGGGACAAATACAGCGGCATTCGCAATGTCGGGCCCAATTCGCTGCGGCATTTCAAGCGGTCGTTCAAGGAAGCGCTCAAACGCCAAATCATGATCGGCGACTATGATCCGCAGAATCCGGTGATCATTCCGCAGAAAAAGGACATTCGTTATCGCAGTTGGAAAGAAGTGAAAAGCCCGCAGTCCAACGCCGTGATCATCTTCATGATGGACGTTTCCGGCTCCATGGGCGAAGAACAAAAAGAGCTCGTGCGGCTGGAATCGTTCTGGATCGACACGTGGCTCCGCAAAAATTACGAAGGCATCGAAAGCCGGTACATCGTGCATGACGTGGCCGCCAAGGAAGTGGACAAGCACACGTTTTATCACCTGCGTGAAGACGGCGGGACCAAAATCAGCAGTGCCTTTCGGACCTGTAAAACCCTGCTCGATCAGCATTATTCGCCGGACGAGTGGAACATTTATCTGTTCCATTTCAGCGACGGCGACAACAGCTCCGAAGCCGACAGCCGTGATTGCATCAAGCTGCTCAAGGAACAGTTGCTGCCGATCGCTAACATGTTCGGGTATTGCCAGGTCGCCAGCGCCTATGGCTCAGGGAATTTCATCAACGTGCTGCACGAGCATCTGCGGAACCACGAGAAAGTGCTGACCAGCCGTGTGAACAGCAAGGATGATATTTACGATTCGATTAAGACGTTTTTCGGGAAAGGGCACTGATTCGTCGTTCCGGCGGTGAAATCTGGCTGTCGGCGGTAGTACACTCCCTAAGAGATGCCATGTCCCACGATGCCCTCAGTTCGTCTACACCTCGCCTGCTCATTCAGGAGCTGCCGTACGGCCTTCGCATCGTGACACCCCCGCTGCGGCGTTGGAGAAACCTTCCCAAAGGATACCGCGTTAGCATGATGGTGCTGCTCTTTGCCACCATCTACGTCGCTTGCATCTCTTTTACCGAGCGGCCGTTTGATTACGGCGGCTTAGTCCCGCTCTTTGAATACTCCGTTGCGCTTCTGTGCTTGGCCTTGTATCTGTGGCACATGCTCAGGCGACGAATCGTTATCGACGTTACCGACGAGGATGTATTGCTCCAGTATGTCAGCCCGGCAAACCGTGTCCGCACGATGTCCTGGCATCGCCGCGACATCACCGAACTGCGTGCCAGTGATATCAACCACCGATTGGTGATCCGCGCCACGGGTCGGGAAATGCAGGAGACTTATCTCGGCTCCGATGAAATAACTCGACAGGTCGCCGCCAAACTGCAAGAGGCCTTGCAAGCCAGCTTTGCCGCACCTTCGCCCACGGAATCATTCAAAAACATTGGAACACCTTTTGCCGAAGCGCAACTCACCGTGATGCTCTTCAGAATCAGCTATGCGGCTTTCGCGATTGGGGCGCTGGTGCTGGTTGTCCGCCCCGGCTGGGGCGCGGCCATGTTGCTGGTCGCCGCATCAATCTTCACCCTCGCCGCCGGCATTCGACATGGAGAGCAGGAAAAGTTTTTTACATAACAGCCTTCGGCTCGCAGCCCGATATAATTAAATAGAGCGAAAGAAGTTTCCATATGGCTTCCCACACCCTCGCCCCATTTCCTGAGGAACTCCTCGCGGCCAAGAAGCAAATCCGCGAGCAGGCCCGCTCGTACGGCCTGGATTTCTTCAACGTCATTTACGAAATGTGCGACTACGAGCAGATGAATCAGCTCGCGGCATACGGCGGGTTTCCGCAGCGGTATCCGCACTGGCGATGGGGCATGGAATATGAGCGGCTCCGCAAGCAGCATTTTTACGGACTGGGCCGCATCTATGAAATGGTGATCAACAACGATCCCTGCTACGCCTATCTGCAGGAATCCAATGCGCTGGTGGATCAGAAGCTGGTCATCGCCCACGTCTACGGCCACAGCGATTTTTTCAAGAATAACCTGTGGTTCAGCCAGACGAATCGCAAAATGATGGATGAGATGGCCAACCACGCCACGCATGTCCGTAAACACGTGGAAAAGCAGGGGCAAAGCGAAGTGGAGAAATTCCTGGACATCTGTTTGTCAGTCGAGCATCTGATTGATCCGCACAGCATGTTTCTCAAGCGCGGGCCGGTCGATGAATTGCCGCAGGATACGGTTCGGCAAGACCCGGTGGCCAAGTTCAAAGCCAAGGATTATCTGGATCGCTGGATCAATCCCCGTGAGAAGCTGGAGGCCGAGGCGAAGAAGCGCCGTGACGATGCGGACAAGGTTCGCCACGCCACACCGGCTCGGCCGACGCGTGATGTGCTGCTATATCTGTTGCAACACGCCCGGCTCGAGGATTGGCAAATGGATTGCCTGGCCATTATTCGAGAGGAAAGTTATTACTTTGCCCCGCAGGGGATGACCAAGGTGATGAACGAAGGGTGGGCCTCCTATTGGCATAGCACGCTGATGACTAAGCATTTCGTCGATGCCCGCGACGTGATCGATTACGCCGACCATCACAGCGGCACGGTTCATATGCCGCCGGGTAATTTCAATCCATATAAAATCGGCATTGAGCTGTTCCGGGACATCGAGGATTGCTGGAACAAGGGCAAGTTCGGCAAGGAATACGACGAAGCGCAGAATCTCGGTGAGAAAAAACGCTGGGACAAGGGTCTGGGCGCCGGCCGGCAGAAGATTTTTGAAGTACGGCGGGTTTACAACGACGTGAATTTCATCGATGAATTCATGACCCCGGAATTCATCGAGAAGCACAAATTTTATCAGTACGGCCGTGACCCGCACACCGGCCAATTGCGCATCCTCAGCCGCGATCCGGCCCGCATCAAGCAGACTATGCTCTACCACCTGACCAACATGGGTCAGCCATTCATCTACGTCGTCGACGGCAACTATTGCAACCGTGGCGAGCTATACCTTGCTCATCAGCACAATGGTCCCGACATCGAAATCAAATATGCCGTCGAGACGCTGAAAAATATCCACAAACTGTGGCAGCGTCCTGTTCATCTGCAGGCCAGAATTGACGATGACATGATCCTGTTCAGTTATGACGGGCATCAACCCAAGCAGCAGGCGATCCACGACGATTTGCCAAAACCGGCGCACCAGATCGCGTAGGCTCTTGCCGTTATCGAACATGGACCACCAGGATTCAAGCCACTCATGAGCACCTCCGTCGACGGCAACACGCTCGCCTACATTCCTCTCTTTGCCGACTTAAGCGAAGTGGAGTTGGCCGAACTCTCGCGCCTGCTCAAGCCGCGACATTGTTCCCAGGGCCAGCACATTGTCTGGGCCGGCGAATCGGGCAAGGAATTTTTCGTCATCAATCAGGGCCGCGTGAACATTCTGTTGCCCGACCAACTCGGCCGCGAACTGGTCCTGGCCACCCTCGGCCCCGGCCAATTTTTCGGTGAAATTTCGCTGCTCGATGGTGGTCCCCGCACCGCCACCGCGCGTGCCGAAACTGACGCCTCTCTGATGGAATTGAGCCGCGACGAATTTTTAGAATTCATCCGACGCCACCCCACAGTTGCCATCCGGATTATGACCGTGCTGGGCCAGCGTCAGCGCGAGACTAACGAAAAGCTGCGCGGCATCAAAAACGCCAACGAAATCATCGCCGAAAACAGCACCCCCGGCCAAAAGGCCGTTGAGCACATTGCCATGATTCTGTCGTCGACCTTGTGGGTGATCACCAACCTAATCGTCTTTGCCTCGTGGATAATCAGCAATGTTGTCCTGCGGCATACCGGCCACAAGCCGTTCGATTCGCCGCCGATGTTTCCAACGCTCGCTTTTCTGATCACGCTGGAAGCGATTTTGCTGTCGATGTTCGTGCTCGGCAGCCAGCGTCGCCAGGCTGACCGTGACCGCATCCGCTCGGATTTGGAATATCAGGTGAACATCAAAGCCCACCTCGAAGTGATGCAGCTGCATCAAAAGATTGATCGCATGGAAGCGGCGCTGGCAAAGTCGGCCGAAACAAGCTGATATTCCCAGCAAAGAAGCGCATCAGTGGGATTGACGAGCGCGGTAGCTGGTGTGCGAAATCGTCCGTGATCGGATGAGATGCCAAAGGATCACCGCAATGACACCGCCCACGGCTGCACAAGCCAGGCTGTGCCAATTCCAGGCGCGAACCTCCACACCGCTGGCAATGCGGTAGATGATCGCCCCAACAAACGCGCCGAAAACAGCGGCCGCCATGCCGAGCTTGGGATCATCGCCGCGCAGGTTGACGAATTTGGAAGCCACGAATCCGATGAAAACGCCCACCACGACCCAACCAAGCATGCCGGGAACCATAAAAAGCCTTTCACAGGCCCTGTATCGCCAGGTGCGAAACGGAGCCAGTTAAATGCGGCAATGCCGCGTCCAATCCAATGCGTCGACTGCCCAAACGAGCAAGCCGACAGAAAACTCAAGTGCCAAAGATCGACTGCACCAAACGTGGGACGCGTCAGATCGCCAGCGGCGGGAAGTTGGCGATGCGTCCCATCGGCAATTCAACCCGGAGCGTGCCGCTCATGCCCCAGTTGGCTCGAGGAAGTTCGAGCGTGAACTTGGTGGCCTTGGGTTGAGGCGGGCTGAACACGAGCACGTCGGCCAGTGTCTCACCCGGGCCAACCGCTCGTGTACCGTTGACCTGCCCAACCCATTGCTCCAGACCGCGGCTGGTTACCGCGCGCGTGTATTGGTTGCCGGCATTATCAAAGAGGACGGCATGACTCGAGCCGAATGGTTCGTCGCCGGTGTTGCTCCAACCCACGTACTGCATCGGCGATGCGCCATCGGCATTGGACATCGCCAGCACGACGACGATCTGATCGCACTCGGCCTGCCGCTCAACGCCATCAGGCCCGATATAGCGAGGCCTTCCCACGCAGACCCGCAGGGCAATGCTGATGGTTCCAATGGCCGCGGTGAACGGCTGGCGGACGTCGCCTTGCGTGAGCCTGGCTCGCAGGTCGATGGCCGCCTTCTGCTGCGCTTTTTGACGGAAGGTTAACTCGGCCATGGGTGCGTGCTCCGACGTTTTGATCTTCAGATTCCACCGCGGCGTCGCTATTAGATCACGGCAACTGCCGGTGCGCTGGCGCCAATCTTGCCTGGGTGGCTGCGCGTGGATGGGGGCTGCTTCTGCGTCTGATCCCTGGTGAAGAGCGAAACTTCGCTATTCCCAGCCATGACCCGTGCGCGCGGATCCGAACCCTCGATAATGTTTCGCCCACGCCCCAGCCAGTCCTCAGCCGAGCGTATGCCGTTGTCGGAATAGGTTTTCAAAGCGGGATGTTGATAATTCATGACGATAACCTTTTTCTAGTGAGCCCGTACCCCATGCGACGCACCGCGCAGGCGCAAAGCTCACTGCGACCGCGGGCGGTTCGGCATTCGGGCAAACCTGATTACCGGGTGAAGGGAAAAGGAGGTCGGCAGGAGTGTCGGACTAGGGAAATCATACGTCATACTGACGCCAAAGTACAATCGCCAAAACCGCCATCCGTGGGCAGCAACGAGGCATTCGGCCAGAAATGATGGATTATGTTGCCGGTGTGAGCGGACATCTGTAATCTTCAACTCGTGAACCGATCGGAAGTGAGCGAACCATGAATCGCAAGATTGTCCTGGCAATCCTGGCCCATCCGGATGATGCGGAAATGCTCTGCGCGGGGACGCTGATTCGGTTGGCGGATGCGGGATGGGAAATGCACATAGCGACGGCGACGGCTGGGGATTGTGGGACGACGGTTTATTCGGCGAAGGAAATTAGCGCGATTCGCCGGGAAGAGGCCCAGCGCGCGGCGGCGATGATCGGGGCGAGTTATCACTGTCTGGGGGAGCTGGACGGCCGGGTCGTGTATGACAAAGCGACGATTCAGAAGACCGTCGAACTTTTTCGCCGTGTTGCCCCGAGCCTGGTCTTCACGCATGCCCGCAGTGATTACCACATGGATCACGAGATGGTCAGCCTGCTGACCCGGGCGGCAAGCTTTATGTACGGTGCGCCCAACGCAAGTAAGATGCCGCTGCTGCCGGGGTCGGGGGTGCCGCACATGTATTATTGTGATCCGGTGGAGGGGGTCGATGCGCTCGGCCGGCCGATTGAGCCGACAACTTTGATCGACATTTCGGCGCAGCTTTCCAGGAAAGCGGACATGCTCGCCTGTCATGCCTCACAGCGGGAATGGCTGCGGGCGCATCACGGGATGGATGAATATCTGGAAATGATGCGGCGGTTTTCCGGCAGCCGCGGCAAGCTCCTCGGCACCGCCGCCGCCGAAGCGTTTGTGCAGCATCGCGGTCATCCGTATCCGGCGGACGATCTACTGGCGAAGCTCTTTGGTGGCAAAAGTAAGTAATGCGAAATGAACCACGAAGTCACGAAGGGCACGAAGAGATTTTCAGACTGGATGAGCGATCTTGCTGGCATGAAGAAAGATCTCACGCAGAGGCGCAAAGATAAAGTAATTGAAATTTCTCTGCGCCTTTGCGCCTCTGCGTGAAATTTGAAACGCTCCATACGCGGCTTGGCTGCCACGACTAAGAAACCGCTTCGTGATCTTTGTGGCTTAATTATTTTTCTGTCAGATATTTAAATTGCAAAGATTCGCAGGAGAACCCAATGCCTCGGCCAATCAGCAAAGCCGCGCCCGACTGGTGGGATTTCACAACGCTTGAGCCGCAAATCCTCAAGGACGCCGCGGCGCTTGATGCCAAGGATATCGCGCAGCTTTCCCGGCCGGGATTTCAGGTTCATTTCCACGATGCGCTTGAAGATTTTTATCTGGCCGAGGCGCTGGAATATGTCGCCGCGTTCCGTAAATCGACGAGTGACAATCCCACGGGATTGTGCGGCCCGATCGGCCCGACCGAGCAGTTGCCGTTGGTGGCCCGCATTATCAACGATCTGCAACTGGATGTCCGCGACGCGCACTTCTGGGGTATGGACGAGTGGGTGCAGAACGGCAAATCCGTCGGCACGGATCATCCGCTTTCGTTCAAGCGAGCGGACCTGGAGCTTTGCTTCAATCGCATCGAGCCGAAACTTCGCATGCCGGATGATCATTTGCATTTCCCGGTTGGCGATCTTGACCAGTACAGCCGCAGTTTCGATTCCATCCAATGTCTTACGATGCAAGGCGGACAGGGCGAAGTGAAACACTGGGCGTTTAACGATCCGCCGAAACGGGAAGGGGCTTTTGTGGATGCCCCTCCATCGCCGCAGGAGTATCGGAAGCTAGGCGCGCGGATCGTCGATCTGCATCCGATGACGATTATCCAGAACGCCCGTACCAGCGGTGGGGGCCAAATCACGATGGTCCCCGCACAAGCGGCTACCGTCGGCCCCGTGGAAACGTGGAAGTCCGACCAGGTTTCGATCTGGCATCCGGGTTTACATGATTATCCGTTCGGCATTCGCCTGACCGCATTGATGATTTCCAAGCGGATTCCGGATGCATCGGTTCCCATGTCGCTGCTGGCCGATCATCCCAATGTGCATTTCCATTATTACCGCCACGGTCTGGGCCAGACGCAGCCTACCATGCGGTGAAACACACAAGCCGCTTTCCCCACCAATGGGGTTGTAAGCAAGCCAACAAGAGGACCCTGATCTTGAACAGGTCGCTTCGGGCCGCTAGTGCCGTCTTGGCCGGCTTTAGGGTGTATGGCACATAATCGACGGTGCTCAGCCAATTGAATTTAAGGGGAGAAGGGACAAACTGACTGAACAGTCTTCAGAATGCCGATAATCGTAATGAGAGAGGGATCATGATTCGTCGCGCCATATTTCAACTGCAGGAGCTTGAACCTCGGCGATTTCTGAGCGTTAGCCGGCCATCGATGCAGGATCGCCAGGATATCATGGCCAATTGGTCAGGTCCCGAGGCCCACTATCTCGATTCTCTGCTCCACCGAGGCTACACGGCGGCGTTCGATCAGACGCTCCTGACTTACATGGAGGATCGCACCGGCCCGAAATACTTTTTCTCTCCGTCCGATGTGCCGGGGGATGTTTCGTTCGTGGAATCGTATCTGCCGCAACAGGTGACCAGCGCGATTGCCGGAGCGGATCAGACGGTCGATCATTTGTTTCCGTTGCAGGTGAATTCCTCGGAAAACACCGTGCAATTGGGAAGCAACATTTCCTGGGACACGCTGCCGGCGGGAGTCACCGATGAAAATTTCCTGCATGGCTTGAACGAGATGAATTTTTGGCCGGGACTGGCGCTGGCGTATCGGTTCACAAGCGACACGAAATATTCCAACGAGATAAATTCCGAGTTGCAAAGCTGGACGCAGCAGAATCCACCGCTGGCCAACGCCAACGACTGGCCGAACACCGCGCCGCGCTGGTGGCTGCTCGATGCCTCAGCACGGGTGGATAACTGGATATTCACCTACGAGGCGACGCTCGGCACGCCGGGTTGGACGCCGGCGGAGAACACTTTGTTTTTGCATGAGATGCTGCTCCACGGCCAGTTCCTCAGCGCCGCCAACACACAGGGACTGGACAGCAATCAAACGGTGCAGCAGGCGCAAGCACTCATGGAAGTCGGCGTGATGTTCCCGGAGTTCAGCAAGGCGGCGACTTGGAAGACTCAGGGCATGAACCTGATTTTTGCCTGCATGCATACGCAGCTTTACAGCGACGGCGGCCAGGATGAGGAATCGCCTGGGTACCAGGGAAATGTGCTGAATAACCTGCTCGCTCCTTACCAGCTATCCGTATTGAACGACATCCGCTGGACGCGGGCTGAATATCGACAACTACTTGAGACCGCACAATCTTTCTACCAGTTGCTCTCTCCCGACGGCACCGAGCCGGCAATCGGCGACACGTACCGTGAATCCGGCTTGAGCATCGTGAATGATGCATCGCTGATCCTCGGCACGCCCGGCACGGTCTTCACCCGCGCGCGGATTCGAGATGTTTTTGATCTAGGGCAGGCGGCAGCATTGAAGACTTTCTCCGTCACTGACACGCAAAACCTCGCGGGCCGCGGATTGGATTATGCGATGCCGGTGTCCGGCTTCTGGATCACCCGCAGCGGCGAGGATGAAGACGCCCGCCAGATCATCATGGACGCGGGTCCGACCGGCGGAGCGACGCATGGGCATCTCGATTTGCTCAGCTTCGAGCTCTACGGTTACGGCAAGCCGCTGCTTGCAGAACCGGGGCCGTATCAAATCGATGACTCGGCGGAACGTAAATATGTCGTTTCCACGCCCGCCCAAAACAGCATCAGCATCGATGGATTAAGCCATGCCGAGGAAGATGGCGCCGGCAATCCAAATATCGTATTCGACGGCGAAACGCTTACCGATGATTCGGTCACGTGGACCGCGCACCACTTTGCGTATTCGAGCTTGAAGGGCTCACCGGTCGTGGGGCGGACGATTTGGTTCAATCGAGATGACACCATGCTGGTGGTCGATTTTGCCAGCAGCTCCGCCACGCACACCTTCACCAGCGGCTTCAATATTCCGGGCACCGCCAGCTATGTGAACAACGGTGAGATCAATAGCCTCAACAGCAGCGGTAACGTGATGATCCAATCGATCCTAATGCCGGGGCAGACGACGGCACGGGTCAAAAGTTTTGTCTCATCGCAGCCGCCCCCGGATGAAATCACGCCGGCGATCCATTATTCGGTTTCGCAGACGGGAACCTCGGCGCTGATTGCGAATTTGATTGTCACTTACGCCGGGTCCACTCCGCCACAAGTGACGGCCACTTGGGTGACGCTGCCCAAGGGGACACGGCCCGGCGTCATCAAGATCACCCGCGATGGAGTCGATCAACTCGTCACCATTCCCGTTCCACCGCTCTCGACGCACACACCCGATACATTGGCCGCTGCCGCTGCCGCAGTTCGGCGTAAGCGATAGCTTTGGGCAGCACTCAATACGCATTCGGACTTTTCAGCCCACGAAATGGAGTAAGCAGCAGGATCCAAAGGTCCAGGGCCAGCGACCAATTCTTGATGTAGAACAAATCATACTGGGTACGCTTTAGAATTGACGTGCAGCCGCGAATTCCGTGAATCTGGGCCCAGCCGGTCATGCCCGATTTCACTTGGTGTCGCATGGCGTATTCGGGAATCTGTTTGGCGAATCGGCCGATGAGTTCCGGGCGCTCCGGCCGAGGGCCAACGAGGGACATTTCCCCTCGCAGAACGTTGATCAGTTGCGGCAATTCATCGAGGCTGGTGCGGCGGAGAAACCGGCCGAGGCGAGTCACCCTTGGATCATCGGGCACGGCCCACACGGGACCCGTCGACGCTTCCGCGTCGTCACGCATAGTGCGGAATTTGAGGATTTCAAATGGCCTGCCTCCAAGGCTGGTGCGCGTCTGTCGATAAAGAACCGGTCCGGGACTGCTCAGTTTGACGAGCAGGGCGATCACCAACATCGGAAAAGCCAACACGATGAGTCCCAGCGATGCAATGATGCGATCGAAGATTGATTTGGTGATCCAGCTCCATCCATCCAAGGGGCTATGAGCGAGTGATAATATGGAGACGCCATCCAACTGCATGGCATCGGGACGATACGACTGCAGCGTCGAAAGATCGGGCACCATGCACAGATGCACGGGAATGGCCGAGAATCGCTTGATCATCCGATGGATTCGTTCGTGTGTTGTGTTGGACATCGCCACGAACACCATGTCGATTGCCTCTTGGTCAAGAGTTTTCTGAATATCGTCCGTGCAATTGAGCACAGGCAGGTTGCGGACTTTCTTGCCAATGGCGTGATCGCTATCGTCGATGAAATAGCGGACTTCGATTCCAGTCCAGGCGTTACGAACGAGCGTCGTGTGAAGTCTTTTGCCCAGTCTTCCCGTGCCGACGATTGCGGCGCGACGGAGATTGCGGCCGCGGCTCCGCTGATAGCGCAGAAACGATCGGCCGAGCATGCGCACCAGGCTCGCAAAAAAGATCCAAAGGATCAGCGTCGAAACCATGAACAGCCGGGAGACGGACTGCGGCTGCAAAAGCGCAACGATGAGGTAGGTGAGAGCCCAGGCCAAGAATGCGGCCTGTTGGATAGATAGCGCCTCACTCCAGATGCTCGCCGTGCGCTTTGGTGAATACAAGCCAACGCGGCCATATACCCAGGGACTCAAAATCAGCGCCACCGCCATGAACGGAATCGGATTGGGCGCTGGTGCCAGGCCCGCTACGGCGTGAAAATGAAGCCGCCTTGCGCCGGTCCACAAAAAACATGTGATCATCCAAGCCGCCGCGACCACCAACATGTCGGCAAGCAATAAAAGCAGCAGAAAGAATTGTCCGTGCTTTTTAAGCATGGCGGATGATTAGCTAACACATCAATACGGAACCTGCCAGCACACGCCCGTCCAGTCAATGCGGCGAAGCTCCGCCTGGATGCTGTGTGCCGCCCGGAATTCATCTGTTGCCCGGCGGCATCCTTCCCAACCAGGATAATCATCGATGATGACATATCCGCCGGGACTGACACGGGTATACAGCGCGTTCAGTACATCGAGGGTCGAATGGTACATGTCGCCATCAATGCGCAGCACGGCGAGCCGGTCAATCGGAGCTGTCGGAAGGGTGTGCTCGAACCATCCTTTTAAGAATTTAACCTGTCCATCGAGCATGCCGAACCGGGCGAAATTGGCCTGCACCTGCGGCAGCGAAATCTTGAGATACGCTTCTTCACTCAAATCGGCGTCGTCAGTGATCGTCGCATCCACGCCCGTGGCAGGGGGAAGTCCTTCAAAAGAGTCTGCCACCCACACAGTTCGATCATGCACTTGATGGCATCGGAGCAATGCGCGCATAAAAATCGTTGCCCCGCCGCGCCAAACACCAGCTTCAATTAAATCACCGGGCACGTTATTCCGTAGCACATCTTCAACGCACGATTGAATATGCCCAAGCCGGTTAAGGCCGATCATGGTGTAACCAAACATCGGCCACTTTTTTCCCAGCTCCATTTCAGCAGCGTCATACGGATCGCAGCGCACCACCACAGTCGGCAAACGCCGACCGGCGGTGGCAATAAAACGGCGCACGGCGCGCACAGATTCGGCCATGAATTTCAGCGGCTTGCGGCGCGGATAACGACCGGGCCCAATGCCTTCCACGGTCCATGCACTTTCATCGTACAACGTGCCGGTGAGGGCCTTTTTTAGCAAATCGAGATATTCCGACGTCGCGTTCCATTCTTTCATTGCGTTTACCGTATTCGATCATCGGGCCCAGTGAGAGTTTCAAGTGAGGCAAGCATTTTGTCGAACGTCGCCGACACCGAATAGCGCTCCATGACGCGCTGGCGGCCCGCATCACCCATCAGCCTCCGCATTGAAGCCGCGAATCGCAGTTGCCGCAGCGCAGCCAGCCAGCCCGCTTCATCCGATGTCAGGAAACCCGTCTGGTCATCCACGATGATTTCGCGGTGAACGCCGGTCGCCGAAGCGATGACGGGCAGTCCGGCGGCCATGTATTGCAGCACCTTCAAGCCGCACTTGCCGCGTGTCCATGGATCATCCGGCATGTACGCCACACCGACATGAGCGCTGGCTAGCTCCGCTGCCTCGCTCGCCGATGACCAGGGCACGGCAAACGTCGGCACGCCCAAGCCGACGGCCGCCGGCAGATCAAAATCTGCGATGATCTTCAGCCGCAGACTTGGAATTTCCCTAACGGCACGGCCCAGAATCGGCAGCAGCGATTCAAGATATTTTCGCGTGGAAGATGAACCAATCCAAACCACGTCAAAAAAATCGCCGGATGGACCAATTCTTTGATTATATTTCGATGTCTCGACGGAAGTCGGCAGCACCGTGGTTTTTGGGCAAAATGGCAGCGCGGCTTGGGACAGATAGTTATTTCCCGCCCAGACCGTATCGACATGGCGAGCCATGCCCACAAAGGAGCGTTCACGCTTGGGAGACCTGGTTCCATTTTCGTCGGCGAACAGCGCATCATCCAAATCTAAAATCAGTCGCCGATTTTTGTTTCGCAGCAGTCGACAAAATACGGGAATGAAAAACTTTCGGAGGACCACAATAACATCTGCCTGGCGCGCCGCTTTCAGCAGCGCCAGCCGGCGCCAACCGCCAACAACCGCCATATGGCGCGGTTCCCATCCTTGGCAGCGCAAGCGATCAAAAAAGGCGGTTGCCCGATATCGCGTCGGCGAGGCATCCAATGACTCGGAAACAAACAAAATGACCCGATTTGCCACGGCGGGAATGGTAACAACTCGTCAAAATGCCTGCGACATTTGACCGGCTTTTGATCGGGTCGATTCATTTTGCTATTCCCCGTATTGGAAGGTAAAAGCCACGCCGATGCAGCAATCGGCTGATGTGATTGGCATTCCCAGGAAATTCACCACAGACCTCGTGCGAAGCGCCGGCTGGAATTTGCTGGGCGATGGCCTGCCGTTGCTGGTTGGCATCGTCGCGCTGCGGTTGCTGATACCACGCCTGCAGGATGATCGCTACACTGTTCTTTCCCTGGCCTGGACCGCAATCGCCTTTTTCGGAATGTTCGATTTGGGACTCGGCCGCGCATTGACCCAGGCGGTTTCCAAAAGTATCGGCGCGGGAACCGTGAGCGAATTTGGGCCGGTCATTTGGACCGCTCTGGCTCTTATTTTCATCCTCGGAACAATCGGCGGAGTCGTCACGGCACTGTTCACACCGCGCTTGCTGGCATGGCTGGGTACTCCCAGGCAGTTGGTGGGTGAGGCGCGGGGAGTTTTTTATTTGCTCGCCTTGGCGTTGCCGATCGTGATTGTGACCGCGGGCTTGCGCGGAGTGCTCGAAGCGTTCGGCCGCTTTGGCATGCTCTCGGCGATGCGCATCTTCACGGGCACGACGATCTATTTAATCCCTCTGCTTCTGTTGCCGTTCACGCACAACCTGGTTGCCATCGTCGCCGCGCTGGTATCGGTCCGGCTGGCGGGCATGTTGCTTCATCTGTTGGCATACCTTGCCGTTGCACCGGCCGCTTGCCGACGCATGCGGTTTCATTGGACCGGCGCCCGCGAATTGCTCGTATTCGGAGGCTGGATCACGGGCAGCAACATCATCGGACCTGTACTGGTTTATCTGGATCGTTTTGTGGTAGCCAGGTTGGTCTATTTCAAAGCAATGGCCTATTACGGCACGCCCAATGATTTAATCATTCGGCTGCTGTTCATTCCCGCAGCCATCGCCGCGGTGTTGTTTCCAGCGCTCGGCGCCAAATTGCGCAGCGATGTGCCGGCCGCGGTGCATGCGTTTGATCTGGCGACGGGATGTATTTCGGTTCTGTTGTTGCCGATGGTGATTCTGATTGTGGCCCTGGCGCCCGAGGCGATTAACCTTTGGCTCGGGCCGGTGTGGGCGGCACAGAGCGCACGGGTTATGCAAATCATGGCGATCGCGCTATTCATCGGCGGGATGTCGCAACCCTGCACTGCGTTGCTACACGCCAAGGGCAGGCCCGATGTTACAGCGTATTTGCATATCGCTCAATTGCCGGTGCATGTCATCACGCTACTGCTGTTGACTTGGAAATGGGGAATTGTCGGCGCAGCCATCGCCCTGCTGTTGCGGGTGGTAATCGAGCATGTGACGCTGGTGATCGCTTCGATGCACTTGGTCCCGGCGGTAGCGGCAAGCCTGCGGAGGCTGGCGGTACAGACTGCCGTTGGCACGCTCGCCCTTTTGCCTCTGGCATTCATCAATTCCTTCCGCTTGCGCATCATCCTCGGCACGATCTACTTGTTTATAATTGGCGGGAAAGTTCTCGTGGTTTGGATGCGCAACTCCGCCGGCCCCGCTGAATGGTCGACGGTCAAACATCTCTCAAGTTCTCATGACGTGAGTCAATGAGTGAATATTCTCCAAGTCAGCAAATCCGACGTGCTTGGCGGCGCTGAAAGAATCGCTGCGCAATTGCATGAAGGCTATCTACGCCTCGGGCACAACTCCTGGCTCGCAGTGGGTGACAGGTCTGGCCATCTCCCCGACACGATTCAAATCCCAACTTCATCCGCACTGCTCCGATTAAAAAATCTGCTGGAAACTTCTTTTCCCAATGCCTCACGCAACTGGCTCACTCAGCGAATTGGCGATTGCTTGACCAACCCGGGTCAATTTCGTCGCACGATCCTTGGCCGCGATTCTTTTCAATATCCAGGCACATGGAAGTTGCCGAGATTGATGCCAGACCCACCGGATGTCATCCATTGCCACAACCTGCACGGATCATATTTCGACCTGCGTGCTTTGCCTGCATTTGCTCGAGAATTCCCGATGGTGGTGACGATGCACGATGCCTGGCTTCTTACCGGTGGATGCACCCATCCGCTGGACTGCACGCGTAACAGGACCGGATGCGGCCATTGCCCGTATCGTGATCTTTATTTTCGCGCCAGCATTCTCGATAGCACGGCCCACAACTGGCGACACAAAAAGCGTATTCTGCAGCAGGCCAGCGTTCATGTGATTACCCCATCGCGGTGGCTTCTCGACCAGATAGCCGACTCCATTCTTGCGCCGGCGGTGGTAACCCAGCGCGTCATTCATAATGGGGTTGATTTATCACTCTTTCAACCCGGCGATCGGGCCAAGGCGCGTGAGAATTTGGGAATCGATCCGAAAGCGTTTGTGGTGATGCATGCCTCGCACAACCCTCGCCAGAACCGGTCGAAAGACTATGCCGGCATGCGCGCTGCGGTCGAGCAGGCGGCACAAAAATCACGGGGGAAGCTGCTCTTTGTCGTCTGCGGGGGATCTGGACCAAGCGAGACTTTCGCAGGCGGAGAAATTCGGTTCGTACCTTTTCTTAACCGTCCGCAGGAAATAGTCCGCTACTACATTGCGGCGGACATTTATTTGCAGGGATCGCGCTCCGATACTTTCCCCAATACGGTGCTTGAGGCCATGGCGTGCGGCCTTCCGGTTGTAGGAACTCGCGTCGGCGGCATTCCAGAACAGATTCTCGACCGCGGCACGGGCTTGCTGGTTGGCGCCGGCGATGTGGCAGAAATGGCCGACGCCATCACTTTGCTGATCCAAAACCCGCAAATGCAAGCCAGCATGGGGGCCGCCGCGGTGTCGCGGGTGCGAAATCATTTCGATTTACAGAATCAGATACGGGAGCATTTGCAATTTTACGGCGAGATCATTGCAGTTCATGGGCGTGCCACTTGCATGGCCCAGTCCATGGCTCCTCCTGGAAGCCAAAGAAGTTTCCGGGGACATGTGCTGGTGGAGGATCGCTGCCGTGGTGCCGGGTTCGGTGGAATCAGCACGTACATAGAGCAGATTTTCGCTCATTGGCCGCGCGATTGCGGCCTTGAGCTGGAAGGGTTCACTTCCCACCGGCGTTGCTATCGCAGCCGTTACACAAATTCTGAACCTGCAATCCAAGAGCCATTACGCCTCCGTCCCTTGCGAGCTTTGTTTGAGCAATCCGCGATGCCCTCTGACACCGGCCCAATGGAAGAAATCTTTTACCAGTTATACCGAGCATCGTTCGCGGCACAGGCGCGGCTTGGTGGCTACGTTGGGTCGTTCCAGCCGAACAACCTCGCCGTTCCCGTCGGCATCCCGACGATCGCAACCATGCACGATCTCTCGGTTCTCGATAGCCCGCAATGGCATCCACCATCGCGCGTCGCCAGATGGAAGCGACACCTTCCCTCTGCACTGCGAAGCACCACGCAATGGATCACGGTCTCCCAGTTCACGCGGCAACGGATGGTGCGGGTTCTCGGGATCGACCCGCAGCGGATTAAAGTCATTTACGGTGCGCCGCGGCACGAGACAGCGGTTTCGATCAACGGCGCAGCACCGGCACCGCAAATTGCCGGTCTGCCCGAGCGCTTCCTGCTCTTTGTCGGGAATATCGAACCGAGGAAAAACCTCCTTACCTTGCTCGATGCGTATGGTATGTTGCCACCCAGCTTGCGCCGGGAAACTCCTCTGATAATCTTGGGCCGTCCCGGTTGGGGGGATGAGTCTTTCTGGCGCATGCTGCTCGATCATCCGATGGCAAACGAAGCGCTGGTGACGGGATACGTCACCGAGCATTGGGTCGTGGAGCTGATGAAGCGCGCGACGGCTCTGTTGATGCCGAGTTTTTATGAGGGGTTTAGTTTGCCCATCGTGGAGGCCATGGCGGTGGGCTGCCCGGTGATTTGTTCCGACATTGAAGTCCATCACGAGGTGGCCGGCGATGCGGTTGAACGAGTCGCCCCGCTGGAGACGCAAGCGTGGGCGGATGCTCTCAATCGCGCCATCGAAGATGAATCGTGGCGGCAGTCGCGGCGCTCGGTTGGCATTCAGCGAGCAAAGAGATTCTCCTGGCAACAGGCCGCCAACTTGCATGCTCAGTTGATCCACGACACCGTTTCCGGCGCGGCCAGAGAACTCCATTGAATACCACCCATCAAACGCCTCTGCACCGGGATCACTTGGCTCGTCAACCAAATCGAACTCATCTGCCTTCGCCAACCGATTGCCTGCTGGCTTGGGTCGACCACCGCCGCTTTATCCTGTGCGGACTATTGCTGGCGATGCAGTTAGCGGCTTTCGGTGGTCGATGGCGCTTGGGCCCCGATTCCAGTGTCTATGTCTCACTCGGGAGAAATCTCGCCGGTGGGCTCGGATACCACACCAGCGGGTGGGGCTGGAGCAAAGTGCATATCGGCTTGCCACTGCTTTTGGCGGCGAATTTCAAACTCTTTGGTCCAAACGTCTTCTGGCCAGTCTCACTGGTCATCTTGGCAATGGGCATCGCCACCCAGGTGTTCGTGTATCGGCTTTTCGCCTTCCACGGCACCCGGGCAGAGGCGGTCATGGCCAGCTTGCTGCTGGGAATTTCCTTTACATTCACCCAATTCCTCTATGAGTTGCTCACCGATATCCCCGCGTTTCTCGGAATCGCGATGAGCCTGACTGCCTTTGAAATGTTGTTCGAACAACCATCATCGTTGGCCAGCCAGGCTCCCGGCAAATCACCTCGCAAAAGGCTTGTTTGGACAGCCATTCTGATTGTCGGTCTTTTTCTGGCGATCATCATGCGACCCGCGAACTGGGCGCTCTTGATGGCGATGGCGGCAGTTTGTTTTTGGAGATATGCGCACAGGCTGCGTTATCGCTGGAAGATGATTGCGGTCGGTGGCCTGTTCATCGTCGCCGTCTGCTTGATGCAGCGCCGCTGGCCATTTCTCTCAGAGTATTTCATGTGGCTCGAACGATGGCTGCACAACGCAGTAACGAGCGCGCCCAGCGGAAGAATCCCGCGCAAATCGTGGCTCCATGCTTTGAATCTCGCCAGCGGCAAATCGCCATTGCAGGCTTATTTCACGAGCGATTGGGGAGCTGTCGTGTCGAACGTGGTCGCTGTGCCTTTGCTGGCAACGGCGTTTTGGGCGTGTCGCCGACGGGCCTTGTGGATGATCTGGCTGGCCGCGACTTTGCTGATGTTACTGATCTATCCACAACATCAACCACGCTATTACCTGCCGATCCTGCCGTTTTTGGCGCTCGGTTATTGGCGCATGGCCGGTGCAATCGGCAGATATTCAAAGCGATGGCTGGCAGCCGCGGGATTAGCAATAACTCTGGCCGTATGGACCGTTCCAAATGTTTGGTGCCTTGGACTACTTGCCTGTTGGCAGCACGCGCGCCCCTTTCTGTCGCATGTCGAATACGGCCGCTATGTGCCGTTTCAAGAGATGGCGGGCATCGTGCGCGATCGGTTGCCGCCAAATTCAACCGTGATCAGTCCGGATTCCTTGGCGCTGGAAGCTTTCGCATGGCCGCGCCGATTTGTCATGCCAATCGATGGCGAGTTGCCCCACGATCTTCAACCTCGGCTCCGTTCCCTGGCACACGCCGGATTACTCTACGCAGTCGATTCCCACGGAGCTGACTTGAATACGATCCTGAAACAAGCGGGCCTCATGGAAGGCCCATCAATAGCGGTGGTCCGGCGACCGGCGTGGGACCTGCCCGATCCGCCGCAAAGTTGGTTTTCAACCGAGCAGCCGTCGAATCTACCGCCGCTTGTCTTGCGCCAGATTCAATTGATCGCCAAGTCCGGCCAAGGCGTTCGGCGCTCCCCTTAACCACACTGCCGACGATTCCGACGGCGATCCAGTCAAACCGCGATCCCGACTTTGCTTGCCAGTTCAGCCCATCCGCTGAAAAAACGTTGCGGTGAAAACAATTGAGCCTGGCGTCTACAAGATTCGGCCGAAAAACGTTCTTCATGCTGCTGAAAGAACCGCATGCTTTGCGCGATGGATGCGCCAAGCCGGTGTTGATCGCCGCGCACAAAAACGCCGGTGGCATCCTCAGGCGCGAGTTCGCCAGGAGCCCAGGGCTTTATACCTCGAACTGTCTCTTTCAATCCTCCCTTGTGGACTGCAATCACCGGCCGTCCCGCTGCCATGCACTCAATGGGAATCATCCCGAAATCTTCCGTCCCGGCAAAAATCAGCGCACGGCATTTGCGGTATCGTTCCGCAAGCTGTGCATCCGTCAGGAATCCGAGAAATTCAATGTTCGACTTTGCTCTGCTCCGCAAGTCCGAATCGCACGGACCCGTTCCACTGATCCAAAGTTTTTCGCCGAGCTCGTTGAATGCATCAACCACTGCGTCCACTCGTTTGTACGGCACCAAGGCGCCAGCGCACAAAAATGCCTCTCCCTTCTTCGCGGATGATTCGTCAGTATGATTAATAAAATCCACATTCACAGGCGGGTAGATCACTTGCGAATCGCGGCCGTAGAAGTGACGAATACGCGCTGCCACGAACCGTGATATCGCCACGAAATGATGCACCGAGGCGCTGCACTGTATATCCGTACGCCGCAGTGATGCGATCAATGGCCAATAGAGATGCCGTTTCCAACCAAAGTAGGCGGCGGTTTGGTCCCAAATGTACCGCATCGGCGTGAAGCAATAGCAAATATGCTTCGCCCCGCGCGGCACGATCACGTTTTTGGCAACTGCGTGGCTCAGGGAGATGATTAAATCATATCCGCTCAGGTCAAATTTTCTCACGGCCATGGTGTAGAACGGCAAGAGAGCTCGATATCCCTTGGTCGACCCCGGCAGCCGCTGCAAAAATGAAACATTTTTCACGCGCGCATCGATTTCGGGGCTGCTGGTTCCCGGCTCGTGAAAGAGCGTGAAGATATCCGCATCGGGATAGATCGCTAAAAATGCCTGCAACGTTCGCTCGCCGCCGCGCATCCCATTGATCCAATCGTGTACGAACGCGATCTTCATGTCAGATGTTTTGCGAAGATCATCGCCCCAGTTATCACTAACCGTGATGCCACATTTCGAACTGAATTTTATTGACCCGGGCTTGATCCACTGAAGCCAAATGCGTTTCACTGTGCGCGGGACCGAATCACCGAGGTAAAGTAAGCGGGTGGCATCGATTCCTCAGAGGCTCTGTGCCGCTCAAACCAATCTTACGTTTCGTTCGATCGTCTTGATCACGTCGTCCATCTTACCGCTCCACACTTGTTTGGCGAAGCTAAGCGTAAAGCCTTTGGCCGTGTGGAAGGGAACATGCGACGGCAGCGACAGAGCGAAGGGATCAACTACTGCGTCGACAACAACAGGGCCGTTTTTGTGCGCAAGAGCTTCCGCAAGACCATCCCGAACGTCGCCGGGATTCTCAATGCGGATACCCTTGGCGCCCATAGCTTCGGCCACCTTGGCGAAATTCGGGTTCTTAAATTTCACGCCGAACGGGATGATGCCAGCCTCCTGCTGCTCGATATTAACGAAGTCCAGCGATTCATTATTGAGGACGATTTGAACCACCGGGGTCTTTCGTTCCACCTGCGTCAACAGATCGCCCAGCGCGAGCATCGTGAATCCCCCATCGCCGCAGAGCGCGATCGTTTGCCGACCCGGATATGCCAACTGAGCTCCAAACGCATTGGGCGCGGCATTGGCCATGGATGCCCAGTTAAATGAACCGAAAATTCTGCGATTTCTGCCGCCTTGGATATGTCTTGCGGTCCACATGCATGCGGTGCCCGTGTCGGCGAAAAACATCGCATCGTCAGCAGCGAGATCGCTGAGTGTCGCGGCCAGGAATTCAGGACGGATGGGCTTGATCCCAGGTCCTTTCTCGACGTAGTGCTGCAAAAGCTCGTGAAAAGAATTCGTATGCGCGATGTGCTTGTCCAGGAAGCGGGCGTCGGCCTTGTCCCTCACAGCCTTCAGCAATGCGGCGACGGTCGGTTTGATATCGCCGACAAGCCCAAGATCAACGGCAGTCCGGCGGCCGATGTGTTTGGGATTCTTGTCGACCTGGACTTTCTTCACACGATGGCCGGGCAGAAACTCGGTGAAGGGAAAATCGGTGCCGAGCAGCAGCAGAAGGTCGGCCTCGTTAATGGCCCCGTAGGCTCCGCCGTAACCGAGCAAGCCGGACATGCCGACGGCATTAGGGTTGTCATGTTCCAACCATTGTTTGCCACGGAATGAATAGCCGACAGGCGCCTTCAGGCGCCCGGCGAGTTGGACTACCTCATCGTGGGCATCCCTGCACCCATCGCCCCCGAAGATTGCCACCGTCTTCGCTTCGTCGATCATCTTCACAAGTTGATTCAGGTCGGCTTCGGAAGGGCGGAGGATGGGCGGGTTAGAGACTGTGATCTCGGAGGACTGATCGCCTGCATCTGCCGATGCGACGTCCCCCGGGATCGAAATTACCGTTGGGCCCTTTTGCAAGACTGCGGTGAGAATTGCGGTATTGATGATCGCCCGAGACTGCTCCGGGTTAACCAGCCGCCCCGTGTAGAGAGATGCGGCTTCGAAGAATTTGTAGGGATTGAGTTCTTCGATCGCGGACGTGTCGATCAAGCTCGTCTCCACGTCACCCGCAATGGCGATGACCGCAGCGCCCTCCTTGCGCGCATCCATCAGCCCGTTGAACAGGTGGACGACGCCCGGACCAGCCGTTCCGCACACCGCAACGGGATCACCGGTTAGATACGCTTCCGCGACAGCGGCAAAAACGCCGTATTCCTCATGGCGGACATGGATAAACTCGATCTTGCCGTTGCGGCGCAGCCCGTCGATGACCGGATTAAGAGCGTCACCGACAATGCCGTAGCAGCGTTTGACTCCCGCATTCGCCAGCATCTCCCACAAAACGTCGGCAACTTTTTTTGCCATGGTACGCTCCTATCTGTGAAAGTCGCTCAGGGCCGGAATGAAATGCTACTTTTTAATGAGCGAAATCTCCATTTTGGGTGCCGGACGGCACAGGAATCTGCTGGCACAGATGCGGACATGATTAAGCCCTTCCCTTCGACAAGCTCAGGGCAGGCGACTCACTGCCTTCGACAGGCTCAGGCCAAGTCGTTCGCTCCCTTCGGGTCTGAGCCTCAAGGTCGAAGACAGGGGATTCGACTCGGCCGGTGATGGCCTGCCATGAGCGAGGCCGTACTCGGCCGAGTCGAATGGAGCCAGCGGAATGCCAGTGAAACTCGCAACGGCGTTTTTGAGCGAATTTCGCGGTTTCCCCGCCATATTGACCGACAGTCTACGGAACACTCGGTAACGCCATCACGGTAATCTGGCCGTATGGCTCCATGTAATTTCCTGCCTCTGGTCGACGCGATCGCAGCCATACTGGCGCAGGCTTACCAACTGGCCCGGGTCCGTCTGGCATCCGCCGGCTCGCCGGTGCTTCGGATGCTCAGCCAGTGCGACCACGCCAAATCCGAAGTCGAACTCCTTCGGCGTGAACTGGCAGTTCTCCGGGCATCGCGGCAATCTGTTCCATCGCGCCGGCGGCCAGATTATGACGCCGAGCAGCGATTGGCCATTCTACAACTCAAGCGCCATCGCGGTTGGAGCATCCCCAAAACCGCCCGCCGATTCATTGTGCATCCCAACACCATCCGCTCGTGGATCAAGGCAATCGAAGGACGCGGCAATGCCAGCTTATTCACTGACGCCATCGTCTGGAACCGTCTCGACGATGCCCTGCGCTGGACAATGCACGAGCTGCGCCGACTCTGCCCGCATCCGGAGTTCGGCACGAGGTCGATCGCCCGTCAATTACTGCGTGCGGGCCTTGCTGCCAGCCGATCCACCGTCCAGAGGGTGCTGCGAGAGGTGAAGCCCAAGCGGCCGTGTCGTCGCCCCCGCAACGCGATGGCCGCGCCTCTCGGCGTCATGCCGCACCACCTGCTGGTGCCGCTACATCACAACCACGTCTGGCATATCGACTTGACTTCGCTGCGGCTGCTTTGGTTCCGCTTCACCACTGCCGCCATCCTCGACGGCTTTTCCAGGCGGCTGCTCTCCTTGCGCGTTTACCGCAAAACACCGCGCCAGCTACATCTCGCCCGATTGGTGATCCAAACCTGCCGATGCTTCACATCACCGTGCAACGCGCCGCTTGAACAGCGACATAGATTATTCGAGTTTCAAAGAGCTTCTCGCAAGCCCAAAGCCTGCGGTGCGCGCTGAGGTCCAAAAATTGGCCTCGGTTTTCGCTTTCGTGCTCGTCTTAACTTCATTGCATCTTCTATAAACGCCATCTATTCATCATCAAACCACCTCGAAAATCGAACATCCACCGGACAAAACTGTCGTCCAAACTCCTGGGCCACCACAGGATCAACAGACTTGGTATCTCGATAGAACGCGAATCGGTGACAAAAGTGTTTAACTTATTCCTGCAATCATATTTGAATACGAAGATTGCCGCATTCTGGACAGCGATCTGCAATACCGCGTAAATCATAGCCGCAGGAAAGGCAGCAGCCGCATACCCTTCGACGATATTGCCTACGATAGAAAAAGAGGCGGACTCCGGGAAGAATTGCTGCCAAAATCAATGGTAGCCAAAGAGGAATGGAGAACAGCCACACACTATCCTCCTCATTGGTTTCTGCTCGTTGCAGGTGTAAGATAATTGGATGAGTGACCGAAGTCGGCAATATCCAAGCCTTCGGCACTGCGGCACATTCAAATAACCAATTCTGATGTCGATCAAATGCGAGTGATCCTGTAAAATAGTGCCCTGCATCGAAACGTCCCTGACCACATACAGCGTAAGAACTGTACTTAATGCCGTCGGTGGACAGAATGAATGCTCGGAAATAACTACCAATGTACAATACGACGACGCTTCCAAAGAGGATGGCGGATACGACTGTCATAGCTTTCAAGAGAATCTGCCTTGACCGCATTGAGGCAGGTTGAACGGCGCGCCGTAACTGGATGAAAGAATACGAGATCACCGACATTTGGGCTTCCGTGCGTCTGTAAAGCAAAGTGCTTCAACGAATCAAAATGATTCAAGCCTTCTCAAGACAAGAGTTGAAGAATTGCCTTTGGTCTAACAATAAACCTTTCTGCTTCCAACGATCTCGCTAAGCGCAAGCAAAATTTTTCGGATTACTATTTGTCCTGCTTGGAATCCTTACAGATGACTGAGACCGGATAGAATTCACCGGAATAGCGCTTAATCTTTTCATTGCCGGCGGGGGAGTCTGCGGCAAGAGGTTCAGTTGCAAGTTGAGTAACAGTTGGCACGTCTTCCGGTTCAACGGTTTTTGTTACGGCCGGTTCGTCGACGGGGCTAGACGCGGTTGTAGACGGTGTGGGGGGCTTCGCTTGATTGCTTGAGGATGCACCCGCGGCCGCAACGATTTGGAGAAGCGTCGGGAAAATGCCGGCAATGAGCAGTATGGATACGGCAATCGCTATGCAGTAAATACAGATTGGCTCTTCCCACCACGCATAGCGATAAGAGATTGAAGGCCTTCTAGCACGGGCATCCTGCAAAAACTTCATGACCGTGCCGGCACCGCTCATACGGGAGTTATCATTTTCCAGGTCTTTGGCAAAGGGAATTGGTGCCTCAAATGCGCTTTCAGTAGCGTTCCACCGCCTCGAAAGTTTATCGAATGTCCACCGAGCCATCGTGACGAGTTGAGTTTTCTCTCCGTTGACTCCGGTCATTGCCGGATGCACCGTGATATCGTCAACAAATTGCCCCTCTTCAAAATACGGCTGCTGTACGACCTCGAACTCAAATTGCTGTGGCGAAACCGACCGAACGCCAAGCGGGATGTCAACGCCATTGTGATTAAACGCAAATAACAGCCCGACTGCAAGCGCAATCAAGCTCCAATGCCAACGTTTCAACTTCAAAATTTTCACATCGCGCCGCACAAAACCTTTCTTCAGCGGCTATTGAAAAGTAAGAGCATAGAAATGACGGCTAGTCAGCGGTCACACCTTCATAGGGCTGCATTCTGTGGGGACTATATGTCATTTCCAGATGACGCCAATGTGCGAATGCCGCGACGTGCCCATCAGCGAAAAGCACGTTATTGCCCTGGGGATGCATGTTCATCCCTCCAGCTTCTCCAAAAAACACCAAGCATTTTTTAGTCGAATCATCTTTGTCGCAGTCGTCGTAGCGGTCGGGCGAAGTGCCATAGGGAGGCAAATGCCAGATGGAGCCGGTGCAATCACCACTAAGAATAAACGCTGTCGAGGTTTTGATGTCAGATAATTTGATCGAACGTCGGTCGTTAAGATTTTCCCAACGCCCAGCAATGAAGTAGTCGACCGATACGTCTTCAAAGGCGGGGCATTGATAAGCTTTCGAGTCAGGAGCCACGTAGTAGGTCATGAGCCGCTCCGTCCACGCCAGTCCTGGCTCCGAAATAGGGGGTGGATATTTACCAGCTGGGTACACGTGGGTTCCACTCCAAGACGGCGTATATCCGCCGTTAACGTCGGCATACATGTTGAACGCCTCGCCCAATTGCTGAAGTTGGCTGCTACACCGCAGAGCCATCGCCTGCGCCTGCGATTTCGCAAGAGTCGGTAATAAAAGCCCCATTATTACGGCGATCACGCCGATGACGACGACCAATTCAACTAACGAAAACCCGCGCACAATGGAAGTGGAATGATAGCCGCCTAACTTTGACATTGTATCTTCCGGCCGCAGCGATAAGCAATCTTCGCTTCTGAGTATTCGCAAGTCAACATAAAACACTGTCGATTCCGTCCAATTTATAGACTGCTTGTCGTGGAATGGTTGCCGGCACAGTAGCGACGGCGTTGTATTTTTTCGATGATTTGAAAAAGTTAAGAGATCTGGGAAACGGCCAAAACTCACTCGCCGGCAATTGCAGCAAATTTCGCTGCCTTGAGCATCCATTACAGTTTCTTTGTGATCGGAAAACAATCAGACTTGCTAGGATCGGCTGGATACCAACCGGCGATGCAGAAGAGATTACAAGATAAGCCGACGCAAGCATTTATACGAAAGCATAGTTAGTCCTCTCGCTGTTCTGACTCACCTTCGTATTTGACATAGTAAATAGCTACTGGTAGCTTTTTTTGGAGCATGTCCAAGATCGGGCGAGTGTCGCTTTCGTCTCGGGAGGTTACTGGGGTGATCTGTGTTCTTCTCGTCGCCGCTATTGCTCTGGCGATAATTGTCCACTTTGAGCACGTCCCTGGAATGGCTGCAGAGACGGAAGTTTCAAAGGCCCACGCCAACGACCCAGGCAAGGCTCGTGATCTTTCGGGCGAGGCAGACAATGATATTGCGATTGCGGTGGGCTTTCCTAACTCCTCTACGGAGCTCGAGGTCCAAAGGATTCAGGGTGCGCATTTCGTCATACGCTCTACTCAGAAGGTTAGTACAGGGGGATTCTACCTACTCTTAAAATTGACAGGGCTGATTGGTAAGACTGTGCGGTTAGATCTACGTGGGGCACCGTTCAATCAATGGGGGACCGCCATCCCGCAGTATAGCTATATTGAGACTCTGGATGCATATAAAGATTTTGAATCAACGACACAACCTTCTACGCCATATGGGGATGAAGAAAATGGTCCTAAGCCGAGAATGGGGGACCGCGCAGCACTCCCAGATACTCGGGGCCAGCAGTGGCATTATTTTTCCGTGAGTACACGCGAAGAAGACGGAGTTTCGTTGGAACAGAAGTTCGACAGGGATAGTGCGTATGTCGCCTATCGCGTCCCGTTTACACCTAGGTACAACGAATCATTTATTTCACAACTCGAATTGAATCGCAATCTAGACGTCGTGCATGTCGGCAAATCGAAAGGTGGAAACGATCTGGACTTGATAAAAATTCCGGCGGGCCCTATTGAAAACGCCGCTTCAAAACCTTGTGTTTTAATTTACGCTCGTGAACATCCGGACGAACAGGATTGCAGCTGGATCGCCCAAGGGGCCGTCCAGTTCCTAGCGTCGGATGACGTTGCGGCCAAGGCGCTTTGCAATCGCTGCACTTTTCTGATCATTCCATTATTTGATCCCGATGGTGCTATCACAGCGACGCATCAGAACATCATCGCAAGTTTTGATCCAGACAATGAAAGTCCTGAGTCTCGCGCATACGCAAGCTGGTTTAAGTCATGGATTGATTCGGGCAATCGTTTAGATGTAATACTAGATTTCCATAATCCACCTCCCTCCGCAGCTTTTCACGTCGCGTGCCCATTAATGGAAGTTTTGGACGGCCGTCTTCAATACTGCCTTAAGCTACACGAACAGATACGAAACGACCTCATGAGTGCGGGGTACAACGTCCGCAACACTCCGTGGACTACCGGAATCATGAGCACACGACTGTGCGGCTGGCTTTCGGAGTCGTTCGGCGCACTCATACAGCCCTATGAGGTCAACAGCCTTACACCTCGGCGCCAGCTTAATCTTTGGGAGCTCAGGCAAATCGGCAAAATCATGGCAACGTCTACTGTTAGCTACTTGTATGCAGATTCTGGCACGAAATTGCGCGCGAGTATTGATGGGATTCGCGCAAAACGCCTAGCAACCATGAAGGAATTGGCGGGGAAAGCTCTTGGCTCCGATCCTATTCGTATGGAATACTCATTGTCTCATAACCGCTCGGACCCACGGATTCAGGCACCGCAACAGATTATATCGGCACCTCAATCTGTGACACAATGAGACTCATAGAGGCCTAAACCATATGGCAAGCAGCATCGCTTCAGCTTCTTCCTCATGGTCGTTCTACTTCCGAGGTGGTTCGTTCAAGGGGACATTGCTTCGATCGATTGGTGCGTTTCTGGTATTGGCTGCGATGTTGAAGTGCTGGAGCCTAATAAATGGCTCGTCTAGCGGAATTCTTGGACCTCGATGGCTCTGGTTTTTGGTTGCCGGTTTTGAGATAGCGCTTGGTGGATTCTTGATGTTGGGCGCGGCGTCTCCTAGTACCTGGACGATGACACTCTGCACTTTTGTTATTTTTCCAATTATTGGCGTATGGGAAGTGCATCATGGTGCCCATTCTTGTGGTTGCTTTGGGGCAGTCAGAGTCCCAGCAATGGTGGAATTAGCGGCAGATCTTGTTGTGGTTGGCGCGCTGTGTTCATGTCGACCAACCTTTACGCGATCGTCGGCAAAAGTGATTGCCATTGCAGCATCGCTGCCTATTCTGGGTGGGCTTGGAACCGTTTTTGTACAGTGGCATTCTTTGCCAGTTTCACTAGCAAGTGCAAGCTCTCACTCCGTTAAGTCTGACGAAGCCGTATTGCTTGAGCCAACTGAATGGATTAACAAGGACTTTCCGCTTTTTAATTTCATGGATGGCCCAGAACGATTTACCCATGGCAATTGGCGCATGCTTTTTATCCACGATGACTGTGCGGAATGCTTGGCGGCTATTCCAGATTTTCTGAGACACACCCCTGAAATTCCAGTTGGGGGATATGACCAACAATATTTGGGGTTGGTAGAATTGCCGCCCTATGATTCCAGTCGATGGCCCGGTACAATTAAGGAGGCGGTTGTTAGCCATTTGTCAGGCAATAAACGGTGGTTCATGCACACGCCCACGGAGGTCTGGCTACGTGATGGGATTGTGACTCGGGTCGATAGCGTTGTGGCGCGGAATTGATGCAAGCGTGGACGTGTATGTGAATAATCTGTCGTAAAGATGCTCGCATTTAATGCTCCGCGCCGTTAAGATTGTTTTTGTTCAAAAGTGTTTGGAGCCGTATACACCAATTTCCGAAGGGAGCTAAGATGAAAAAGTCTGTGTTCTTCCCGGCATTAGTGGTAGTATCGATTGTCTTAGTATGCTGCGTTGTTAAAGTGACCCAGTCGACCGCCCAGATAGTGAAATTATCCGATGCGGGCATGGATCGGATTAGGGGCGGATACAGTACCTGGGCTTGTGTCAATCAGTGTCCGCAGAACTCGGATGGCTGCTCAAATACCGGCGGGGATTGTTCGGGTGACAACGGCGATTCGATGTGCGGGGGCAGTAATTTTCAATCACAGGTTCAGGCTGGGCAGTGCAAGTATTCTGATTCGGGGACCGGCTGCGCGCCTAGCGCGAGTGGTACGGTGGTGCAATGCGGAGCGGGAACCTTATGTTACTGCAATACGGCGGCATTCCCGACGCCGGTATGTGCCCAATCTAATGAGAACAACTATCAAGTGTCAGTGACCTGTCCGCAAGGGCAGTGATTTCAAAAATTGCCGCTCGGCGAGACAGCCTGTCCAAGGCCCCCTACTGATGGCCCGCATCCTATGAGTCTGCAACGCGACTTCCATCATCTATTGCTCATAGCAGTAGTTATTCTGAGTTGCCAGTTCGTGCGCGCGGAGGATAGCGACACAAGCCTCGATTTTGTTGTTGCGGGAAATGAACGCAATTTAGCGAATGTTCATACAGCAAGAGGTCATGCAGATTTCACATTTGAACGCATTTCCGATGGTGCGACCGATCCGACGTCGTCTTCTAGGAAAATGCATTTATCGACCGGAATCGAGCATAGGAAAATTGCTTGGTTCGCGGATGGTGACAAGCGACGAACAGATGAGTTATCGGTCGACATCCCAGCAGGCAAGGAACGCTATGGCGTTCCGATGCAAAGAGAAACATGCTGGACCGCGGATGAACAACACTACCTTGTTCATTTTGTTGGTTCGAATAGGTCGCCGGAAGCCTATCTCAATCAGCCCCTGCCAAAACGAATGGAGTTCGTGCGAAATTCGATAGCGCGTTTCGATCCAATGCTGTTTTTCAAAGTCGATGACTCTGCGCTAAATGACTGGTTAGCTAAGCTCCATTCTGCTCACTTTCCATTTAAGGTCACGGCCAAAGGTTCCGGAGATTCTGAATCGTATGTGATTTCCGGTGAGGAAGGAGCTGGGGCTTCCTCCAAGAGATTCGAAATACAAATTGACGGGGGAAGTGGCTTTAATGTGATCAAAATGCGGACCTACAATTCTGCGGTTGGTGAATCGCCGATTCTCGCATTTGATGCGACGTACACTGATGGCGGGACCGAGAAGGCCGCCTTTTTCCCTTCGGAGTATCATCTACGTGTACGGTTGCCGGATGGCACCGAATCTGTCGACGTTAATTTTTCGGATGTAATATTGAATCAACCTATCGATCCGAAAACTTTTACCTTTGAAGGAATAGGTGTGCCTAAGGGCACCGTGCTAGTTGATATGCGCACCAGCAAGCCAACAAGATCATATTATGGCGGCCTACCCAGCAAAGCGCTTGACGATTTAGTGGATGACGTTGAGCGCAGCAAAACGCAGTCACAGGGCGGCGGAACTGTAGCGAGTTCGACGTTTCATCAATGGCTTGCCGGATGGAGGTTGGCAATATTGTCAGTCGTGAGCGTCGCGATCATTGTTTTAGCTGGAGTTTCTTTGCTGCTAGCAAAGAGAACCCGACAAGCTCGACCCTAACTGTTCATCCGAGAAGATCGTATGCCCCGATTTCTACCCGGCTATTTTTGCGCGCCCAACGTGATCGCAGTCCTGCTGTTGCCGATACTCCTTTCTTTTTTCAAAAGCATTTACGAAGCTGAGGCGGAACAGCTTGAGAGCACGGACCAGACTGTGATTTATCCGGGCCCGGGCAGTTGCTGCGGAGTTCAATGCTTATACGTCGCTGCGCGGCTCATAGGAAAGCATCCAGATTTGACGGAGCTTGCCCGGCAAGCACACCTCACGGACGATGGCGTGTCTCTTCTTGATCTGAAGAGAGCCGCCGAGTCGATAGGCTTGCAGGCAACTGGCGAAAAATATCCTTCCGATCGTTGGCACGACATTCCGGCACTGAGCATCGTTCATTTTTCATCTCAGCACTTCGTCGTAGTGATTGGCGCGCAGCAGGAGGGAGTAGAAATAGTGGATCCACCCTCACAACATAAGGTCATTTCCGCTAGCGAATTCACCAAGGATTGGACCGGCGATGTGTTGACTCTTCAGCTCAGGCCGGCTACGAGCCCGATCTCTGATGTCGATTGTTTAGTAGAGTTGATTGACGGGGATAATTCACTACAAGTTTCTCGCACAATCGATTTGGGTGAAATGAAAGTCGATGGTACCTTTGGAAGGGTGTTGGCCATTCACAACACAACTGTTCAGCCCTTTAGTATTGACAAGATCATAACGAGTTGTGGTTGTACGACGATAAGACCCGATCGTGACGTCATCCAGCCCGGGGCCACTGTCCGTTTTCCTGTCAGCGTGGCGACGCGTGGGTTGGCGGGGCCCATCGAGAAGAGTGCGCTAATCAAGCTAAAAAGCCCTAGAGCCGATCGTGCTGTGATATTGGTGGTCAAGGGCACTGTTCACATCGAAGGCAAGCTTTTTTCGTCGCTGGGATCGCTGGAACTGCGCACGACTTTGGGCCTTGCACCGACGCCAAAAAATCTAATCCTCTGGCGCGGTGGCGGTGAACCTTTGAATATGAAGAGCGTTTCAGCAACCATGCCATGGTTGACGGTGACATCTGTTGCGAGCACATTGGACACGATGACCCTATCTGTGGGTGCTAAAGCCGATCTTGCAGTGGGCCAATATAAGGCGGATATTTTGGTGCAAACAGACGACAGAGAGTATCCACGGTTAACTATTCCAATTTCCCTCACGGTCAATAGCGACTTGGCGGCCGACCCTATGTCGGTATTCTGTCCTCCTGAAAAGTTGGGACTACCCGCAGAAGTATTTTCTATCCGAATTAGCAGTGTCCGCGGGGCCGTATTTTGCATAAAGCTCGCAAAAGTCGAGCCGCATTCGATGGGAACAGTCAATTGGGATTCAACTCATCATGGACGTGAAATTGTGCTTGAGTTTCATTTGTCCGATGCCCTCAGGAAATCCGGATCAGTGTTCAAGGGCTCGATTCACATAGTCACTGACCTCGAGCAAAATGGGTCTCTAGATATTCCCGTGGTCGGAAAATCGGAGGCGCGGTCGGCGTCATCATCACGGTAACTTGTCAAATGGGCAGAAATGAATGCTTCAATTCATGTTTGCTCACCGCGCTTACAGGGTATAATGGTGAGCCGGTTATGTTTCGCGATCTACCATGTCGAGCTCCTTCCCCTGCCAGACCAATTCGGAGAACTCCACTGGGACCCCTGAGAAGCCTTCAGAATTCGATTTTGGGCTATGTCGGTGCCAGGGTGAGGCCTTATTCTGCCAAGCGGCTTTCTCTCCACACGGTAAAGCAGCGGTGATTAGCGTAAACATAACCCTCACTGTTTCGCGGCTTATCCACAGAGCGTCGCGTTCTCGTCAGCAAGGTTTGGCCCCGCCGCCTACGGCGCTCAATTGCATTGCGCGGCGGCGGGGCAAATCAAAAGTGGCTTTTAAGTATAAGAAAGGGGGATGCTTTAACCGCTTGATTTCACTGGATCGGAAACGTCAATTTCTGACGGTCAACCGTCACGATCAGTCGGTGTACCGTCAAAAAAACTTGCGCTTTTGTCGTTTGTCTGCCATGCTCCTGACTGTTTAGTGACAAAAAGGAGGTGAGAAAATGACGGTTGAGCGCCAGATTGTCGAGATTCCCGAGAATCAGATCTCCACGAAGCGGGGATTCCCAGTGTACCGCACGAATCCGAGTGTGCCGCAGGCGTATAACCTTCCAACGCGGGCGAAGCGTGTTTTTAACGTGCCGGGTGGTAAAGGGTCTGTCATCGTGGATAGGGCGTCGTTGGAAAATGCGACGCGACAGCGACACCTCAAGAAAATATGATCGCGAAATTCAAAGTTGCTTCACAACGTTGCTCGGCGCATAGGAAAGCACGCATTGTCGACCTTGGGGAGAAACAGGGCATTGCTTATTGACTTCAGCGAGCTTGGCGACCTTCGTCTACTATCCTCGATTTGAACCCACGGAAGGATGCAAATCGTCGGAAATAGTGCGGTGTATAACTCCTAGGAGAGATGCCGACAGCCGACAAGGGATCGAAAAAAGGTCTGAAAATCTCGGCCTGCCTCACATCTTCGCACAGCCCCATAGAAAACACCCGATTATTGACCGTAGAGCAGATAGCGCCTCCAAACGCGATTTTTTGAGCGCCAGAGGCTCTTGACCCGATAATAACCGCCATCTCCCCAGAAAAAAGGAGGAAATGCATACGCGCCGGTTTTGACCCCAGGAACGGCAAAGCGGTCCCACGCCAATCCTCGTCTTTTTGACAAAAAACGAAGAAAAACCAAGCCGAGGCATGAAAGGCAGGTGGTTTCCCGTTTTGAAATATCCACCCCGCAAAGCGTTAGAGTTTTCTAGTCTCATTTATGAGACCTTCGTGCTCGTCGAATAATTCGCTTTCATCTTCATTACAACTTGCACCGAAAACTGATCCCGACCGAGGCGTTGACTTCATCAATGTGCTGTATCGCCGCCGCTGCGAACGGCTCGCCCTCGAATTGAAGGATGCTGCCCAGACACATCAACTGGAGCGAATGCAACGAGCGCTCAGCAGCATTAATTCTACGTGCATTGCCTGCCACAGCCGCTATCGGGATCTCACCGGTGCGCTAGGGCCGCGCGCGACGTTGGACGTCAGATGAGACGGCCGTTCGACTCTGCGGCAAGGGAAGCCTGCCCGGTAGGCTCGGCTGTCATTTCTTCATCTGTGTCCGTGTTGCCGTAGCACCCCAACGAAGTGGCACACCGTTCAGGGACGGCAGCGCCACGTCGATACCGCTCTTCTTCACGGTCACGGCAAGCGGGCCTTTTCCCTTGACGATCTCCTCGATCAGGCTGGCCTGATCCTTCTGATCGATTTCCAACCACTGGACCTTTCGGCCAGCGTCAACGTCGGATTTGATAAGGTTCATAAGGCGGATTTGGGTGGTCGGGGATTTCATCGGCACATTATACCCTCTTGTGGCGTCCCACAGCACTTCCTGCCTTCTGATTTACGAAGGTTCGACATGCTTTTACTCGGCTTCTGCCCAGACTCGTGGTGATTCATCCTCGCCGAAGAATTCGACGTGGATGACATTCGGGTTGCCATAGATAGCCCGACCGCTCTAACCACCGCAGATCTCAAACGACGCCGCTTGTCAGCCGCATCGAGGCTTCGTCTTCAAACGCTTTGGTCCTCCGGGATGAGTGAGCTCCAGCTTCGGCGTGAGGCGTTTAGCAGATGGCTTCCTTGTTAGAATCTTTTAAGATTAGCTTTGTTGGCACTGGGCGGGATGCCTATGGCATGTCAAACCCTTACCACGTATACCTCGTATTTGTATCGCCCGCACCGTGTCTTGGCTCGCAGGCGAGCGTAGCGACCATTATCACGATTACGGGTTCGCCGTTACCGGTTCAACGTCATTTTCCAAAGATGAACGGAACTCCCGGCGGAGCGGAGGCGGGTGATATCCAAGCCCTAAAGCAATTACATCCGGGATTAAAGATGTTCGAACAGGAATCCTAGCGACTACATAAGTAGACGAAAAGGTGGACGAAATTGTTTTTGCCCATCAACCCCCCCGCTAAAATTGCGGGGTTTTTAGTACCTCCAAGGGGAGTCGAACAACCTCCGAAAGCCAATGGAAAATCGCAAAAATACTGCGAGGGCGGCGCAAAATCCGGCGCACGCGGCGCAGCCTGGCACCACCAGCGGCATCCCGGCAATTCCGAGCGAGATATGAACTTTAAGAACCTGCCGGCGGAACTGAAGAAACTCATCGCGACATTGTTGCGGCCGTACAAGCAAACTCGATGTTTTTGGTTTCCCTTAGAGCAGGTCCTGAAAGGCCCGCAGCCGCTGGACAAACGTCGGCAACTGCTGCGATGCGAACGTATCAAGGAGTTCCGAGACGCCCATGGGAGGGTTCTTCAGCGTTTACCTCACCGTTCGTCAGGCTCCTAAGGGGCCGTCAAGGATGCGATCGGCGAGCCGCCCATCCTTCGCTTGGACCGACTGTTTCGTATTATTTGCGTCATTTTAACCGACAATCCGTGAAAGCTAAAAAAACGAAGGTGCGAGTTCTACCGGCGATCCGCGGCACTCGGGCTTGGGCGCCGGGTTAGACCTGCGAGATGAAGTATCGGACGTACTCGCTGAAAATCTCCTCCTGTTCGATATGGATGAGATGACCGGCGTTTTCCATGACGACTAGTTTTGATCCTACGATCGCCTGCGCGATTTCCTCAGACAGTGGCGGCGGAGTACAGAAATCGCTGTCGCCGCAAATGACCAGTGCTGGTTGGCGGATGGCGCCGAGTCGTTCCAGGACGTCGTGAGCCATGATCATGTCGATGCGCTTAAGTGCTGCTTCGCGATCCTGCGGCGCGGAAGCGGCGCTTTCGATCCATGCGGCGACGCGGGCCGGGTTTTGTCTTGTATATCTCGGTGAGAAAAGGAAGAGAGCGTAGCAGTCATAGACGGTTGGCAGGTTGCCCTCCGCCATCAACTTTCGGCGGAGGATGAATTGTCTTTGCGTGAACGCATCGAAGCGGGCAAACGAGGAAGCCAAGGTGATTGTGCGAACGTTGCCGGGGTGATCGAGGGCCATGAGTTGGGCGATGGCGCCCCCGTGGACGAGCCGACGACGTGTGCAGGTCCGAGGTCGAGGTGCTGCACGAGGGAGGCGAAATCCGCCGCCAGTTGGGCTGTGGTATAGACGCTAGCGGATCCGGAAGACTGCCCGGTAGCGCGATGGTCCGGCAGAATGACGAAATGATCTTCGGCGAATCGCTCGGGCAGGGTTCCCCAGCTCTTACCTGTGCCCCCTAACCCCGCGAGCATCAGCACGGGGGCGTTCTGGGGTTTCCCGAATACCTTGTAGTGCATGGACATTCCCCGGGTTTGAAACTCCGGCATAAATTTTTTCCTTGCAAAATAAACTTCACTGGACTAATATTTAGATGATCTAATTATTAGATGGTAGTACCATCTGGGAAAAAGACAAGTTCATATGCGGTAATTTCCGCGTTTTTCTTTTGAAAGGAGAAAAAATGTTCTGCAACAATTGTCGTTTGATTCCGGCCGTGCTGGCCATTAGCGTGCTTTGCGCTGCTGCAGCGAGTCCGGCCTTCGCGTCTATCCTCACCCTTAACCCCATTGCCGATGCCAACAGCAACGGCAACGACGCGGGTGCTTACGGTCTTGAAATAAATTCCGGCAACATCGCCATCGTCGATTACGATCTCAGCGGCCTGCCGGCGGGCGCGACCATCGACAGTGCGACGCTGTTTTTCAACGTCTATGGGTATTCGCCTTCAGGAATTTCCGCCCAAGTGATCGCGTTTGCCAAATCCAGCAGCACCATCACCGGCAGCGATGCCAGTGCCAGCGGTGACGGCGTGTATGGCCCCAATGCGATTCAACTCGGCGCTCAGACCGTGAACCTCCAGGTCCCCGCGCTGACGCCGGTGCTGACGGATGACTATCTCGGAATTCGTTTCCAATACAGCTCCGGCGGGTCGGCGCAGATCTCCTCGGTGGAAAATGCCCCCTACGTCCCTACGAGCCCGCCGACGATGACGATCGACTACCAAGTCCCCGAGCCGGCGTCGTTTGGGCTGATGGCTGTGGGCGGCGTGGCGCTACTCGCGCGGCGCCGGCGATGATATGCCTGGTCTTTTTGTTGCGTCCGGCCGGGCGATATAGTTGCCGGGACGTATCTCAACTTCATCATTGGAGCGATGACATGCGCAGGTTAAACAGAGTTAGCGGCTCGTTACCGGTCACATTCAGCATTGCTCTTGCCGGGATTTTGTATTTGCCGGAGCGCTGCTCGGCCGGCATGGGTACGATCGTGCCATCATACTTTTCCCCCGGCACGGGCGGGCCGGGCGGAGTGGGCGACGGGTGGGCGGCGATGACAGCCGCGGCGAGAACGATTTCGGTGACGGCTGTGCTAAATCCCAACAGCGGCCCAATCTCCGGACCGCCCGATCCAAATTACGTGACCGCGATGACGAACCTGGAAAACGCCGCCGGGAAAACCGTCGCCTATGTGTTCACCGATGGCGGCAACACAGCGCTTAGCGCAATCGAAAGCCAGATCACCACTTATCGCAGTCAATATGGAAGCCTGATTGACGGTTTTTATCTCGATGGCATGTCCGTGACCGCCGGCACGCTCTCGTACTATCAGAGCGTGAACGGCTACATCAAGGGCCTGAATCCTTCGTACGCCGTTATCGGGAATCCCGGTCAGCCGTACTTGAACGGCGTCTTGCCTGCCGATTACCTGTCGACGGGGGACGTCTTCGATATTTTCGAAGGTCCGAGCAGCGCCCCGGCGGGCTATACCGGGTTTAACAACTACCCCTACGGCCAGACGTGGTATGAGAGCTATCCTGCCGGGCGATTCGACAACACGATCTATGGTGCGGCGGGCGAATCGATGATGGAGGCGGATGTCGCCACCGCCGCGGAGTTGAACGCGGGCGACGTCTACGTCACCGACCAGGGCGGGAACAATCCGTATGCGCAGTTGCCGTCGTATTGGGATCAGGAGGTGGTCGCGATCGCGTCGCTGCCGGAACCTGCTACATTCGGCATGATTGGTGTCGCGGCTATGGGATTGCTTGGGCGGCGGCGTTTTAGTGATCGGATTGATGGCGCCGGGCCGGTTCGGCCGTAAGGAGATTTTTGGGTATGTCGAATAACCGGATAGATCGCTATGTTCCAGTCGTCATCGAATACGCCGCGAGGATCGTGCTGTTCCACACGGCGGCCGCGCAGCGGCTAGGGCTGCATCCAACGGACCTGAAATGCCTTCGACTACTGGGACACAAGACGATGACCGCGGGGGAGTTGGCGCAGCATACGGGCCTGACCGGAGCTGCCGGGACGGCGCTGGTCGACCGGCTCGAAGCCGCAGGGTATGTCATCCGGCAGCGTGAATCGGAGGATAGGCGGCGGGTGACGGTGCGCGCGGTGCCCCGAAAAGTTCGGGAAATTAATGAGCTGTACCGAAGCCAGCAGGAACGCATGTCGAAGCTTTTGGCAGGGTATAACGCCGCCGAGTTTGAAGCAATCATGGACTTTCTTGAGAAGACGACTGAGATTTTGGAGGTGGGAGCGAAGGAATTGATGCGGTGAATGGGTATGCGCATAGAACAAAACGGGAGTTGTACAGGAAATTCCCGTCCGAACGTCTGCGCCTCGTCATTCAGTGCTGAATCAGCCCCCGGTACATCGGAAAATTGCCGCACTCGGTTTGGTCGCCAAGCTCCACGGTGTAGCGCTCCGGTATGATCGAAAAATCGACGCGACCATAGATGGAGTGAATCTGAGCGGCTTGGGCCGTGATCTTCTAGGAAAGTTCCGTGATTGACGTGTCCATGGTTCGTCAGGTTCTTAGGCAACCTATCTATTGATCTCGATTAGAAGTACCCAGGCATTGGCGATTGAAAATAAAAACGTGGCGAGAATTCCTGGTGGCAGCAAGTAAAGGCCGTTTATGCCTCGCCAGAGAGTAATTAGGCCGCTTAGCGCGATAGTCATGAGCGACAACTGATTGCATATTGCCATCTGGATCGATAGCCGGCGATATGGACGTTCAATGAGACAAAGGTAAATTCGCTCCAGAACAAAAATACCCGCGCTTGCTGCGGCTGCTATGATAAAGATCTCTAATCCCAGCAGCCGCATTCCCTGACCTGGCACCAATCCCAGGGACGCGATCAGAACTACCGTCAGCAACATCACCAGCGCCTCCAAAGCGCGATCGGCCATGCGACCTAGTTGAAGGATGCGTGCCTGGTTCACCGACACCGCCACAAAAAGCAGACCCGTTAAGGCGGCTGCGGCACCGAGCTCGCCAACAAAAAAGTTACTCCAGTCATTCAGCATGGTCGCACCTTCGTGGTGATGTCGGCAGCGTCAAGATATTCAGTATAACGCGCGGACGATTCCCATCCATCGGGTTTTGATTCGTGACAACCTGCGCCAACTCCGCCAGGCGGTCAAACCCGCACCGCATGTCCGCCGGCTGCGTCGCCAGCCAGATGCGTGTGGCTGTGGAGTGATTCAGTGCCGCCAATAAGGGCAGGCCGATCAGGAGATACTCTCCAATCCTCGAATCAACTCAATGAACGGCTCGCGGTCGAATCCACGCCGTGCCAGTAGGTGAAGCCCGTGCGTTGGGCGGCGCGGTACATGTTCGCGCCCAATTTCCACGTTCAGATGAACGTGGAAATCACCGCTGAATCAACGATGGCGGGCCGAAACGGCTCCATGATATCCAGCGCCAGCGCCGGCCGACCATGCCGAGGTTGATGATACAAACCCCACCACGGATCAAGCCCCTCGCTCAGCAGCGCCACTGTGCATTCCTTGGCGAGCATCGCATAGCCGAACGAAAGCAGTGCATTGACCGGATCACGAGGTGGTCGCCGATTCCGTGTCGAAAAATCCCACTGTGCATCGAAATCTCGCGGCTTGAGCAGTGTGGAAAATCGGCCGAAGTAAGCAGCGGCGATGGAACCTTCGATGCCGAGCAACGATTGAATCGAATCCGTTTTGGGAATCTGTTCGATCAGGTAATCGATGTCGCGCAGGGTGTGATCAGAGTTGGCATCGGCCGGCGAATTACGTCGGATAAAAGTGCGCTGGTTCTCCGCCTTCTGAGCAACAAGATTCCGCGCAAACGCCAGGCACTTTTGCTCGTCGCTGGCAAACTGGAACTGTGCGACACGATCGAAGGCGTTCCGCAGGTGAATGCCGTGGGAAATGCCGTAGAACCGATGGCCCGAACTCAGATAGACAATCGGAATCGACGCTTCGCACAGCACATGGACCGCTTGCGTGCTGATTTGAATATTCCCACATAGAACCAGGTGGGCGACATCCTGCAGCTTGGCGCTGGCCAGTTCTTCTCCCGATTTTTTCACCACCAGCCGTTTCTTACTGACCCCCACATACGCGCCCTGTTCTTGAACATACAGCGGCAGAGCATCATCTCGAACGGGATAGAGTCGTCGAAGTGGCTGACCATCGCTGGGCAATTTGAGAGCCGGATCGGCCGGCGAATGCAGTAGCGCATTGGTCTCATCGGGCAGGCACAGCCTACTGGGAGGTCTATCTTGAAAACGCCAACTTATCCGCTGATGTGCAGCTTGTGTGCTTTATGCCGCTCGCTGTCGTCGGCAAACCGATTTGGCTCACGGGGATTCAGATTCCCAAGTATCGTCCGGCCCGCGGAAACCCCCATGCCGACGTGTGCGTCGTGGGCACAGGTATCGCGGGGTTGACCACTGCATATTTGTTGCTGCGGGAGGGTCGATCCGTGATCGTTCTGGATGAAGCGCCATTGGGCAGTGGTCAAACCGGCCGGACCAGCGCGCATCTGGCCAGCGCGATCGATGACCGGTTCATCGAAATTGAACGGCAGCACGGTATGAAGGGGTCGCAACTGGCTTATAACAGCCACGCCGTCGCCATCGACACCATTGAGCAAATCAGCCGCAGGTAAAAGATCGCCTGCCAATTCGCGCGAGTCGACGGATTTCTCAGTCCTGTTCCTTCGGACCCTCCCGGCCTGCTGGATCACGAGTTGGCGGCGGCAAAACGAGCGGGGTTTGCTGACGTAGAAAAATTGAGTCGCGGCAGCCTCGATCATGGTCCCTGTTTGCGGTTCGGCGACCAGGCCAAATTCCAGCCGGTTCTTTTATTTGATAGGTTTGGCCAATGCGATCAAGCGCATGGGCGGAAGAATATACACCGGAAAGCGCGTCAAAGATGTTCAAGGGGCGGACCCCAAAAAACAAACTCCGGGATTCGCGCAAATTAAAGGAGGCGCGCGAGTCACCGCTGATTACATGGTTGTCGCCACTAACACACCGTCGCCCATTAACGACTGGTTTGGTATTTACACCAAACAAGCCTCCTATCAAACCTATTTGATCGGGGCGGCGGTTCCGCGCGCAGCGATAGCCGACGCAATCTATTGGGATACGGGCGATCCATATCATTACGTCCGTTTACAACGGATACGCGGCAGCAAGAGTGATTTTCTTCTCATTGGCGGAGAAGATCACAAGACCGGGCAGTTCCCTGAAGGCGCTGAACCATTTACGAAACTTGAATTCTGGGGAAGAGAGAAATTTCCGATGATGGGCAAGGTTTGTTATCGGTGGTCCGGCGAAGTTCAGGAGCCGGCTGATTGCGTTGCTTTCATTGGCCGCGCCCTGACCGACAAAGAAAATGTATTCGTCGCCACCGGCGACAGCGGCATGGGGCTGACTCATGGCACGATCGCGGGATTGCTCATCACGGACTTAATCATGGGGCGCAAGAATTCCTGGGAAAAACTCTACGATCCGTCGCGAAAAATTCTCAACCGGGGTTTCCTGCGTGAGAACGTCAATGTACTGCTGCAATACAAAGACCTGGTAACTTCAGGCGAGGTTGATTCGTCTGATGATATCCCTGCCGGTCAAGGCGCGGTAATCAGAAAAGGTCTGAAAAAGCTGGCCGTCTATCGCGATCCAATAGGAAGGCTTTCTCGGCGCTCAGCGATCTGCACGCATCTGCAATGCGTGGTTCAATGGAACCCCGTCGAACAAACCTGGGATTGTCCTTGCCATGGCAGCCGATTTGATCCCTACGGAAAGGTTTTGATTGGGCCCGCCGTCGATGATTTGCCGGCGGTAAAATAATCGCAATTTATCCAGGCGCGGTTATCCCTATTTTGTTTTAGCGCAATTGCAATTTCCTCTGGTTGGGACGGAAACTTAAATAGTGTATCACTGCGACTGCAACATCTGGCTCATATTTTAATCGACGATCCACAGGCGTTACTCCTTTTGCCAGTTATGGCGGTCAGCTGCATCAGTTACGATTTCGTTTATGAAACATCGTCAAAAAGTGCTCGACCTGAAACCGACGCAATTCGCAGTAGGGATGCTGGAGGTCGATGAGAAGATTGAAATCGTGCGTGACTACCGAAAAAAGCAATTGCGCGACTTCATTGATGAAAATCCGGTTCCGATCGTGATCGGGCCGCAAGGGGATCTCTTTATCGCCGACCATCATCACTTTCTTGTCGTTTGTTATAATATTGGTGTGGAGAAAGTGCGTACCCGCCTAGTTAAAGATCTGTCTACCAGATCCATGAGTTATGCCCAGTTCTGGAAGTGGATGTTCAAAACCCGGCACGCGTATCCATTTTGTCAATTCGGAGAGGGTCCACGAAAAGCGCTCTATTTGCCGAAGGACATTCGCGGTCTGGCTGATGATCCATATCGCAGCCTTGCATGGTTTGTGCGTAAAGCTGGCGCCTTTGAAAACAGCGACCGAAACTTTGCTGAATTCCAATGGGCAAACTTTTTCCGGCAGAAAGGGTTACTGGATCGTCAGGGTCTAGTCGGCATGCCGCGCGCGCTTGAAAAGGCGGTCGCCCTCGCTCAGACGCCTGCTGCGAAGCATCTGCCAGGCTTCGGCAAGCTCAATCTCCAAGAGAAAGAGAACGCTGTTAAACGAGTCAAGAAAAAAGGCGTCAAATTAGCAGCGCGCTAGTTCGTATGACAACCCACAAACTAACCGATCCTACCCAATTGGCGCGTGAGCTCCCGCGCGTTCTCAATGGCGTGACCGCCGAAATCGTTGTTGAAATATCCCCACACGCGAGCTGAATCATGCTGGCGAATGCGCTTCGCCCAAACGGTCAGTTCTTCGCTTGTATAATTATGGCGATACCATCGGCTGATGCCATGAAACCGGATATAGACTTCATCGCTCGTCTGAATGAGTTCATCGGGCAGGCGCGGCGCGCTGCATGAACAGAAGATCGTGCTGGTCTTTTTGAAAGCGAGATAGGTTTGTTTGTTCCACCAACTGCTGTGCCGAAATTCAACGACATTCCGCTTGCTCGAATCGAGCTGGTCGAGGATCCGTTTGAGGCGAGGCGCGGTGTAATGGAAGCTGGGCGGAAGCTGAAACAGAAAGCATCCCATGTGGGGTTTGAGCAAGCGGTCGATGAAGTAAAAATCCTTCACGAGCTGAGTAGTTCTTGTGAACCGTTTTATATGTGTAATTAACTCGCACGCCTTGACGGTGTAAATAAATTGGCGGTTTTGAGCTTGGTGGACCCAGGATTGAACGGTCGCGATGGTCGGCCAGGAATAAAAGGGAGCATTCAATTCCACCGTGTCGAATTGGTCGGCGTAATGCTGAAACCATTCCTTGGTTGTGATGCCGGGTGGGTAAAAGCGATCTTTCCAATCCCAGTAAAACCAGCCGGAACAACCAATGTTCAGCCAAGGGATGTCCGAAACAATAGCCGCGGGACTTATCGCTGAGCCCCATGAAATCTCCTGTTGATGATCGGCAATTCGGGCCGCGTGCATTTTCGCGGCGCGTCCGACATTGGCCTGCCGTTGCTTGTCACGACGCGCAGCTTTGCGTATACGACGCTGCTCAGGTGTAAACGGCGGGTTAGTTGGTTTGATAGAAGCCGGCACTTTAGACTCCATTTCATTCTTTACGTCAAAGCAAGCAGCTCGCGGACAAATTTCACCTGGGCGGGATTGGCAGAGTCACGCTTTAGAAATTCTTTAAGCAGATCGCGCGACTCGTCAGAAAGGATACCTCCTAAGATGCGCGGCATTTGACTCTCCGGACTCACCGGCGGCCGGACTCGTTTGCGCCCGCCATCGGTCGGCGCGGATAGGCCAAAGAGAACTGTATCAACCGCCGCTTCCATGGAAGCGCCCAAACACATGACACAGGGTTCGAGGGTTGAAACCAGGATTAAATCCTTCGTGTCGGTGGAAATCTTGCCAGCGGCGCGGGCGAAGGTGACCATTTCGGCATGGGCGGTCTTGTTCTGCGAAGCGTTGAGTTCATTATGCCCCCGCGCGATGATCGTGCCATCGCCACGAGCAATCACGCAGCCGATGGGCACTTCACCGGCATCGAGTCCTTCCCGCGCGATTGCTAGCGCCGCCTTCATCAATTCTTCAATCACGTTTTGCGTGAGAGTTGCTGAGCCCGGCGATGCGATCCGTATGGCCTCACCAAGATGCGTGTTGATATCGTTCGGGTCACGATAGACTTTTCGCATGCCCGCGGAGCGGAGCGTTTTCTCATCGTTTAGTCCGCCACAGGTAACGCCGAAACAGACCGTGCCGGCATCCCGGGACGTGTCGCAATCGTAGGGCGTGTCACCGACCATCAGACACTGGGCTGGCGACAATTTCAATTTCTTGATGGCAACTTCAAGGATTCCTGGAGTGGGCTTGCTTTCGCTGGCATCGTCGCCCGTCGCAATGACATCAAAATGATTCGTCCAGTTGACCCCCGCGCTCCGCTGGGTCGTTTGCAGTTCTTTCTTCTTGCTGGACGTGGCTATCGCAAGTTTCAGTCCGCGCTTTCGAATCGCGTCCAGCAGCGGTTCAACGCCGGCGAATGAATTGAGCTTCGTGGATTCGGCAATTTTCGTAAACTGGGTCGTATGAGCTTTGCGCAATGAATCACCATCCCGCTGATCGATCTGCTGGCCAAGAATTGAAGGAACGAGCTTATCGCCCCCTTTGCCAATCTCTACGGCAATGCGGTCGGCCGAAACCTGATAATGATGTTGCTTGAGCGCTTGATCCCATGCCTGAACATGCGCCGCGTTGGAATCGATGAGTGTGCCATCGACATCGAAGATGATCGCGCTCAGAGCCATAGTTTCTGCCGACGAAAAAAGACAACCATATTAGAAGCAGCGACGACCTTCTCTTTTGGCCCTGCCGGCCGAAATGTACCGCGCGGCACAGAAGAGCTTTTGCGAATTCTCAATGCGAAACCGTGTCGAGCATCGCCTTGACCGTTTGACGTATGATACCCGGCGCATCGGAGTCACCTTTCGCCAAGGCGGTAGTCAAGTGACGTGCTTGTTCCAGCGTGATATGGGGCGGCAGCAGCGGAACGTTGGGATCAGTCACCGCTTCAAGAACAACCGGCCTGTCGGCGCTGAGAGCCGCTTCCCAAGCACCGGCAATCTGCTCCGGTTTGTCCACGCGAATGCCGCGCAAGCCCAAGGACTCGGCATAAGCCGCGTACGGAAAATCCGGCAGATCCTGGCTGGCATCGAATTTCGCATCGCCCGTCATCACCCTTTGCTCCCACGTCACCATGTTCAAGTCGCGGTTGTTCAGCACCAAGGTGATCCAGCGCGGGTCAGACCACTCTTTCCAATACTTTGCCACCGTGATCAACGAATTGATGCCGTTCATTTGCATGGCGCCGTCGCCTGTTAGAGCGATTGCCACACGATCGGGGAAACAGAATTTCGCGGCGACGGCGTAGGGCACGGCCGGGCCCATGCTGGCGAGATTCCCCGAACCGGACGCCATCATGCCGCGGCGAATCTTCAGATCCCGGGCGTACCAGCTCGCTACGGTTCCGGAGTCGGCGGACAAAATACAATTGTCCGGCAGACGCGAGGAGAGTTCCCAGAAGACGCGCTCCGGATTCACCGGATCGGCACTGTCCATCGCCCTCGCTTCGAGCAGCTTCCACCATTGCTGATTCCACTTTTCGATTTTCTGTTGCCAGGAGCGATCGCGCTTGCGAGCCAGTAAAGGAAGTAGTGCCTCCAGAGTTTGCCGCGAGTCTCCCTTCAAGCACACGTCCATGGGATAGCGAAGGCTGAGCATGCGGCCGTCGAGATCGATTTGAACGGCTTTGGCTTTCCCTTCCTCCGGCAGAAATTCGCAGTACGGAAAACTCGAACCGATTACGAACAGTGTGTCGCAGCCCTGCATCAATTCCCAACTGGGTTTCGTACCGAGTAACCCGATCGAGCCGGTGCAATATGGAAGATCGTCGGCGATCACGGCTTTACCAAGCCATGCCTTGGCTACGCCTGCCCCAAGTAGTTCAGCGGTTTGCATGATCTGATCGGACGCTTGCAATGCGCCGGCACCAACCAACATCGCAATCTTCTCACCCGCATTGAGTAAATCCGCCGCTTTGCGAAGATCGCTGTCCCTCGGAACAATGTGCGGGACGGGCATTCCAACACCGCTATGAATGGTGTTGTGCGCATGCGGCGGCTTGGCGACCGCGGCCATTTCCTGAATGTCCTTGGGTATGATGACGCAAGTGACGGTTCGCTGGTCGATTGCGATTCTGATCGCCCGGTCAATGACATGGCGCGCGGCCTCGGGGCTGGCGACTTGGCAGCCATATTCGCCAGCCACATCCTTAAAGAGTGAAACTAAATCGACTTCCTGTTGATACGACCCACCCAGGGCAGTCGTAGCTGCTTGGCCAACAATCGCGACCACCGGTTGATGGTCGAGCTTCGCATCATATAAGCCGTTCAGCAGATGAATCGCGCCGGGCCCGCTGGTCGCCAGGCACACGCCGACCTGTCCGGTGAATTTCGCGTGTGCGCATGCCATAAACGCCGCCATCTCTTCATGGCGAACTTGAATGAAGCGTGGGTTATTGTCGGCTTTGCGCAGCGCGGCGGTCAGGCCATTGATGCCGTCGCCTGGATATCCATAGATCCGGGAAATCTCCCATTGCTTGAGACGCTCGATGACAAAATCGCTGACCGTCGTGCTCATTGCCCAAAATCTACAATGACACTGCTTCACTGGTGAACGTCAAAAATCCTCTGGTGCTCGGATGCTTAGCGACTAACGTTTCGCCGAATGTCCGTTCCCGAGATTATTGCATTGCGTTAAATGTTAGAGGATGCAACATGTCGCCAGTGAAAGCATCACCTGGAAGAAAGCGCTGCGTAAAGAAGCGCCGCTCTTGCTGCCGGTGGCTCACGATGCACTGACGGCGCGAATTATCGAACAAGCGGGATTTGCCGCTGTTCAGATCGGTGGGTTCGCTGTCGAAGGAAGCCGCCACGGGGTACCGGATATCGATCTCACCCAATTCGCCGAACGGCATGCCGCGGTGAAAGACATCATGGCGGCGACTTCGCTTCCAATCATGGTGGACGCTGATGACGGATATGGCGACGCCAAGAATGTCACCTATACCGTTCGGGCATATGAGGGGCTTGGCGTGCAAGCGTTATTTTTAGAAGATCAACGGGCACCGAAAGAATGCGGCCATATGGACAACAAGAAAGTTGTCCCGGTGGAGGAAATGATCAACAAGATCAAGGCTGCAGTGGATGCACGATCGAGCGGTGATTTCTTCATCTTGGCGCGGACCGACGCGATCAATCCTGAAGGGCTGGATAGCGCACTAAGCCGTGGAGAGAAGTATTTGAAGGCGGGAGCGGACGGCATCTACGTCGAGGGACCGGAAACGGTCGGGCAACTTCAAGCCATCGGCAAAGCCTTTCACGGCAGCCCACTGGCGACTAGTGTTCTGGAAAACGGAGGCAAGACGCCCTGGTTGCCGCCGGAACAATTCGGGGCGATGGGTTTCGCCATGATTCTTTACCCGACATCCATTTTATTCCGCTGCACGCGCGCCGTTCAAAAAGCGACTGCCGATCTCCGCGCCGGCCGCCCGCTCGAAAAGGAAGAATCCGTTGACATGAAGACGTTTGAAAAGATCGTCGAGCTTGAGCACTGGCAGAAGATCGAAAAGAAGTTTCCTGTGGAAGGTTAACGAAATGACTCATCTTTCGATCGTCTTTGAAGTGATGCAATCATGCCGGTAACCCTGGATTGGGAACATGTCGCGCTCAGATTGATTCTCACCGTCGCGGCGGGCTTTGTGATCGGTTTCAATCGCGGGGAGCACGGCAGGCCGGCGGGAATGCGAACAACGCTGCTGGTCTGCCTCGCCGCTTCCCTGTCTATGATCCAGGCCAATCTTTTGATGAATAGTGTTGGTAAAGCCCATGATTCATTTGTCATCCTCGATCTGATGCGGTTGCCCCTGGGAATTCTTTCGGGGATGGGATTCATTGGTGCCGGGGCGATTCTCCGCAAGGACAGCTTGGTACTCGGTGTAACCACCGCTGCGACGCTCTGGTTCACAACAATGATGGGCCTCTGCTTCGGCGGCGGTCAACTCGGGCTGGGAATGTCCGCGCTTGCGCTTGGTCTAGGCACGCTTTGGGGGCTTAAGCATGTGGAGAGTATTTTCCGGCAGGATGTTCGCGCAACGCTGACGATTCTCCTCTCAAGGACAGGTCCTTCTGACGATGAAATCCGTAGCACCATCGCGCAAAGTGAGTGTACTATTATTTCATGGGGCATTGTTTACATGGACCAGGGACAAAGGCGGCAAGTGCGAAGCGAAATCGAACGTCGTGTGCTGCCGAGTGAAACCAGACCCCCAAGCTTCGTTTCTCAGTTAGCGGAAAATATTCATGTCTTTGGGGTCCAATGGAAACCACAAAGCCTACCGGCGGAATCGGCATTACCGCAATTAGAACCAAAAGGGACGCCCGTGGCCCTTTCGGAACCGAAACAGTGTCTTTTGCCGTAGCACTCGAATTGCTTGCCATGGTATGCAGTAGGCTGCTTACATGATGGAGGTAGAGATGAACGACGACCAATCAATGTTCTCACGACGTGAAATGGTTCGAGTCGGGACCGGGTTGCTGGGTGGCTCGGCGCTGATCGCGCTGGGTGCTTCTTCATCCCTGCGCGCAGACGGAAATAATCAGCCCGGAGCGGATGGAGGTGGAGCACTACCTCTCCAGAATCCTTTAAGCCAATACCCAAAGCCGCCATTCAAACAACAACACCAGGAAGCGCCGGGGCTGGCCTGTAAGATGGAACCTCGTCCCGATCATGGTGAGGTCAGTTACAAAGGCTCCGGCAAACTTACAGGACGCAAAGCGCTGATCACCGGCGGTGATTCGGGCATTGGCCGTGCTGCCGCTATCGCATTTGCCCGTGAAGGGGCTGATGTGGCGTTCGGTTATCTTCCCGTCGAGCAACCCGATGCTGATGAAGTAATCAAACTGATCAATGACGCGGGCCGCAAAGTTGTGCCATTGCCCGGCGACATCCGCGACGAAAAGTTCTGTCAGAAAATGGTGGCCGATGCCGTTGGTCAATTGGGTGGCCTGGACATTTTGGTCAGCAATGCCGCCAAGCAGGTCTACCAAGAATCTCTCCTGGACATAACCACGGAACAATTAGAGGCAACATTTCAGACCAACATTTACGCGATGGTCTGGATCACCAAGGCTGCTCTTCCCCACTTGCAACCGGGCGCGTCCATCATCTGCACCGCCTCGATCAATGCTTACGATCCGTCACCAGGCATCTTGGATTACGCGATGACCAAAGGTGCGATTGCAATCTTCATCAAGGGATTGTCGAAACAGCTAATTCCCAAGGGCATCCGAGTGAACGGTGTGGCTCCCGGACCCGTTTGGACTCCACTCCAGCCCAGCGGTGGTCAATCTTCCGAAAAACTTGTGACCTTTGGCGGCGATGTGCCTATGGGCCGGCCAGGCCAGCCTGCAGAACTGGCGGCGACCTATGTGCTTCTGGCTTCTCAACAGTCCAGTTATGTAAGCGGCGAAATCTACAGCATCACCGGTGGCCATCCGATCGCATAACCTCGGTTAAACCTGAAGATCGTCCTCATCGACGTTGAGGGGTTCCTGGTGGGTTCCAGTGGTATTCATTTGCGATAGTAAATAATCGAGATTGTTTTGCCGACTAGAGCACATTGCATATTCATGTAGCGTACCCGCAGCCGCAGAAGAAGCCGACGCAATCTGCGGGGATGACGGATTCCAGCGCTGCTTTGATCGCCGCCAGTAAACCTTCGAAGGTCCGGGCAGCGGCGGATCGCAGCGACTATTTGACCTTGCTCCACATGGGTTCGATCGGATTGAAGTCCGGCGAGTATGGCGGCAGATACACCAGGGTTGCGCCGGCCGCTTCGATCGCCTGGCGGACCCGCGGATGCTTGTGCGGCTGCAGGTTATCCTCACTCGATAATGCTGCGGTGTTCGCAACTACGCCAACGTACGAACGGACTTTTCCCGATCCCATTGGCGCGTCTTTGCCGCTGCAATAAATGCGCCTTTATCATTTGCATCCAGAATACCCGCGTCTGTTGCGACATTCGCCTTTCTTAAGAGGGCTTGACCGCCTTTATCGACAGCGATCGCCTTAAGATGCCCGAACGCATCGCGGACGAAATCGATCGCGGCGCTCTCCATCGAAAGCGCTTTCGCGCCGTCATTCGAGAGAAGAATTGCGACTGCGTCAAATAGCACCGATGGCATGCCCGCTAATTGTCCATCAGCTTCCAACAGCGTGCCATCATTCAGCTTCGCGCCGCCCACCTTGGGCGCCACGATCTTCACGGTAGCGCCGGCATCGGTCGCGGCCTTTTTAATTTTCTTGATGGCGGCGCCATCTGATCCGTCGGCGATTAAAATGCAAACTGATCGTCCCATCAGGGTATCCTTCATCTTGCCGATGATTTGCAATGCGGGTGAAGGCTCCATGTCCTGAACAGCGGCAGCGGCCACCGGGGCGTTGGGCATCTTGTTAAGCCCAATACCCTCTGCAACGCGCTTCGCGAGATCCTCTTCAATATGTCGCAGGTGACCGACCATTGCCTCGCGAACGTGCAAATGTTCGACCTTGGAAAGCTCAAATACCAAGGCCGACGCGATGTGAGCCTGCTCGTATTCGGATTGGCTCAGATAAAACTGCCTCGCTTGGCTGTAATGGTCGGCAAAGCTTTCGGGCCGGATCCGGCCTTTCTCACCCGCTTCGGCGGCCGGTGCGCTGTGAAAACCAATGGTTGGTGATTCACGCGGCGAGTCGTTCGACAGCGAATTCGGTTCGTAGGCAACGCGGCCCACGGGCTGTTGCATCTGCATATGTCCATCGCGCTGTTGGTTGGCAAACGGGCACTTCGGCGCATTGATAGGAATCTGGTGGAAATTGGGCGAACCGAGCCGTATGAGCTGTGTATCGTGATAAGAAAATAAACGGCCCTGCAACAGCGGATCGTTCGAGAAATCGATGCCTGGTACAACATGAGAGGGGCAGTAGGCAACCTGTTCAGTCTCCGCAAAGAAATTGTTCGGCCAGCGATCCAGCACCATGCGTCCAATCACCTTCAAGGGAACCAACTCTTCCGGAATCACCTTGGTTGCGTCAAGATGATCAAAAGGAAATGCGTCCGCCTCCTTCTGGGTGAAAAGCTGAACCGCAAATTGCCATTCGGGAAAGTTTCCCGCCGTGACGGCGTCGAACATATCGCGGCGATGGTAGTCTTGATCCGCGCCGGCAATTTTCACGGCTTCATCCCAGACGGTGGACTGCAACCCCAATTTGGGACGCCACCTATAAGAAGCGAACTGTCAAGACAATTCCCCCGCGCCCCGGCACCTTTGTTCGGCAGTTCGGGGCTTGTCTCAATTTGCAGCGGGGCTTTCATCCTTTTCAGCCGTATTTGGCTTTTACTG
>Ga0302179_10000163_pt1 | contig 53402 bp, 51 predicted proteins | sample I_Palsa_E3_1_FD_198788 | JGI IMG/M metagenome (GOLD analysis project Ga0302179, IMG submission 198788) | Peat permafrost microbial communities from Stordalen Mire near Abisko, Sweden - I_Palsa_E3_1 | ecosystem: Environmental > Terrestrial > Soil > Palsa > Peat permafrost | place: Sweden...
ACCGAATTGCAACTCTGGGAATGCATCTATCCCAATAACGATCAGCCCAAGCTTCTCGATATTATCGAAATCCCCTTGCTAAACCCCGCTCCACACCATCACCAAACCGAAAACCACGTCATCGACACACGCGCGAATGGGTAAAAACCGGTGAACTTCACTGGCCCTCTCTGCAGCTTCTCGAGGACCGCCCGCGAACTCTGTGGATCAACAGCGACCGTACCACCACTGGTCGTTTCAACTGTGTCAGCAGAGGCGAAGCGGCCACTCAGCGGCATTCCCTGCTGCTTATCAAGCCCAGGACGCTGACGATTCAAATCGTCGCAAAACCCGCCGCAGGCAAGTTCTACAGAAGTCACCAGGCAGATTTCCAGTACAATGGATGCAGATACAATCTGAAATTGACCGACCCCGCGGCCATCGAAGCTTTCCAGAGCAAGCCCGGAGGTGCTTACTCCCTGCAACATGCCTACCTCTGCGTCAGCTTGACCGAGCCTTACGATAAGGACAACAATCGTTGCCACAAAATAGTGGCCGCCGTCTTCACAAATCCGCCACTCTAAAGACGATCCATGCCCGCACCCATCTTCACCGTCGGCCACTCCAATCACTCACTCGAATACTTTCTCGCGCTCCTACACCAACACGCCATTACCGCCGTCTGCGATGTCCGCTCCCATCCCTGCAGCCTTCGCAACCCCCAATTCAATCTCCAAGAACTGAAAGAATCGCTCCGCTCTCACAACATCAGTTACGTTCCCCTCGGTAAGGAATTGGGCGCACGCAGCGAAGATCCTTCCTCCTACCAGCAGGGCAAAATCAGTTATGAGCGCCTTGCGGAGACGGATTTATTTCATCAAGGATTGGATCGCGTCCAGAAAGGCATGAAAACTCACCGCGTGGTCATAATGTGCGCGGAAAAAGAACCGCTGGAATGCCATCGCACCATACTCGTCTCCAGGCATCTGGCTGTCCGCGGCCTCGAAGTTCACCACATCCACGCCGACGGTGCGATCGAAACTCACACGGACGCTCTCCGCCGCTTGGCCAACGCTCTAAACCTCCGGGCCGACGAACTCCACCTCTTTTGCTCCCAGGAAGATCTCCTCACCGAAGCTTATCGCCTTCAAGAGCAGCGCATCGCTTACGAACCGGAAGAAACCGAGTCGGCGAAGTCCTTAATCTGAGAAGCATCGCCCGATGAAGTTCGTACTAAACTCGGACCGCACAAGGGCCAATCCTGCATGAAACTTTTCACCATTGGCTTCACCAAAAAATCCGCCGAACAGTTCTTTACCAGCCTCTCGAGTGCCGGCGTCAAGCGCCTTATCGACGTCCGCCTCAACAACGTCTCCCAACTCGCCGCCTTCACTAAAAAAGAAGACCTGCGCTACTTCACCAGGGCCATCTGCAACATCGAGTACCTCCATGTCTCCGAGTTCGCCCCCACAAAAGAAATGCTCGACGCCTACAAGAAGAAAAAAGGTGTTTGGTCCAAATACGAGCTGCAATTTCTGGACCTGATGCATACCCGCCATATCGAAGACAAACTTCCTCCGTCCAAACTCGACCGCGCATGCCTCCTCTGCAGCGAGGAAAAACCTGATCAGTGCCATCGCCGCTTGGTGGCTGAATACTTGAAAAAAAAGTGGCCCAACGTGGAGATTTACCACCTCCCTTAACCTCACTTCCGGACCGTTTTCGTTGTGTCGTAGGAGGGCGCTACGCCGCCAACATGAAAAACATCGACCGCCAAAGCCGAGAAGATTTTGTATGTGCCGGGCTTCAGTCTTGCCTAATTCTTCTCCAAATTTCCATCTCACAATGCCCCTCGAAACGTCGGCAGCCTTTGTAAGGGGCAGCATGCCGCACCCACACTTCGGCAGGAATTACGCTTGGGGGTTTTAGTTTCAAACTCTCACCAAAAATCCTCAGACAAATTTCAATAGCGAGTCCATCGTCGGTTGAGGCTGCTCCTCCATAATCCAAATTAAGCCTAGTACGATGTAGATAAATTGTTGACACAGTAAGAAAGATATGTGACCTTAACGTTTGTTAATCCGATCCGGTATTATTGGCGCGCACCGCCGCCCCAGCCCATGCGCACAATGGCGTCTCTATCTCGCACTAGCACATGCCTTAAATCCTAGAATTCCAGAATAGTTACTTTTATTAGACATACTTGACACGATATAAACAACACACTACTATCCCGGTGCGTTGGACAGGCTTTATGTCCATCCGGCTTTCACCGTGCGATGATTACAATATTCACTACCGCACAGCCCTTTCGTGGACGCAATGCCGTTGCACAGCGCAACGCTCTGCGCAGTTGGCAAGTGCTGCATTCCGATGTGCAGATCATGCTCTTTGGCGATGCGGACGGCAGTCAGGAAGTCGCCTGGGAATTAGGCATTCACTACGAAGAACATCCGCGCTTGACGGGCGGCGATTCCATTCGTCTGGATCACATGTTCGCCAAGGCCCAGAGCGCCGCGCGATACACGGCGTTGTGTTACGTCGCTTGCGACACCATCCTTTTGACGGACTTTTGCCAGGCATTCAACCGGGTCGAGGCGCTGTACCCGGAATTTGTGATGGTGGGCCGAAGCCGGAATATATCCGGTTTCGATTTGCAATCGTTTGATGATCTTGGATGGGAACGCCGTTGCTGGGAGCTCGCTCAGAGGCAAACGCGGCAGAAGTTTGGAGAAAACATCGCTTTCATAGCGTTTTCGAAAGGCCTTTACCTCAACGATGTTCCTGCGCTTCCGGCTGGGACGCCGCTCGCGTTCGATTGGCTGATGCGCAAAGCCATCACGGAAGAGGTGACCGTGGTGGACGCCTCGGAAATGGTTTTCGCCCTGCGGCAGAGTTGCGACGGCGGAGAAGCGGGGACCGTGGACAGTACCCGAGGCCCAACGGTAAAGATTTCGACGACGAGAAGCAGCCAGTCCCGGTTGTGCGGCTTTGCGAAGGTACCCTACCGCCTTACGTCCGCGGATGTGGTTCGCAATCACTGGCAGCGCATTCGGTACTGGCGGGAGCGGGTGCAGCGTTGGCTAGACGAGGCGTTGCAGGCTTGGCGTGAGACTGCGCGGCAATTCAAAAAAACCAGCGGGCTAGACGCCACGGATGTTTTTGGGAGCGAGTCCAGCCGAAGGTAGAGAGCACGCCCCCAGCCAACATCAGTGATAACTATTAAGGTACTTGTATTTGAGATTTTAATTGCCTAATATCCCTCGGCAATTCCCGCAGTGGGCGAATCCTTCTCAGGTCAGGAATTGTATGAATGCGAGACGCAGAGCAAGGCCGTCTCGTCTCGGGAAAAGAAAAACGCCGGTGCCGCACGCCTTCAGGCGAGCTTGTGCTGGTATCACGAAAATCACAGGAGAAACGGCATCATGGCCACAACCGAAAGATCATCGCGCTCCCTAGAGCCGTCGCCGCGGCTGATCAGCGAATTTTTTATCAAGTTGACGCCGTTCGATGATCGCAACGCACTGCGGTTGGTAGAAGCGCGCGGCGAAACAATGCGGCGCCTGGTCAAAAAACTGATACCGGCTCTCCGGCTTTCCACGGCCTTGGACGCAGGATGCGGCGTAGGCTTCTTCTCGCAGATGCTGCGGGATTGTGGTTTGGAGGTGCGAGCATTCGACGGACGCAGCCAGAATGTGGCAGAAGCAAGAGCGCGCTTTCCGGAAATTCCGTTTGAACAAGCAGACGTGGAGGACCCGGCGATTCGCGCCTCTGGCGTCCATGATTTGGTGCTGTGTTTCGGCCTGCTTTATCACCTGGAAAATCCGCTGCTGGCGATGCGCAACTTGCATGCCTTGACCGGCAAATGCCTGCTGCTGGAAAGCATGTGCGTTCCCGGAGACCAAACGACCACGTTGCTGCGTGAGGAGCCGCGCCAGGACGACCAAAGCCTGACGGACGTGGCGTTTTATCCGAGTGAGGCGGCACTGGCAAAGATGCTGTACCGCGCGGGTTTCCGGGTGGTGTACCGCGTGGCGTCGCTACCGGAACACCAAGACTTTCGCGAGAGTGCTACACATCGCCGACGCCGCACCATGCTCCTGGCGTCGCATTTTCCCGTAGACTTCGCGGGCCTTCGGTTGTGTCCCGAAGCGCGCGATGAACAAGATCCGTGGTCGAAAGGCGTACCGCCTCCTTCGGGGCTGCTGGGAAGAGCGTGGAGATTCATGAGGCTATCGCCGCAGAAGAAATATTTTTCCGTGGCGCAACGCGCCCGCCGATTTGTGCCCGCGATTCCTGTGCCATGGCGACTGCCATTTGGCGCGTGGTGGCTGGTGGAAAATGGCGTATTGGACGGCGCACTGACGAGTGAGGGGCACGAAAACGCCGAGTTAAGTTTTGTACAGCGATTGCTGCGACCAGGAATGACGGTTCTCGATTTGGGAGCACACCATGGGCTGTATTCGCTACTGGCCACGAAGTGCGTAGGCCGCGATGGAAAAGTGATTGCATTTGAGCCTTCACCACGCGAGCGCAGACGGCTAGAGAGGCACCTAAAACTGAATGGTGCAGTCAACGTAAGCGTAGAACCTTACGCGCTGGGACCAGAACGGGGGGATGCGGAACTGTACGTGGTGGAAAACGGGGAGGACGGCTGCAACAGCCTGCGGCCTCCCGATGTTCTGGATCCGGTTACCAGCGTCCCAGTACAGTTGCGGCGGCTGGATGACGAACTGCAGCGCATAGGTGTCACACACGTCGATTTTATCAAGCTCGACGTTGAGGGAGCGGAGCTAGGCGTGCTGCGCGGAGCGACGGCGCTGCTGAGCAGCCCGTCGCGGCCGGCGATTCTAGCGGAGGTCCAGGACCAACGGACGCGACCCTGGGGATATGCGGCACGGGAGATCATCGAGTTTCTAGTACGCAAAGAGTATCGGTGGTTCGCACTGGACGCCGATGGCAGTCTGATACCCGTGTCCACCGAGCAGAAAGGATACGACGCCAACCTGGTTGCGTTGCCCGCGGAACGAGTGCGCGAAATTATCATTGCGATCAATGAAGGCGAATATCGTCATGAACGTCCTGCGGCTCCCCGTAGTCTGAGGTGGTCGGTGGTGGCGCCGAGAAGGCGACAGGCCGTATGGCTGACGTCGCGGTCTTACAAATCCTGGTTACCCACGGTCAGCAAATCGGCTAGTGCGAAGGAGAGTGCGACCGAAGGCTCCTGACAGTATTCGTTATGGTTAGGGTCACAGGAGCGGCAAGGGCAGTAGGAAGGGCCGATCCGCGGCTCCGCGCACCTGATTTGTATTAACATCGTTGTCAGACGGCGCATGCGCGACGCTGATGAAAACGGATGACTGCCCCTCTCTTCACGGTTCTGATCGACACCTTCAATTACGGGAAATATATAGAAGAGGCGGTGCGCAGCGTTCTGGAGCAGGATTTTCCCGCCGAGCGATTCGAGGTACTGGTTATCGACGACGGTTCTACGGATGACACCGCCGCCCGTCTAGAAAAATTCTTCAAACGAATCCGCTACTTTCAAAAACCAAACGGGGGGCAGGCTTCAGCTTTCAATTTTGGGGTGGAACACGCTCGGGGAGAGTTTATCGCGCTACTGGATGCCGACGATGTGTGGATGCCGGACAAGTTGCGGCGCGTCGAGCAGGCGTTTTTGAGCCAGCCGGATGTGGGAATGGTGTATCACAGGCTTTACGAATGGACGGCCGACAGGCAGCTTTCGACGCGAGGGCACTTCATTGCGGTCTCCGGGCGCGTCCCGGACAGGCGATTCTGGCTACTGTGTTACCCAATGATGCAGGCATCCAGCCTGGTGTTTCGGCGACAGGCGATGCAGGATCTGCTGCCCATACCAGAAATTTTGCGAACACAAGCCGACGCGTACCTGACGGCGCTGATTATTTTTATTTGTCCGGTGCTGGGAATCGATGAGTATCTGGCCAAATATCGCATCCATGATTCGAATATGTTTCACAGCGGAAGAGCGAAATCCGGGGAAGCACAGCTGAGATATCGCGTGGCGACGCGCGAAGCGCTGGTCCGCGAGATTCGTGAGTGGCTGCGCAAACACGGACTGGACACAGAATCTGAAAGTATTCGCGATTACCTGGCACAATGGCGAAAGGCGCAGGAGGCGGATAAATTTGCGGTACAGCCTCCGGGACGTTGGGTGTATTTTTCTCATCTGATTGAATTTCCGCAGCTATACCGTGAGCTGATGAGCGCGCGCCAGATTGGACATAGCTATTTGCGTGCTTTCGCGGCGCTGGCGTTGGGTTACCGGCACTTGCATTTCTTTGACGACATTTATGCCGGTCTAAAGCGGGATCCGGGGCCGCGCGCGAACGTCACAGATGAAAATAGCGAATCCCCGAAGCCACAAATCCAGCGGTGAAGACGATGGTCTGGCGTAAACTAAACAAACGGCAAGCAAAGTTTTTGGAAGAACGTGCGCAGTGGACGCGGATAAGACTGCGCCGCCATACGTGAGGACCATGAGACGTCCGTCCGTCAGCGTACTGATCGACACGTACAATCACGAACGCTTCATCGAACAGGCAATCGTGAGCGTGCTGGAACAGGATTTTCTCGCTGCGGAGCGGGAGATTCTGGTGGTGGATGATGGATCGAGCGATGGCACGCCGGAAATCGTCCGAAAGTTTGCGCCACATTTGCGCATGCTGAGAAAAGCGAACGGAGGACAGGCGTCCGCGTTCAATGCGGGAATCCCGGAGTGCCAAGGCGAGATTGTGGCATTTTTGGACGGGGACGATTGGTGGTCCGCGGGCAAGCTGCAAGCGGTGTGCCGGGCTCTTGAGCAGGAAGCGAAAGTCGGAGTGGTTGGACACGGCATAACCGAAGTCTATTCTGACGGACGCGAGCACACGGAGCTGTTGCGAGAGGTTCCGCGCTTTCGCCTGGATTCAGACGAAGGGGCAAGGACATTCCGTTTACGCAAAAGTTTCCTGGGAACAAGCCGGATGACGTTCCGAAGAGAAGTGCTGCAGCGTATAGGAAGAGTTCCGGAAGCACTCGGGATTCAAGCGGATGAATATTTGTTCACGGTGGGAGCAGCACTCTCCGACGTCCTGATTCTCCGAGAGCCGCTGACCTTCTACCGGCTGCACGAATCGAACGCTTTCCAGGTTAGCGATGGAAATCCGGAGTCATTACGTCGCAAATACAAGGTGCTTGCAGCACTGGCTGGAGCACTGAGGAGCAAATTCAAAGAGCTGGGTATCGCAGAGAGCACCGCCAGCATCGTCGTGGACGCGGTGCAGACCGAATCTGAGTTGGTACGGCTGACGATAGAGAACGGCTGGCCACTAGAGACATTGCGTGCGGAGATGAAAAACTACCGCACGGCTTATGGCCGCGCTTCAGTCCCTCGGTGGATCTTCAAATACCTCACGTTGCTGCCAGCCTGCGTATTGCCGTCGCAGGTCTACTATTCCCTGCGACGCAGAATTTCCAACAGCAACTTGTATCGTAAAGCCAGGGAAAAATGGCTGCCTTTCCCGGAACCGGCGCACGTGGATCGCTACCGGACGACGAGGCTCTAAGGGATGGAGCCAAAGCGTTCGCGTGCACAGTTACTCCGCGTGCTGATGGGCTCGGGCGTTCCGAAGCGCCGCGAGGGCGGCGTCGCTGCGATGATCTACAATCTGGGACGCGAGTTGGAACGGAGGGGAAATCAAGTCACCTATGTTTTTCAAGAGGACCTGGTGACGCCTGGTTCAGTTTCTGCGCGTTTTACGGAGTTAGCGTTCTCCTGGCGTTTGGCGCAATACATCGCCAAAAATCGTAACAATTTCTCGATCGTAAATCTGCATGGGCCCGTCGGCTTTCCTTATGGTTTGAGGCGGAGATGGCATGGAGTTGGGGATTATCCGCCGTATGTGCTGTCGTTGCATGGACTGGAAGAACGGCGGGTCCACGTGATGACCCGAGAGGCAGAGAAAGACCGCGCCTGGAACTTTTCCTGGAGGAACCGCGTGTGGCACCGTGCGTATCACCAGCCGAGATTTCGCTGGAGCATCAAAACCGCCGACGGGGCGCACACGATGAGCCGGGACGTGTGGACCATGCTGCAACTGAAGTATGACCTGGACGCGGAGCGAGTCGCATACATTGCGAGCGGCGTCGAGCCGCGGTTTTTCATCGCTCGCGAGTATCGGGAGACGGATTCGCCGCGACTGCTTTACGCGGGGTCGTGGCTCGATCAACGAGGAATATTTTATATTCGAGAAGCGCTGAGAAACATTGCGCCGCGAATCCCCGGGCTGACGATGACGTTCGCCGGATGCGGGGTCTCGTCAGAAGTGATCGAAAATTTCTTTGGTGAAGAACTGAAGCGGAATGTGGTGGTTCGCCCGGTGATTGCAGCGGAACACATGCAAGAACTTTACGCCGAGCACGATATCTTTTTATTTCCGTCACTTATGGAGGGGCTGCCTTCGGTATTGCTAGAAGCCATGGCTGCGGGCATGCCAGTGATCACCACGGAGACGTGCGGAATGCCTGACGTGGTGGAGCATGAATGGAATGGACTGCTGATTCCGCCAGCGAATGCAACGGCCATCGAAGGGGCGGTGGAACGGCTTACGAAATCGGCGGCGCTTCGCAGGGCACTAGGCGAGAGCGCGCAGGAAACCATGAGGCGGTATACCTGGGAACGCGCAGGGGCGCAATTTGAGGCGCTATTTCAGCGTGTACTGGAGCTGGAGCGTCGAGATGCGAGGTAGCGGTTAAGCTAGGCCGTTTTCATCGAAATGGAAACCGCAGGGCTTGATCTGAATGCAGTGATGCATCGCCCGGGATGGCGGGGGAGGAAACTGAAAGAGAATGCTGACGCTCGGGATTAACTATTCGCAAATGCATGATTCTTCGGCGTGCATGGTGCGCGATGGAGAATTGCTGTTTGCGGTGGCGGAGGAGCGTATCAGCCGCGTGAAGCATGACGCAGGATTTCCGCAACAGGCGATTCAAGCGTGCCTGGATTTCGCCAAAGTGAGAACGCAGCAAATTGACGAAGTGTGTTTTGGCTGGCCACATCCGGGCGTGGCATACCGGCACGATTTGCGATGTTTCGCTGGCGGAAAACTCCCCATGCGTTACAACGGCGTGCTCAGTTCGACACTGCATTTTCTGAGCATGTGGCATCAGCGTGGAGGCGCGAAACGATTTACGCAGCAGTTCGGAGCAGTGAAAGGGCGTATGCGGTTTGTGGATCATCACTTGGCGCATGCAATCAGCGCTTACGCACACTCGGGATTCGACGATGCAGCAATTGTTGTGATGGATGGGCGCGGGGCTTTTGAAGCGACATCGATATGGCGGGGCCACAACGGCAGGCTGGAGCATCTGCAGACAATTCCGTTTCCGGATTCCGTGGGATTTTTTTACAGCGAATTTACGGAGTTTTTGGGATTTCACCGCAACAGCGATGAGTGGAAAGTCATGGGGCTGGCGCCGTACGGCCACGCGGGTGTGGATTTGCGCGCGCTTATTGAAGTGTCGGAGCGAACAAACGGTGTGCCTTATCGCGTGAACACGAAGCGACTGATTGCGCGAGGAGCTTTGCCGTTTGCCGAAATGACGAAACTCCTTGGCGCGGCGCGGGTTCCGGAGAGCGAGATCCAGGAGCGGCACAAAAATATTGCGTTTGCGGTGCAAGAAGCTTGCGAAGCGGCGATGATGAGCGTGGTGCGTCTGGCGCTGGCTAAGACAGGATCGCGGAATCTTTGTCTGGCGGGAGGCGTGGCGCTAAACTCGAAGGCGAATGGGAAAATCGCAGCCTTTGGCTCGATCGATGAGATATTCGTGCAACCTGCGGCATCAGATGACGGAGTGGCGCTGGGCGCAGCGCTTGCGCCGTACCTTGACGGCCGCGGAAAATTGCAGACGAAAGCGATGCGCCACGCGTATCTCGGACCGGCGTTCGACGACGACGCGATCGAGACGGCGCTCCGCACCTACAAATTGCGTTACACGCCGGTAAGCGATGCCGCAGAGCCGGCCGCGGAGCTTCTTTCGCAAGGAAAAATTATCGGCTGGTTTCAGGGACGAATGGAATTCGGTCCGCGGGCGTTGGGTGCGCGCTCGATTCTGGCCGATCCGCGGGACCCGGAAATGAACGCCAAGGTGAACAACGCGGTGAAATTTCGTGAGTGGTGGAGACCGTTCGCACCGTCCCTCAAGAAAGAAATTGCCGGCGAGTATTTGGAAAGCGCTACGAATTCGCCGTTCATGATTCTTACCGCACAGGTGCGGCCCGAAAAACGTGGCGTGATTCCCTCCGTGACGCACGTGGACGGCAGCGCGAGGCCACAGACGGTGGAAAAGGAGATCAATCCGCTGTATTGGCGGCTGATCGACCGGTTTGGGCGGCGCACTGGGGTCCCGGTGATCATGAATACTTCGTTTAATCTGCGCGGTGAAGCGATTGTGAACACGCCCACGGACGCGATTCGCACGTTTTTCAGCTCCGGTATGGACGCTCTGGTCATTGGCAATTTCGTTGTGGAAAAATAAAATGGGTGCGCCACTGGATGACATCTTTCTAAATGAATTTACACGCCGTCCATGCTCGTGCGTAGCGTTTGACGAACACTGCGTGCTGGCGCTTTTGCGATGACGCAGAAGTGCATGGCACTTCTCGGCCGCCGCGATAAACCGACCGACGCTCTCGAAGAATATTGCAGGTATCTTGCGGAGTCGCTGGCCTCGCATGGATTTGCGATGCGGATTGCGCGCGTCTCATGGGACGAACAGGGATGGTTCAAAGCGCTGAGCAATCTGAAGAATGAAGCGCGCGACTGGCGCGGATCCTGGGTGCTGTTGCAATACACGGCGCTTTCGTGGTCGCGGCGTGGATTTCCCTCGCGCTTTCTACGGGTCATAAAATTGCTGCAGCAAGCAGGAACGCACGTCGCGGTCGTCTATCACGATGTAGAGCCGTTCGGCGGGCGGCGGATCATCGATGGCGTCCGCCGGCGCTCGCAACTTCGCACCATGCGCGCGGCTCAGCGAGGCAATCTCGCTATTTTTACCGTGCCCACGCGAGTCATTTCCTGGCAGCCAGACAGCTGCTGTCGACATACGTTCATTCCCGTCGGCGCAAATTTTCCCGAGCCGATGACGGCCGTCGGGAAAGAGTCAGTATCTTCGGAACATGTGCTCACGATTGCAGTATTTGGAGTGACCGGCGGCGCCGGAGGTCAGGGCGAAATGCGGGCAATTGCGCAAGCCGTACGAGACGCGGCGCATGAGCTGGGTTCACTTCGGCTTGTGGTGCTTGGCCGCAATTCCGAAACTGCGGAAAAGGATTTGCTCGAGGCGTTGCGCGATGTTCCCGTAGAATTACGCGTGCTTGGAGTGTTGGCACCGGAAGATGTCGCCCAAACCCTTACCCAGGCACACGTGCTACTTTTCGTGCGCGGAGGCATTTCCACTCGCCGCGGAAGCGCCATCGCCGGAATCGCCTGCGGTTTGCCGGTCGTGGCTTTTGCCGGGCCAGAAACCGCGCCTCCCATCACGGAAGCTGGGCTGGCGTTATATTCGCGCGAAAAGACGGGCGACCTTTCGCGCGAGCTGATCAAAGTTCTTAGCGATTCTGAGTACCGCGGTTCATTGGCCACACGAAGCCGGGCGGCGCAGAGGGAATATTTTTCGTGGAGCGCTATCGCCGCGCGGTACGCAGAAGTGCTGGGCGAAGGGGCGGGGCATGGCCTCTAAGTCTCGCCCGGGCGCTGATCTCTTTTTCTGGCATGAGTTAGGCGCAGCGGAGATTGTAGATTCAACGACACAACGCTTCGATGAGCGTTTCCTTTTTCTTTTCTGCATAATCGCTGACGGGATTAAGCGACGCAACGTATCCGCCAATGGCTGCTGCCGCCAAAAAGACAAACGCCTCCGTGGGCAGCCAGGCATTTCCCGTCCAGCGGCCGACAAAAAACAGCAGCGCGCTGATTCCGCCCAGCATGATCTGTGCGCCGAAAGCCACCAGCACCGCCATGCCAGATTGCCGTTGCCCGCGCATCTGCCCAAAGTTGAGTCTTCGCGGAAAAGTCAGTGACGACCAATTGGCAATCGCAAATTGTCCGGCAACGGTGAAGACGATGGCTACTAACGTCGCGATCACCACCGGCGTACCCGGCAGTCCCACACGAAATGAAAAGACCACGATCGACAGCGTGATCTCTACGGCAATCACGCACGCCAGCATTAGATTTTTCCCCAGAAACACTTCGCGAAAGCGCACGGGAGACATGAAATACGTCTGAATGCCGCGGCCTTCGTATGCAAAACAGTTATAAGCCGGGGACATCAGGACCAGAATCAGATAACCCATCATTCCCGGGAAAAACGCGCTGCGCGAAAAGCCCATGGTTGAGACGCTGTGCCTATGCCTGCCGCCGCTTTGCATGGTAAAGATGAGAATCATCATGGGCGGCAAAACCAGCAGCACGAAAGAGAAACCGTTGCGCAAGAGATAGCGAAATTCTTTGCGCAGCATTTCCGCAACCTGCGCAGGAAGAAAACGCAATCCGTCGGCGCGTTCGCTGTGAGGGCCTGTGCGTGCCACCACGCGATGAACTGGACTCGATGTCTCGCTCAGCTCTTCGCCGCGATATTGCGCCGCGAATCTCTGCCACAACAACGCGCTGAGAGCCACGACGTATGCCAGCAGCCCGGCAACGGCCGCGAGCGCCCCACCGAAGGAGTGTTTTGCGGCGTCCGCAACTGCGATCCCGGCGAGCGATCCGGGAAACGGTGCAAGATAGGGCTGCGATCTGCTGATGATGGGCGCGGCGGTGTGTCGATAGCGCTCCAGCAGCGGCGTAAGAAATTGCATCGAGACCATGGCTATAATAAATAGGGCGAAAAACAATTCGCGCGTGCGGCGGCGCGCAAGCAGCCGCTCTAGCCACGAACCAATCAGGCGCTCCAAGGTGACGTTGAGCAGCACAAAAACTCCGCAAACGAGCAGCATGGTGGGCAGCAAGCCGGGTTCCACCGCGCAAGCAGCAATGGTCATGGCCGCCAGCCAGCAAACCGCCGCAAGCGCGGAAAAATCCGCCATTCCATAAGCCAGGCCGATGAGATAAAACGCGCGACGGCTCAGGGGAAATCGCAACAGCGCGCGAAATTCAAAGCTCGTGCCAAATCCTGCGACGAAGAACGGAAATAGCTGCCACCAAACAAAAATGCCCCAGAAGAGCAGCGCAAGCCAGTCTGTGCGCCCGCGCGAGACAAACTCTCGCGCACCGGCGTAAAATGCGAAACACAAACCAAGCACCAGCACGGCGCCGAGAATTCCAGCAAAGACCATCCCGATCAAATCCATGCGGTTATTCTTCTGCCGCATTTTATTGCGCAGTAGCCGCCAGCGCAGTCCGGCAACTAGGCGCATCTGTTCCGACAAACTGACGGAGCGTAACGCTTCCTGCAGGACTATGTCAGCCACGAGAGCTCCTCGAGTTGCGGCCGATCGCCGCCATCGTGCCCCACAATGGACAGAAAAATCTGCTCGAGCGTTTTATGCGTGCCCTCTTCACCAGGAATTCCCGCACGCAATTCCTCCAGCGAACCTTGTGCGACCAACCGGCCCTTATTGATGATGGCGACATGGGTGCACAGCCGCTCCACGATTTCAAGCACGTGCGAAGTCAGGAAAATCGTGACGCCGCGCTCCGTCATCCGCCCAAGGAGTGCTTTTAGCGCGCCAGCCGCCAGCGCGTCCACGCCCTCGAACGGCTCGTCCAAAAATAAAATACGCGGTCCGTGAATCACGGCTGCAGCCAGCGCCAGTTTCTTTTGCATCCCGTGCGAATAGTCCGCGACCATGGTCTTCGGACGATCCGCAAGCTGCATGAAATCCAGCAATTCTTCAGAGCGCCGCCTAGTGGTGGTCTGATCCAATCCGTACATGCGACCCACAAACTGCAAATATTCCGCGCCCGTCAGGCGTTCAAACAACCCCATACCCTCCGGCACGACGCCGATCTGCCGTTTTACTTCCACCGGATGCGCCGCGAAGTCAATTCCCAACAGCGTCATGCGTCCTGCGGAAGGCACCGACAGGCCTGTCAACATCTTAATCGTGGTGGATTTCCCCGCTCCGTTCGGTCCCAAAAAACCAAAAAATTGTCCCGCCGCAACGTGTAAGTCCACGTTATCGACCGCCGTTAATCCTCCGAAACGCCGAACCAGTTTTTCCGTAATGATAGCGGCATCCGTCATGGTCTTCCTCGCTCAAGTATTGGAAAGCAGACTTTAGCATGCCAGCCGTGCCCTTGCCTTAGCGCACGCAGGGTCGCAGTTGCACTCGAGGAGATAATGCCGCGGATTTATTTTTGCGAGGCTGTCGACGGCCCCGCTGGCGTCAACTCCCGCGCGGGGAGCGCCGCTAGCACTGCGGGAAGCTCAACGCGGAAAACTGCGCCGCCCTCCGGGCGGTTGTAGCAGAATATTTTTCCGGCATGTTCCTGAACAATACCAAAACAGATGCTCAAGCCCAGTCCGGTGCCCTTGCCAACCGGCTTGGTGGTGTAAAACGGATCGAACACGCGATGTGGCTCCTTCAGCCCCGGTCCGGTATCTAAAAATAGAATCGCCACGTTTCCTCGATCACGAATCGTTTTAACCGTCAAAACGCCGCCGTCGTTCGCTTCCATTGCATCGATGGCGTTGTTCACGATGTTAAAAAACACCTGCATCAGCTGATTGCCGTCGCCACGCACGCCGGGCAGCACGGATTCAAGCTGCAGCTCGATGCGCGTCTTGCCGGAGCGCAAATCCAATCCCCGCAACTGCACAGCATTGGTGGCGACGGTGTTGATGTCCAAAAGTGTGCGCTCCGTCGGCACTTGCCGCGCGAAACTCAACAAATTTCCAACGAGTGTTTTGGTGCGACGGGCCTGCTCGCGAATCTTGGACGCCGTATTACGCGCTTTTTCCGGCAGTGTCAGGTCGTCGGCCAGCAGATCGGAAAAGCCCAGAATCGCCGTCAATGGATTATTGATTTCGTGCGCGGCACCGGCCGCGAGCTGCCCGAGTGACACCAGTTTTTCCGATTGCACGATTTGCGCTTGCAGCCGCTGCAGGTTTTCGATGGAGCGCTCAGACTGCGCCAGCAGCCGCACACGATCCGTTTCCGCAAGATGGGTGCGCAAAAAAATCAGCAGCGCCAACGGCAACGCCGCTACCAACGTGGTCATGAGCCTAAAATCGCGCACCGGAACGCTATCGTGGGCGAAGCGTAGCGTGTAAAGGGCGAAAAGCGGCAGGGAAATCACCGCTGCCATGGCCATGCGCGCCGCCCATATACTCTCGCTTTGACCGGCAGCCACGTCGGAGACGTACGGACTCTCGCCCGGCGCATCCAATTCGTACTGCCGCTGGTAAGCGATCCACCCGGTTAGCGCATACCAGAAGAAAGAGCTGATCATGGGAATATCGAACAAACTGCCGGTGTAGTATTCACCGGAATCGGTGGCCACGTCGATGGCCAGCGCTGAGAGCAGATACAGCGCGGTGGCGATAAACAAATTGGCGTACACCACCCGCCATGCTCCGCTGGACCTGAGCCACAAAATCCCCAGCGCCACCACGATCACCATGTTTTGGACGTTAGTAACTACATTGAATGTATAGTTGTATTGCGCCGCCGAGGGTGATGCATAAATCCACGGCATCACGATGAACACGTACAAGTATGTCCACCACGTCAGCAGCAGGGCAAAATCGAGGTAACCAAAACGCAGGCGCACTTCGCCAGTTTTGCGATGCGGGCGCAGCGCCAGCGCCGCCATTACAGGAATCCCGCGCAAGAAGAACAAGATGTCGCCGGGATACGGATCTGGAAGCGGCTTATGCAGGTACACTTCGTAGTACGTCCACTCGAACTGGCCGATCATCCACAGCGTGCAGCCCATGGCCAGTAGCATCCAAAAAACGTTACGTCGCCAGTGTGGTGTGCCAGCGTTTAGCAGCAGTCCAGCATTAGCCAGCAACGGCACCAGGCATTGCACGATGTTGCCGAACGTCGAGAGCATTTGCCGGTCGTGCGCGTAGATCACCGAAATCGTCGCGTATACGGCCAGGAATGCCGCCCACGCGGACACCAGCAGGACGATTTTGCGCGTCATGGATTTCATATAGAAGATTCGTTTCAGTGTAGTCTCAACGCAAAACGCCTAGCGAATGCTTTGCGGCGGGATAGCCTAACGATTAACCACTAGCGGCGAAACCCCGCGCTGGGATCATGTTCCCCAGGCAAAAACTGGACGACGAGTCAGAAACGAGCACTACTTGTCCTCGATAACATTGATCGTTCGGGACGCAAGATTCCAACCACGGATCTCTACTTCGGCAGGCCCTTTTCTGGCCGAGGAGGGGTATTCGATTTCAATCTCACGGCTTTCGCCGGGCAACAACGACACATAATTGTCACTGAAATAGGCGGGAAGAATACGCGATCCATCACCTGCGTCGAGGAGCGTGAGTTTGTTTTCGAGAGCCACCGTGCTGCCGCTGTTGTGTAGTTGCACGTGAACGCGAACGGTGTCGCCGCTGCGCACAGAGTTAACCCTCACGATGATTTCTGCGGGGGCAAGGCGGGTCAGTTGCCGGTAGGACGCACTGTCGGCGGCCAGCCAGTAGAAATTCTGAGACATTAGCTGACCCGTTGCGCCGCGTAACTCGAGCTTGACTAAGATCACGTCAGAAGAAAGCAGTTGCGTCAGATCCAGCCTAAAACCACTGGTCAGCGAATCCGCAGCGGCATCTTTTTGCTCGGAGTGATGAAAGAGCAATTTATTTCCGAGTGAATAAACGCTGGCGTCCACGGACAACCCAGTGACGCTGACGGTGGAGGTGTTCACGACATCTACCTCACCGTTGGAAGGATCGAGCTGGACGTGTACGGGTTCACAGGCAATTTTCACACCGTAGTAGGACGCTTGCGTGTCGTAATCATGGCTAAATATCTGCCACATCGTGCTGGGCCACGCCGGCTGTGTCATCCACAACATTCGTCCGCTGTTCGGCGCCCACAAGTGAGCGTTCATTCCTTCGAAAATGGCGCGGTGATCCACGTAATTTAGCATTTGCGCTTTGCGTTCGAAATCTTCCAGGCTTGTCGGCGCGCCGAACTCCGCCTGCATTTCGGCCATGAACGGCGCAACGTCTCCGTTACCGCTATGATGCCAGTCGTGATAGGCCCAGACATCATCAATGGGCCACTGATCTTCCTTGGGCATTGAACGGCGGAACGATTCGAGGGTCGACATCGAGGGTGTTCCGGTTTCCACGGAGAAGCCGTGATTCAGGGACGTAAAGTACAGTTTGGGATTCATGTATTTATAAGGTCCGCTGTTTTGTAGATTGATCTGATTGGAACTGGGTGAATAGTAACGCGTGCCATCCAGCGAATTCACTAGATCCGCCAGTCCTTGATTAATGATGGGCTGTGGAACGCCTTCGTTGCGCCCGCACCACGCTGCGATGGATGGATGATTCCGGTAGCGCAGGATCACATCGCGGGCATTGGCGAGGAACAGAGCGGGATCCTCGGCTTCGATGTTGTAATTCTGCGTGGTCTCCCAAAAGTCGTTCCAAATGAGCATTCCGTATTCATCCGCAAGCTCATAGAAGGCCTCTTCCGTGTCTTGACCCACCCAATTGCGGATCATGTTCAGGTTGGCGTCATGATGCAGGCGGAAATAAGGTTCGAGTCGCTCGCGCGAGACACGCTTTAGCAAATCGTCCATCCCCCAGCTGCCGCCCCGGCAAGCAATCCTCACGCCGTTGACCTTGATTACCAGGTACGGTGCCGTCGCGGTGTCGTCGCTTGGGCGCACGGCCGGTGAGGACTCCGCACCTGGCTCTAATGACGCAACCCATGAATGCCAGGATGCCCGCCACGCTTCGGGAAAATTGGGCGGAAAGGGATCGGCGGCGGGGATTTCCCGCATGCCTGAGTGCGTAACGTCAACGACTCCTTCATTTCCTTTTTGACCTTTCGTCGGCGCGATTTCCACGCGCCGCAGATGCCCGTTGCTATCGAGCAGGCTCAGTTCGTAAGTGATTTCACGAATCCCAAACCTCGTCTCCTTGGCATCGGACGAAACATCACCTTGCTCGAACGTCACTTTTAGATGGTAAAGATCCTGCTTGCCGTAACCATTCGGCCACCACAGCCGCGGTTGCTTTACGGTCAGTTGAGGAAACTCCACCGGTGTGAGCTTCAGCATGGAAGGGCCCGGGGGAAGTGTGACGTCTTTCGCCAATGCCATGGATTCAAAGGATGCCTTCAGCGTCCCATGCACCGGAGCATCCGATGTGTTGTCGAAAGGAACGCTGATGGTGACGTCCGCGCGGCCAGTGTCTGGCAGCGGCAAAGCGGTAACCACTCGCGTGTCGCCGATCTTCACCGAACCCGTTGCTCTCAGTTCTACCCTCTGCCAGATGCCCGTCTCGCGGTCGCGCACGCCGGGTATCCAGTCCCAGCCTTCAGAAGCCACGAACGTTGGTCCATCGAGACACATGATGCCGCCGTTTTCCCCGGGGCCGCCTTTGATGGATTGCTCCTGAGGAATCCCTGGGTGTGGCGGAGGCGAAACCTGCACCGCCAGGACGTTCTTGTCACCCGCGCCCGTTTTCCAAATCCCCGTGACATCAAAGACGCCGCGTATGAAGGCGCCGGTGATGCTCCCTAATCGCTGTCCGTTGAGCCACACGACCGCCTTATAGTTGATGCCCTCCAATACCAGCGCGAGATGCCCGCCGCGAATGGTCCCCGGAGAATCGACTTCCGCGCGATACCAGTAATCCTGCTTGTTCAAGCTTTCCGGGATCGCCAGGTTGTTGAGACCGTATTCCGGATCGGGATAGACGCCGCGCACCACAAATGTGGTCAGCACCGTTCCGGGAACCACTGCGGGCAGCCAAGTCCCCGCGTCAAATCCCGGTTGCGCGATCGCCGAGCCATCGGCGTTGATGGTTGGCGCAGCAGTTAGCCGCCAGGGTCCTGCAATCGTCCAGGTGTTCGGACCGGCAGGCCGCAAGGAAGGTTGCGCTGGAGTTTCGGGGTGTGCAACGGCTTGCGAAAATGGCGCTTTGCTTCTGGGCATGGTCGAAGGATCTTGCGGAGCTCGGTAGCCTGCTTGCCCCCGGGTCTGTACCGGCCAGCTCTTTGAGCCTTCCTCGAACTCGAACAGCGAAAAATCGTTGTGCGCTTGGGAGAGGTGCTTGAGCTGATCGGCGTTGAGCGCTTCGCGCACCAGTGTGAAGAGAGCGATACGGCCGCCAAAGTGCGCGCCATCCGACAGCGCAGGCGGAGCCATTTGGAGCAACGGACTCACGCTACCGAGCGTGAGGGTGCCGACCGCGACTTGTGAACCGTCGCTGTAAAGATGGAAGTTGATCCCATCGAAAGTCGCAGCCAGGAAAGTCCATTTTGCCGAAACAAGCGTGACCGACGCACTGAGATTGTTCTCTTTGCCCATCCAAAGTGAAATCGAATGTGCATCCGCGCTCAAATACCGCGGATATTCCTCGGTTGTCTCTCCCATGCCGGCGAGGAGCGTTGCGCCCTGGAGCGGTTCATCCGCGCGCACCCAGAAATATAGGGACCACGGCGAATCGGCGCGCAGGACGGTATCATGTTCGCTGAGCGGTGTCTTGAGCCCGTCGCCACCCTGCAGGAAAACGCCGTTATATGGTCCGTATTGGGGGGGATCATTGGTAATCGGACCCTGCGCCGGAAGCCTCCCCGCAGAAAGAAAAATGCCAATCAATACAACAATTGCTGGCGTCTTCCGCGGCAGGAAGTGCAAAGGGTGAGTCACAAAACGCTCCTTGGATCGGTTCGAGTTCGGGCCAGTGTTCTCGCTTTACGCGAAAAATTCATGCGGGATGCCGCACGGGATCGTTGCCATCCTGTTCCTGCAATCGGTTGAGGCGGCAGTCAACCTTGCCGAACAAACGACGATGCGATCATACGCCTAAATCAACAACGGTCGCCGGTAACTTGACAGGTGCTCCCACGCTACGTGGAGAGACTTTGCAATATGAAACGGCATGGCGGTTGCTCCGAATAGACTTGTAACCTCGGGGTTGAGCGAATACGATGGCGTCGATAAAAACCTGCTGCCGATGCCTGTCTTAGTAAAAATATGGACACGCCGGTTGGCAAATTGAAATCGGCGGCCGCAACAATGTTTGGCGAAGCTGGCTTCGTACATTGGGGGCTTTTTATCGTTGACCGTGCTTACGCCGAGGTTGGTCAGTGACGATCCTCCATGAAGACCGCCTCTTTCCGGCTGATCCCACCACACGATCTATCGCAAAACGCCTTTATTCCAGCATAAGCTGCACGCCGATCCTCAGCCCGCACGGCCACGCGGATGCTCGCTGGTTTTCCGAAAATGAGCCCTTCCCGGATCCTACAAAGTTGTTTGTCGTTCCTGACCACTACATCTTTCGCATGCTTTATAGTCAGGGCGTTCCTCTGGAGCGCCTCGGGATCGGGTCGACCTCCGTGGAGGATCCGAGGCAGGCATGGCGCGTCTTCGCGCAGCACTATTTTCTTTTTCGTGGAACGCCGACGAGGCTCTGGCTGGATTTCGCGTTCCAGGAACTCTTTGGTCTCGATGCCCGTCTGACTCCAACGAATGCCGATGAGTATTACGACGCCATAGCCGAGAAGCTCAGAACACCTGCGTTTCGTCCTCGAGCGCTGTTTGAGCGCTTTCGACTTGAGGTACTGGCAACCACGGATTCGCCATTGGATTCTCTCGCGCATCATCAGGCTATCCGTGCGTCCTATTTCAAAGGACGAATCCTTCCAACTTTTCGCCCTGACTCCGTTGTTGATCCTGATAGCCCCGGGTTTCAGAAAAATGTTGCGCGCCTCGGACAGATGACCGACGAAGATACCAGCAGTTGGCAAGGATATCTTTCCGGATTGCGACAGAAGCGGCTGGAATTCAAGGCGCTCGGGTGCACCGCGACGGACCACGGTCACGCAACGGCAGCGACGGCCGATTTAGACCGTGATTCGGCGGCACGGCTGTTTCAAAAAATAAGTTCCGGCAAGGGCGACCCGGACGAACGCGAATTGTTTCGCGCACAAATGCTTACCGAGATGGCTGCGATGAGCCTGGACGACGGGTTGGTAATGCAAATTCATCCGGGTAGTATTCGCAATCACAACCCGTCGCTGTTCCAGCGCTTTGGACGCGATATGGGTGCGGACATCCCGATCGCCATCAACTACACACAGGCGCTGCGACCTTTGCTGGACCGCTTTGGCAACGAGTCTCGCCTTACCATTATTTTGTTCACTCTCGATGAATCAAACTACAGCCGCGAGCTTGCGCCGCTCGCGGGACACTATCCTTGTCTCCGGCTAGGCCCCGCGTGGTGGTTTCATGACAGCCCAGAAGGTATCATGCGCTTTCGCGAATGCACTACAGAGACCGCCGGCTTCTACAACACCGTCGGTTTCAATGACGACACCCGAGCGTTTCTTTCGATTCCCGCGAGACACGACGTCGCCCGCCGCGTCGATTGTTCCTTTCTAGCACGCCTGGTCGCCGAGCACCGGCTCGATGAGGATGAAGCACACGAAATCGCATCCGAGCTGTCGTACGGGCTCGTACGAAGGGCGTACCGGCTATAAAATCATGAGCCTGCTCGAAAGTCGGCAATCACTTCGCGGAAGTAAACGCGCTCGGCGCGTGCAGTCTGGAAAGACGCACAAATCGCATGACCAAAATCTCTGATGGCCTTTCCTCGGGGCACCTGGAAAACTCGGAAGAGGCGGTCCGCTGTTGAAGCAAATTCCAGATCCTCTCCGAGCCTCGCTCGACCTCTTATGACCCGAGTGCGATGGTCGATCAGCGCGATGCTTTTCTTTGCGATATCCATCAACTATATGGATCGCCAGATTTTGGGTCTGTTGGCACCCACGCTTCAGCACTCCATTGGTTGGACGGAAGCGCAATACGGCTATATCGTCGGGGCCTTTCAGCTGGCCTACGCGATAGGACTATTAGTCGCCGGCCGAATGGTTGACCGCCTTGGTTCACGAATTGGCTACACCATTGTTATGGCGTTCTGGAGTGTGGCCTCCATGGCCCACGCCCTGGCAAGTTCCGCGTTCGGTTTTGGCGTGGCGCGCTTTTTTCTTGGCCTCGGGGAAGCAGGTGCATTCCCGGCCGCGGTCAAGACCACGGCCGAATGGTTTCCTCAACGCGAGCGTTCCTTTGCCACCGGAATTTTTAATTCCGGTTCGAATGTCGGCGCGATCTTCGCACCGCTGCTCATTCCCTGGGTTACTCTGAAATTCGGTTGGCGATCGGCTTTTCTTTCAACCGGGTTTTTCGGCGCCGTCTGGATCGTTTGGTGGCTAGCCAAATATCACGGCCCCGCGCATCATCCGCGTGTCGATGCAGCGGAGTTTCAACACATTCACGAAGATCCCGCGCCGCCGGGCGGACACATTCCCTGGAAAACACTGCTAAAATACAAGCAGACTTGGGCATTTAGCGTCGCAAAGTTTCTTACCGATCCGATCTGGTATTTTTATCTTTATTGGTTGCCAAAATTTTTCGACGAGCGCTACCATCTCGGACTCGGTCACATCGGTTTGCCCCTCATCATCGTTTACAACGTGTCGGCCATGGGAAGTGTTGCTGGAGGATGGCTGCCCACGGCGTTCAGCAAGATCGGAATGCCAATCGAGAAGGCTCGCATGCTCGCGATGCTTCTTTGCGCCCTCTTGATCTTGCCGATCTTGTTGTCGAGTCGCCTCTCCTCGTTGTGGTCTGCTGTGGCCATTTTGAGCCTCGCTACCGCGGCGCATCAGGGATGGTCGGCTAATCTGTTTACGACTGCCTCGGACATGTTTCCGCGTAATTCGGTCGGCGCCGTGGTTGGGATCGGTGGCATGGCGGGTTCGGCGGGCGGGGTCTTGTTCTCACTGACGACTGGGTGGGTGCTGCAGTCTTATCACACCTACACGCCGTTATTCTCCGTGGCCGCCACTTCGTATCTTGTCGGCATTTTATTTCTCCGAATTCTGGCGCCGGGTCTGAAAAAAGTCGATACGCATGCCCAAACTCACGCATAACTTGTAAACTGAAACTCAGATCATGAGCCTTTACTGTGCACAAGGCGGCCCGGATCGCGAACTCTCTGCGAACGACCTCCGAGCATTTTTGTTTGCCGCTCTCAAAAAACTTGGGACGCGCAACAAAGTCCTGGCGATTCCTCCGGATCAAACGCGCTTGGCCTCGCGAGCCGGCGAACTGACCCGTTATGTATGGGAGTATTATGGCGAATCTCTGCGCGCCGTCCTGCCCGCACTCGGAACACACCAGGCCATGTCGGCGGCGGGCATTGCCGGCATGTTTGGCGATATTCCGCTCGAGCTCTTTCACGCCCACAAATGGCGCGGGGATGTCGAAACACTAGGCATCGTTCCGAAGGAATTCATTCACGAACAATCAGAAGGAAAGCTGGACTACGAATGGCCCGCGCAGGTCAATCGCCTTGTTACCCGAGGAGACTTCGATCTCATCCTGTCTGTCGGGCAGGTTGTGCCGCACGAAGTGATCGGCATGGCCAACTACAATAAGAATATCTTGGTGGGAGTTGGCGGGCCGGACAGTATCAATCGCAGCCATTATCTGGGAGCTGTCTACGGCATGGAGCGAATCATGGGACGAGCGGATAATCCTGTGCGACGCGTGCTGAATTACGCGGCTTCACATTTTCTTGGCCACCTCCCGATCGTGTACGTTCTGACGGTTGTTAGCCGAAATGCAACCGGTGCGACTGTGGTACGCGGCCTGTTTATAGGCGACGACGTGGAATGCTTTCATGCTGCAGCAGAATTGAGCTTTCATGTGAACTTTTCCTTGATGCCGGAGCCCATTCGCAAAGCCGTCGTGTATCTCGACCCGCATGAGTTTCACAGCACCTGGCTGGGAAATAAAGCGATTTACCGCACGCGCATGGCCATGGCGGATGGCGGCGAATTGGTCATTCTGGCCCCGGGCGTGAGCACCTTCGGGGAGGATAGCCGGATCGACAAACTGATTCGCAAGTACGGCTACCATGGCACTCCGGCTACGCTGGCGATGGTCAAAGAAAACGCAGACTTGGCCGCCGACTTAAGCGCCGCCGCTCACTTGATTCATGGATCATCCGAAGGCCGCTTCCGCATCACCTGGTGCCCGGGGCATTTGACCCGCGAAGAGGTGGAAGGCGCGGGCTTCGCATACGGCGAACTACGTCAGATGGTTGAACTATACGATCCGATCAAAATTCAACACGGTTGGAACCATGTGGCGGGCGAAGAGGTTTTTTTTATTGAAAATCCCGGCTTGGGTCTCTGGGCCTGTCAAGATCGCTTTTAGGATAGGCGTCCGTTCCCCGGAGCGCCGATCGTCGTGTCCGCCGGCTCCATCAATTGCCTTGGAGACACTCTCAACGGCTCGTTTTTCGCACCGCGCTCAACGCCGAGCTGTTGGACAACACGCCACGCGGAAATGAATTGCTGTTGCGCGCTCCCATGGCAGGATTCGGCGAACTGGAGGAACTTGTAGGAGCGGCAGTGTTTCTCGCGTCGGACTCAGCGTCCCGCATGACCGGACAGATTTTCGCGGTAGACGGCGTTTCTTAGCAAGCGGCGTGAATCAATAGCAAACGATAAATCGTATTGGATCTTAACCGTGCGCAGCACCGTAATCGGTTTTCTACCACACTTCACACCGGTTCGCTGGCGGCCGCACCATGGGCGAATCCGCCTTGCAGCCGAACGCCTGCGCAAAAGCCGGCAGATTGGAGAGCGGGCCAATCACGCGATACTTGGCAATCGGGTGAGGATCACCCTGAACCATCTTTCTTTGCGTTTCCGGCCTGATCTCGTCTCCGCGCCACTGGCCCCAGGCGATGAAGAACTGTTGGTCAGGCGTGAATCCGTCTAATGTCGGGGCGGGATGCTGCTGTTGCGCTTTCTTGAAAGCCAAGTAAGAAATCTTGGCTCCCGCCAGGTCGCCAATGCTTTCGCCCAGAACCAGCTTGCCGTTGTGATGGATGTTCGGCTCGATAAAATAGCAATCGAATTGATGCACCACGCACGAAGTCTTCACCTCAAAGCGCTGCCGGTCTTCGGCGGTCCACCAGTTATCCAAACGGCCTTGGGCGTCGAATTTTGCGCCTTGATCGTCAAATCCGTGGCTGATCTCGTGCCCAATGACAACTCCGATCGAGCCATAGTTAACCGCGTCCGTGGCGTTCACATCGAAGGCCGGCGGTTGCAGGATGCCCGCCGGGAAAACAATTTCGTTCAACCGCGGGTTATAGTAGGCATTGGAGGTCGGTGGCGTCATGCCCCACCGCCCGCGGTCGGTAGGTTTGCCGATCAACGCCCAGTCGTCATCCACAACATTCCAGCGCAGCGCGGCCATCTGATTATCCCAATAGGAATTGCGGCTGATCTTCACTCCGCTATAGTCTTTCCACCTATCGGGATAGCCGATTTTGGGATTGAACGTAGAGAGCTTCTCAAGCGCCTTTTTCTTGGTGTCCGGCCCCATCCAGCTCAGGCCTTCGATCGTGTCATGCATGGCGGCAAGGATATTCGCGACCATTTCCTGTGCGCGCGCCTTCGCCTCGGGAGGGAAGTACTTCTCTACATATTTTTTGCCCAGCGCATCTCCCAAAAGCTGGTCCGTCGACTCGGCGCAGCGCTTCCATCGCGGCTTGATTTCCGTTGCGCCGCTTAGATACTTCCCTTGAAACGCGAAATTCTCGTTCACAAACGGCTCCGACAAACTATCGGCAGTGGCATTCAGAAGCTGCCACGTCAGATAGTTTTTCCAGTCGGCCAGGGATGTTTCGCGGAATTGGCGGTCCACTTCCTTCATGAATTGGGGTTCGGAGACGTTCAGGTCGGCGCGGGAGATTCTTGCCGCCGCAAAGTATTGGTCCCAGTCCACAGCCGGCGCCAACTTTGTGAAGGCCGCATACGCCATCTTGTGGTCGGTGCTTTTAGGATCGCGCAGCGCCACATTGTCGAGAGAGTTCTCCGCCAGGCTTTTTTCCAATTGGAAAATGGACTTCGCGGCGGCATTGGCGGCGTTCTCGTCGTAACCCGCCAGCTTCAACATGTTGGCAACGTGCATCAGATACTTTTCGCGCGCTTCCTGGAAGCGAGGCTCGGGCTTCAGGTAATAATCGCGATCGGGGAGGCCCAGTCCGCTCGCAAAGACGGTGGCAACCGTCTCGGTCGGGGTGTGGCTGTCCGTCTGCGAACTCAAGCCAAAGGGGACGAAGATGCCGAGCTGGTGAAGCCGCTGAACCATCAGCTGAAGGTCCGCCGGGGTCTTCATCTCGCGAATGTCTCTGAGCATGGGCTCGGCCGGTGCCAGACCGAGTTTGTTGATTCGCGGCTCATCCATGCACGAGCCGTAGTAATCGCCGATCAACTGCTCCGCGCTGCCCTTGGGCCAATCCGTGCGCTGCGAGACCTCCTCGAGTATGTTCTTAAGTTGGTCCTTGGCCGCTTCACCGGCCTGCCAGCGCCGGCTCCAGCGATCCATATAAGGTGGAATGGGATTCTGCGCGTGCCATGAGCCGTTGGCGTACTGCGAGAAGTCGACGCATGGGTCGGCTTTGCGGTCCAAGTCCGAAGTTTGAATGCCGTGCTGCGAGAGCGTCTGAGCGAGGAGAGGAGAACTCCAAATCAACATAATTACGAAGAATTTGAGATTACGCATGCGACCTCGATGTGTGAGAGCGCTATCTTACACCCAGTTCGACTTATCCAGACGGCGCAAGGTGCATCTGATCCGAGGGAAACCGGTAACGTCTTATTTAGAATGAAGTCGATACGAGTCTGCACGACGGGCATGTCTCTGTGCCACGCGCAGGTTATCGCACCAGGTAAGACTTTCGCACTCGCGTATGCGCTAAAATAGTATTTCGCGTATTTCAGCATCCTATTTGCGTGGGTCGGCAGTGCCAAGCTAGCAAAACGACAAGGTCATGCTTGAACTAAAACAATATCAGCGCAAGGCGATGAAGATATCACCGCAAGACAATATCGCTGTGGCGCTTACGGATTTGCACATCGGCGAGGAAGTCACTCTTGGCGAACGGCAGCTGCAGCTAGTAACGAATGTAGCCGCCAAGCACAAATTTGCGCTGGAAGATTTTGCGTCAGGCCATGAAATGGTCATGTATGGAGCAGTGGTAGGAGAAGCGGTGGCGCCGATTTCTCGGGGCGGCGCGATTACCACGGCAAACACACGGCATTGCGCCGCGTCGTTTCAAAAAAGAGGGACGCCATATGTCTGGCAGGCGCCGGACGTAGCCAAGTGGGAAAATCGCACCTTCGCCGGGTTCCACCGTTCGGATGGCCGCGTAGGTACTCGAAACTATTGGTTGGTCGTGCCGCTGGTATTTTGCGAAAACAATAACATTCTGGCCTTGCGGCGGGCGTTTGCTAAGGAGCTGGGAGACACAGCGCCAGACACCTACGACCAGTACATCGCGCAGCTGGCCAAATTGTATCGGGAGGGTGGCGCGGAAAAACTGAAGACGCACGAAGTTCCTCAGGTACAGGACGTGCAGCGATGTTCGCGGCTCTTCCCCAATTTGGACGGGGTGAAGTTTCTGACGCATGAAATGGGGTGCGGGGGCACACGAGACGACGCGCGAGCGCTCTGCGGTTTGCTGGCGGGCTATATCTGTCATCCCAACGTGGCGGGGGCCACGGTCCTAAGTTTGGGTTGTCAGAACGCCGAAGTTTCGATATTGCACGAGGAGATCCGAAAACGCACGCCGCATCTCGCCAAGCCCTTGCTGATTTTCGATCAGCAACGAAGCCACGTGGAATCCGCGATGCTGACTGCGGCGATTCGCGAGACGTTTGTGGAACTGGCGAAAGCGGATAAAATCGCGCGAGCACCGGCTCCACTTTCCGCGCTGACCGTCGGACTCAAATGCGGAGGCTCCGACGGTTTTTCCGGCTTGAGCGCGAATCCCGCGATTGGCCACGTCTCCGACCTTCTGGCGGTTCTCGGGGGCAAAAGTATTTTGAGCGAGTTCCCCGAGCTGTGCGGCGTGGAACAAAATCTGATCGATCGCTGCACTTCCGACGATGTCGCGGCCAAATTTATGTCCTTGATGCGAACTTACGCCGCGCGGGCGAAAGCGGCGGGCTCTGGATTCGACATGAATCCATCCCCGGGAAATATAAGAGATGGCTTGATTACGGATGCGATGAAATCCGCGGGAGCGGCGCGCAAAGGGGGAGCGTCGCCCGTTTCCGACGTGTTGGACTATCCGGAAACTGCCACGAAAAGTGGACTAAACCTCTTGTGCACGCCGGGAAGTGATGTTGAGGCGGTTACCGCACAGGTTGGTGCGGGAGCGAATATAGTTTTGTTCACCACCGGACTTGGAACGCCGACGGGTAATCCGATCGCGCCGGTGATGAAGATAGCGACCAACACGGAGTTGGCGCGGCGAATGCACGACATCATTGATCTGGATACTGGCGGAATTATTCGCGGCGAAAAAACTATAGAGGAGATGGGCGAGACGCTGCTTGAGGAAATCTTGCGCGTCGCGGCGGGCGACGCGCGTACGAAGGCAGAACTGAAGGTGCAGGAAGATTTCATTCCCTGGAAGCGCGGCGTATCGCTTTAAGGGTTCGTGCGCGAGTGACCGACCCGTCAAGCCGGAAACTGAAACGCAATAGCCCCTGCGAATGTGGTGGGAAATCGCAATCGCCGCCTTCAGTGGTGTAAACTTTGCGAGAAAATCATGCCTGCCACGATGAAAAGTATCGCGCATGACCTGGGAGTTTCAGTAGTTACGGTCTCCAAGGTGCTGCACAACCACGCCGACATCGGCGCGGAAACGCGCAAACGCGTGCTGCGCCGCATGAAGGAAGTGAATTATCAGCCGAATCTCGCAGCTCGGGCGCTCTCCACGGGCCGGACGAGTTTGATTGGGCTGATCGTGCCGGACTTGGTTCACCCTTTTTTCGCGCAAGTAGCCAAAGGCCTTTCGGCGTGTCTCAGCGCGCATGGCTACAGCCTGATCATCTCCTCTTCCGAGGAAAATCCGCAGCTGGAGCGCAGAGAAATCCATCAGATGATCGCGCGGAGCGTGGACGCGCTGATACTGGCATCGACGGAATCGGATCAAGACAGCGTGAAGAAATTGAAGGAGCGGGACCTGCCGTTTGTGTTGTTGGATCGTAAAATACCCGGCGTGGCCGCGAATTTCGTGGGGAATGACGACGTGCTTGCAGGCACGATGGCGACAAAGCACCTGATCGAGATTGGCTGCAAAAGAATTGCACATATTGGCGGTTCGGAAGTCAGCACCGCATTGGATCGGAAAGAAGGCTACGAAAAGACGCTCGTTGAAAATGGTTTGACGCAGTTCGCCGGTTATCTGGTGCGACATGGCCGTGGGGACAATTCGGGCGACGCCGCAGGTTACGGAGGAATGCGGAGTTTGCTGCAACTGAATCCTCGTCCCGACGGCGTGTTTTGCTGCAACGATCCGATCGCCATGGGGGCGATGCGCGCAGCGCTGGAGGCGGGACTGCGCATCCCCGAGGATATGGCGATTATCGGATGCGGCAACGTTCACTATGACGATCTGTTGCGGGTACCCCTTTCCAGCGTAGATCAAGATGCCGCGGGGTTAGGAGAAAGCGCGGCAAAACTGGCCTTGCGGATCATCAAAGGGAAAAACGGCGGCCCGGTCAAGAATGTGCTTCTTCCCGCCAAGCTCATAGTGCGGGCATCGACGCAGAGATGAGCGGTGTTCCTGGCGTTGTGGCCGCATCTGTCTCGGCAAGAAAAAAATCAACTTCAGCACCGTCTTCGCCGGACAAGCCGTCGGCATCGAAGAAGTCCACGACGATATCTGGCTGGTGAGCTTTATGAATTATGATCTGAAATACTTCGATCTGGAGACTCGGGTGCTCGAACCGCTCGAAAATCCCTTCGGCCCAAAACTGTTACCTATGTCCCTATGTCTTAGTACGTTGTGTAACCCATGTCTCCGGCCGGACTCCACGCTGACTGGCGGAGGAGGAGGGATTCGAACCCCCGAGACCCTTTCGAGTCTAACGGTTTTCAAGACCGCCGCATTCAACCACTCTGCCACTCCTCCACATTGATTCTATTGCACTTGAAGAAACCAGCGTTGCACATTCTGTTGCACATTCACCCTTGGTCCGATAGACTTTCGACATGCAAAAGGGATACATCTACCAGACCAACGGCGCTTGGCATGTCCGCTACCGTGTGGACGGTAAGCAGGTCTCGCGCAAGCTGGCCGACTACAACGACCAATATCGCACGAAGCGTAGTGTCCGTCCACTGGCCGATGAAATTGTGGACCCATTGAATCAAGGTCTCCAGGTCAACGGACCCATGACGCTGCAACAGTACGCCGAGACCGTGTACTTCCCGAACATCAAGACAAAAAGGGCGTCATCCACGTACAAGGGCTATTTCAATCTCTACTCCAAACAGATTCAGCCGCGCATCGGTGGACTCAGGCTTTCGACGTGTTCGACCGCCGACATTCAACGCATCTTGTACCGCATTGACGAACAGGAAGACCTCTCCCATCAATCGTTCTTGAACATCAACTCGGTTTTGTCGGCGATTTTCACACATGCCCGCCGTAGCGGAGCGCTTCAAGGCCCGAACCCCACGGACGGCGTAGAGATTCCAGAGGGTAAGCGATCTGGGAAGACGCACAAGTACACCTTGGAGGAAGTCGAGAAGATCACGGGAGCCGTGGACGGTATGGCTAAGTGCGCGGTCGTGGTGGCCGCGTGGACGGGTCTTTCTCTCGCAGAACTTCGCGGTCTCAAGTGGGTAGACATCGACAACAACCAATTGAGCGTCCTTCGGACTGTGTGGCACCGAGAAGTTATCGATACGAAGACCGAGCACCGCGCCGCTACAGTACACCTCTTGCCGAACGTGATCGCCGAGTTGAAGAAGCATAGGAAAGCGAATCCGGGCACGTCTTGGGTCTTCGAAGGTCCGCGAGTGTTCCCGCTCGATTTGGCTACGCTCGGGTCCAAGCACATCAAGACTGCGCTCAAAGGCACGGGAGTTGATTGGCACGGGTTCCACGCTTTCCGCCGTGGTCTCGGCACTCGACTGTACAACAACGGGACACCAATCGAAACCGTTGCCAAGATTCTTCGTCATGGTTCCGGCTCGGAAGTGACGTTGAAGCACTACGTCGAGGTCGAAGAAGAGACGACAACCGCCGCGTTGCAAAGCCTGCCGAGAAAGTTCAAGAAGATAAAATGAGGAGCATCGAGGCATCTCACATGACCTTGCGTCTTTTGAATGCCCTCACATCAGCCGCGTCAAGATCAAACCACTCACCATTCTTCCTCTTCTCCTCAAATCGTCTATGCCAGTAAGCTTCGATGCCTGCTGGGTCGTCCGTACGGATGACATGCACGGTCTTGAGTCTCTCCGGTAGTTGAATGCCCAACTCATACTCTCGGCGTCCCGCTGCATTGCTCCTTCCGAGTTTGTAAAACTTGCCGGACCTCATCAAGTAGACGTAGCCGATGACCGTCTCGCTGCCATCAACCTCCGCGCTGTTAGTCTTGGTGCAGTCTGCGATGGCAGTACACAGCAGGGCAGCCACATCTTCGTATCCCGACCGCGTCCGGCAATAATCCAGAATCTTCTCGGCGAACTCGGGCTTGGAGCCAAAACGCCCGAACGTTTTGTCGTTCGGAAAACTGGCGTCGGAGCGGACTTTCAGTCTGATTTCGGCTACGACGGGGAATCGCCCCAACTCACGCATCAATGAAATGAATTTCTCAATCAGCAAGACCTCGTCATAGGAAGAAGTCTTCTGATTTGGCTCAAAACCCGCCTCGCTAACTGCGTCGTTCCACCGTGCCCAGTATTTTCCCTTCCAATCGGATTCCTTGATGCCAGACTCGCGGAAAAATCTGAGCCTGCCCAACGGTACGCCCTCGTTGGCTTTCGCCGTTCGTTTGATTTCTTGCAGGATGTGTTCTTTGTTCATCGGTTGCCGAGATTATATCTCGGAGTGAACCGCGAGCGAGAACGCAAAAAGTCTTGACACGCTTCGAAGAGCGGGTGCTAGGATTGCTCAGGGGAACAGAAAATGTATCTACCCGCCCGAAGTCAGCGTGACGAGTACAAAAGAATAATCCTTCGAACTGCCGACTCAGTCCGTGAGTGGATGAGCAACAATCTGGATGGCACAGAAAATCGACGCTTTGAACTGCTCAACGATGAGCTAGTTCTGAAAGTATTCATTCGATCTATTCGAGCGAAGGGACTTCTTCAACGTTTGCAACAAGAGGTCCTGCCCTCGGGATTTGAACGCTCGATGCCGTGGCTGGAAGATAGCGGTGAATGGTCAATTTGGTTCGGCTTCTCTGAACCCTTTGAGTCTCCGCACTACGTTCGAATCAATCCAAGTTGGAGTTTTCCCGCACGGTGATCTTGATGAAATCTTATGAGTAGCGAATCCACGGCCATTGGTACACGGTGCGGTCGGCTCAAGCGAAGTAGTCTACGAGCCTCCGCACGCCCTCCCATCAGATCGAAAGTACTATTCCCGCTGTCGGAATACGGGGCAACACTAGCGTGTGCCTCCACGCGTTCAAATCGTGATCTCCGTCCTCATGATCGCCATCATAGGCGGCGGCGCGGACTACGCCGTGGGCCGGGAGCGGCTGCGGGCAAAATGTGAAGGCGGATGAGGAATCGAAGCGGGATGCAATTCAGCAACTTTGCGCCGAACACTCCAGACTATTTAACGGTGAAGTCGTAGCCCCTTCCATAGATTTCCCGAACTCGGTCCGGGGAACCAACGACATAAATCATGTATTCCCCTTTTTTCAAGTTCTCGGGAGCCAACTGAAATTTATTGCCACCGAGGTCGGTTGTCGCGCTCTTGCGAATTACTTCCGCGCGAATGCCGTTCTTACCACCCACGATACCTCCTCTTGATTCAACTTCCAGTTCGCGGCGGTCGCCCTTCCCGTCCAACTCAACGAGGATGTAGTTGTCGATGGTGTCGCCTTTTGGCAGGTCGATTTCAATTGAAGGCGTGCCGCCCGTAACGACTGACGAGTGCGGGCCATCAAGATACGCCTTTTCTTTCACGGACTTAATGCCAACGGTCAATTCGTGTCCGAGTCGTCCACCCACCTTAGATTGCCCCAAGGTATGCATCGAGACTTCATTTCTATCAATCGTGACCCGTGGGGCGGAGAGTGCTCCCGCGTCTAACATGGCGGCAATAACCTTCGATGACACTCCGTCCTTTTTCAGTTCCACCAAATCCGTATCGCCCAATTGAAACTGACATTTCCCGTTCTTGATTTTAGCGATGATGATGTCGTCATCTAAACCCAACTTGGTCAGTTCGACGACCCTAGCGTTAGTGATGTCGGAAGATGGTGAAGACTGCGGTACCTGCGGTGACTGAACTGGCTGAGTCGGCGCTTGCCGTGCCGTAAGTGTCTCAGTGCTGGCGCTTGCGAGTTTGCACACCATGCCGTCAACGACAGTTTCGTCCGAGCCAATAAAATTTCCTGCGGACTCCAGCGTTCGACAGCGGGTCATATCTGGGGTTTGGGCAAGAACAGGATTCGTCACTCCGAGAACAAACACCAGCAATTCGATTCTCATCCGGCAACCTCCTGCGTGTGTCTTGTCACGTAGATATGCGCTTCTTGCATGTTCGACCCTGGAACAAACTTACTGCGTTCGAGGACTTCGGTCTGGCTATCTTTCGTGGCTACTTGTCCAGGTGGGCACTAGAAGTGGGGATCGACGTGTAGATATGCGCTTCTTGCATGTTCGACCCTGGAACAAACTTACTGCGTTCGAGGACTTCGGTCTGGCTATCTTTCGTGGCTACTTGTCCAGGTGGGCACTAGAAGTGGGGATCGACGTGGGTGTGCTATAAGTCTGAAATGCCCAAGATCATCGAACAATGGCTGCTCTTCAAGTACGTCCGGGGTGAGTTTACGCCGCCTATGTGGAACAGCGTGACCCGTTCCTGTCGTGCGATTCTTGATCTAGACGATAAGCATGACGGAGTTCTGGCGAACTATCTTGCCGACCGCATTGCTGAGAAAAACGAGGGATTCGACCTGATTGGTGGAGCGTTCTAGTGAGGTCTTGTGCAGCATCTGATCTGTCCGCTGCTTCTAATTATCACATACTTCTTCGGCCTTCGTTTTCGCGGATTCGAAATGAAGGCTTGACACCGCACTCGCGTACGGCGAGCACTGCTCTTCTTTCACTACAAATCTTGAATGCCCAAAATCATTGAGCAGTGGCTGCTTTTCGAGCCTCACGTGAGTGTGATCGCTGTCTGCGCGATGTTCTCGCTAGCGTGGAAGGCCGTGAAGGACTTGAGAGAAAACTGATCCGTCGGAGTGTGGGTTCGGTTTCAAACCTAAACCCAAATCCCTGAGTTTGAGATAGAATTCGGGCCTCGCCGGAGGCCGTCAGGAATCCATGTTTACAAGATTTCTCGCGCTAAGTGTCCTACTCACTCTAAACGTATCCGCACAAGTGATCTACTTCAACTACACAAAAACTGGCTTCTTTGCCACGGGTAGTTGGGAATCGCCGGACCCGAACGTCAAAACAGACATGACAGAGACGCAGATCGATTGCTTCAAAGAAATGAAGTCCTGTGTGGTGGCGACCGCCGACAACGCTATGGGACGACCTCACGTTTCTACCAACTATTTGGATGTCATCAAGTGGGACGACGATGGGCTGATTGCGACGGACTCAAGCCCAATATGTATGACACTCACGATGCAGGTTTCCGTTGCCGACAAGCACATTACGTTAGCCCACGCTCTGAAACGGCTCGACGCCGACCAAGCGAAGGCTTGCAAGTTTTTCGGCGCGGAAAAAATCACCGAAGATATCTTTGTCTTAAAGGGTTCACCTCGCTGGGAGAAGGAACACGAGTGGTTCCCAGATAGGGGGGAGAAGAAATGAGGGAGGACAACTCGGAGATCATGGGAGCAATCGATAGCCTTCGCAAAGACGTAAACAGGCAGTTGAGAGAATTGCGGGAGAGCGTGGACGACTTGCGCTCCACCATCGAGGGCGATAACAGACCGACGAATCGAAAACCTGCGACCTACGACCCGGGCGGAATCTACGCCCCGCATATAGCCCGTGACGAGGACTTGGAACGCGCTGTGCAAGAGGCTTTGAGCGAAACTGGGGCAACATCGGAGAAACAAATGGGTGCGGTCATCAAAGCCGCGAGAGGAAAACTTTGTGGTAAGCGGTTCACGGAAGCAGAATTGGACAGACTCGTTCATGCTCATTTGAAGGGAAGGCAGTAATACTGTACCGGATGGCTGTGATCTGAAATGCCGACGAAGACACAGTACTTGCTCTTCTGCGATGCCTCACGAGACCTGCTCAGAGAGATTCACACCACAGGCCCGATTTCCCTGTCAACTGATCCGCCGATTTCTATCTCTCGTCCAGTTGTAACAGGCGGCAGTTTTCTCGAAGTAATGTTCAATCCGAATCAGGTGAATGCAATACTTGACGGCATTCGCAGGTGCGCTGCACTTTCCTACAGTTATGACCCCGCAACGACTCCCGGACAAGATCGTATACGAGAAACACTCACCCACACGCAAGTGGCGTTTCAACTGGTCAAGCCCACGAGGTGGTTCGGAAAGTATTGGTTTCAGGCAGATGACGCAGGCCATATCGAGTTAATGTCGAACGGGCTTGGTATGGTTCACCTCGACAACCCGTTGCCGAACCTATGGTATCAGCAGCATCACACGATTTCGCCAGAAGATGTCGAATCAGTGAAACTGATTCTGCCTAGACTACTCCACGCCTTCTCGCCGCCAATCGGCTCCGGCTCGTGGAGCCATCCATCTGGGCCTGTTCATCGAGCACTCGTGATGTGCGCGCAAGGGTATTTAACTGAAATGTTCGGTGAGTTGAGGCAATTCCTTTGGGCAATGGCCCTTGATTGTCTCTTCACATCAAAAATCGATAAGAAGAAACGCGGCGCTCACACGATAGACCAACGACTGCGAATGCTTCTGGGAGCCGAATTTGCACCCTACAAGGATGTGTTGGTTCCCGGACATCAGACAAGGCCAGATCACAAATTGTGGAGCGTGGCAAAAGATATCTTTTCGCTGCGAAATTCAATTGCTCACGGTTTGACAATACCAGATGCGTGGCTTACGCCGCCCGGTCGCCAACCTTACGAAGGCTACGCCTATCAACTGGCGGAGTGTACAGAGATTCTTTTGCGTCGAACTCTTCTGACGATCTTGAACGATCAAAGGATATTCGACATCTTCGTGGACTCACGAAAACTCGATAGATATTTTGGGTAAGATCGACCACGGCTGCTCCCCGATTCTCGCCCGGGCGTCGCTTTCGACGTGCTATAAATCTTAAATGCCCAAAATCATCGAGCAGTGGCTGCTCTTCAAGTACGTCGGCGGTGAGTTCACGCCTTTGTCGAAACCTTTCAAGACGAAGGGGCAGGCAGAAAAAGCACGCCTGAAATATCCAGAGCGTCAGCGTAAGTCGATTGGGTTGGGTGTGGTTCGGCTCCCGAAAGAGCGGTGATATAATCGACGTGATAGCACCACGAAGTGGAGGTGGGCCTCGATGACTAGCAAAGAAGGCGAGGTTGCTGTGAGTCCGGCACGCAATTTCTATCGGGCTACAAACCCCCAGCGGGTCTTTGACAAACTGGTGGAATGCCGCAAGAGGTGGGAAGAGATGGCACACCTCGAACGCTCGGGGCAGACGGAACAGTTTCTTCATTCTTTGAGCGCCTTCCTAGAGTCCTTACGAACGATTGCCAACAGGCTCTACGGGGTCGTTGAAAGTCAGTCGGGATACCCGAAAATGAAGGCTCTGGAAGCGCAGTTAAACTCTCATCCACAAATTGGTTTTCTGATTGACCGGGCGATTCTGGAAGCGCACGGAGACGGGGCCGTTATCTGGAAGCGATACAACATTGCCATTTCAGAGACGCTGCAAAAATATCCATCCCGATTCAGCCCTCGATTTGGCGACGCGACACGATGGGTGCGCTTCCGGTCTCGCTTCGAACCCTTCACCGTCCAAACGCAAACGGTGGTCGGGACAGATTGGCAGTTCGCGGAAAATTCCACCAATCTTCTTGAACTTTGCCGCATTGGTTTGGATGAAATCGAGGAGTTGGTCAAGAAAAACATTTCGTTGGCGCAACCGACTCACTGACTCTGATTACGCGCAGCATGACATTTCAAGGCAGCACATCCGACCTTATGCCTGAGCCGCCTAGGTGCGCCTTTCCTTCTTGCACCGATTGAGGCGAGCATGACCACCACGTATGACCGAGTGAAGACAACTCGACACCGGGGCGCTTGTGCATCGTGGCTCGTTGATGCAGTTGCAGTGACGGACCCACCGAAGCGGGTCCGCCGCCGATTATTGTTGGTCTTCCTTGTTAGGCAGTTGCGCTGCAACCGGCGCGCCGAGAGGGGCGGCTTGCGCAGCGGCCTGTGCTGCATCCGACTGTAGGCTCTCACCCACTGCGTTCGCGGTCTTAGCGGTAATCATCTTTCCAGGAACAGAACGAATTGCGCGGTCTGCTACCATGCCTACACCGATGCTCTTGGTGATTGGCTCCGGTGAAACAATGGCGGCCAGTAATCCGCCAAATAGTTCGGCCTTACGGGCCGCCGCGTTATACCCACCGGTGCCGTGCTCCAAAGCAATTCTCTTTTCCAGCAAGCCCTGTGCTTCGATTGAATTTGCCAATCTCTGGTTCAATTCCTTGACATTCGCATTCGGGGCGGCTTGCTCGAGAGTGTCCGCCAGTTGACCGTAAATTTTCTTTCGGACTCCGTTCAAATAAGTCTTCAACTGGATTTCCGGGTCAGTTGGGAGCACACGCCACTGGGTATTCTTGCCGATGCTTTTCTTTACGTCGGCAACCTCAGCGGGACTTAGCTTCGTTCCCGTAATCTTGCCTGTCGGATTTCCCTCCGAGTCATAGCGCGTGAGGATGGAATCCTCCAGTTTGTTTAGTTCTTGTGTGTACTTTGGAACATCCAGACCCGTTTGCTTTGAAATGAATTTCTTGGCATCGGCTACCGCATCTGTGACTACGGGAACGATGTCGATTCTTTTCGCAGCAACGGAAGGCTCGCTGAGAGCCGATTTCAGTTGGCTGCTTAGACTGTCTTGGGCGACCTCCAACTGCCCGTGAAGGTTCTCCAACTGTCCGCCCAGAGTGATGCTGTTCTTCGGAATTTTAATCCCCTCATCGATGAACGCCTGTCCCGGACTTTTTCCGTACAAGTAGTTCGCTGTCTTATTCGCACGAAGCAGCGCGTTCATCGATTCCGGCGCAACCTTTTCGAGCGTTGCTCCAATTGTCTTGGCAGCCCCGCTGAGAACCTCGGGTGCTACGTGTTCCCCAATCAGTCCTGCTGCGACATCTGTGGCCGCGCCAGAAACGTCTCCACTTTCGGCTCGTTCCGCGATGGAGTTTATAGCAGGACCGACTAGCGGAACCGCAGATAAGCCACGGTCCGCCAAGCCAGACATATATAGGTTGGTACCGCGCCAGTATTCGTGATGCGTCAATAAGTCCTTTGCGGCTGCCGTTTCGTCCTTGCCCTTTTTCAACAAAGCATCTGCTGGGGCATCAAGGATTCGGTGATAAGCCAACGATGCTCTAGAAGGATTCTGCGCAGAACTCTCGGGAATCGCAGGCTCTTCGCCGCCTTTTACTTCTGGGCGCTGGTTGTAATCGCGAATTTTCTGAAGGAGTTGCGCGGACTCTTCGGGAGTTACGGGGTCCGTAAGAGCACGATACACGCCCTCGACGGCACCGACTGTATTCCGTTTTACTCCAGCCCAAACTCCTCGGTCTTGCTGGGCTTGGGGCTGTGCCGTGGGTGGTACCACGAGGTTCTTTTCCGTGCCCTCGACTGGGGTTAACTCGCCTAACTGCTCCGAAGAGTGCGCGCCCGCTAGAATCCTTTCTGTTCCCTCGACGGGGGTCAGTTCGGCTTGTTCTGTTGCATCGGGTGTTGCTGTGTTTGGATCGGTCATGTTATTTCCTTCGGGTTCTGAACCCTGTTGTTGAGGCCCCGCGAACGGACGGGCTACCCTTGGTTGAATTGTTTTTGTGAAGCGACTGGTAGTCGTCGCCTTCGACGGCCTTCTCTTTGCGACGAGACTCTTACTTTAGTCGAGCGTTCAAACGTTCCGCGACTCGTGTAACGTCGCCCATCTTCGGGTGGTCGGGGAGTTCCTGAATGATTTGGCGAACCACGGCTAGAGTGCGAACCATGTCGTTGCCAAACTTGACGGTGCGCAGTTCTCTTCGCATCGCGTCGGTGGTTGCGTAATCGACGCCGAAGCCATTTTCCCGATAGCATTCGTAGCCACTGATTGCGAGTTCGATGTCGCCCTTAGCGGTAGATTGAGCCTTGGCTCTTTCTTCGACTAAGCGCTTCTGCTTGTCACGCGCTACCTTTTCATCGAATGACTCTTGCGGCGCGATGGTCTTCATATAGTCGGCGTGCATCTTTGCGTTCTTTTCCGCCGCAATTTCGTCCGATGTTTTCACCCTCGGTGCGGGTGGCTCTGGAATCAGAGCCAACTTTCCCTCTGGCGCGAGTTCGTTCGCCGACTCCGTCATGCCGCTGATAGAGACGATGCCGTGCTTCTTGAAGCAGCGTCCGAGAATCAGTTCGGCATTCTTCGTACCTTGTGGCCCGTCTTTCACCAAATTCGGCGGACAAAAGTTACGAAACCACTCGTCCACGACTCGAATCAATTCATCGCTACTTTGTATTGCCATTGTGTTTCTCCTTGACGAGATTGCGGCTCTCGCTAGCCGTGATTTATTCTCGGCGCTACGCGCCAGAAAGTAGTGGGTACTGACTTTGAAAATGGGTTCCTGCTCACGCCGACCAACTGGTGGGAGCGTTTTGATAGGTCGGCGTATTCACGTTGAAAGGAATCGCACTCATGCTGTTGACCGTTGGGTTTGAACCTGCGCTTTGGTAAAGAGATGTTGACGCGGCCAGCATTAAAGGCCCGAGATAGGACTCGACGCCAGCGAAGCCTCGTCTAACGCGGATTGGTAAACGACGATTAGGGTATAGACCCCGTTGACCTGCCCGTAGATCGCCGATCAAACCGTTAGAGCTGCCTATGAATTGGGCAGAATTGATCTGGAAATTGTTAGCCATCAATCACGACCAAACAGGCGATTGTTCACAACGGCGGCGGTGTAATCGCGGATGAGTCGTCTAATCTCGTACGGCGGCATCCCGTGGATGCGTTCTCTCGTGAACTCCGTTGGCAACACTTTCACCTGCGGTTGGGAGCGAGATGCTTGGAGTTCCTGCCGAATTTCGCCCGCGCTCAACTTTTGCAAACGCTGCTTTTCTGAGATGGTTTCTAAACGCTGAGTGAGTTCCGAAATTGTCCAGTGCGCCATCTTGGAGCGTTCGGTTTTCACAGAGTGCTCATTGTGCTTGCCATCACGCCCACCGTTGCTGCTAGCGATGAGTTCGCAAATTTTGTCGATGAGCGTGGCCTTCATCTCTTCCGGCGTCTCAACTTCCTGCCGCACGATTCGGTTGCCCAAGTTACCAAGAGCGAACTCTAAGTCCGCTTGGGTGAACTCGTCCGTCCAGTCCAGGTACTCTTCGAATGCCTTCTGGGTTGCGATACAGTCCCGTACTTCCATGTGCTTCTCCAAAAACGACTTGTAGGTCGCTAGATTGGCTTGATACTGTGCCGCCCTATCAGCGGCAATCTTGTCCTGTCTGAAATTCATGCTTTCTCCTGCGGCAATGCCGTCTTTCTGTGTCCCACTTTTACAGACGCTAAGTTATGCACAGCGCCGTCGAAGCGCCACATTTGGTATGCGCCCCCGCGTCGGCTTAAACGAACGGCGTCGGGTGGTAGATTGTTGAAGGTGCGACCACAGATACTGCAACGTAAGGGTCCGTTCATCGGTAACTCACGTACGAACCACGGTCGCTAATTTGATAGCCGACAAATTTCGCCGCGTCTTTCCAAGCCCAGCCAGCTTTTTGAAGGAATTCAACTACTCGCCAATCGGGAAGTGCTGCCAGCAATCCATAACGGACGTATTGTGCCGTCTGCAAAATTTCATTCTCATTCTCATTCTCATTCTCTAGCCTCTTCAGCAGTGCCACATCTTTCCAGTATTGAATGGTGGACCAGTCGGGAGGAATGTCGTCATCTCGATTGATGTAGCCCAGATGTGTGACGCCGTGTTCCTCCACGGAAGCCTTCACTTCCTGTATCACGTCGGCCAGAAACTCTTCATCGATTGGTGAGCCATCGGGGAAGCGGCCTTTGACGACAGTTTCCATGTCCTCCAAGAGTTCACGACATAATCTGCTCTGTGTCTGCATTGCCTGTGAAGTCTCTGTGGACAGAGTCGCGCGATTTGCAGCCCACCACTCACTTTGCGAAACGGTATTAAGGGCCGCTGCCCCATATTTCTCCCGGGCACGCTGCTTCCGCTTGCGCTCCCGGTCCTTGATTCGACCAACTGTCGCTTGCTCTTCCATGATTGCTGCTGCTCCTCTGCGGCGAGTGCCGCGTTTGAAAATCGTTGCGGATGGTCCGTATCACCTACGGGGTGGTCAAGATGGGACCCAGCGCGTGGCGGATGCGCCCTGCCACTGACCCCGGGGGTCGGAATTGCGTGTGTCCAGAAAAATAGAGTGGAGCTTGAAATGCCACGCAGTACGTCGCCGAGAAGGAAGGCGGTATGGGGGCTTGTGCGGCTGGGTCAAATCCCAGCCCGAAAGGGGACCCTAGTCATAAAAAATTCACAGAGACCTGAGACGACACAGACACGGGAACTTTCGGGATGACATCGGTTCGGATTGCGGTGTGGTCGCTACTTGCGAATCAGAATCTTGCGAACCGTTGCCGGATACCACTTGCCGCCGCTGCGAGTCGTAACGCCTTCGTTGTTCAATGTCGATGCGATAGTTTCCCAGTTGCCGCCGACAGCGTGCAGACCGCGCATGTGGTTCAAAACATCTTGCTCGCCCTCGTGATCGCCGTAAGGCAAGCGACCTTCACAGCGACCCGTTGCGACCTTCTTGCGCTGACGCGCGGCGCGTAATTTCAGAACGAGGTTCGACTTATCGAGTTGATGTACCGCGCCGAAAATTTGCCGCATGAAAACTCGGTTCGGGTCGTCATTTCCCAACTCTGGCTCGGTCGCTGACACCAATGTGAAGCGGTTCGTAAAATACTGATGAATCAAGTTCTCTTGCACCCGGAGATCGCGGGAAAAGCGGTGCAACGCCTCCACGATGACCGTATCGACGCCGTTGCTCATCAACGCCACCAACATCGCATCCAAGGCTTCTCGGCGTTCCAGCGTCCCGCTGACGCCCTCTTCCACAAACCACTGCGTCACGTGGTAGCCGTTAGCCTTCGCCCACTTCTGAATAGCCGCCTTCTGGCGAGGGAAGCCATCGCCTTCGACTTGGCTCTTGCCGCTGACGCGGAGGTACCCAAAGGCCCGCTTGGTCGGTTTGGTCGTGACTTCCATGTTCCCAGCCTACCGCAAACCCGCCCGGTTGTCAAGCCAATTCTGAAGGATTGGCTATATCATGTGCTTTCAACGACGATGCCGAAGCGCCTTGCCCAGATACCCCACAGGGGGCAATCAGAGGCTATAGCCGCGATCTGCGGGGGAAACTGACCCGTTGAACCATCGTCACGCGCGTCTGTCACGCCTTCGGACGCTGCAAGTTACTGATTATGATACGGTTATGCCAAGAATAGTCAATTTTCTCGAATTTTGCGTTGAAAGAGGCGTTTCCTAAGGAAATGCCTGGCAGTTGCGGTGTCCATTTGGCGACGATCTGGTGACGATTCCGGCCTGTACAGGGGCGAACAAAAAGCGATGGCGAAAGCGTCCGGAAACATGCTCATTTTTTGAGGGCTTCGCCTATCGCTTTCTAGGACCGTTCGGCGAACCAACGATTTTCACCTATCGGTTTCGCCTATCGGTTTACCCTGTAGAATCAACAAGTTGGATACCGATACCCGAACTGAAAATTTTCGCCTATCGGTTTCGCCTATCGCTTTTGCCCAGAAACCAGACCGATAGGCGAATCCCCCGGTATATAGAACCGGGGGTTCACCGAACGGTATGGGTCGAGTCACCCGGTGGTGATCGGTGTTACGCGGGACCCAACCCCTGTCCCCGCGTCGAGCACCGCTAAAGGGCTTCCGATGCAGGCGGCTGGCTCGCCGTGGTCGGCTCCCCCGGCTTTAGCGGTAGGTACAACCCGCCGTCCCCGCCCTTCTTAGCGCCCAATTCTTTGCGAGCGTCCTTTACTTGGGTGTCCGTGATGCCCTTGCGCCTAGCCTCTTCCAAGACGCGCTCCACGGAAACCGTCTGCGTCTCCGAGGTACCCGCGAGCATGTCCCTCAATAAGAGGATGGCATCCATCATCGTGGGCTTCCTCGGTCGGTCAATCGGAAGCACCTTCGATGGTGCGATGGGCTTGCCGTACGGACACTCCAGCCCGACATCTTGGTGCCACGGTGACGCGCCTTCCTTGCCGCCCTTCACGCGATGCCAGCCTGCGGAACGTAGTTGGGATTCAATCTCGTACTCGCTCATCGCGGTCTTTCGTGCTAACTCTTTCACCGTGATGAGCACGTCGCCCTTCACGATAGAGAGCAGGTCGGTGACGCTGCGTTGGCGGTTCATGTCCTTATCGACCACGCGGAAGTTGCCCGTCGAGTTGATAACCGAAGTGGGAACCTCGCCCTTACTCTCACGAGATGATGCGGCCAGGCGAATCTTCGTCAACTCGCCAATCTGTTCGCGGTCCTTCAAGTTCACCAAGTCGAGTTCCATCGGACCATCGCCGTTGTCGTACAAGTTGCGGTCCTTGCGGATGCCATAAATCTGGTCGCACATCGCGGCGAAGTCTGAGGTACCACGTAGCATGTTCTCCATTGTCATCGGCTCATTCGGTGAAGCCTTGGTCGCATGGTGGGCGAGCACCACGCACACAGCACCGTTCGCGAGCAAGTTAATTACATCGTTCACCAGCAAGCGATTCTGAGCAGCGGAGTTTTCGTCCGCGCCTTTCATAAAGCGTACAGCGGTGTCGAGGAAGACCACAGCCTTCGTCTCCTTCACCGCTTGCAACAAGATGGGGTCATCGAGTTGAAGCGTAGGACCCAGCGACACGGTGCGAGCCATGAACTTCATCTTATCGTGGGGGATGCGGAAGGCTTCGCAACGCTTGCGGAATGCGCGGTCACGCGATTCTGGAATCAAGTAAATGACCGTGCGCGGTTCCGCGACAGCGAACTGCGGAAGTCCAAACAATGGCTCACCAGTGCATATAGCCTTCGCGAGCGCGAGGGAGACGAGCGTCTTACCATCGCTGGGCGATGCACCGAGGAAGCAAATGCCCTCTTGCAGCACACCGTGGATTACCTCCACGATGGGTCCATTGTCCATCTCACCTACGGACCGGAACTGTTCGCGCCACTTGGAGATATCGACTGGACTTGTGGTGTTCTGAGTCAGCGCAACATCTCTGTTCTCATTCACTGGTTTCTCGCAGATGTTGTGCGCGTGCTTCCTGCACATGTCGAGGTAATCGCTGCCGTAGTTTTCGCAACGCTTTTCGCATATCTCGACCAGAGCGTTGTAGATGGCTCCCTCTTCCATGCCGATACCACGCAACTTCCCAGCGATGCGGTGCAGTTCGGTGTCGTGTTGTCCACGCGGAATCTTCTCCCCGTTCGCGGTAGCATCCACGGACTTACGCTCTGGACGCAGTCGGCTAATCAGCCCGTCTGGAACGGAAGCAACCGGAGTCGCCACCAGCACTGAATAAACCGAACCACTGGGATGAATTGAGAACGGAGCGAGCACATAACCGCCCGCGCTCTTAATTTCGCCAACGTGAACGCCGTTGACGCTTATGTTCCCTTGTTTGGATACGCCTGAAAGATAAACGTGTGTGCCGCGAGAAGTGGACACTTGCAAGGTTTTCGGCAGGCCCAACTCCGGAGGCGGTGCGCCATTATCGAAGTCGAGCACAGTGAGGTTGCTGCGTCCCAGGTCAATGCCGATGTTAGCCTTCGGCTTCTTGGTCCACCAATCACGAACAACCGCAGGGTCGTTCGACGCGGAATTGAATCCGTTCGGTGCCAGTTCACCGTCAGGGGTCTTGGACTTCTCTCCAAGTGGAAATACGAACCAACCCTTGTCGAGACAGCGCAGCGCGGTCTCAAGCATCTTGTTCGGGGTGTTCACGACTGCACCCCGCCAACCTCGACTTTCGTCTCGACAATCTCGATGTTGATTGCGGCGGGACCGCGTGGCGTGGTGTTCACATCGAAACGAACACCGTCGCTCACTTCCGGCGCAATCCCGTTCTTGAACGCGCTGATATGCGCGAAGAACTTGTTCTTCCCTGAATAGTCGTGAACCCAGCCCCACCCCTTCTCTGCCTTCCAAAACGATATGAATCCAAACATGGTGAATCTCCTTTATTCGTTCTCTGTGAATTTCCTTTCTGCTGGTTCCCGAAGGGTTGCCAGCGATCACTGCCACGTTCGCCTTGACTATGCCAAGGCGTTCACGTCTACCTCTCTCTCTTTTCGGCATTCGTCGCCTGTCGCTGTGGTTAGACTGTTCGCCGCACATCACTTACAAACTTTTTGTACACGGGCAGGCGTGCCATGTCGTCAACCGTCGCCCACCTCGTGGTAGGGACTCTTTCGCAATCACCCGCGTGCCCCTCAATCAACTCACAAATGCAAATTTTCAATATTCGACTTGCGCCCACGGCAACGACGCACCGCTGTTGACACTGCGGTTTGTCGTTCTCATAAAACCGTTCAATCGCCATAAATCCCGCCCGAAACTTATCGTTACCGTCTGCTTCTTGCGGGATTGTTCCGCGCCAACGGATTTCTTACCACTACGTATTGGAACTGCGAAAACGTTTCCAAACCTTACTCGGCTGCCCTGACAGCGGTGACGGTTCCCATACTCGGGCTGTAATCCATCGCGAAGTTGCTTATCGCTTCTGCCTCGCTCTCGCCAAGAGACATGGCAGGTCGCCAGTCGGCTTGATAGTTGATTTGGTATTCCAAATCGAAGTAATGCTTTTGCGTTTTCATGTTGTTTTCTCCTGTGTGTGTGCGGATTTCTACGACGCCGTTTTCACGGCATCATCGAGCAACACCAGTTGCGACATTATTTTGGCGAGCAAAAGATGTGCCTCCGTTTGTTCGTCGATCCCGTCGCCACCGGCACGGAAAATGAGCACGCGCTCAATACCGCCCCTTCCGATCTCAACGGAGAGAAGGGGGGCAACCGCTTCCAAAATCTCCGATTCGCTATTTCTCACGTCTTTCGTCAGCATAAATGCCCTCTCATACTAGACATTAAATGGATACAGTTCCGATGCTAAACCCGCATGTTTACTGGTGATTTGTACGTAAGCGCAGTCTCGCTCTTTGGGCGTAAGTCTTCAACGTCTGCCACTTAATTCCGTAAGCCTTTGCCACAATTTTCAAGGGGAGGCGGGCATATACAATCTTCGTCACGGCTCGTCGAGTTGGAAGGTCAATGCGCATCCCATCGACGACCCCTGCGACTTGATGGCGGGTGAATCCACAGCCTTGCTTTGTGCCACGTGCTGGGGCACCAACGTATGGCAAGGGCTGAGCAAACCCTGCGCCGTTGTACTCTCTTCTTTCGTCGCCTTCTTGTTCGCTCAAATCTCGACGCACTACTCTGCGACGACGGTCGGGCGGCGGCTGTGGTTGAGAGTGCGTCACGGAGGTCCATGCGGCTCGTGGGTCATAACCAAACAGTTTTATGAGTCTGGCGAAGTCACCAGCCGTCACAAGGCGAGAGATGCACGGAATGATGTCCACACCCGTTGGTGGTGGGTCGCCCGCCCAGTGCGGCGGATTAAACGGCGGTCGTGCTGGTGAAATACTGTGTGCGGTCGCATTTGGAAACCACCAAAGGTCTTCCGCAATTGCAACGATGCGGTCCACGTGATTTTCAAATTTGCCTTCCGCGAGTAACCCACGCTTGAGTTCTCGTCCCGTCTTCTTAGAGTGTTTAGTGCGGAACGCCTGATGACGGCGAAGACGGCGAAACTCTTTACCAGCGTTGGGGCAAAGCAAGCAGGAGATGAATGCGAAAACCTTGAACTTGCTGGGGTCTTCCAGCAGTTCACGTAGTCGTCTTGCTGTTCCCGATGCGGTGTAGCCGTAGCCAAAAAATTGTGGGTCTTCTGTGACGTGCGTGGCGGCGGTCATGCCGCACGCTCCTGCTGACGGAGCCACGCAGATACACTTGTCCAATCAAATCGCAAATAGCGACCAATGCGGATTACGGGTAGCGGATTTACACAGCGGTGGCGGGATTTCTCGTAGACCCAACGTTCCGAGACCTTCAAACGCTCCGCAAGTTCAGCGAGCGTTAAAATTTGTGATGGGTCAATCGAGACTACAGCGACAGCAGGTACCACTGGGGAAGCGGAGTTCTTAGACATAGAGACACCTGTTTCGTGTTTCTCATGTCTAGTTCCCGCCGATTATTTCAGGTGAGGTTCGACTTGTTAGGGCAGGCTGGCTTGCGCCATTTCGGGTACCGTTCCCCTAACTTGATGCTGGTGTGGTACAGCAAGCCCCCGTGTGAGTATTCCGACTGCACCGAGCGTCAGCCAGTCACGGAGACCTACCAGTGCTCAGAGTGTAGCACGTACTAGTACCGAAGTCAAGCACTATTTTGGGAACACTAAGGTCGTACCAGAGGTTCGCCTTGAATTCGCCCTGCTTCAGGCGCAAACTTCCTGAAGCTGTTAAGGAGTCCTGAAATGGACGAAGGGCGAGAAGGCCGCAGCATAAGCAGCCAGCGTGCTCGGAGGGTTCCGTGATTGATGGATTGATGGGACTCAAGACCAACACGGGAACGGTCGTTTTCGTGTGCGCGAAATGCGGCACCTTCCCCGAGAACATGTACGGTGCTCAGAACAAAGATCAACTCGCGTACGTTTTGATGTGCGCCAAGTGTGGAAGAGTCGTCGGCGAGTGGACTACCCAAGAGGCACGCGAGAAGGAACTCCGTGAGTTTGCCACCAACGTGAAACTATTTACGTGAAGTTGTGGAACGGGTGAATTGACAATGGCAGAAGCCGAAATAATTGAAGACACCGCCCACCAACGAGAACTTTCTATTGTTCTGATTCCCTCGCCAGATGACCCACCAAAACACAGTAAGGAATATCAAACTGAGCTTAGCACTTTCGCGCAAGAGATGCGTGCTCATGGAATAGATTTCAGTACTCGTGCCGTCCTGATGGAGTCAGCGAGTGGAGGCGGATTTTCTTTAGGAGAGTTCTTCGCGGTTCTAAAGACCGTTTCGCCCGCGCTCGCTGTTACGGTTGGCGCTTGGTTGCAGAAAAAATACGGTCGCAAGGTGAAATTGAAATACAAAGATGTTGAGATCGAGGCGACAACCGTTGAAGACGTTGAGAGGCTAATTAAACTGATAGAGGAGCGCCAGAAAAAATAATATCAAAAGCTGTTGCACACTTTCAGAACTGTTGCACATTCTGTTGCACAAATCGTTGCACAACCCGCCCAAAATGCCCCATTTCGATGTAGTACTGGGTGCCGTAAGTTGTTGATTTGTATCAGGTGGGAGTACTACCTAACGAATTTCAAGACCGCCGGTTTCAACCGCTCACCCACTCCTCCGTTTCTAATTATATCTTGCAACTACACCTAGCGGGGTTTTTGGTGGCACTTTCGACGGTGATTGCCGCCTTTGCTGTACGCTGTCCCACAATTGCAGCAGCGAACTGTATCCATTTCGGTGACGCTCGCGCCTAACCTGAACACTGCCCACTCGCGCACCTTTCTTTTTGTCGGTATTTATCCGGAGTTTTTCAACTCGCCCTTCAGAAAATCGCACGAGCGTACGCACAGGGCCATGATGGTGAGTGTGGGATTTTGGCAGGGATTCGAAGTGAAGCCCGCCGCATCCATGACGTAAAGGTTTTTGACGTCGTGCGTCTGCTGAAATTGTGTTAGCACCGATTTTTTCGGATCGGCGCCCATCCGCGCGATGCCCGCCTCGTGTAGCGCCCAGCGCGGCGCCGAAGCATGAGCATAGGTGCGAACATTTTTCGCGCCGGCGGCCTCCAGCATTTCGCCTGCGGAGTCACCCATGTCACGAATCATGGCGCGCTCATTTTCGCCGTCGGACATGTGAATTTTTACCACCGGAATTCCATAAATATCCTTTGTTTCCGGGTCCAGCTCCACAGAATTGTCCCAGCGCGGTAGCACCTCTCCGAACCCTGTGAGGCCGATGGACGCCCGAGGTTCACGTAGCGCTTTCTTGTACGCCGTCCCAAATCCCGGCGCTCCCCAGTTAAAATCCACGCTGGATTCACCCTCATACCCGTAGCCGCGCAGAAACTTCTTGTAGGGTGGTGCGCCTTTCAGGTTGCGGAACCGGGGGACGTAAACGCCCACCGGTTTCACTGGCCCGCCGAGCGAAGGCTTACCAGCCAGCCCGGGAAATTCGCCGCTGCCCCCACCGCTACGCACGTGCGCTGTGAAGTAGTGACCCAGAACACCACTGGAATTGGCAAGCCCGTTCGGGTGCTGCGGCGTTGCGGAGTTGAAAAGGATTCGCACGGATTCCTGTGCCTGCGCGCAGAGAATCACACAACGTGCGAAGACTTCGTTCGGTTCATGGGTTTTACGGTCTATGTAAAGCACACCGCGCGCGCGATTGCGAACAGGGTCCATCAGCACTCTGTACGCCATAGCGTTGGAGATCAGCGTACACTTGCCGGTGGCCAGCGCATCCGCGACGGTCGTAAATGCGGAATTGAAGTAGGAATGTGTCACGCAGCCGCGTTCGCAGGGGCCGCAAAAATGGCAAGCGCCGCGGCCGTTGATCGCCCGCGTGAGGTTGGCTGAGCGGGCCAGCGTAACGACGCGCCCAAGCTTCTTCTTCACCGCATCTCGGAAGAAGCTTTCCTGGCAAGTCAGCGGCATAGGCGGCTGGAAGTGCCCGTCAGGCAGTTGCGCCAGGCCCTCGCGCATGCCGGTGACGCCGACGTATTCTTCAACGAGATCGTAGTAAGGCGCGAGATCGTCGTATCCCAATGGCCAATCTTCTCCGCAGCCATCCAACGATGCAGATTTGAAATCCGCCTCGCTAAAGCGCAGGCTGACGCGACCCCAGACATTCGTGCGTCCGCCCGTCATGCGCACACGCCCCATCCAGTCGAATGGTTTATCGCTGGGGGTCGTATACGGTTCTTCGAGATCGTTCACGAACCAGTCGTAATTATATTCGCTGCACACATCGAACTTGGACTGAATGGGCCGCGTCTTGCGCACGATCTCCGCGGCAAGATTGCGATATTTCAATTCAAACGGCGGCTTGTGTTCGGAAAAATTACTGTCGCTTTGCGGGCGGCCGGCCTCAAGAAGCGCAACCTTCAGTCCGGCTTCCGTCAGACGCTTACTCGCCCAGCCACCGGAAGCGCCAGAGCCAACTACGAGAACGTCAAATGCGGGATCTGTTTTTCTAGTCATTCTGGGAAGTCGGACTTTTTGTTCCCTCGTTGCAAGAGTGGTGATGCGGATGCTACCAACTGCACGAGCTACGGTCAAAAGGGTCGCCAACCTTCTGGCATACGGTATTGTGAGTCGTAGAGGACGAGTGCTACTATCGCGGCGAATCGCGCAACCAAAGAAGCCCGATGGCCGCGAGGAAGGATCCTGTGCGTGGTGAACACGAACGAATCGCGAACCCCCAAGTTAAGTCGACGTGAGATGGTGGAAAGGTTGCTGAGCGGCATGGCTGCCGGCATCATGTGTCCGCTGCTGGCTTCCGCGCACCCGATTCACGAACATTTGAGGAGCGGGGCGACACTGGACCTTGCGGCCGACTTGAGCGCGGCTAGCGATTGGACGCCGCTATTTCTGGATGTTCGGCAAAATGCCGCGCTGGTCTCTCTGGCCGAGTGCGTGGTGCCAGGTTCAACGGCGGCCCAAGTGAACCGCTTCATCGATTTGCTCTTAAGCGTGGAGACGGCGGACAATCAGCAGAAATTCATTTCCTCGCTTGCGAGCATCGAAAAGGCAGCAAACGAACGCTTCGGTCGAGGGCTTGCCTCACTGAACTTCGAAGACCTCCAGGCCCTGTTGACGGTCGTCTCGACCGCGGATGCTAGCCAAACGGATTTTAACAATTTGAAAGAATGGATCTCCGGTGCCTATTACTCGTCCGAGCAAGGCATGCGCGAACTCGGCTGGGACGGAAACTACGTTTTCGCAGCATATCCGGGGTGTGCATCCGCGAATGGCACGACTTAGGTTTCCGCCAGCGCTTCGCGCCGCAGAAATTCCAACCGCCCAGGCAAAGAAATGAACGCTCCCGAGCCTCCCTCCTCCGCCGATTTCCGCAGCCGCGCCCTTGCCAACGACGTGCCCGTGGCGCGCCTGATCGGCTTCAAAGCGCAGCATATCGTCGGTGGTCACGCCGTAGTCACCCTCGCCGCTGGGCCGCAGCACGCCAATCCAATGGGCACGTTACACGGCGGAATTCTGTGCGACATCGCCGACGCTGCCATGGGTATGGCCTTCGCCAGCACCCTGGCTCCGGGCGAATCCTTCACCACCGTCGAACTGAAAATCAATTTCTTTCGCCCCGTCTGGCAAGCGCAACTGAAGGCCGAAGCAAAAGTCATCCGGCGCGGCAGCAAGATCGGCTACATGGAATGCGAGGTTACCGACGACTCCGCCCGCCTCGTAGCGAAAGCTGCTTCCACCTGCATGGTGTTGGCCGGCCACGATGCCAAGGGCCGCTGATCGTGGAGCCTTTGTCGTTTCCTGAGCTGTAAAGTTTCACACGTCGCTTCATGGGTTTCTGTGCCGCACTACGCACAATTTCGCAGCCACGGTGGGATACCCACCTATGAAGTCTTCTGAACTTTGGAAAGTGGGGAGAATCCGGGCATTCTGAAAGGGTCGTGCGGTTTCTGGGAAAGTGAACGATTCGCGAGAAAATTTAAATCAGTGCACCGAAGAAGCCTCATCGGTGCCGGAAAGCGGGCTTTCTCCCAAATCCAATCCCCAAAAATGCGGCGCCGGCGTCAGGAATTCCACGCCCACACGCTGCCCCTTGTCCGCGAGCTCGCCCATATACACAATTCGGCATTCCTGTTCCTCGAGCGTTTCTGGGTGGATTAGCACTAACATTTCCCCATCTTTCACTTCCTGCTTCAACAGCAGCAGCCCGCCATGCGCGTTCACTACCAAGGTTTGACACGTTTCCGTGAATTTGCGCCCGCTATGGTTACGGCCTTTGACTTGTAGGCGCATCTTGTGAAAAACGCGCGTGCTGCGCCGCGGCGAGGTCTGCGTTGCTAGGCTCATAGCGCAATGGTCAAATGCCGGCAGCACCACCGTCAATTGCCCCGCGGGACAGATGTTCCATAGCGGCAACCCTAAATCTTGGCGCCCTTGCTTGTGCATCGCCGCTTGCAATCATAGAATAGTAAATGCGGCTCGGTTTTTATGTTCATCTCATACTTCTCTCCGCAGCCGCAACATTCGTTATCAGTTTTACGTACCTACTCATACGAAAGGATTTTAATTCCAGTCCCTTTATGAATCTTGCTGAATTTATTGATGCTCGCCACGATCAGCACCTTACCGAGCTCTTCGACTTTCTTCGCATCCCCAGCGTCAGTGCCAAGAGCGAGCACAAGCCCGATATCGAGCGTGCCGCGCGCTGGGTCGCCGCAAATCTCTCAAAAGCGGGGTTTAAATCGGTTGAGGTCATACCCACGAGTTTGCATCCGCTGGTCTATGCGGAGTCCCTCGAAGCCCCCGGCAAACCGACCATCCTCTTTTATGGCCATTACGACGTGCAGCCTGCCGAACCTCTCGATCTGTGGACTTCGCCGGCCTTCGAGCCCACCGTGCGCAACGGGAATCTTTTCGCGCGCGGCACTGCCGATGACAAAGGCCAGGTGCACATTCACCTGAAGGCCCTCGAATCTCTCCAGGCTATGAACGGTAGCCTGGGCATTAACGTTAAAGTACTCATCGAGGGTGAAGAAGAAGTTGGCAGCGTCAGCCTATGGGACTACGTCCAGAAAAATCGCGAAAAATTAAAAGCCGACGCTCTCGTGGTCTCCGATA